>Ga0351871_1007_pt1 | contig 93460 bp, 65 predicted proteins | sample TotcelHFGM3001N8_FD_206786 | JGI IMG/M metagenome (GOLD analysis project Ga0351871, IMG submission 206786) | Enriched cells from coal bed in the Powder River Basin, Montana, United States - Total cells FGM rep2 HSBNCT.FGM.300.1.N8 ...
CCAGGAGGTCCCGCGGGACTCTCGTTCACTACGCCGTATTCCGTTGCTGTGCCATCGCCCCAGTTGATCGTTGCTGTGTGCGTATCCAGAGAGCCCGAATCATTGAACGTCGATAACGCGAGAACTGTAGAACCCTCACTCACTGCCTGGTTAACACCGGCATCTAAGCTCGGGCTAAGGTTGTGTACTGTCACCACAAGGTCATCAAGAGTGCTGCATCCCTGGCTATCATTGACCCTGACCGTCACGACGTACGTCCCATTATCGGCGTACACGTGGTTTAGTGCAAAGGTCTTGTCCGCATTAAGCGCTAAGGACTGTATTTCCGTACCGTCGCCATATGCCACGGTTGCCGTCCATTCATCATCATCAGAATCTGCAAAGGATCCAATAATCTCCAATACATCCCCTTCGTTGAGAGACGCTTCGGCATCTAGACTCAGTGTAGGTGGCGTAGCAGGGCTCAAGCCCCCGTTGACTTCAATGGGCATATCTGGAAGTTCTGTTGACGCATCGATCGTTAATGTGTCACTTTCAAGTTCCAAACCTAAGAGCTGAAACGCTCTCGTTCTTTCAACTTCACGCCTGGCGACGGCTATTGCCGTTTCGTCATCGACGAGTTCGATATACTCCCCGCTGCGTCTCAGCGTCAGAGAGGTTGGACCATCACCTAATGGGTTCCGATAAAACAATATGTCACTCAAATCTGCAAGTGTTTCATATGTTGGCCCACTATTAAATGAGGAAAAGCCATCCAACGCATACCGAAGATGCCCCCAGTCATTGTGGTCCCGCAATGTATCGAACGTTCCGTTAGCATTCAAGTCTCTGCTGATGTTACTGTCAAAGTAATCACCGTCTTCATTCCAGTCTACCCCTACGAGGCTAAAAGCTGCAGGTCCTTCATACACAGGACTGAGTATTCCCTTCACTTTAACGTAGTGACCGATGTGACCGCCGATACCGGTAGACTCATCCAGGGCCGATTCGTCCAGCGGCGGGAACGTTCCGTGAGAGTAGTCAAGCACCCAGCTCGACTTAACATTGGTGTACCACAGGTTTGGAGTCGACCAGAGATAGTTCATTACGCTATGATAATTGGGCTTAAAATTCAGCGAATCACCACCTCCATGATACAGATTCAAAGTATGTCCGAGTTCGTGCATAAATGTGCCCGCCTGTTGGTCCGAAGTTCCGCCTACGACCGTCCATAGGCCCAGAGTCACCATGAAGTCGTTGCCCGGTGTCTCGGCATACCCACTTGAACTGTCGCCACCATGAGAGTTGCCAAAAATGCAATAGCGAAATGCATCCAGTTTGGCAGTTCGGATGTTCGCCCAGTTTCCACTGGCTCGTTCCGCGGGCGTCCCAAATCGAGTGGCTTTAGTAGCCACGAACGCGCTCGGCCATGCATCTGGCGCATGCGGAAAGTCTATCAGAGGGAGTGCCATTTCGTCCCTCTGGAGGTGCAGTGCGATGCCGTTCACGCCGTCGCGGTTTCCAATTGGGGCGTCCGCAAATGCAGTCACGACACGGTTTAGAGTGGCTGTCGTCGGCGCACGATCGACCATGGCATCGACCTCCACAAATACATCCTTGTGCCACATACTTGCCCCCAGCCCTCGCAAGTCAAGATCGATGATGCCATCCGCATTTACATCCATTCCGTAATACTCCCAGACATCGAGTAATCCATCACCATCTGAGTCACTGTTGGATACTGCGGAATTAACAATGATCGCGTCGGCCTTGGCATCTCCTGTTACATCAGCAAAGAAGGACCCTCGACTTCCGTAGTACGATCCCGAAGTCCACGCCTCGTTTCCAGTGAAGCTGTAACCGGTTGAACGCCGTACAGTAACACCGCTGTAGTTGACCACGATTGCGTCAGCTTTGCCGTCCCCAGACACATCGGCAAAGAATGTTCCCCGCTCCCCAAAGAAAGGCACAGCGGTCCAATACTCGTAGCCCCCAAATCCAGAGCCTGTTGATCGTCGAACAGTCACCCTACCCGTGATGTCGTAACCATCATTCGAATTGACTGCAATGGCGTCGGCTCTTCCGTCTCCAGTCACATCAGCGAAGAATGTGCCTTTATCACCGTAGAATCGCTCGCTGGTCCAGGCTTCATTGGCGCTGAAGCCGATTCCCGTCGAACGTCGCACGGTTACACCTTCCTCGTTGACAACGATCGCATCCGCTTTGCCGTCTCCCGTTACGTCTGCAAAGAACGTTCCGCGATCACCGTAGTAAGGCACGCCTGTCCAATATTCATTTCCGCTAAATCCGTATCCGGTGGAACGGCGAACCGTAACTCCGCCGTCATTTACCACAATCGCGTCTGCCTTCCCGTCGCCTGTCACGTCCTCAAAAAATGTCCCACGAGTCCCGTAGTAGGGAATATTGGTCCAGTATTCGTTTCCGCTAAACTTGACGCCGGTAGAACGCCGCACGGTAACACCCTCGTCGTTGACAACGATGGCATCGGCCCTGCCGTCGCCCGTCACGTCCGCGAAAAACGTCCCACGATCCCCATAATATCTTTCGCCGGTCCAAGGCTGGTTGTCTACAAAAGTTAAGCCGGTGGATGGCCTAACTGTGACAGATAGTAAGCGGCGATTCTCCAAAACCTCAAGTGTCAACTGCCGAATTGCTGTATTGACAACCCGTCTGTGGGCTCGATGAACAGAATTACTCTTGGAACGGCCTTCGAGCGGGAAGCGGATTGACATAGTTCTGCTCTCCAAGTGGGCGTGGCTGAATGGCCACTGATCAGGTCCTCAACTATAACCTACCAACACCCCCCCGGGCGCACAGAGCACACCAGCCGGGGGGATGTTGGGCCGGTGAGGCTCTTGTTTCGTACGCGGCCTCACTGGCAGCTTTTCTCCTGTGAAATGGCGTCTCACTGTCCTGTTGTTGCAGGTGCCAGCAAGGTCTGACGCTTGCCTTGAGTACGGCTCAGCCGCAGAGGCATTCCATCCTTCTTTGCCTGCACTTACTGCTTTAAGTACGACACGATCTCGAACTGCAGGACCGCAGTCTCTATTAAGTCCGCATTCAGTGCTTCGAGCGATTTCTCTTTGTATAAGCGCAAAGCAACTCGCTAATCCGACGACTAATGACTGCTCGTCATATCAGCTTCACGAACTAGTTTGGACGCCAGCGAAGATTGGGAGACAGAGCTTTCGTTGCGGTGCCACTTAGGCACGTATTGTTGAATTTACAAGTCTGCAAACTATTTTCAATACCTCTGCAGAGTTAATTCGCATATTGCAATGCGTAAATGCGTCGTTTCTTCCCTCCCCGAAAGGAACCCTCTTCGTTACAATACCCTCTTTTTTTCAAGTCGTAAGTCGTTGGCAGGTATGAACTTGCTGAGTTCGAGACCCTTTCGGTGCCAAAACCGAAAGGAACCCTCCTCGAACTACGGACGGAGAAAGGTGATGCCTGATGCGACGCCGCCCCTCTGCCCTTTGCCCATGAATCGCTCTCGCATCCGCTTTTTCCGCGAGAAATGGGATTGAATTTCGATTTTGCGACCACCAGAATTGTAGTTGATTGATCGGCGATCTACGGAGAATTGCAGTTGCCTCTTGCTGACGGTGTGCCCGCACTCCGCCGGGATTCGCCACATCTCGCGTCAGAACCACTGCCCACCGTGATTGACACAGATCGAGCCTTCGGTTTCAGAAAAACACCCATGAATGACACGCACATTTCCAATACTGGCCGTCGCTGGAGGCTGGCGACATGCTGGTCAACCCACCGGAGAACGGTTACCCTCCCTGAGAACGGTTACCCTCCCTGCGTTGCATGATATGCTTACACCCGATGACAGAGGTATTCGATAGCACAGGTCGGAAGATTCTCCTTGGTCGCGAGATCAAAAAGGGCGGCGAGGGTTCCCTGAAAGTCGTGGTGGCACATCGTGCCCGTCAGCGTGTGGATGCCACGCGACGGCATGGCGTATTCCTGCCCCAGCTTCCGCCAGCACAGATGGAACAACTCCTCGTCCCCGTGGACGTGAGCGAAGTGAGCGAAGTGAGCGAAGTGAGCGAAGAAAAACGCCGACCGTTCGCCGCACCAGTTGGCGAACGTCAGCGCCCGCCAGCAGCGGCGTTTGTCGATGACGATCTGGCCCAATTCGACTTGCGGTTCGTCGCGATAGGGAATGTTCCCGAACACCCGCCAGGCGGCTCGATCCGGCGACAGCCTGTGGTAGCCCGGCCAGAAGATCGCCCCGCACTGGGTGTACTGCGGCGTGTCGAACAGGAACGTCGGGTCACACACCGGCACATTGTCGGGGGCGTAACTCGCAACCCGACAACGCGGATTACGGCGATTGCGCATAGTCTGTGACCGTGCTATAGGCCGCAGCTTTGCCATAAAGTTTCTTCTGTTCCTTCTCAATTCGATAGTTGAGAAAGGTCTTCCATTCGCCGTTAAGATAGAGAGGCCGCAGATGAATCATGGCTTGGGCACCACGACGCTCCCAACGCATCCCCGTGAGCTTCATACGGTCCTTCACCAGATTCCGGCATGTGCCTTCGGCCACACCGCTGCTGATTGGATAGCTTTTCGCCAGGTACTCGTCGTAACGCATCCGTTGCCGATTTCGCTGAAAGTAGCCGATCCCGCGCTGCATTTCCTTCTTGGCATTTCCGCGCAAGTTCCACTCGGTGATCAACCTTTTGAAGTTCCGCACCACATAGTCGCCCTTTGCTTCGAGGAGCATTCTCGTGTGATGGTCGACGAAGTCATCCGCCTGACAGCTTTTCGGGAGACTTCGCTGGATCGTCCAAAGATGTTCCATCACATGGAAGAAGTCGAGAATCTCCACGGCGCGGTCCAGCCACTCCTCCTTGGCGGCCCACAGTGGCTCTTCGCCGTCCATGATGCAGATGAGCGTCTTTTGGTGGTTCGGGTCCCGCAGATGACATTCGACGACCAGATGCAGGAACAGGCTGGAGCGGCCATCGATGAGTTCACCTTCGGCGAGTGGGTCATCTCGCCCCAGACATGCTTGTTTTGCGGACGGGGCCGATCTTTGGCTCGTTCTCGACGGCACGTCTGGTTCAGGATCTGTTCGGGGGTCCGCACAAAAGGGTTAATCGTGTACACCGCCCCCACATACGCCATCTGCTTCCGGCTTTTCTTCGGTTCCGCCTTGCGGGGTTTGGAATCGTCTTTCTGCGACTTCTTTTTGCTCTGGCAGCGCGCCATTGCTCGACGGCGCTGCTGTCGCCTTTTTCTTCGCGGCGCGGCGTTGACCTGGCGCCGAAGCCTTCTCGCCCCGGCTCTCGCCGTCGCTCATGGATTTCTCTGGTGGAGACTCCTGCCGGGAATCGGCTGTCTCCGACTTGCTGACGGACGAACGGCACCTGTCGATCACGCGCCAAAGCGATGGCCGACCGAAGCTGGAGGTTGTTGGCTCGCTGGGGATCGCTGGACCAGTCACCGTGGGGACGGGTTTCGAGCTAAGTGACCTGCTGTTTCAAGTGGACACGACCACGGGCGAGTTGCGAGGCGACGGTAAGCTGAAGGTTCCTGCTGGCTTCACCATCGATATCGGCTTGGGGTTCAAAAATAGGTTGGTTCGATTATGTTCGTGCGGGCGTCAGTAATTTGAAGAAATCGGTCGTTGTGGTTCACGGCGTACCCGTGGTCTACCTGCAGGACGTTGGGGGCTATTTGGAACATTTGGCCGGGCCGCAGCTCGTGGTATTGGGCGGGAGTATGGCTTTTACTGCTGGTCCGGAGGTCACGGTCAAGGGAGAGACGTACAATCTGCTGCGGCTGAATCTAGGGGCCAAGTACGACACAGCGGGACGGTTTACCGGGACCGGGCAGGTTCTGTTGGGGGGCGGTGATGATCCGTTCGAGTTCGCCACGGCGCAGGTGATCATCGACAATCTCTACGGACTGTACGCTGCGGGACAGATGAAGTGGGGCGACGCCAGCACCGGCTCGATCACGATCGACGGAGCATTGAAGTGGGGGTTGGACCGAACTTTGATAGGCGCACTGATTGGCGTGGTGCGAACCCCGAATTGGTTTTCGGATCGTGGCGAAGGCTGGGAACTGGCTTCCGCGACGGCCTACGTCCAGTACATCTGGGATTCGAACGACGACAACGACTATGTGGTTGTCGGTGGAACTGTCCTGGGAAAAAAACTCGCGGTATCCGTGAACTTCAACACGGGAGAAGCGGACTGGTGGGCAAACTACAGCCTTTTGGCGAGTATCGCGATCGAGCCGCCCAGCCCTGCGGCGGCGTTTGCATTCTCGGCTCAATCGGGCGGGGATGACAGCGAGCACGAGTTGCTATTGCCTGGAGGATTAGAGGCGGTGTTGTTCAGCGTCGAGTGGGACGAAGGCGATACGGAGGTTCACATCGTCGATCCCTTGGGATTTGTCTACACGCCCGAAAACGTCGGCGAGCATCTGGACGTGGGTTACTACAAGAACCCCGCAGGCGGCGAGGCGTATTACGAGGTGTTCAACCCGGCGGGAGGGAGTTGGCGGGTTGTTGTGACCAACGCGGGCGGGATTGGAGGATACACCGTCCAGTCGCGGCGGCGGACGGAGGCACCGGTGATGACGCTGTTGGAACCCGCCCAGGACGTAGACGCCGGACCGGTAACCATTTCCTGGGTTGCCGAGCCGGGCGACTTGGATGCCAGCATCAACCTGTACTACGACACCGACCGGCAAGGAGCCGATGGAACCCTGATCGCCAGCGGCATCGCGGCGATCGTTGGGCTCGGTGAGTACTCGTGGGACACCGCCGACGTTTCGACCGGCGAATACTACGTGTATGCGGTGATCAGCGACGGGACAAACCTGCCGACGATCAGCTATGCCACCGGACGGGTCGACGTGGTCGCGGCCGATGCGCCGGCAGCGCCAATCGGCCTGACGGCTTGGGCAGGAACCGAGACGACGGCAGAATTGAACTGGGATGCCGTCGTCGGAGCGGAGTACTACCTGGTGTATCTGACAGATGACCCGGCGGGAGAGTTTTACCAGCAGGTGCTCGCAGCGGCAGACGGGCAGTTAAATCTGACCGGATTGACCGAAGGCCAAGCGTATCGCGTGGCCGTAGCAACCGTCGATGCCGAAGGTCGTATTGGGCCCAAAAGCGTACCAAGCATCGTGGTGGCCGGGAGCGAGTACACCTCGACGACTGGCGAGGGCCAGTGGGACGTCTTCATCCAACCGGGCGAACTGTACGAGGCACAGCTTGTTCTGAATGCGGGCGATATCCCGACACTCGTCACTGCTCCGGCAGGGGCGACACTGGACGGAGACGGTCTGTTCCGTTGGCAGGTTCCTGGAGAAACCGACGGCTGGTACGAGGTACTGGTGCATGTGACCTCGGCCAATGGCGAGATGCGCGGGTATCGGTATCAGTTGCTCGCCGACAGCGACACGCCTGAATGGAGTCCCGGCACGTTGGTGGGCGAGGGAATTGCCGCGGACGCGGTTCGCGTGACGGCTCCCGGCGGACGGGATGTGTCCGGCGTCTTGCAGTACCAGTGGGAGCGGGATGGAGTTGAATTGCCGGAGTGGTGGCTTGGTCCAGAGATTGTGGACACAGGGCTGCAACCGAACGGGACCTACGAGTATCGCGTGCGAATGAGAGACCGCTCGCCGAGCGGTCACGTCTCGGAGTGGTCGGATTCGGTATGGGTGACCACACAAGCCGAAGTTCCCGGCGCTCCCGTGTTGGGATCTGCGACCCCGACGACCGTCGAGTTGTTGCAGTTGGCGTTCGATGGAGATCCTGGCGGGACGGAATATGCGGTCTTCAATGCGACGACGGGGCAATGGCTGGCGGCGGACGGAGCCCCGAGTGCTTCGCCCGTTTGGCAAACCGCCCCGAATTGGAACGACTGTACGGTTTCGGGTCTGTACGAAGACAGAGCGTATGTGTTTCAGGTCATGGCACGGAACGTCGAGTTGGTCGAATCGGAACTGGGCGCGGACGCGGTCGTCTACACAATGCCGGAGGTCGATCCGCCCACGGTCCTGACGGCGGTGTATAACAACGGCACGACAACGGTCACGATCGAATTCTCGGAGCCGGTGTTGATCGCCAAGAAAGATATCCACGTGACGGATCGTGGGGGACAACCGGTCGACCTTTCAGCTGCCGGTTTTTCCCACACGCCCGGTGGTTCCACGGTGATTCTGGACTTTTCCGGGGTGTTGGAGCCAGATTCGTACGCGTTGGTCGTCAGCGGAAGTGCCGTGCAGGATCTCGCCGGCAACTTCCTGGACGGCAACAGTGACGGAATCGCGGGGGGAGACTTCGAATTGTCGTTTCGTGTTTGGGCTCTCACGGCGACTCCCAACCCGGTAGCGAGACCCGCGGCCGTCACGTTGCTCGTCACCGGCATCGGCGATCCTGGTGGTGACGTGGTAGCGGCGGCATTCTATCGCGACACCAACCGCGATGGGCACTGGGACGAGACCGATGACCTGCTGGGCACGGACGCGGACAGCAGCGACGGATGGAGTTGGACCCTCACCACGGCCGGCTGGGAACTGGGCGAGCATACGTTCTTTGCCCGCGTGCAGGACGACGAAGGCGCATGGAGCGAGGCGGCAGCGGTCAGCGTGACGGTTACGTCTTGGCAGAACCCGGAGAACCCGTTCGACGTAGGCGCCGACGGCACGGTCGACTCGCTGGATGTGCTGTTGCTCGTAAACGAGATCAACCGGAACGAGAGCCCGACGCTGCCGCCGCGAGCGGCCGAACACCAGCACCTGCCCTATTACGACGTCAACGCGGACGGGCTTCTAACCCCACTGGACGTGCTACTGGTGGTCAACCACATCAACCTTGCCAGCAACCCGCCAGGTGCGCCGAACGACTCGGGCGAAGGCGAGTCGGCGACGGAATGGGCCTACAGCGGTCAGATGCCACTATCGCCGATGACCGTCTCGATCCCCGATCGGCCGGAAACCTTGTGGAGCAGCAAGCCAGACGATGCGAAGGTGGTACAGACTGCCCGAGCGGTGCTCGTGCAGCGGGTATTCGAGATCCCGGGATTGCTGGACCTTGAACGGGAACTGCCGGACTGGGAAACAGTGGTTTGACTTGATCGCAGGCACAAGCTGTTGTGGAGCCTGGCCCCATTTTCAGCAGTCTCCAACGGGAAGCGCGTGGGCGACGCGCTCCCCGTTGGGTCGCGGTTAAACGACGATCGATGAATCGTCTTGCCCAGAAATTGAAAATTTGGGTGTTCGCTTCTACCAAAAGTTCAAAGGTCTTCATTGGCAACGGCTCCCGCGGCAACTCGGTTCGATTCTCGCAATTCGACGCAATTATTTATTCCACAAGTACTTATGGCTAATACTGCAAACTTGCCGCCGAACTTTGCATCCGTTGGCACTGAAGTTGCTAGGTAGTTGGTTGTCGTCGGAAGGACGACGACACTTCCTCCCCCTCAATCTCAGAAATGCCCGAACGGAGTTGGCCATGATCGAATCGAATTCTTGCCGCGCTCAACAGAAAATGGGAACCGACCTGCTGCCGTGGGCCGACCCGTACATCATGCAACTGTTCGCAGAGTCGGAGCAGTGGAGTCGGTCCGGTTTGTTGTCCGAGCCGTCGGCGAGAACCGCGGAACGGCTGCCGGAAGCGGCGGGAGACGCCGACGCGGTGGTCACCGCCCAGTTTTGCAGCGAATCGTGGCAGATCAATGCGCCTCGCCGTCCAGCAGCTGTTCGCAGGCGAAGAATTGAATCTGAACGCTTGTTGGCTCGTTGCTGATCGCGTTCAGTTTGACTTCCAGGCCGACGCCAAACGTCTCGACCAGCGACGTGCGGACTCGGGCCACAGGACCTTCGACTTGCTCCAGGCTGAAGTGCGGTACCTTCTTCAGAGGCGGGCAGAAGGCCAGATGAACGTCCCGCTGCCGCTCGCCAGGATCAAAGCAGCAGCGCACCAGGCCCGCGACAACTTCACCGCCCTGCGCATCGCGGACCCGTGACATCCGCTGCAACTCGTCCGCAGCCAGCAGTTCGCCGTCCTCGTTTTCGGCGGCCTGTTCGACCAGCGGGGCTGCGCCCGCGAAATCCATCCGGTTCCCCGCGTCGGCAGCAGCGTTGGCGACGGGCGTTTGTGCCAAGTCTCTACTTGTGTCCGGCACGGAATCACCGCCGCCATCGCGACGGGCGTGAAACGCAATCCCCCCCGCCGCCTCGGCGCCCAGCAAGATGCACCAGAACATCGCCATCGCTGCTACGGGCGAACCGGGCAGCGACAAGGCCGTTCCAAAGGCGAGCACGCCTGCGGCCGTCAGGACGCCAAACAGGTGATGGGGCCACCCCCGTCGAGCTCGGCCGCGTGCGGCACTTACGCACCATGCCCAGCGCAAGCTTCCCGACCACAGGCCAAGGAGCAGCGCGGCGGCAAGCAATCCGGCCGATTCGAGGGGCTGTTCCAGCGCTCCCGTCCGTCGGCGCACCAGCAACCACGCGCCCAGCACTAGCAACAGGCTCAAGCCCACGATGCCGGCCTGTCGAACCAAACGCTCGTATCCTTTCCAAATCGGTTTCGGATCCGCGAATTCTCGCGCGGCGGCGAGTAGGGAGGGGGGCATAACGGGCTCTTTCGTCAATCTTAGCCTGTAAATCTCATTCACCCACGAGGCAAGCGGGCTGTTGATTTAATGCCGTCCGGACCGTCCAGGATGTTGGAGTTCACGCTTCAGCGTGTCTTTTCCGCCGGCGGAGACCGGCCAAACACGCTAAAGCGTGAACTCCAACGTAGATCAACAGCCCGCCAGCTCGTGGGGGTCTCGCCGATGCACGTTCGTCGCTGCCTTCTTCGCTGATGAAGGATGTTTGGTAGAGAATGATTCTTACGGTCCAAGTCAAGGGTGGTAACGTGGAACGTCCCATCCTGGCGGGCGGTGCATGCAAAACTTTTTTTGCTGCCAAACATAGGAGATCTCGACACGCAAGCCCGTTGGTGCAACAATAACTGCGGTTCGAGAGCCGGCGAATCGTCTGCCGCTGGCAGGCGGCGTGCCGGAAATCGTTTTGCCGCGTGAACGGTGTCCCGTAGTCCTCGTATTTCGGAAAGGGGGGCGTCCCAGATGTCCGCACCGCGTTTGACTCGTCGCCAGTTCGTTCGTGACACGGCCGCCGGCGCCGCGGCCTTGGCCGCCAGCGTGGCGCTGCCGCAGATCGTTCGGGTCGGCAATGCCGACCAGCTCGACACTCGGAGCATCCTGAATTACAACCCGGACATGGAGTACCGCCGCTGCGGCAAGACCGGCTGGATGGTCTCGGCTGCCTGCCTGGGCGGCCACTGGAAACGCGTGAACGCGATGGTGCCGGGCCTGTTCGAGGGCGACAGCTGGCTGAGTGCCAAGCTCGACGACACCGGCTTTCAACAGAACCGCTACGATGTCGTCACGCGTTGTATCGAGCGGGGCATCAACTACATCGACGCCTGTACCGGGGCGGAGATTCAGGCGTACAGCAAAGCGTTGGAAGGCCGCCGCGACAAGATGTATCTGGGCTGGTCGTGGTACGAGCGCGAGGCCCGCAGTCCCAGCCAGTGCAACGGCGATTCGATCATGAACGTGTTCGACGATTCGCTGCGGGTATGCAAGCAGGAATACGTGGACTTGTATCGCGTGGTGTGCGGCGTCGACGGTCGGCGCGGCAAGGACGGCAAGTGGATCTTTCCGCATACCGAAGCCGAGTCGGCGGGGATTGCCGAAGGCTTGCGGCGGGCCAAGCAATCCGGCAAAGCTCGGATGACCGGGATTTCGTCCCACGACTTGCCGTGGCTCAAGTACATGATGGAGACGTTCCCCGACGTGATCGACGTGGTCATCACGCCCTACACGGCGCGGACCAAGATGCTGCCCAACGACGAGACCGGGTTCCACGCGGCGGTGCAGAAATGCGACTGCGGTTTCTTCGGCATCAAGCCCTTTGCCGGCAACTCGCTGTTCAAAGGCGACAGTTCTCCGGGCAATCCGCACGAAGAAGAGGACAACCGCCTGGCCCGCCTGGCCATTCGCTACATCCTCTGCAATCCGGCGATCACGGCCCCCATCCCCGGCATGATCAATATCGAGCAGGTGGACAACGTGGCACTAGCGGTCGCCGAGCGGCGCGAGTTGGACGGGGTCGAACGGGCCGAACTCGACCAAGCCATGAACCGCGCTTGGGCCTGCCTGCCGAAACACTACCAGTTCCTGAAGAACTGGGAGTACATCTGACCGCCCCGTTCCTGAAACACCACCCTCCTGCATCCCGCGAGCTACCACGATGTTGCGCACCATTCTTGTGGGCCTGGTATTTTTCCTTGTCACATCTGCCGATCCTGCCGCAGGTCAAGAGGCCACGCCGGTCTGGGAGTACCTCGGCCAGCGAGCGGCGCGACTGGCGGCCCAGTTGCCGCCGCTGCCGGAGTCGACGGACGCCTGGGACAAGCAGCGTGCGGAGCTTGCCGGCCGACTGGGGACGGAACTCGGTCTGCTGGAACGCGAACCGATGCAAGCCTCGGTGCTGGGCAGCCAATCCGCAGGCGATCTGGTCATTGAGGAGGTCGCGTTCCATTGGGCGGAAAGCGTGTTCGCCTGCGGCACGGTGATCCGCCGTCAGCAGGCCGACGGCCCGCAGCCGGCCGTGGTGGTGACGCCGGACTGGCTGGGCCACTACACATTTCGCGCGTACCGTTCATTCGTCGAACATCTGGCGCGCGACGGCATGCTGGTCTTGGTGATCGACGATCCGCGGACCGGCCGGCGGCAAGCGTCTTACGCGGGACTGTACGCCACCGCGGCAGCCGCCGGCATGCCCACCGTCGGCATCCAGGTCTTTGATGCGCTGCGAGCCTTGGACTATCTGCAGACGCGGGCCGACGTGGATGCGGCCAAGATCGGCATCGCCGGTTTGGGCGAAGGAGCGTTGCGGGCCTATCTGTCCGCCGCCCTGGAACCTCGCTTCCAATTCGTCATCGCGGTCGCCGGAACCACGACGTACCAGACGCTGGCCCAGGCGGTTGCGGCGGAGCAGGCCACCGCCAACCCCAGCGCCTTTCTCGCGGGCATCCTGAGTTGGACCGACATGGACCGGCTCGCGGCCTGCGTGGTTCCTCGCCCCATATTGATCGCAGGGGGCGCCGGTCGTTGGCCCGCTGCGGGCGGCGATGCGGTGTTGAACACGCTGCGCACCGTGTATGGATTGTACCAAGCGGAAGACCGCATTCGCGTGCTGCCAGGCGAGGCGGTGGACGACATGACCCCGTATGCCGACGCAGTCGCCTCGTGGCTGAAGACGGAGGTGTTGCCAGCCCTGAAGAATTCCACCGCTGCGCCGGCCGCCTGCAGCCAGCCGGCGGAGTTGGATTTCCGCGTGTGGGGATATCTGCAACGGCGGATCGAGAGCAAGGTGGCGTCGCGGCACAACGAACCGCTGACGCAAGCGGCTTGGACGGCTCATCGTCAGGCGATCGTCGCCTGGTTGCGGCCCATCGTCGGGGTGGATTCCCTGTCCCCGTTGGATGACAAGAGCCTGGCCACCGAGGAAAGCGGCGACGTGGTGATCGAGCGGCTGGCGTTGGGCGTGGACGAGGCCTTTCGCTGTCCCGCCGTCCTGGTCCGGCCGGCTGCAGGGGGCGAAAAATGTGCGGGGGTCGTGCTGTCGCATGACGACCGGCAGAGTTACGCCGCGGCGCGGATCACCGAGGCGGCGCGGCGTTTGGCCGCCGCCGGGTACTGGGTGATCGTACCCGAACACGCTTCGGTGCATCCTCAGAGTTCACAGCCGCTGGCCGATGCCGAAACGCCAAGTTTCTATGGCGACGAAGCGAGCCGGCTGTATGGTCCGGCGGACGCCGTCGGCCGGCCGCCGCTGGCCTGGCGGATCGCCGAAAGCCTGGCGGCCTTTCGCCATTTGGCGGGCCGGGGGCAAGTCGATGCAGGGCAGATCGTCATGGCCGGTGCGGGCTTGGGCGGCGTCGATGCGAGCCTGGCCGCTCTGCTGGACGAACGCATTGCGGGCGTAGCGGCGGTCGATGTGACGACCTGGCGAGACTGGTCCCTGAACGTCGCGCCCCGCGAACTGCATTTCTTCCACCTGATGCCGTACCTGCCATCGCTGCTGACCGTGACCGACTTGGATTGCGTTTACGCCGCGATCGCTCCGCGACCGTCGGTCATCGTGCGGCTGACCGACGGCTGGCCGCGATCGGGCTTTGAACAGGTGGCAGCACGGGCCGTTGCGGTTTACGGCTTGCTGCAGGCCGAGGACGCTCTGCAGACGCTTGGCCCGCGAGATCTGACCGACGAACGCGAGGCCGCCGCGCCCGCAGGCGTCCGCCGCCAGCTGCTGGCGGCAGCCCGTACGCTGGTCCCCACGCCTCCGACGCCAGGGCTGGTCGGCACGCTTGATGAACTGAAGTCTCGGGCGACGGTGGACAGCGCCTCGGGCTTGATCTGGCTGGTCGCAGAAATGTCCGGTTACGAGCAGGAGTTTGCCGGCGACGGCTATCGACTGCAGACGTGGAGCTTTTTCAACGACAACCGCGACGCGCAGAAAGGCCGTTCGGTCACGCCGCTGATCTTTCGCAAGCAGGGCGAAGGCTACGAGCTGACGGGGATCGGCAAGGCGCGGACCAACGCCGGAACCGGCTTGCAGACCTTCGAGTTCGAACCGGCGGCGGGCACGGACGTGGTGGGCGACGGTCATTACTTTGGCTGGTACGACGGCGACGCCGCCGGTCCGCCCAATGCGGGCGTTGTCGAGTTCGGCCCCGCCCCCGACGCGCGAATGACGATCCTGACCGGCGACGGCCAGATGGGCGGCCAGCGCGTCGAACTCGGCAAGTCCTACCGCACCCAGGCCGAGTTCCCGCGCCAGTACAGCATCATGGCGGTGTCGAAAAAGCCGTAGCGGCGCGGAGGGGACTAGAATTCACTATATTGCCAACGCTGCGATGTCCTATTGTGCCTGTTGCTGCTGTGCTGCAATCCTGAGTTTGGAAACTACAACGAGCAGCCAGCCGAATTTGACAGCGGATCGGGCCGCTGATGGTGACAGCGGGGATTTCTTACCCCCAGGACAGAAGACATGGACAGATTGTCACAGGATATGCGAAGCCGTGTAATGCGTACCGTCGGAAGCGAGAACACCCGTCCAGAACGGGTCGTTCGATCGATTCTGCATCAGAGCGGGTTTCGATTCCGACTGCACCGAAAGGATCTACCGGGCTCGCCGGACATTGTTCTTCCCCGGCATCGTTCGATCATCCTCGTACATGGATGCTTCTGGCATTCGCACTCGTGTCCGCGCGGTGCGAGGCCCCAATCGAATCATCGTTTCTGGAAAACGAAGCTCGACGACAACATACGGCGGGATGCAAGTATCAAAAAGGCTCTTCGCCGACTTGGCTGGAGACTTTTGGTCATTTGGGAATGCGAAACGGCTAACCATGAGAAGTTGCGACGAAAGCTCGATGCTTGGGTTCGACGGGCTTCGTGCCAAATGGCGCGGCATCGCCACTTGTAATGCTGATGCGGGTTGCATAGATTAGTTCGGTTGTCTGGACGAGGACGGAAGCGTCAATCACGGCCAATATCGAGTGCCGATCAAACGACAAGATGTCCTGGACAGGACTGCTTCGACGCACAGAAGGCGATGAAAAACTAATGAAGATAAGGGTGGCCGATTTCTTCTGCGGTTGCGGCGGGACAAGTGCTGGACTTCGTGCAGCTGGGCTGAAGACCCTCGTGGGAATCGACATCGATCCTGAGGCCGAGGTGACTTTTCGCGCCAACTTCCCGCAGTCCGATTTTCTCTGCCTTGATGCCCGTCAGCTTCGTCCGCGTGCCTTGGAACCGGCGCTGTCGCGAGATCGGCAGTACCCGTTGCTTTTCTCTGCATGCGTTCCCTGCCAACCTTTTTCGAAACAGAACCGTCAAGCGGTCAAGCGAGTTTCCAAGTTGCACGATGCGGCACTCTTGGACGAGTTTCACCGCTTCATCAGCTATTTTCTGCCGGAGTACATTTTTCTCGAAAACGTGCCGGGATTGCAGAAGGTGTCACGGAGAACCGGGCCTTTCGCGCGGTTTCTCAAGCATCTGTCTTCATTGAACTACGAAGTCGTCACCGACGTCGTTGCGTGTCAAGAATACGGCGTGCCGCAGAAACGTCAGCGGCTCGTGCTGCTCGCTAGCCGGCTGGGGCCGATCGAACTGCCGGCTCAAACACACGGGACATCCCCCAATTTAAGGCCATACTCTACCGTTCGCGAGTGGATCTCGAAGTACCCGTCGATAGCAGCGGGAGAGGAACATTCCGCCATACCTAACCATCGAGCTCGTGCGTTATCCGCACGAAATCTCGCAAGGATTCGCGCCACACCGCAGGGAGGCAGCCGAAGGGATTGGCCGGAATCGCTCGTCCTACGGTGTCATGAGGGACACGACGGTCATACCGATGTCTACGGTCGTCTCGACTGGGACCGCCCTGCGCCTGCCCTGACAACAAAATGCATCACGCTTTCCAACGGCAGATTCGGGCATCCGGAACAAGACCGAGCCATTAGTGTCCGAGAAGCAGCGTCGTTACAGACTTTCCCCGAGGATTTCGTGTTCCACGGGAGCCTGACGACGATGGCGCGGCACATCGGCAACGCCGTTCCCGTGCTCATGGCGAAAACGTTTGGGCAAGCGATCGTGCGTCACTACGCTTGCTTGTTTCGAGAGAAGCATTGCCGCGCACGGAGAGCGTAAATGGCGAAAATACGCGTACGTGCGCGAACCGTGGACATGCTTGGGCGCCAGCAAATTGCCTCCTTGCCGACGGCGATCAGCGAATTGTTCAAAAACGCCCACGACGCGTATGCTCGGCAAGTAGTCGTGGATTTCTACCGGCACGATCACCTGTTCGTGCTGCGGGATGACGGACTTGGCATGACACCGGAGGAGTTCCTGGATCGCTGGCTCACGCTCGGGACCGAGAGCAAGCTCGTCGAAAACAACGCAGTTGTGCCGCCACCGGTCGACCCCGACCAGAAGCCTCGCCCCGTTTTGGGAGAAAAAGGCATCGGACGTCTCGCCGTCGCGATGCTCGGCCCGCACCTCCTCGTTCTGACCCGTGCCAAGTCGGTATCCGGGAAGAACCGCTCCCGCAAGTTGTCAGCCGCTTTCATCAACTGGGACGTCTTTCAACTTCCGGCTGTCGATTTGGATCAGATCGACATCCCCATGTTGGAAACGGATCGAGGACGTTTACCAACAGCGGAAGATGTTCGTGGCCTTGTCCAGAAGTCGACGGACAACCTGCGCCAAATCGGCAAAAAAGTTCCGAAGGATGAACTGGAACGGCTTATCGCCAGCCTGAAGCAGTTCGATTTGGATCCGCAGGAGGTTGCAGGGTTTCTTCCTGATGGGCCGCGGCTCGATGGCCCGGAAGGTTATGGGACACATTTTATCATCCGGCCTGTTGACGAGATTCTGAATGCAGATCTGCGTTCCCGAGACGATGACACGGCTTCTCCACTCCAGAAGTTTCTAATCGGCTTTTCGGACACGATGAGTTCGTCTTACACGGCTCCCATTCGAGCGGAATTTCGAGAGCATTCGGCGGAGGGCGTCGTAGACGAGAAGATCGGTCCGTCCGAGTTCTTCACCCCTTCTGACTTCGAACGAGCCGACCACCGATTCACCGGTCGATTCGACGAGCACGGTCAATTTGTCGGCAAAGTCCGGATCTATGACGAGAAGCCCTCTCGCTACGTCGCTGCATGGCCCCCAGGAGCGACCCGCGAGACAAGATGCGGCCCCTTCGAAATTGATTTCGCATACATGCAGGGCGCACAGTCGGAATCGCGACTTGACCCACTGCAGTATGCCGAACTCTCGCGAAAGCTCAATCTCGCTGGAGGTCTCTACATCTATCGCGACGGAATTCGGGTGCTACCCTACGGAACCCCGGAATTTGACTTCCTCGAAATTGAGTACCGACGATCGAAAGGGGCGGGCTACTACTTCTTCTCACATCGTCGCATGTTCGGTGCAATCCGCGTCACACGAAGCCATAACTCGGCACTACAGGAAAAGGCCGGTCGGGAGGGATTTCGGCAGAACGGTGCGTACCGCGACTTCAAGGATGTTTTGGAAAACTTCCTGGTACAGTTAGCTGCCGATTTCTTCAGGCCGGGAGGAACGTCGAGCGAGCCGTTTGTCAAAGAAAAAGCCGAACTCAGCCGGAAAGAGAAGCTCCGTCGCAAGCGAGAAAAAGAATCCAAAGCCATACGAGGCAAGCTTGCAGCAAAGATTTCGGAGTTCTTGACCGACTTAAAGGCGGGTCGTCCTTCCGAAGATGCCGAACGCATCCGGAGTGAGTTTCTTCAGTCTCTCGAAACGGCGACGAAAAGTCGGGAGGTCTCGCGGGAGGATGCCGCGAAACTGGTATCTTCCGCGGTAAGACGGGTGAACGACCTGAGGAGCATGTACCAGATCTCGCGCCCACGCGGCGTTGGGCTGCCGCGCGAATTGGAGGACGGACTTGCGGCGTGCGATCACGAGTACGAATGTCTTGAGCAGTCTCTCTTCGGCCCCCTGCAGCGAGACATGGAGACGGCGGCCACCGCCTTTCTTCGCATCTCCCCAACCAGCGATAGGGCACACGAAGTTCTCCGACTCACGTACGAGGCGGAAAGCCATGTTGTAAAGACCCAAATCGACGATGCGGCGGCGGAACTCCGAGAAGAAGCCGCATGCCTTGCGCAACGTGTCGAAACGCAGGTTTCTTCCATGTTGGCCGAAGTCGAGCGTCTTCTAGCGAACTTCGTCGTTGGCCTGGACGAGATACCAAGCGACGATGGTTCGCATGCGAGCGGTCTTCATCACACATGGGAGTCGCTCGTCGTGGCGGAAATCCGACCGCGAATCGCGCAATTGGAGTCGCTCGGGGCGGAAATCCGCTCGGCGGCCTTGACGGGAGTGCCGACGGCGGCCGAGGTGAATGAAGCGATCGAAGGAGAACTCGTCGAGCTTCGTGAATCGCAAGTTGCGCAGTTCGAGTTATTGCAACTCGGTCTCGCGATCGGAATCATTCAGCACGAGTTCCGAGGCTGCGTGAAAGGGCTGCGAGCATCCCTGTCGAAGCTCAAACGCTGGGCGGACACGAACCCCCAACTGGGGACGCTTTACGGCGATATTCGAACCAATTTTGACCACCTGGATGGGTATCTTGGCCTGTTCACTCCTCTCACCCGCAGGCTGTACCGATCGAAGGTCGACATTTCAGGAGGTGAAATAGCGAATTTCGTGATCGAGCTTTTCAGTGAGCGCCTAAAACGCCATGACATTAATCTGCACGTTACAGACGAATTCAAAGCGGTGCGCATGCGGGAGTATCCGTCGTCGGTTTACCCGTGCTTCGTGAACCTAGTCGATAACTCCATCTACTGGCTTTCGTCGCGTTCGAAGAAGCGGGAGATCCGACTCGATGTTGCTGACGGGGATCTGCTTGTCTCAGATTCGGGTCCTGGGGTAAAGCTCTCGGACGCCGACCGAATTTTCGAACTTGGATTCACACGCAAGCCCGGAGGCCGGGGCATGGGGCTCTATATCTCGCGCGAGATCCTCAAGAAGATCGGTTACGAATTGTCGGTTGCACCGCCGATGCGTGGCGAGGGTGCACAATTCCGCATTCGCAAACTTGCAGATTCCGAACAAGAGCAACAGAAGACCTGACGATGAGCTTCACCGAGTTAACACGAGAAATCGCTGCCCGGTTCCTACAAACGGTCGTGGTCTTCGACGACGAGGCATACCTGCAGGCGCCCGACGATCAACCTCCTGATGACCCCGCCTTGGTCGCGCCGGGGCCGCGAGGCGAGCATCCAACACCCATCGAGTCGGCGGACGAAGCAAGGGCACCGTCGAAAAACCAGCAGTTGGACGCCAAGGTCCTGATGGATTCCTTCGCCGAGCGTGGGCAAGTGTGTGCCGTACTCGCTCCAGCCAAGCACGAGGATCTCGTCGGAACGGTCGTCAACTGTGGACGCAAAGCCGATGTCCTTGTGCTGGATTGGCAGATTGGCAAGGACAGCGGCGCTACAGCCATCAAAGTGGTCAATCGAGTTCTGGCCGAAGATCTGAAGCAGGGCGGAAGACTTCGGCTCGTCGTGATCTATACGGGGGAACCGCACCTCAAGACTTGCTGCGATACAGTGTTGAAGCAGGTAACGGGCCTATCGCTACTTTCCGACGAAGCATTCGTATTAGTCAAAGAGAACTTCCGTTTGGTCTTCATCCGGAAGACCGACGGCTCTATGGCTCCGGACGATTCGGCGAGCGAACGGGATTTGCCGGATCGCATTATTCGCGAGTTTTCGCAGTTTGTCGGCGGGCTTCTCCCAAATGCCGCCATGACGGCAGCCGCAGCGGTTCGCGAGAACGTCCACGTGCTGCTTCAACGCTTCGCCAAAGAACTTGACGGTGCCTACTTGGGACATCGAATGCTGCTTCCGCAGCCCGAGGACGCCGAATCCTTTCTTTTCGAATTGATTGGAGATGAGATCAAGTCCTTGTTCGACTTGCCAGTGCTGGCCGATCACGCGGTCGGGATCGCATCGCTCCGGGACTACTTGGAGGAATGCCACGGCCATTCGCAACTCGTACTGAAGAGTTCGAAGAAGGCAGATGACAATTCGACCAAATCGATTCCGATTGATCAAGTTTTGAAGGTCATTGAAGGCAGCCCGAAGGCTATCGAGGAAAACTGGCAATGGGGCAGCAAGAATCACCTGTATGAACGACTTCATCCGCTCTTTCATGGGAGTATCGACGACGGTAAACGCAGCTATGCCGCTTTTTCGCGACTATCGTCATTCCGACGCGAAGGATTCAATGCCCACCTTCCGGATGACTTCGAGCCGATGCTCTCTCTCGGCACGATCTTGAAGGATACCGGGGGGCGGTATCTGATCTGTCTGCAACCCGTGTGCGATTGCGTACGTCTGGATTGTATGAAGGCTCGCAACTTCTTGTTCGGGGAATTTGATCCCTCGGAAAAGCCGTTCGACCTCGTCGTCCGTGACGAGACTGGCGACGTTCGGTTGTGTTTCGCGGTAAGCCCGTATCGTGTGTTTACCATTGCCTTTAATCCCGGCGATCGATCAGGAGTTTTCGGTCGGAAAATGGACGAAGCATTCTCTTTCCAGTCCGAGGACGAAGCCCGGTATGCGTGGATCGGCGACCTACGACGACTGGTTGCACAACGTTTTGCTTTGAAATTCTCCGAGCAGGTTTCGCGGATTGGTCTTGACGAGTTCGAGTGGCAACGATTGTACTCGCAGAGGAGTGATGGCTGACTTTGGCCGGATAACGCAAGTCGGAAAAGAACGCGAGGGCAAACACTCCGTACTATTGAGGTGATGTAGGAAACGAAGTCAGACGCTGTGCTGCTAGACCGCCTCGGCCATCGCCTGTAACTGCCCCGCAGAGCGGGCTTGTTCTTTTTCCAAGAACTCCCGCCCGTACTTGACGCTCAAATGGTCCCACGGCAACCGAGCGGCGATCTCGTAGGGCGTGTGCAGCAGTTGTTGGACGTCCAAGCCGGCGTCGGCCAGCGCTTGCCACCAGCGTTGCGGATCGAATCGCTCCCGCCAACTGTCCATCCGCGCTCCGCGCCGCCAGACCAATTCCACGGCCTCGCCCACGCGGCGATCGCCGCGGCTCAACACGCCCTCGATCAGACTTGTTTCGATATCGTGGCACTTGATCGCCACGCTGCCGCGGCGGCGCTGCCGCAAATGTCGGTGGGCGTCGCGAAAGTACTCGCGGGTCTGCATCGCGTTCCACTGGTACGGCGTATGGGCTTTGGGCACGAAATTCGACACGCTGGCGGTCACGTTGGCCCACCGGCCGCGTTCCTCTTTGCCAAGGCGGGCAATGGTCTCGGCCATTTCCACAATGCCGTCCAGATCGGCCGTCCGCTCGCCGGGCAAGCCGCACAGGAAGTACAGCTTGACGCTCTCGAAATTGTGCCGAAAGGCCACGCGACAGCCTTCGTACAGATCGTCATTCTTGATCTTCTTGCGAATCTGCTCGCGCATGTCGTCGCGGGCCACTTCGGGGGCCAGGGTTAAACTCGAACGACGCTCGTTGCCGATCAGTTCGGCAATCGTCCGCAACTGCTCGTTGACCCGCAGGCTGGGCACCGAGACGTTGACGCCCAGCGGCTGGAACACGCGTTTCAGTTCCCGCACCAGCTCCTCAAACTGCGGATAATCGCTGGTGGACAAGGACAACAGCGAGATTTCGTTGTAACCCGTGTTCCGGTAGCTTTCCAAAGCCCCGTCGACGATCGTCCGCACCGACCGGAACCGCAGCGGGCGTTTGATCACGGTGCTCTGGCAGAAGCGGCACTGCCACGGACAGCCGCGCATGATCTCGACGGCGATCCGGTCATGGACGCATTCCACCAACGGCACGATCGGTTGGGTCGGCAGCGGGATCGACTCCAGGTCGGAGATCACGCAGGGGGCGATCGTTTCCGGGACCTCGGGGCGGGTGCGGTGAAGCCCGACGAAACGGCCCTGCTGATACTCCGGCTCGTAGAACCGCGGGACGTAGGCGAACGGCAGCCGCGCCGCGACCTGGGCCAGCATTTCGACTCGCTGCTGCCGCCCCGCCGCTTCGGTCCCCCCCCCGCCCTCGGCCCAACAAGCGGTTCGCAGTTCTTTCCACAGATCGCACAGTTGCGGCAAACTCGGCTCGCCGTCGCCCGTTACAAACACGTCGATAAACGGCGCGAGCGGTTCGGGGTTCTGCGTGCAGGGGCCGCCGGCGATGACCAGCGGATGGTGCATCGTCCGCTGGTCCGCCCGCAAGGGAATACCGCCCAGATCGAGCATCGTCAACAGATTGGTGTAGCAGATCTCGTATTGCAGCGAAAAGCCGAGCACGTCGAATTCGGCCAATGGCGTAAAGGTCTCCAGACTGTACAACGGCAAACCGGCTTCGCGGAGCCGGTCTTCCATGTCCGGCCAGGGCGTAAAGACGCGTTCGCAGTACCAGTCGTCGCGGGCGTTCATCAGCGAGTACAGTACCTGCAAACCGTGATGGCTCATCCCGATCGTGTACGCATCCGGAAAGGCCAGGCACAGCCGGCCCCGAACGGAGCGGGGGTCTTTGCGAACCATGTTCCATTCGCCGCCGATGTACTGGGCCGGCATTTCCACTCGCATCAGGATGCGATTGACCAGATGCTCCTTCAGATTCGACTCGTACATGGACGGCTTTCAGGTTTTCGGAATGAATCCTCGTGGTGCGATTCCAGACCCAGCTGGATTCGCAAGCATGTCGCGGAATCTGCAAGACTTCGGGCACTGACGGTCGTTGTCGGCCCCCGTTGCCAGGTCAGCTGCGACTCGATGGGCTGACAGGTTGGGCAACCTGCTTTACAATCGAACCTCCTATTGTTTCGTAAATCCGGAATTTTTCCAGGGCGCTACCATACAATGTCAGCAGCGGAATTCGTGACAGTGGCGAAGCTCGGCGATATCCCCGAGGGTCAAGGCGCGTCGTACGTCGTGGGGGAAAAGGTGGTGGGCATCTTCAACGACGGCGGCACGTACCACGCGATCAACGACCTTTGCCCGCACATGGGCGCTTCGCTGGCGGACGGGCAATTGGAAGAGGGCGTCGTCGCCTGCCCCTGGCACGGCTGGCGATTCCGCGTCAGCGACGGCACCTGGTGCGACAACAAGCGAATCAAGACGGACAGCTACGAGGTTCGCGTCGTCGGGGACGAGATTCAGGTGCGGGTCTGACGCGAGGCGGCAGTTCAGCGAGATGCCGTCCGCCGTTTTCCGCCCGCGACTTCCCGCCCGCAACATCGCCATTCCGATTCCGCGTCAACCTCCCCCGCGCTGGATTGCTTTCTGCCGTGGAACGGGCAATAATCGACGACTTCCGAAGCCCAATCTGATGGGGGAACCCGTTCATGCCGGACATGACCGACGACCACGAGCGTTATCAGCGGTACTATCGGATCCTAGCGGCTGCTGCCGTCAAGGATGTCTTCTGCCTGGCCGACGTCAAAGCCGCCTGTGCCGACGAACAGCCGGCCTACGTGACGCGGGTCGTTTCGGACTTGGAGAACGGCAGACTGGTCACGCCCATCGACGCCGATCCCAAACAATTTCGCTGGGCGGCCCAGCGCGACGAAGTGCTGCTGGAGCAATGGGCGCGATCCCAGATCTACACGAACCGGATGACGCGGTCGCCGGTGGACGAGCGTCCGCGGGAGCGGCTGTTGCGGTTAGGCGCGGAAAAGCTGCGAACCGCAGAACTGCTGGCAATTCTCATTCGCACCGGCCGCAAGGGCGTGTCGGCACTGCAGGCCGGCGAAGTCGTCACCAGCCACTATGCCGACAAGCTGGACCAGTTGAAAGACGCGGGCCGCGGAGAATTAGCCGAGCTGAGCCCCGTGGTGCGGGACACCGCCTTCTGTCAAATCATGGCCGGGATCGAACTGGGCCGCCGCGTCAGTGCCAGCTTGGCGGAAAAAGCGGACCGCGAAGCGCCCATCCGCGGCTCGCAAGACGCGATGAACTACTGCCGTAAACGCTTTGCGCGGCTGGCCATCGACAGCAAGCAGGAAGAGTTCCACATCGTCACGCTGGACACCAAAAACCATGTCCTGAACGACCACATGGTCAGCCGCGGCCTGTTGGACCAAACCGTCGTACACCCCCGCGAGGTGTTTCGACCCGCGATCAAGGACGCGGCAAAGTCCATCATTCTGGTCCATAACCACCCGTCCGGCGACCCTACGCCCAGCGACAAAGACTTGACGCTGACCCGGCGACTGGAGGAATCCGGCAAGCTGCTCGACATTCAGGTTCTGGACCATATCGTCGTCGCTGCCGACAGCGCGGTGAGCCTCCGCGAATACGAAAGCTTGGGGATATAGCATCACTCAAGCCGAATCTGACTCCAACTGGCTGGAGACGCCGCAAAGCGTTGATTCAATGGTCGCGGAAACGGCCTCCTGGCGCCGTTGTATGCTGGACCTTGAAAACGGAATTCTGTCCCTCGGAACCTCGCGACACAAGAGACCCTGTTTCTGCCAAAATGGCACGGCCAGAGCGACCATCCCAGTCGGCTAGATCCCGAAGAATAAATTGCAAATCACGTAAGCGCAAGTCCCAATTGGGTTTGCACGCCAAAGATCCAACTTGGCACAAAGCTTGCTTAAAGGAGGAAGTCTGTAAGTCAGTCTGCCAATACAGATAGAGTTTGCCTGCCGCTTTGCAACAGACGCCGCCGGCGCGGAAGTGGCCTGCTACAAATGGTTGGGGCGGGAAAACGCCCGCGAAAGCGGCTGACGATTTTCTTTATGTCAGCGAAAGGAGGATTCCGGACGTGGCAAAACTAGTGATCTATGAAGATGATGCGCGACAAGCGTTGTTGGCTGGCGTGTCCAAGCTAGCCATGGCTGTCCGCAGCACGTTGGGGCCGCGTGGCCGCAATGCCGTGTTGGACAAGGGGTGGGGCTCGCCCAAGGTCACCAAAGACGGGGTGACGGTCGCCGAGGAAATCGAGCTGGACGATCCCAGCGAGAACCTTGGTGCCAAGCTCGTCAAGGAAGTGGCCAGCAAGACCAATGACGTCGCCGGTGACGGCACCACGACGGCGACGGTTCTGGCGGAAGCGATCTTCCGCGAGGGGCTGAAAATGATCGCCGCCGGTTACGATCCGATGGCTCTGTCGCGAGGCATTGCCAAGGGGACGGACGCCGTCGTCGAGGCGATCAAGAAGATGGCGACGCCGATTGATGCCAAGAGCAAGAAGAGTATTCAGCAGGTCGCCACGATCGCGGGCAATAACGACCCGACGATCGGCGCGGTGTTGGCCGATGCCTTCATCAAGGTCGGCAAGGACGGAGTGATTACCGTCGAGGAAGGCCGCGGCAGCGAGACGACGGTTGAGGTCGTCGAGGGCATGCAGTTCGATCGCGGGTTCCTGTCGCCTCACTTCGTGACCAACGAAGACGACGTGGCGGTGGAACTGGAAGACTGCTACGTCTTGATCTACGAAGAGAAGATCTCGTCGAACAAGAAGCTGATTCCGCTGCTCGAGGCGATCAGCCGTGCCAAGAAGCCGTTGCTGGTGATCGCCGAGGACGTAGAAGGCGAGGCGCTGGCGACGCTGGTCGTGAACAAGATGCGTGGCATCCTCAGCGTGTGTGCGGTCAAGGCGCCGGGCTACGGCGACCGCCGCAAGGCGATGATGGGCGACATCGGCGTCGTGACCGGCGCGACTCCGATCTTCAAGGATTTGGGGATCGACTTGGAAAGCGTCAAGTTGAGCGATCTGGGCCGCGCCAAGAAGATCAAGATCACTGCCGACGAGACGGTCGTGATTGGCGGAGCCGGCAAAAAGGACGCGATCAACGGCCGCGCCGAGCAGATCCGCAAGGAGATCGAGAGAACCGACAGCGATTACGACCGTGAGAAGCTGCAGGAGCGGTTGGCCAAGTTGTCTGGCGGCGTTGCTCAGATCAGCTGTGGTGCCGCGACCGAGTCGGAGATGAAGGAACGCAAGGTGCTGCTGGAGGACGCCAAAGCGGCTACGCAGGCGGCTCTGGAAGAGGGCATCGTGCCGGGTGGTGGCGTGGCTTTGATCCGCTCCGAAAAGGTGCTGGACAAGGTCGAAGCGACGGGCGACGAGGCGATGGGCGTGAAGATCATTCGCAACGTGCTCGACTATCCCTTGCGGTACATCGCCGAGAACGCCGGCAAGGACGGCGCGGTGGTGGTCAGCAGGGTCCGCCGCATGAAGGGCAAGAGCGAAGGCTACGATGCGGACAAGGATTCCTACTGTGACCTGGTCGAAGCCGGCGTGATCGACCCGGCCAAAGTCGTCCGCACTGCCCTGCAAAATGCAGCCAGCGTGGCTGGCTTGCTGCTGACGACCGAAGCTTTGGTGACGGACATCCCCAAAGACGACGAGGCCGAAGGCGGCGGTCACCATGACGACCACGGCATGGGCGGCATGGGCGGCATGGGCGGCATGGGCGGCATGGGCGGCATGGGCGGCATGGAAGGCATGATGTAAACGCCGTTGTTGCGAGCTTGGGCGAGTGGTCTCGCCAGAGTTTTTTGCGGCAGCCAAGCAAAGAAAAATTTCTCTCTAGGACCTTTAAGACAATCAAAGTCATTTCGATAGGAAGGAACTCAACGATGGCAAAGCTGAAGATTCGACCCCTGGACGACCGCGTGGTTGTGGAACCGATGGAAGCCGAGGAGATGACGGCTGGCGGGATCGTGCTGCCGGACACGGCGAAAGAGAAGCCGCAGCGCGGCAAGGTGGTCGCCGTCGGACCTGGCAAGCTGTTGGAAAACGGCCAGCGGGCCGAGATGTCGGTTGCAGTGGGTGACGAAGTGATCTACGGCAAGTACGGCGGGACGGAGATCGAGGTAAATGGCGAGGAAGTCAAGATCCTGCGGGAAAGCGACATTCTGGCCAAGGTCGTCGAGTAATCATTCACGGCCCGTCGCAGGTGTGAACCGGCCGCCCTGGAGGGCGCCGGTTTGCGAAACGGTTCATGGCACACACTCTCTCGTATAAGGGTTTTGGAAAGTGGCGAAGCAATTGCTGTTTGAAGATCACGCCCGAGCGAAAATGTTGCAGGGCGTCGACAAGCTGGCCCACGCCGTCGCCATCACGATGGGGCCGACCGGCAAGAACGTGATTATCAACAAATCGTTCGGCGGTCCCACCGTGACCAAGGACGGCGTCACCGTGGCCAAGGAAATCGAACTGGAAGACCGCTTCGAGAATATGGGCGCGAAGCTGGTCGTCGAGGTGGCTCAAAAGACGTCTGACGTGGCCGGTGACGGCACGACGACTGCGACGGTACTGGCGCGAGCGATTTTGCGCGAAGGGCTGCGGAACATCGTTGCGGGCAGCAACCCGATGGCGATCCGTCGCGGCATCGATCGCGGTGTCGACGCGGCGGTAGAGCATCTGTTTACGATCGCCAAGCCGGTGACCAGCAAAGAGGAGGTTGCCAGTGTCGGGGCGATCAGCGCCAACAACGATATGGCGATCGGCCAGCAGTTGGCCGACGCGCTGGAACGCGTTGGCAAGGATGGCGTGATCACCGTCGAGGAAGGCAAGACGACCGAAACGGTGGTCGAGTTCGTGGACGGCATGCAATTTGACAAGGGCTACATTTCGCCCTATTTCATCAACCGCACGTCGGACATGGACTGCTTGCTCGAAGACTGCTTGATCTTGATTCACGAGAAGAAGATCAGCAACTTGCGCGATCTGGTTCCGATCTTGGAAAAGGTTGCCCAGACGGGCAAGCCGCTGCTGATCCTCGCCGAGGACGTGGACGCGGAAGCCTTGACGCTGCTGGTCGTGAACAAGCTGCGCGGCGTGCTGAATGTGTGCGCCGTCAAGGCGCCGGGCTTTGGCGACCGTCGCAAGGCCATGCTGGGCGATATCGGCATCCTGACCGGTGGCACGCTGATCAGCGAAGACCTGGGGATTCAGCTGGAGAACCTGGAAGTGTCCCACCTGGGCCGTGCCAAAAAGGTGACGGTCGACCGCAGCAACACGACCATTGTCGAGGGCGCGGGCAAGCGGGCGGACATCGACAAGCGGATCGCTCAGTTGAACCACCAGATCGAGCAGACGGACAGCGAGTACGACCGCGAGAAACTGCAGGAGCGGTTGGCCAAACTGTCCGGTGGCGTGGCGGTGATTTCCGTGGGCGCCGAGACCGAAGCGGACATGAAGCAGAAGAAAGCCCGCATCGAGGACGCCTTGCACGCCACTCGGGCGGCGGTCGAAGAAGGCATCGTGCCGGGCGGCGGTGTCGCCTTGCTGCGGTGTCGCGAGGCCGTCGAGAAGGCGCGTAGCGGGGCTCGCGGCGACGAAAAGGTGGGCATCGACATTATCTTGGCCGTCCTGGATGCGCCGTTGAAGACGATCGTCAGCAACGGGGGACTGGATGGTTCGGTGATCGCCGAGGATGTTCGTGAGAAGAGCACGAACATCGGCTACAACGCCAATACCAACGAGTTTGTGGACATGTTCAAAGCCGGGATCATCGACCCGGTCAAGGTCGTGCGAACCGCGCTCAGCAACGCGGCCAGCATTGCCAGCTTGATGCTCACGACCGAGGCGTTGGTTACCAACTTTGACAAGGACGACAAAAAGAAGGCCCGTGTCGAAGGCAGTGTTGCGTAGTATCGCGACGGGTAGGACATGCTGAAACGGGCCACTTCTGTGCGGGGTGGCCCGTTTTTTTCGCCGGGTTGGAGTGTTACGGGATCCGTTAGCCATGCCAACGATGACCGCCAAGCGAGATTATTACGAGGTACTCGGCGTATCACGCACCGCGACCGAGAAGGAGATCGCAGCCGCGTATCGCAAGTTGGCGATCCGTTACCATCCGGACAGCCACCCGGGAGACGCAGACGCGACCGAGAAATTCAAGCAGGCCGCCGAGGCGTACGAGGTGCTCAGCGACTCTGACAAACGCTCGCTGTACGACCAGTACGGCCACGCGGGCTTGGAGGCAGGCGGCGCGGCGCCCCATTACTCGGATGTCGGAGACATCTTCGAGGCCTTTGGCGATTTGTTCGGCTTCGGCGACCTGTTCGGCGGCGGGGGCAGACGAAGGAGGCGTCAGCGGCGGGGAGCGGACGTGCGCTGCGACGTCACCTTGGAACTAGAGGAAGCTGCCAAAGGAGTCACCAAGACCGTCGAGTTCACGCGCAGCAAGCGGTGCGACACTTGCCAGGGCTCCGGCAGCAAGCCGGGTTCGCGGCCCGAAGCCTGTCGCCGTTGTGGCGGGCGCGGTCAGGTGGTTCAGTCGGCCGGAATCTTGCGCGTCCAGACGACTTGCCCGATGTGTCACGGAGCGGGCGTGGTCATTTCGGATCCGTGCGGCGATTGCCGTGGAAATGGCTACATCAAGGATCGCGTTAAACTCGATGTCGCCATCCCGGGCGGCATTGACGACGGGATGCGGGTGCGTTTGCTCGGCGAAGGCGAACCCAGCCCGGACGGCGGGCCGCATGGCGACTGCTACTGCTTTGTGACCGTTCGGCCGCACCGGCTGTTCCAGCGCGACGGGGACCATCTGCTGCTGCGACTGCCGGTAACTTACAGCCAAGCGGCTTTGGGCGCGGCGATCGAAGTCCCAACCCTTAACGGACGGGCTGAATTGGAAATCCCGGCGGGCTCGCAATCGGGAGAACTGTTTCGGCTGCGAAGCCGCGGCATGCCGAACCCGCGAAGCGGAGCGGTGGGCGACTTGGTGGTTCAGGTCTATATCGAAGTGCCCAAGCGGCTGACGCCACGCCAGGAGGAATTGCTGCGCGAACTGGCGGACGTCGAAAACTCCCACGTCTCGCCGCAACGCAAGAGCTTCTTCGAGAAACTGACCAGCTACTTCACCGCGGAAGACGCGCCGTAGGCCGGATTGCTGATGCTGTCGGCCGAATGACTTGGTGAGAAAGCGATGACCAAAAACAAACCGATTCCAAACGACACGGAAGCTCCTTCGGCGGCCGAACGGGCGACGGACGCAGGCGACTTTGTTCATGCCGAGCGGCCCGGCGACACGGACGGCGACCAGGCATCGTCGGTGTTCGATTCCGATCAGGCCCGTAGCGTCGATTGGGCGATGTCGGACCATGCGGTGCGCGAGGTCGGCTCGGAGGGGACGCCGGAGGATCCAGTCCGGAGATTGCAGGCCGAGTTGGCGGCTGCCGAGGAGCGCGTGCTGCGGGCGCACGCCGAGTTGGAGAACTATCGCAAGCGAGCCAATCGGCTGTTGGAAGAGGAAAGAAAATACGCGCCCTTGCCGTTGATGCGCGATTTATTGCCCATTTTGGACAATTTGGAGCGGGCAATTCAATCCGCGGCGCAAGACGGGGGGGCTGCGGGGCTTCTGGAAGGTGTTAAAATGGTTGCCCAGCAGGTAACGGTGGCCCTGGAGCGGCACCACTGCCAGCGAATCGAGGCTCAGGGTGCGGTCTTCGACCCGCACATGCATGAAGCGATCGCCCAGTTTCCCAGTGAACAGGTCCCACCGGGCACCGTGATCGAGGTGACGCTGCCCGGATATCGGCTGCATGATCGGGTGGTACGGCCATCGCAGGTGCTGGTGTCGTCCCGCCCTGCGGGCAACGCCGAAGGATAGATAAGACGGCAGACACAGGAATTCCACAGAGCACGAAGGAAGACGGCCATGCCCACGTATGACTACGAATGCAAATCTTGCGAGCATACGTTCGAATTGTTCCAATCGATCAACGAGCCCATCAAGAAGAAGTGTCCCCGCTGCAAACGCAACTCCTTGCGGCGGCTGTTCGGGACAGGTGCAGCCCTGTTGTTCAAGGGCTCGGGCTTTTACCAGACCGACTACCGCAGCGAATCCTATAAGAAGGGGGCGGAGGCGGAAAAGAAGGCGTCGGATGGTGGTTCGAGCAAGAGTTCGGACAGCAAGCCGGCGGACAGCAAGGCTGCCGACAGCAAGCCGGTCGACACCAAGGCTGCCGACAGCAGGCCGGTGGAGAGTCGCTCCGACAGCTCTTCGCGCAGTGTTGGCAGATCCGGCCGAAAGAAACTGACATCGGCGAGCGCGTGACATGGCGTTGGTTCTGTGTCCCACGTGTGGATTGCCGTTCGAGTCGACGGAGGCGCCCGCTATGCCGTTCTGCAGCGAGCGGTGTCGGCTGATCGACCTCGGTCGTTGGCTGAACGAGGAGCCGCGCTTGCCCGTCGAGCCGGGAGACGACGAGTTGGAAGACATCCAGCCGACAGACAGCGGGGAGGACGAGCATGGCGGATGATCGGGGCGTAATTCGCGAGGTTGCCTGGCGGGACATCTTCCCGTGGCTGATCATTTTTCGGACGTTTCGCCTGGCCAAGTCGATGCCGCTGCTGTTCGTGGCCACGCTGGGCGTGGTACTTGCGCCGGCAGGCTGGCGCGTGGGCGAGGCGTTGTTCGTTTCGGAAGCCGAGCTGCAGGCGGATTTTGAATTCGCTGCGTTTGTTGAGCATCAATGCCGCTGGCCGGGTCAGCAGAGCGGACTGGCGCCCCCCAATCATGGCCGTGTTCCTCGGTCGATTCGCGATATCGTGTTCACGTCGCCGAATACGCTGGAGCCGATTTATTTTCGCTTCGTCGATCCGGTAGCTCGTCTGCTGAACTCGCGGCTGACCGTGACGCAAGCTGCCTACTGCGCCTTTGGTTCATTGTGGACGTTGGTTGTGTGGGGCTTTTTTGGCGGCGTCATCACGCGCATCGCCGTGGTCAACCTGGGGCGCGAGGAGCCGTTGGGATTGGGTGCAGCCGTCCGGCACGCGGCATCCCGACTCGGCGCTTATGTCGGATCGCCGCTGTTTCCGCTCGTCGGAGTGGTCTTGGTGGCCTTGCCGATCTGTGGCCTGGGGCTGTTGGCGCGTGGCGATGTCGGCTTGTTGATCGCCGGCATCCTGTGGGTGGCGGCCCTGTTCGGCGGAATGTTGATCGTGATCCTGCTGTTGGGACTGCTGTTCGGCTGGCCCCTGATGTGGGGCGCGATTAGCGCCGAGGAGCGGGGGGACGTTTTCGAGGCGTTCAGCCGCAGTTACTCGTACACTTTTCAACGGCCCTTGCACTACTTGTTCTACGCGGCTCTGGCGACCTTTTACGGCGCCCTGGCGTGGCTGCTGGTCTACCATTTTTCGGAGGGCGTGATTCGTTTCACGGAGTGGGCTGCTGCTTGGGGCGCCGGACCCCAGCGCTGGGCGGAGATCGTTCGCCTGCGGGACGATCCGTCGTTGGGCGGTGGCATGGTGATGGCAGCCGCCTTGCTGATGGGCCTGGGAACCGGCCTGGTTCGGACGATCGCAGCCGGCTTGGTTTACAGCCTGTTCTGGTGCCTGGCGGCGGCGGCTTATCTGTTGTTGCGGCGGGACGTCGACCAGACGGAGCTGGACGAGGTGTTTGCGGACAGCCAGACGCGACGATATCAACTGCCGGCGGTCGACAGTCCGGACACTCGAGCAGAGAACGCCAAGGGCGAATCGGTGGAGAGTCCGAAAGCGGCAGAGTCCGAAAGTACCCAGGCCGAGTCGTGAAGGGTTGCGTCCCATGATTCACGTTCGGCAACTCACCAAGCATTACGAGGATCTGCGTCAAGGGTTTATCGTGGCCCTGGCGGGCATCTCGTTCGACGCGCTTCCCGGCCAGATTTTCGGCCTGCTCGGCCCCAACGGCGCCGGCAAGACCACGACGCTGCGAATCCTCAGCACGATGCTCCGCCCCACCAGCGGCACGGCCACGGTGAACGGCTGCGACGTCGTCGCGCAGGCCGATCTTGTACGCCACCAGATCGGCTACATGTCGGCCAGCACCGGGATCTACGATCGCATGACCGCGTGGGAGATGGTCGAGCATTTCGGCCTCTTGTACGGACTGACGCCGGAACGTCTGCGGGAACGGATGGAAGATCTGTTTCACCGGCTGAAGATGAACGAGATCCGCGATGTGATGGGGGCCAAAATGAGCACGGGCATGCGGCAAAAGGTGTCGATCGCCCGGACGCTGGTTCACGATCCGCCGGTGCTGATCTTCGACGAACCGACCCTGGGATTGGACGTTTTGGTGGCCAGATCCTTGCTGGACACGGTCAAAGAACTCCGCGAGCAAGGCAAATGCATTATCTTCTCGACGCACATCATGCGCGAGGCCGAGCGGCTGTGTGACCACATCGCGATCATTTCCCAAGGCCGGATTCTCGACGCCGGAACCCTGCCCGAACTCCGCGGCCGCCACGCGGAGCAAGACCTTGAAGAATTGTTTTTCCGGTTGATCGACAGGCAGGAACAGGGCAGCAACGAACGGCCATCATGACCTGGACCAACGTGCGGTTAATCTGGTTTCGTGAAATCCGCGATCAGCTGCGGGACCGCCGCACCGTGTTCATGATCGCCGTCCTGCCCGTGCTGTTGTATCCGCTGTTGGGAATGCTGTTCCTGCAAATCACGCAATTCATGCAGCAACAGCCGACGCGGATTTGGGTTGCGGGAAGTGCGGACCTGAGCACCGAGCCGGCTTTGTTCGACGGCCCGCATTTTGCGAAGGCCTTCTGCCCCGAGGACGAGTCGCGACTGCTGCAGTTGACGTTTCGGGAGGCATTCCCGTCCGACTCGAGCGGCAGGCCGCTGTACGATCTGGCGCGGCGGGAGATTCATCGCGACGGCTATGATGCGATCGTCGTGTTTCCGGCGGATTTTTCGTCGCGGCTGGCGGCGGTGTCGGCGGCCGCCGGTTCGGTGGCGAAGCGGGGTCCGACGCTGAACACCGATCTGCCGGAAATGCCTCCGCCGGAGATCCTGTTCAATCAAGCCAACGACGCCTCGCGGATCGCGGCGGACCGAGTGGAACGAATCTTGACGCGTTGGCGCGAGGCGCTCGTCCGTCATGCCTTGGAATCGCGAGGCGTCTCGCCCGCCGTCGCCAAACCGTTCGTTCCGTTGCGCACGGACGTATCGGAGGAAATCCGGAGGCGGGCGGCGGTCTGGTCTCGGATCCTGCCGTTCGTCGTCGTGATCTGGGCCTTGACCGGCGCCTTCTACCCGGCGATCGATCTGTGCGCGGGCGAGAAAGAACGCGGGACGCTGGAAACGCTGTTGTGCAGTCCGGCGACCCGCGGCGAAATCGTGGGCGGCAAACTGTTGACGGTGATCTGCTTCAGTATCGCCACGGCCTACCTGAACCTGCTCAGTCTGGGTGCGACCGGCGTCCTGGTCATCCGCCAGATCGGCGCTTCGCTCGAATCGGGACTCGCGCTGGACTTCGGACCTCCGCCCGCGCTGGCGATCGTATGGTTGCTGGTGGCCACCGTACCCATCGCGGCCTTGTTCAGCGCCTTGTCCCTGGCGGTGGCCGCCTTTGCCCACAGCGCCAAGGAAGGGCAGTATTACCTGATGCCGCTGCTCTTGATTTCCTTTCCCCTGATGACCCTGCCCATGCTGCCGACGGCACGGCTGGACCTGGGGACCAGTATTATTCCGATCACCGGCATGGTGCTGTGGCTTCGCCAGCTGATCGAAGGCCAGTACAGCGACGTCCTGCGGTATGCCGCCCCGGTGTTGACCGTCACCGCCGGTTGCTGCTGGCTTGCGATCCGCTGGGCGGTGCGTCAGTTTCAGACAGAGGCGGTGCTGTTTCGCCAAGGCGAGCGAATTGGGTTACGGCTGTGGGTGCGGCACATCATTCGCGACCGGGGCGCAACGCCGTCGGTGGCCGAAGCGTTGTTGTGCGGCCTGGTGATCCTGTTGATGACCTTTTTTGTCAGCCTGAGGGCGGTCCCGCCTCGGGTTTGGGCCGACTTTGCGCAGGCGGTGGCCGCCACGCAATTGGGACTGGTGGCCGCCCCCGCCTTGATCATGACCTTGGTGCTCGCTCGCCGCCCGCGTCAAACCCTGCTGTTGAACCTGCCGCGGCTGTGGACGTTGCCGGCGGCCATGCTGCTGGCCGTCGCCCTGCATCCCCTGGTGGTGCTGCTGGCCCAAGGCATCGACGCGACCTATCCGATGAGCGAGGACACCCTGCGGGCCCTCGAAAGCCTGTCGTCCGTCGTGCAGGGGACGCCATTATGGCAAATCCTGTTGGTCGTCGCCCTGCTGCCGGCGATCTGCGAAGAGTTGGCCTTTCGCGGCTTCATCCTGTCCGGCCTGCATCATGTCGGCAGCTCGTGGGCCATCGCCATCTCCAGCGTGCTGTTCGGATTGACCCACGGCTTGCTGCAGCAGTCATTGGCCGCCGTTGCGGTCGGCTTTGTGCTCGGCTATCTGGCTGTGCAGACGCGAAGCTTGTTGCCCTGCGCGATTTTCCATTTCACCCACAATTCATTGGCCGTCGTTGTCGGACGCGAACTGCCTGGGCGGCTGGAGCAGGCATCCTGGCTGGATTGGCTGGCCCATCCCACGGGCAGTCAAGTCGTCCCGTTTGCCTACCATGCTCCCGTCATCGTCGCGGCCGCGACGGCCAGTTTGGCCATCGTGTTGCTTTTCCAACGCGCGGGCAGCCAGCATGGGACCGCTCCGACGGATCGAAGCAATTCGACAGACAGCAGCCGTTCAACCTGAAACGCTCCTCTTGGTATACCGCCGAAATGCGGTGTCCCCCGGGTCTCCCCCTGCCGACCGGGTGAGCGCAATCACAAAGACACCTATTGTGAAGTGCGGTGGCCCTTGCGTACACTCAGACGCATGGATCAAGCAAAACTCTTTCAAATCTGCGATGAACCGGCGGAATTAGCCGCTTGGCTGCGGAATATCGGCCTCAAGAACGTTGCGCGGGCACAGGCCAACTGGTGGTCCATCGCCCGCTCGGGCGTGACGCCGGACCTGATGGCGACGCTGGCTGGCCAGTTGGCCGAGTCTTTGCCGGGACTGAGCGATCCCGACATGGCGCTGAACAACCTGGATCGCTTCTTCGACGCCGCGCGGAACCGCTTGGCGCTGGCCGCGTTTTTCGAACGGGACCCCGAGGCGCTGCCGACGCTGCTGCAGATTCTCTGCGCCAGCCAATATCTGAGCGATCTGCTGATTCGCGACCCGGAGAGCTTCGACTTGTTGCGGCTGACCGAAGGCCAGCCGGTGGCCCGCGAGGTGTTGATCGGCGAGATCTGCAAGGACGTGACGGCCGGGAGCGACGACCGGGATGTGATGGCGGTGCTCCGGCGGCACAAGCATCGCGAGACCTTGCGGATCGCGTACGGGGACATCGTCCGTCGCCAGCGACTGGAAACGGTCATCGAGCAGATTTCGGTGCTGGCCGATGCGATCTGCGAAGCGGCGTTGCGGGCGGCGCGACGCAAACTCGAACAGCAGCGGGGCGTGCCACGGCGTCCGGACGGCCAGCCGGCGCGGTTCGCGGCGATTGCCATGGGCAAGCTGGGCGGCCAGGAGTTGAACTATTCGAGCGATATCGATCTGGTCTTCCTGTGCGACGACCAGGGCAAAACGGACGGGCCACGGGCGATCAGCAACACGGAATTCTTTGAACGCATGGCACAGCAAGTCGTCAAGTACTTGACCGAGAGCACAAGTCTGGGCGTCGCTTACCGCGTCGACCTCCGGCTGCGGCCCGACGGGCGTCAAGGGCCGCCGGTGACGGGCGTCGGCGCAGCGTTGCGGTACTATGACATCTCCGGCCGCACCTGGGAGCGGCAGGCCTTGGTCAAGGCCCGCCCGATCGCCGGCGACCTGGACCTGGCCCGCGAATTCCTGGAACAGATCGAGCCCTGGGTTTACCGGCGCTACCTCAGCTGGGCCGATATCATGGGCATCAAGGCCCTGAAACGCAAGATCGAACAGCGCACGCATCACGAAGGGGGCGACGAGCGGAATGTCAAGACCGGCCACGGAGGAATCCGGGACATCGAGTTCGTGATCCAGTTCCTCCAGCTGCTCAACGGGGGCAGCGTCCCCGAGGTGCGAACCGGCAATACGCTGGAGGCAATCAACCGACTGGAAAAGGCCGGCTGCTTGACACTGCAGGAGCGGGCGGCCCTGGAGGAGAACTACGTCCTGTTGCGCAAACTCGAACACCGCCTGCAGATCATGTGCGATCTGCAAACGCACACCATGCCGGAGGAGGACGAGGAACTCCGCAAGCTGGCCATCCGCATGGGCTATGCCGAAGGCCCGCACCGCTCGGCCCTGCTGGCGTTCAAAGCCGATTACAAGCAGCGGACCGAACGAAACCGCTCGATTCTGGACCATCTGCTGCACGAGCCGTTCCCGTCGGACGATGAAGTCGTGGCGGAGACGGATCTGATCCTGGAGCCGGAACCGTCGGAAACGCTGCTGCGGGCGGTGCTCGAGCGGTATCGCTTTCGGCAGGTCCACGACGCTTACCGGCACCTGATCGCCTTGGCCACCGAAAAGATCTCGTTCCTGTCGTCGCATCGCTGCCGGCACTTCCTAGCGGCCATCGCGCGGCCGCTGTTGCAAGCCATCGGCGCCACGCCCGATCCCGACTCGACGCTGGTCGATCTGAGCAAAGTCAGCGACTCGCTGGGGGGCAAAGGCGTATTGTGGGAGTTGTTCAGCGTCCATCCGCCCTCGTTGCAGTTGTATGTGCGGCTCTGCGCGGCAACGCCTTATCTGTCGGGCATCCTGACCAGCAACCCCGGGATGATCGACGAACTGCTGGACTCGCTGGTGCTGGACAAATTGCCGTCTCAGGCTTGGCTCGACACGATGCTCGAGGATCTGCTGCACGGGGCGGAGGACATCGAGCCGATTTTACACGGGTTCAAGAACTCGCTGCACCTGCGGGTCGGCGTGCGGGACGTGCTGGGCAAAGAGGACATCCGCAACACGCACCGCGTACTGTCGGACATTGCCGAGGTCTGTTTGCGGAAGATTGCCCAGATCGAGTATCGGCGGCTGTGCAGCAAGTACGGGACGCCGATGATCCGCACCGTGGACGATTCGCAGCGGCCGTGCGAGATGGTGATCCTGGCACTGGGCAAACTGGGCGGCCGCGAGCCGAACTATCACAGCGATTTGGATGTGGTGTTCCTGTACGAATCGGACGGGATCACGCAACATGCCCTGCGGGGGCGGAGCGACCAGAGCACCACGAACCAGCATTTCTTTACGCAGCTTGCCCAACGGATCATCAAGGCCATCAGCCAGATGGGCCCCTTCGGCCGGCTGTACGAACTGGATCCGCGGCTGCGTCCCACCGGGCGAAGCGGCGCGTTGGCCGTGTCGCTGGACGAATTCTCGCGTTATTTCGCCGAGGGCCAGGGCCAGGTTTGGGAGCGTCAAACGCTGTGCAAAGCGCGGCCGCTGTGCGGCTCGCAGGCCGCGCGCGATGCCGTCATGCGAGCGGTTCATGTGGCCATCGTCGGCCACGGCTGGCAGCCCGGTTATGCGGACGAAATCCGGCGGATGCGAGTCCGTCTGGAGGAAACCGCCTCGCCACGGAACCTGAAACGCGGCCCCGGCGGGACGGTCGATATCGAATTCGCCGTGCAAACGCTGCAATTGAAACACGCCGCGGATCTGCCTGCCGTACTCCAACCCGGAACGTTGGACGCGATCGAAGCCCTGCACGCGGCGGGGTGTCTGGCGCGGGACGACACCGAGTACCTCAGCCGCTCGTACCGGCTGTTACGCAACATCGAGGCCCGTCTGCGGCTGATGAACACGGCAGCTCGCCACGATGTGCCCAACGACGAGACGGAACTGGCGAAACTGGCCTACTTGTTGGACTATCCCAGCGTCGCCGCGCTCCGCGAGGAATGCGAACATTTCACTCACGAAAACCAACGTCGCTGCCAGCGGCTGTTCGAGTTGGCGGCGCGATGATTCGACAGCCCGCGGGTGCTTGACGCTCGCCGCTACACACATCGGACACGTCGAGGCTTTCCCACGGACACGCGGGGGCATTCACCGACGCTTGCACTGCCTGCACTTCGCAACAGCCCGCTCATGGCCGGCCAAGCGCAATCTCGGTCAACAAGTCGTCCAGGTTGCCCGGTGCCAGCAGGGTATCGAAGGTGTCGTCCAACCCCCCGAGTTCGGACGCAAGTCGTGATGTGCCGATGGGCGCAGGGCGGCCCCGTTCACCACTCGCCGGCCACGCAATGCGCGGAAACACGTCAGCGGCGAGCGATGGCCGCGGATCGAATCGAGTGGGAACGGAAACCATAGGATCACTCGGGTCGTCTCCGAAGCCATCGAAAGCCAAGGGTGGAAACCAAGAGGACCGCGCGGCTTCTATCCGCCCCTCCGGTTCGCCTTCGCCCGAACCGTCGGGCCGATTCAAATAGTTGATGACGTACAAAGCATCGTGCGGCAAGACTCGTCCGTCGCCATCGACGTCCAGCAACGGCGGCAGCGTCTCGTCGGACGGATCGAACTCGGCCAATTCTCCCGGGCCAGCGGTGTTCAGATGGTTGATCACCTGCAAGGCGTCCAGCGGGTCCACGACCTGGTTGTTGGACACATCAAATCGGTCCCGAGGATTCGTCCAGGCGGATGTCGGCCTGTCGGCGAACCCCACGTACACGCCGCGAATGCCGGATAGAATGTCCACGTGGACGTTCGCTTCCGCTACCAGCACGCTGCCCGTCACGGGGACGGCCAAACCGGGACCCGAGGCGCGAATCCGGTACCAGCCGTTGGCAGGCACGGCCAGCGAGAAGCCGCCGGCATCGTTGGTCAACGTGGCCAGGCCGATCGTCTCAATCGAAACACGTGGCAGGCCCTCGCCCGAATCGTAACGGCCGTTCCCGTTGCCGTCCTCAAAGACCACGCCCGTTAGGAACGTGCCGGCCTCCTCCCGACGGGCGATATGGACGGTCCAATAGTGATCGTAGGTCGAATTCGGCTCGGAGGCAAACCCGATCCCAATCTCGCGGTTCTCGGCGTAGAATCCGTCCACGCCCAGCAGGTGGCGTCGGTGCGTTGCCGACGGCAGGCCCTGGTCGATGATCAAGGCATCCAGCGGGACATCGGCTCGATCGTACCAATCGCCGGCCGCGATCGACTCGATGAAGTTGTTGTCGTTGGGCCAAGCCGAGGGCAAGGCGTAACCGTGGCTGCGCGCCACCTGGTTCGGCCAGGCTTTGGTGACCGGACTGTGGTGCCCGATGTAATCGTAGCAGGCCATCTCGTCCGCACGCTGGTCGGCCGATCGCATCAGCTGGTCGTTCACCGCCAAGGGCGGACGCGGAGCGATTTGCGACAAGTCCACCGGCAGCCCTGCCTGGCGCTGATACGCGACGGGATCATGCCGGGCGCGATTCAGCAAATAGACGAAATACTGCTCCTCGGCCGAAACCGACAGCAGCAGCCGGGCTTCGAGGGCTTCGAAGCACAGCCAGCGAGGTCGGACGGCGACGGCGTCCCGCGGGTTGTGGGTCTTGTTGGATTTCACGGCGATTGATATTCCACCGAAAGACTGGCGTTTCCGTTCGGTGCAGCTATGGGTCTGGGCAATCTTGGGATTCGACTTAGCCAGCGTCAACGGCGGGCTTGAACAGAAATCGTACAAGACGGCAGAAAGGCAAAACCACAGTTCGGGTCGTATCGTCTATAATGGCAATGTGGCAGCCCTGCGCCTTGACAACGTTGCCTGTGCGGGCAGCCGCAGTCTCGTCGTTAATGGACGGAGTTCAAACCATGCGTACAATCGAGGTATTGTTGGTGTTGTTATTTGCCGTACCCGCCGGAGCTGGTCCTCGCGACGAACAATGGAAAAAGGTCGACGAGGCAATCGGCAAGGGATTGCCCAAGACGGCCATCGAGATGATCGAGCCGATTATCGCCGGGGCTGTGCAGGACAAAGCTTATGCCGAAGCGGTCAAGGCGATTGCCAAGCGGATTGCCTTGGAAGGCGCGATCGAAGGCAACAAGCCGGAGGAGAAAATCATCCGCATGAAGGCGGAGATCGCCAAAGCGCCGCCGGAAATGGCGCCGGTCCTGGACGCGATCCTGGCCAACTGGTATTGGCACTACTTCCAACAGAACCGCTGGCGGTTTATGCAGCGGACGGCGACCGCCCAATCGCCGGGCGACGATTTCACCACATGGGACTTGCCGCGAATCCTGGCCGAGATCGATGCCCAGTTCACCAAGGCGCTGGCCGCGGAAGCGGTATTGAAAGCCACGCCCGTCGCGGCTTACGACGACCTGCTGCAGCGTGGTTCCGTGCCGGACACGTATCGGCCGACGATGTTCGACTTTCTGGCGCACAACGCGCTGGAGTTCTACACGGCCGGCGAGCAAGCGGGGGCGAAGGCCCAGGACGCCTTTGACCTGATGGCCGACAGTCCGATTTTCGCGCCGGCCGAAGAATTCGTCCGCTGGGATGTGCAAACGGTCGACGAAGGGTCGGTCACGGTCAAGGCGATCCGACTGTACCAGAACTTGTGGAAATTCCACCAGGACGACGCCGACCCGACGGCTCGGATCGACGCCGACTTGTGGCGGCTGAACTTCGGTTACAACAAGGCGTTCGGCGAAGAGAAGAATGCCCGTTACAAGGCCGCATTGAAGCGGTTTACCGACCAGTGGGGCGACCACGAGATCGCCGCGCGAGCCCTGCTCGATTGGGCCGTTGTCCTGCAGCAGGAAGGCGATTTGGTCGCGGCTTACGAGCTGGCCGAACGGGGCAAGAACGCGTTCCCCAACAGCGTCGGCGGGCGCCGCTGTTATAACTTGATCCGGCAGATCGAAGCGAAATCGTCGCAGATCCACATCGAACGCGTGTGGAACCAGCCGCTGTCCAAGATCCAAGTCCGCTACCGCAACTTGACGAAGGCCTACTTCCGGATCGTGCCCGACTCGTACGAGGCCCGGCTGAAATCCGCGCGATACCGGCCGGAGAACCTGGACGAAAACGAACGCCAAGCGTTGCTGGGGAAGACGCCCGTGCGGCAGTGGTCCGTCGAGTTGCCGCCCACCGACGATTATCAAGAGCGAACCGCAGAAGTCGCCCCGCCCGCCGACTTGAAACCCGGGTTTTATTTTCTGATCGCCAGTCATGAGCCCGGCTTCGGGCTGCAAGACAACCTGGTTTCGTTCACCGATTTTTGGGTCAGTGACCTGGCCTTGGTCGTCCGTTCGCGCAGCGGCGAGGCGAAGGTCGAAGGCTTTGTGCTGGACGCCATTTCCGGCGAACCGCTGGCGGGTGCGGAGGTGCAAGCCTGGTACCAGACGCGGAACAATGTGCGGCAAGCAGGTCCGACGGCAAAGAGCGATGCCAATGGACTATTCTCGCTGGCCCCCGCCGCGAACCAGAACTGCCTGTTGGTCGCCCGCCACGAAGGCCAGATGCTGGCGTCGGCGAGCGACTATCGCGGTAACCAAGCCGATTTTCGCCCGGCGGCCATTGCGCGCACCGTCTTCTTTACCGATCGCTCGCTGTACCGTCCCGGCCAGACGATTCAGTACAAAGGCATCTGCCTGGAGGTTCACCAGGAGCGGGACGACTACCAGACGCTCGCCCGGCGCACGGTTACGGTCGTATTCGCCGACGGGAACAACAAGGAAATCGCACGGCAGCAGCACCAGACGAATGATTATGGTTCGTTCAGCGGCAGCTTTACCGCGCCGCGCGACCGCCTGACCGGCCAGATGATGATTCGCGTCGACGGCGAACCCGGCGGGGCGGTGCAATTCAACGTCGAAGAGTACAAGCGGCCCAAGTTCCAAGTGGCCGTGGAACGTCCGGAGGTGGCTCCCAAGTTGAAGGGCGAGGCGGTTGTCAAGGGCCGTGCGACGGCTTATACGGGCGCCGCCGTGGGGGACGCCAAAGTCCGCTATCGGGTCGTCCGACAGGTGCGTTATCCGATCTGGTGGGGCTGGTACTACTGGTGGCGCATGCCGCCGGACGGCGGCAGCCAGGAGATCACTCACGGCTGGGCGGCGACCGGCGCGGATGGAACGTTTGAGATCACGTTCCAGGCCCAGCCCGACTTGTCCGTCCCGGAACAGGACGAGCCCGTGTTCGAGTACACGGTGTACGCGGACGTGACCGACACGACGGGCGAGACGCGGTCCGGCCAACAGACGATCCGCGTGGGCTACACGGCGCTGCAAGCGACGTTGATCGCGGACGACTGGCAGACGGCAGACAAGCCGGTGCGGGTGACGATCAAGACGGCGACGCTGGACGGCGAAGGCCAACTGGCGGAAGGCTCGCTGAAGATCTACCGCTTGCAGGCACCGGACAAAGTCGTGCGTCAGGACTTGGGCGGCTCGCCCATGCCGCGTCCCCTGCCGCGTGGCGGCCGAGTGGCGGGGGGGGAGGAACCTCAGCCGAATCCGGCCGACCCCAACAGCTGGCCCTTGGGCGAGGTCGTCGCCGAACACGGTTGGACAACCGACGCCGGCGGCGACGCCCGGTTTTCTGGCCCGTTGACGGCCGGCGCGTACCGCGCGGTATTGGAAACACAGGACCGGTTCAACAAGAAAGTCACGGCCCAGTGGCCGATCCGCGTGGTGGATCCGGCCGCCAAGAAGTTGGCCCTCAAAGTTCCCTACCTCTTGGCCGCTCCGACGTGGTCCGTCGAACCGGGGCAGGAGTTCCTGGCGGTCTGGGGTTCGGGCTATGACCAGGCTCGCGCGTATGTCGAGATCGAACATCGCCGCAAGATCTTGCGCAGCTTCTGGACCGACCCTGAAATCACGCAGGCGGCGGTCACTCAACAAGTGACGGAAGCCATGCGCGGCGGGTTTACGCTGCGCGTCACGATGGTCCGTGAAAACCGCGCGTACACCTCGTCGCACAAGGTGAGCGTGCCGTGGACCAACAAGCAGTTGAGCGTCCGCTGGGAGCGGTTCGTGTCGAAACTGGAACCGGCGCAGAAAGAGACGTGGACGGCGGTCATCACGGGCCCGGATGCCAAGCAAGCCGTGGCCGAAATGGTCGCCGCCCTGTACGACGCCTCGCTGGACGCCTACAAGCCGCACAGCTGGCCGCGGGCGTTCGGCGTGTTCCGCGAGGACTACAGCCACGTGTCTCTCCGCTTCGAGAACATGCTCAAGACCCTGCAGCACCTGGGCGGCGGCTGGCCGCAGGATTTCCGGGACGCTTCGCTGACGTATCGCACGTTCCCGGCCGACATCATCCAGAACTTCTGGGGCTTTCAGTTCTTCGGTCGCAATCGCGGCGGGTTCGGCGGCGGAATGGCGGGCGGCATAGCAATGCCGATGGCCGCGGCGCCGGGCGCGCCGCCCCAGGCCCGCCGCGCGATGGCGCTGGGTGAAGCGCTCAACGGGCAACCCGAGATGGCTGCGGCGGCGATGGATGCCGCGCCGGCGATGGACAAAGCGGCAAGTGACGGCGAGAAGGGCGAGCGGGAAAGCGGAGCAGACGAAACGCCGACTCCGGCGCCGGATCTGAGCAAGGTCGCCGCCCGTCAGAACTTGAATGAAACCGCGTTCTTCTTCCCGCACCTGATCGCCGACCGGGAAGGCCAGGTCAAGCTGGAGTTCACCATGCCCGAAGCGCTGACGGAATGGAAGTTCTTGGGCTTTGCCCACGATGCCGGCCTGCGGAGCGGGTTCCTGCAAGACACCGTGGTGACGGCCAAAGATCTGATGGTCCAGCCCAACCCGCCGCGGTTCTTGCGCGAAGGCGACGTGCTGGAATTCACCGTCAAGGTCTCCAACCAGTCGCCGACGCGCCAGACCGGCGCGGTGCGGCTGACTCTGGCCGATGCCCGTACAGGCGAATCGGCCGACGTGGCCCTGGGCAACACCGCCACGGACCAGCCGTTTGACATTCCCACGAAGGAATCCCGCAGCCTGTCCTGGCGGCTGACCGTTCCGGACGCCGCCGGCTTTTTGACCTACAAAGCCGTGGGTTCGACGGGCAAACTGTCCGACGGCGAGGAAGGCTTCCTGCCCGTACTGTCGCGCCGCATCCTGGTGACCGAATCCCTACCGTTGCCCGTACGCGGCCCGCAGACCAAGAACTTTGAGTTCACCAAACTGCGGCAGTCCGGCCAGTCGGATACGCTGCAGCACCAGAGCGTCACGGTGCAGATGGTCTCGAATCCTTCCTGGTACGCCGTGATGGCGCTGCCCTACTTGATGGAGTTCCCGCACGAATGCACCGAGCAGACGTTCAATCGGCTGTACGCCAACGCCTTGGCACGGCACATCGCCAACAGCGACCCAAAGATTCGCCGGGTGTTCGACCAGTGGAAGGGTACTCCCGCGCTGGACAGCCCGCTGGAGAAAAACCAGGATCTCAAAGCGTTGATGATCGAAGAGACGCCGTGGCTGCGGCAGGCACAGGCCGAAAGCCAGGCCCGCCGCAACGTGGGCGTGCTGTTCGACGATAACCGCTTGTCCGACGAAATGGCTCGGGGATTGCGCAAGCTGACCGAACAGCAGCTAGCCGATGGCCGCTGGCCGTGGTTCCCCGGCGGGCGAGCCAACGACTACATCACGCTGTACATCACCACCGGTTTCGGACGCTTGCGGCACTTGCGCGTCGATCTCGACGTCGCCCCGGCCATCAAATCGCTGGACAGTCTGGACGCTTGGATCGACGAACAGTATCGCAACGTGCTGAAGTGGGGCAAGAAGGACGAGAACCACCTCTCGCCCACGATCGCTTTTTACTTGTACGGCCGCAGCTTCTTCCTGGAGGACAAGGCGATCGACGCCAAGAACCGGGAAGCCGTCGATTACTTCCTGGGTCAAGCCCGCAAGTTCTGGCTGCAATTGGCCAACCGCCAATCGCAAGCCCACTTGGCCATCGCGCTGAAACGCTTCGGCGACGCCCAGACCCCGCAGGATATTATGCGGTCGATCAAAGAGCGTTCGGTCAGCAACGAGGAGCTGGGCATGTTCTGGCGCGAGTTGGAACTGTCCTGGTGGTGGTATCGCGCGCCGATCGAAACGCAAGCGATGATGATCGAAGCGTTCGACGAAGTGATGAACGACGCGGCGGCGGTCGAGGACTGCAAGGTGTGGCTGCTGAAACAGAAGCAGACCCAGGACTGGAAGACCACCAAGGCCACGGCCGATGCGGTGTACGGTTTGCTGCTCCGCGGCACAGACCTGCTCGCCTCGACCGAACTGGTCCAAGTCACCTTGGGCGGCGCGGCGATCGAACCGGAGAATGTCGAAGCCGGTACGGGCTTTTATGAAAAACGTTTTGCGACCGCCGAGATTCAGCCGCAGATGGGCGAGATCACGGTCAAGAAAGTGGACGCCGGCGTCGCCTGGGGCAGCGTCCACTGGCAGTACTTGGAGGACATGAGCAAGGTCACGCCGTACGAGGGCACGCCCTTGAAGCTGCAGAAGCAGTTGTTCACCAAGGTCTACACCAACAAGGGCCCGGTCTTGGAGCCGGTTGCCGGTCCGGTCAAGGTGGGTGACGAGCTGGTGACGCGGGTCGTCGTCCGGGTGGATCGCGACATGGAATACGTTCACTTGAAGGACTACCGCGGCAGCGGCACCGAGCCGGTGAACGTGTTGTCGCAATACAAGTACCAGGACGGCTTGGGCTACTACGAAGCGACCCGCGACACGGCCAGTCACTTTTTCATCGACTACTTGCCCAAAGGCGTGTATGTCTTCGAGTACTCCGTTCGCGTCCAGCACAAGGGGCAATACCAAACCGGCATGGCCCAAATCCAGTGCATGTACGCCCCCGAGTTCAACAGCCATTCGGAGAGCCTGTCGCTGAGCGTTGAATGAGCCCGTTTGCTGCAGGATCGGCCGAGAAACAAGTGGCGTAAGTTTCCAGCTTGCGATGCGTCCTTTTCCCGCAAGCTGGAAGGAAACCGGCCGGTGTCAGCATGCCATTTCACGACCTTGATGACGCAGACGGAACACGCCACTCCTGACGCTTTTTTCTGGGGCGATCCTCAGCATGGCAGTTGACGAAATCGAATTCGGCTCCGTGGAAACGCTACGGCACGCGCAGCGGTTGCGTCCGGATCGAGATCGTCGGTTTGCCGTCGTGACGTGCGGCGCCCCGGCGGCCGGCGCGTTGCCGATCTTCGTCGCTCTGGACGCCTTGCGGGACATGGAAGCCCATGCGCTGTCCGACCCGCGCGTCGAGTTGGGCGGCGTGCTGCTGGGCGAACCGTGCGTGGACGATCAGGACTTGCCGTTTGTCGTGATCGCCGACAGCTTGCGAGCCCGACACTATGAAAACACCGCCGGCAGTTTCACGTTCACGCACGAAACGTGGGCCGAATTCACCCGGCAGCGCGCCGTGATGGCGGCCGAGTTGCAGATGGTCGGATGGTATCACACGCATCCCAACATGGGCGTTTTCCTGTCCGAGTTGGATCGCTTTATCTGCGAGCACTTTTTCAACCGGCCGAGCGACGTGGCCTTGGTGATCGATCCCTGCCAGCAAGACCGCGGTTTCTTCCAGTGGTCCGGCCTCGGCCCGCCGCAACGGACCGGAGGGTTCTATGTGTTTGCCTCCCGGCAGCGCGCTGCGGAGTTGAAGTGTCTGGTCGCCTACCTGGACGTCCGATGGAATGCATTTTCGTTTTCCTGATCTTGGTCGTCGCGCTGGGACTGCTTGCCGGTTTCGGCACCTGCCGTGTGCCCGGCAATGCTCGGCGGTTGGCGTCTTACCATGCGCTGGTCGAGCGGTTTCATGGCACGTTGACCCGGATCGGGTGCCGCGGATTGCCGCGGGTCACTTTCCCTTATCGTGCCGCAAACGTCACGGTCGAAGCCCTGGCTCGTGGGCCGCGAGAGCTGGGGCGAGGTGCGGCCGTTCGGGTGCGGTTGCCTTGGCACGAGCGGGCCTGGCAGGTGGAAATTCGCCATCCGCCACGGCCGGCCCGGTCGGCATCTCGCAGCCCTTGGCAGCCGATTCGCCTGGCGAGCGATGCGTTGCAGTGCCGGTGTTCGTTTTGGGGGACGGATCCGGAGGCGGCGCGGCGGTTGCTGAACGAAGTCGTCCGTTGGGACATCGAGCGGCTCCGCACGCAGCCCACCGCTTCGCCGCTCAGCATTCGCTTTGGCCGCGGCGAGCTGGATGTGAGCAAAATGATGGACGTTCGCAGCGGCTCGGATTTGATTTCGCTGGTCGAAGTTGTGTTGGATCTGTACGACCAAGCGATGCTGACCCAGACTCGGGACATCACGTTCCTGGAACAGCAGGCGGCCCAGGTGCTGGAGGAACCCGTGTGCCGCGTTTGCGGCGAAGTGATTCGCGAGGGGCTGGTCTTCTGCCGCCGCTGCAAGACGCCCCATCATCGCGATTGTTGGCTGTACGTCGGCCGCTGTTCCGTCTTTGCCTGCGGCGAATCCCAGTTCCGCGAGCCGCAAGTCGCGCCGCGGCTGCCGGGCGAGACCGGCACGCGGAAAGCGTAAGCGAGCAACACGACGGGGGCACTTGACGCAAGGCCAGGGACGCGTGCCCCTCCCCGCCGCGTTGGCTCGAAATAATCCCAAGCGTTCGCGCAGAAATAACTTGACCAACTTGGTATTGTCGATACTTCGGCTGCAGGCGTGTTGTCGCGGTTCGGCATCAACGGTGTGCGGCTGGACTTTGTGGATACGTGGTACGTGAATTTCATGCCAAAGCCAGCGCAGGCAATTCACGACATCGCATGGAACAGACATGGGGGAAAGGACGCATGGGACATTATTATCGTTTGCTTCTCTTCGTGCCGCTTTGCGGCGTTTCGCTGGCGGCCGATATTCATGTCTCGCCGGCCGGCTCCGACGATCATCCGGGAACGTCCGTTGCGCCCGTGCAGACATTGGAGAAAGCCCGCGTCCTGGCTCAATCGCTTCGCAAGGGCCACCCAACAGAGGCTATCAACATTCTCCTGCATCCCGGAACGTACACGATCCGGAAGACGGTCGCGTTCAAACCGGAAGATTCCGGAACCGCCGAAGCTCCCCTGAACATCCTCGCCTGGCACGATCCGGCGGCTCCGGACGCGCGGCCGCTGTTGGTGGGCGGCGTGGTCGTCACCGGTTGGAAAAAGTCCGAGTTCAACGGCCGTTCGGATGTCTTGGAGGCCGATCTGAAACCGCTGGTGCCGACGGTTCCCTTCAGGCAGGTTTATCTCAACGGCAAACGCCTGACCTGGGCCCGCTATCCCAACGAGGATCCAGCCCGCCCGTATTCCGGCGGCTGGGCCTACGTGGACGGCGTCCGCCCGCCCATGTACCAGGACATCACGGGAGAGCGCACCGACACGGTGGTTCTGAGGGCTCGAGACGCCCGCTCGTGGTCGCGGCCGCAGGACGGGGAAGTCTGCATCTTTCCCCGCTACAACTGGTGGAACCGCATCGAAAAGATCGCGGCCTACGATCCGCAGACGCGCACCATCACGCTCGCCAAACAAATGCAGTACGCAGCACGCCCCGAAGACCGTTTCTGCGTCATGGGCATGCGGGAAGAACTGGACGCTCCCGGCGAGTGGTTCCAGGACGTGGAAGCGGAAAAGCTGTATCTAATTCCTCCCACCGGCGCGGATCTAACCAAGGACGTCGTGACCGTTCCCACGGTAAACGATATTCTGCACTTTGCGAGAACCCATCACGTCCGAGTCCGAGGACTTGAACTGAGCTGCGCCGAGCAGCATGCGATCCGTTTCACCGATTGCGACCACGCACTGGTCGAAAGCTGTTCGATTCACGACGTGGGCTACTTTCACGGTTCCGCCGTGTCCCTCGATCGTGGCACGCACGGCGCAATCCGCGGTTGCGACATCTGGAACATCGGCGGGCACGGCGTCTCGGTCAGCGGTGGCGACAAAGTCAAGCTGGAGCGTTGCGAGCATGTGGTCGACAACTGCTACATCCATCACGTCGGCCAGTTCAACCGCCACGGCATCGGCGTGATGCTCAGCGGCGTCGGCATCCGCGTCTCGCACAATCTGATTCACGACATGCCGCGCTGCGGCATCTTTCACGGAGGGGCGCTCAACACCCTGGAATACAACCGCATCCGCCACTGCAACCTGGAAATGGAGGACACCGGATGCACCTATACCGGAGGCTGGACCGGCGGGTGGCACACCATCCGGTACAACCACTGCACCGACAGCATCGGATTTGACAATCACGGCCGGTTCTTCGTGTTCGCCTGGGGCATCTATCTGGATGAAAGCGGCTGCGGCAACGACGTCTCCGGCAACATCGTCGAACGCTGCCAGGTCGGTGCCATGCACCTGCACAACGCGCGGGAGAACCACATCTACAACAACATCTTCGCCAACAATGCCGGTCCCCAGGGCAAGACCCACCAGCTGTCACTGCAAACCTGGAACGATTCCCCCAGCGGCGTCTTTCTGCGCGACCGCCAGCCGAAGATGCTCGAGGACTACGAGCGGCTGATGACCAACCCCGCATGGGCCGCCATGCGCGGTATGCACGTGTCGCCGGCAGACCCCTTCTTGCCCGACGGCACGATCATGCGGGGCAACGTCATCACGCGGAACATTTTCTACTACCCCAACCAGCCGGACTCGCGCTACATTCGCGAAAACGGGGTCAACCTTCAGCACAACACCATCGACTCCAACATCGTTTGGAACGGCGGGACGGAGCCCGTGAAAACGGGCAAGCAGGCATTCAAGAAATCGCTCGCCGACCTGACCGACAAGATCCCGAACGCCGATTTTTCGCGCCGTCTCGCGCCGGAAGAAATCGCCCCAGCGGCCGACCGCACCGTGGCCGCTGACTGGCGCTGGTACCACAAGACTTTTCCGGATCTCCAAGCCGAGATCGTCACCACAGGGGGCAAACACGCCTTGCGGCTGCCCGGCGCCTTCAACAAAGAAAAGCAGTACATCAAGAACCCTTGCGTCCGATCGGTGCCCTTTGCGCTGGCGCCCGGCAAGCACTACCGTCTGACCTTGCAATTGCGGCACCAGGACGCGACCGGCGAACTGGTCGCCCGTTTCGTTTGCGAGAACCAGGGCCTGTGGAAGGCATTCGGCACGCGGGGCTTTCTGAAGCGTTCGGACATGTCGGACGTCACCACGGCGACCGAGGGGATCCCCTGCCAGACCGTGTTTCACTTGCCCCAAGCGGGCGACGCAGATTACGACGCCCGCGTGACCGAGTTGTCGCTCCAGTTCCAGTTCAACTCGAGCCAGGGTTGGGCGGAGATCAGCGACCTGCATCTGGACGAAGTGGAACCGGCGACGGAGTGGGAGGCGTGGCAGATGGCAGGGGCAGATACGCATTCGGTCGTCGCGGACCCGCTGCTGGTCGACCCAGAACACGGCGACTTCACGCTCCAGCCGGAATCCCCCGCGCTGAAACTCGGCTTCGAGCCGATTCCGTTTCGCCGGATCGGCCCGTATCAGGACGACGCCCGCGCGACCTGGCCCATTCAGGAAGCCGAAGGTGTGCGTGAAAACCCGCAATGGCTCCAGTCGGTCCCCATCGACAAACCGTGATCGCACGCCGAGCGGTTCGTACGAGGCATTTGGGTTGCGATCCCTTCGGCCTGCGATATGCCGTCAGTTCCGGCATTGTCTGCCAGGGGCGAATTCGCTTTGAATTCGTCATGAACGGTTCCCCGCTTCACCTGCTCAGTCGCCGTTTGCAGCGCACCGAGCCACGACGCTCAGATGCAGGGCACTACTTCTTTACGCTGGCCCGTTGTTCTCGCGGTTCTTCTCGTGGCGGCGATTCCAGGAATCGCCGCAGGGAATCCAAGATCTCGCTCCCGCCGGAGTCCGCAGCTTTTTGCTGACGTGGTGCGGTCATACGTTCTTCCAGCCAGCGGACCGGGTCCTTTCCCGTAGCCGCCAACGCGTGCTCCAGTTCGTGACGGATCGTACTTAACTTCTTGGGTCCGATCATAAGAGTGCCTCCAACAGATCCCACAGTTCCTGAAGACGTTGCGTCGCGACATCCACGGTAACGCCGCGGTCCAACAGTTCCGCGGTCGCCTTGGCAACCAAGGCATCGCGATCGGCTAGGGTCTCGCAAAGCATGGCCCCCAGCAATGATGCGAGGATTTCTTCGCCCGCCGCGGAGGCTTGCCCCGCGACTCGGCTTGCGATCCGCGGGTGGCGTGTCAGCAACTGATGGCCGCGCTCGTGAGCGAGTATCGACACGAGTGAAAAGTCTTCCGGATTGGCATCTCGCTCGAACGCCTCGGCATAGACGGTCAGCACATCCTGTTCCACCAAGCAACCATGCCCGTATTGTGCGCCACCCGTCTGACTGTAAACGTGACAGTATTCAATGCGTCCCACAAACCCCAAGGCCCGCGCGATGCGAACAACACGGTTGCGGCGGGCACGCCGATTGGCAGGGCTCAGAGGTCGTGGCGAAGCTTTCCCCATGAGTCGATTCTAGCCCATGCGCCTTCCCTCGCCTAGCCATCGAAATCTTGCGGAATGCGACGCGCTTGTCCACGAACGACCTGCGTCTGGACGAAGTGGAGCCGGCGACGCAGTGGAGGGCGTGGCAGATGGCGGGGGCGGACACGCATTCGTTCGTCGCGGACCCGCTGCTGGGCGACCCGGAACACGGCGACTTTACGCTCCAGCCGGAATCCTCAGCGCTGAAACTCGGCTTCGAGCCGATTCCGTTCCGCCCGATCGGCCTGTATCAGGACGACACCCGCGCGAGCTGGCCGATTCGGGAAGCCGAAGGTGTGCGGGAAAACCCGCAATGGCTCCAGTCCGCGCCGATCGACAACGACCCGCGCGATCACTATACTCACGCTGACCCGCGATAGCGGCTCCGGCAGGAGGCCGAGTCGCCCCGAACCGCGTCTGTGCGTTCAGTCCCGATCAGTGCCCACGCGACTCGCGGCGGGCCTTGATCCGGGCCAGGACTTCGTCGGCCCCAGCGAGGGGGCCGTATTTCTGAGTTGCCATTTCCAAGTCTGCTGTCATTTCCGCAAGATGTTCGATGTTGGCAAGAGCCAAGGCGGCGTCATACGCTGCCGAGGCAGCGGTGGTTTGGCCGTCGGCCAGCAAGGCGAGGGCCAGATTCGCATGTGCGATACAGTTCTTGGGATCGAGGGACATCGCGTGCTGTTGATCCTCGATCGCTTCGCAAATCCGGCCTTCGACCAAATACTGCCATCCGCGGCTGACGAGGGCCTGCGCCTTTTGTTCGGACGGCGCGTCGGGCATCTGGAGCACGGCCGTGTAGTCGGTGATCGCCCGCTCCGAATCGCCCAGTCGGCCGTACTCCACGCCGCGGTTGTATAGGGCCTGCGCCTTCTGACGCGAGGATGCCCCGTCGGCCTGAAGAACCTGGTCATAGCATCGCACGGCCGCCTCACGGCGCAATCGGGCAAGCTCGGACTGCGCGGAACATAGGCTCCACTTTGACAGAGTATTCGCCCAAATCCCCCAAAAATCGAAACTGGCAGTTTGCTTGCCGCTGGACAGTGCACGGCACACACGGTCCCAAACGATAAAGTCTCGATCCTCACGCAACCGCTCTATGTCCAGTATCGTCAAAAGAAAAGCGAGCTGCCAATCTATACCTGTTGCAAAGGCGAAACGCAAGGATTGCGATACGATGTCGCGCAAATCATTCGGCGCACTCGTCCCCTCAAGCACGGCGTTCGGCAGATTCGGAAACTCGCCGTCCCGCGCCATGTTGAGCACTTGCCGCAGCAGGGCGTCGTACTCGCGAGCCAGGTACTCATCGCGATAATCGCGAGTAAAGATCGATTCCATCAGGGCCATCTGGGGATGGTAGGACAGCTTGACGACGGCCTTACCGACGGCTGCTTGAAGCTGATTCAGACGTTCGCGTTTGGTCGCAATTTCGCCTGCCGGGACGGGGCTGGCGACGATCAACGTGGGCTTGGGATCGAGCCGGCGCGCCGGTTCGGCAGGGCGCTCAACGGCTTCGGGGGCCGACGACGACGGCTTGGCCAAGATTCCCACTTCTTCCAAGAATTTGCGCGTTCCCTGGACGTTTTGATCATTCAAAGCGGTGAGCACGACCAATTGATCGGACAGCGGCCCGATGCACAGGCCGCCGGTTTCCGTGACGCCGGTTCGGCTGTCGACCAGGACATAATCATAAGCCGCCGTCCGCTCGGCATTCGGGCCGTAGTAATCAGGAACCTCGACGGTGAATCGGCGACTCTTCAGCCACGCGTGCAGGATGCTTCCCACACGAACCAAGGCGTCCTGCTGGAAACCGCCCATCGCTAATGCCGTCAACCGCTCGTAGTAGTCCCGCTCTTCGTCCACCGGGATGATATCGAGTCGCCCAAGTTCGGCGCACGGGTGCGGCATGGAATCAAGCTTGTCTCGCGGAACGGAAACGATGAAGTCGGTCAGCGGCGGAAACGAGGCGGCGTCCAAAGGCGGCGAGGGCGACGGCGATTGCTGGCACGCGTTTGAGAAATCAACCGCCCAGCGGATTAGATCGACCACGTCGTAGCGGGCCAGTACACCGATTTCTTTTTGCCGGCGCAAGAACCCGCTCAACCCCGGTGCCTCCAGGTCCATATCCAGCACGAGGACGTTGCGACCCTTGGCGACCAAGGCATAGGCGACGTTCAGCACGGCCATGCTGCGGCCGACTCCGCCTTTGAAGCTGTAGAACGTAAAAATTTGCGGAAAGTCGTTCATGGGGTCATGTTTTCCAAGTCGATGGGACGAACGGCAGCAATTCCGCGAACTTTGGGCAGCGCCGTGGCTGACGACGACGGCGGGGCGGCTTGCGCTCCGACCGCAGGCACAGCCCGCAACACACCGCACAGGCTCTTCACTTCGTCCAGAAAGGCTTCCCACGTCACATTTGGAAACTCGCGATGCGTGAAGGACTCGAACGTTCGCCGCACCTGATCGGCATCCTGAACCGACGCATATCGCAGGTAGGCTCTCCAGCGAAGCGTTCGCGATCTGGCGGCGCAGAGCGCCAAATCGGCAATCCGTTTCAGGTAGCCTCGATCGCGGCCCAAGTGGTACATGGCATCGAATCGCCGCAATAGACCCTGTGCCCAATCATCCAGCAAGCGTTCGATGGACTCGGCCGGACCGCAAGCGGCCTGAATCGTCTCGGGGTATCCTGCCAGCCGCCGCCAAACGAAGTACTGCTCGCTATGGACGTTCGGGCGTGGCAATCGGTCGGCAGTGTCCAACATCCCTTCATCAGCAAACAGGACCATCAATTGTCCTGCGAGGCGGCCGTTCGATTCGGAGAAACAGGTTCGTGCCAGCCTGATCGGGCTGGCGAACCTGGTCCAGCGGCCGGACTTCGCAAATGCGTCAGCTTCGTCCTCGGTGTGCCAGGCGATAGGGGTATCTTCCTGCGGCGACTGCAGGATGCCGTACATGCGGTCCGATTGGCGTCTCACGACCGGCAAAGCACGGCCGCATTCAACCAACGGACGGCCGTTGAAGCCGACAATTTCCAGTTCCTCATCGCGCCAGTCGCTCATAGCCCTACCTCTTCGCGCACCCACTGTTCCACACGTCGGCAGAAATCCGGCGTGCCCGCCGGTTCCAAGGCGGGCAGCCCCTGAAAAAAACGGTCCAGCGCCGTCGGCGAGTCGCCCGGCGGCGTCGGCCCCTGTCCGTCCAGCCGTCTCCGCAAGGCGGCCATCACCGATTCATCGCCGCACCAAGCGACGCGGGCATCGATGGACTGTCCCTCGGAGAACCGCACTTCAAACGTCCAGGCACGCCAGTCGCCGTTCAGCTCGTACAAGCCTTCCGGATCCAACGGCTTGGGGCGTCCCGTCCAGTAATCGCCCGCACTGTCGAAATAAGCCGCCAGAACCTGAGCGAACACGTCGCGCCATTGCGGCAGCGGAATCTCCGAGGCCTTTCCGTACGATGCGCGCTCGGCGTCGCCGTCAGTCGGATTCAAGCGAACTTGGATGGGTCGGCGGGGATGCATAAGCCCGCCGGTATCAAACGGTGTGGCCGAACCGGTGTGAGCGGTTTGGCAATCCGCCGCAAACGCCATCGCCACGTTACCGAACAAAGGGTGAGCGCGTCCCGCGTAGAAATAGGCGGAGCGGGACAAGCCGAGTTTGTCTTCCGCGGCTCGTGTCAGATCGGAATAATACTCGGTATCATCCGACGTCGGGATTTCGTGCGACGGGGCCTGAACGGTGATCTCGAACGGGCGCTCACGGCCGCTGACATGGACCAGCGGGATTCCTTGAGCGATCGTCTGGCACTCGGGCAACCGGTTCTGGTAGCCGTCGTTGTCGAATGGGGCTGCGGTGACTCGTGTTTCGAGATCCGTGAAGACGGGCATGCAAAAAGCCAACAAACGGGAAGAACAACGTGTACTGACAGGGCCTTATTGTACGATCGCTTTGCGGGAACGCCAAGCGGTCCCCCGCGGAAACGATCTGACCCGCAATGTCGCGAATCGGAGGAGGAGCGGCAAGTCCGACATCAAAAACCCGCGGCCCGTGGACCCTTGAATCGCTGGCGGTGTGCCGCCTCTGTCGCTGGCTTCTCCCTCCATACATTGTACACGACCGGCACGGCGTCATGCTCTGCAGCTGCGGCGGTTCGGACGGTCGAGATCTTGTCTGCAATTCTGCGAATTGGTCATCGACCGAGTGCTCTGCGGGTGCTAGAAAGGGAGTATCCAAATCCCTGTACGAAAGGACGGAACGATGAACAAGACACGGATTGGCATCGCCGCTCTGCTGGCGCTGGCAACGTGTGCGTCGGCCGCGCAGCCGACGCCGCTCGACGAACGTCAGGCACGACCGTCGCCGGAGTGGGTGACACGCGGGGTGATGTACCAGATCCAGCCTCGGGCGTTTACTCCCGAAGGCACACTTCCGGCCGCGACCGCGCGGTTGCCCAAGGTGGCGGAATTGGGCTTCGATATCATCTACCTGTGCCCGGTCTTTATGTCGGACGACGATCCGAACATGGCGGGCTGGAGCCCGCGGCAGAAGAAATCCGGGATGAACAACCCGCGGAATCCCTATCGGATGAAGGACTACTATCACGTCGATCCGGAGTACGGAACGGACGACGACCTGAAAGCGTTCATCGCCGAAGCGCACCGTCTGGAGATGCGCGTGCTGCTGGACATGGTCTACCTGCACTGCGGCCCCAGCGCGGTGTTCCTGGCCGAACATCTGAACTTCGTCAAACGGGACGCGGAGGGCCAGGTGGCCCCCGCGGCTTGGGGCTTCCCGGCCTTGAATCTGGCCAATCCCGAACTCCGCGAGTACCTGTGGAAGAACATGGAGTATTGGGTCCGCGAGTTCGGCGCCGACGGGTTCCGCTGCGACGTGGCGGACGGCATCCCGCTGGATTTTTGGGAAACGGCGCGCGAGCGTCTGGAAAAGATCCGGCCCGATCTCTGCATGTTGGCCGAGGGCACTCGCCGCGAGGATCAGCTCAAGGCCTTCGATCTCGATTACGGCTGGGGGTTCACGTGGGACCATGCCGCCACGTTTCGGGCTCAGTGGGAGAAAATGCGGGACGAGCGTCCACGCGGCGGAGCCCGCTTCATCCGCTTTATCGACAACCACGACATCGCCAACGATTCCTACGACAACCGAATCGAGAAGGCGTGGGGCACCCGTCGCGTCAACGCGACGCTCGTCGCGCTGTTTACGCTCGATGGGGTGCCGATGATCTACAATGGGCAGGAAGTGGCCGACACGGCCCGCCACAGCATCTTCGGGCGGTTGCCGATCGACTGGGCCAGCGGCGACACGCCCACGGGCAAGGCCCGCCAGGCGTTCTGCAAGCAATTGTGCGCGATGCGCCGCGCCGAGCGGACGCTGACTCACGGCGATGTCGTCTGGCTCGATAACGATCAGCCCGACTCGGTCCTGTCCTTCCTCCGACGCTCGTCCGGCCAGGAGATCCTGTCCGTGGTGAATCTGTCGGATCGCGCAATGAAGCTACGCATCGCCTTTCCCGAACCAACCTCGTGGTCCTCCACTACGCTGCTCGCCGATGGCGCAACGGCGGAGACGGACGATGGCGGTCTCCTGCTGAATCTGGAAGGCTTCCGCTACCTGGTCGCAAAACGGAAATGACTTGTGAGTGTTCAGTTTGGTTCCGTCAAGATCAATTGATTTGATCCCGTTTCCATTCCGCAGTTGGGGCAGGGGAAGGCTTTCCGGTGGAGGCCGGCGTTATCCACTACTCTTCCGGCGCCCCGAAGGGGCCACAACAAATCAGCCCAGGGCAGAGCGTCGCGGCGACAGCCGCAGAGCGACGCCCTGGGTACGGTATCGTTTCAGCACGGTCATCCGTGATTTCGTAATCACTCTGCGAAGCCAAACTGGAACAGAATCGGCCATTCGGGCGAATCCCTGTTTCGCGAGCCTCAGGTCGCACCGCGGTTGCCGGGCGAGACAGGCTCGCGGCGCTCGTCCGATTGAACGAGCCCATCCCGTAATCGAATGATCCGTTTGGCGTGGGCGGCCACGTCGTCTTCGTGAGTCACCATGATGATCGTGCGCCCTTCGCGGTTGAGCCGCTCGAACAACTGCAGGATCTCCAGGGCGGTTTTTGTGTCCAAGTTTCCGGTGGCTTCGTCCGCCAGGATGAAGTACGGATCGTTGACCAGGCTGCGGGCGATGGCCACACGCTGCTGCTGGCCGCCGGACAGTTGCATCGGCCGGTGCTGCAAGCGGTCTTCCAAGCCCACCATGGCAGCCAACTCGTGACAGCGTTCTCTGGTTTCCCGGTTGACGCGGCCTTGGTAGTACAGCGGCACCTCGATGTTCTCCACCACCGTCAGCTGGGGGATCAGATTGTAGGATTGAAACACGAAGCCGATGCGGCTGGCACGAACCAACGACAGTTGCCGATCACTCATCTGGGCCACGTCGTCGTCGCCCAGAAAATACGATCCGGACGTGGGGATGTCCAGACAGCCCAGCAGATTCAGCAGCGTGCTCTTGCCCGATCCCGACGGGCCCATGATGGCGACGTAATCCCCCTCGGGTACTTCCAGGGAGATGCCGCGCAAGGCATGCACCGTCTCGCCTTTGAGCACGTAGTCCTTGGTCAAATCGTGCATGCTGCAAGCAAGTTTCACGGCGCACCTATCGTTCAGGCGGTCTTGATCGAATACGGTTCTCGCTGTGGCCGACTGACCAACGCGCTGGCTTGTTCATCCCCCACGAAATCCTCCTTGTCCGGATCCCACCGTAGTTTGCGTTTGAGCAACATGGCGATGTTGCACAGATGGCAGGAGCTGAGTTCCCGGTGGTGGGAGAAGACATCGGAAACCGGCTCGCCGCGATCCTTCACGCAATCGAAAAAGTTTTGCATGTGACCGCGCCGCGCTTGGCCTTTGTACAGGCGTTTGATTTCTTCGTCTAACTCCTCTTTGTCGGCCGTCGTCAGCGCATCCACCGCTTCACCGCTGATCCGCCCGCGATTGACGAAGATGCGGCCTCGTTCGCCTTCGAACCAAATCCCGTTGTCCGGGCCGTGCTGGACGTGGATTAGCGAACCGTCCGCAAACGTCAGGTCGATGTGAAATTGGGTCGCCGTGTTGAAGCCATTCGGAATTTGGGCTTGGCCCGCGAAAAAAGCCACGGGATCGAAATCCGCCGGGATGTTGGGAAAACTGCCTTCGCCTTGGATTTCCACCGGGCCCGTGCCTTCCTTGCCCAGTCCCCAGTGGGCGATATCGACGTGGTGAGCGCCCCAATCCGTCAGTTTGCCGCCCGAATACTCCAGCCACCAGCGAAAACTGCCGTGGCAGCGTTCCTTGGTATAAGGCACGACGGGGCATTGCCCCAGCCAGGCGTCCCAGTCCAATTCCACCGGCGACTCGGCAGTGGGGAACGGTCCGCCGCTGGGCCCGCCGCCGATCGAGCAGGTGGCTTTCAGTTTGTCGCCCAACCGCCCGCTACGGGCGATGGCCACGGCCAGCAAGAATCGAGCGTCGCTCCGCTGCTGGGTTCCAACCTGAAACACACGTTTCGTCTGCCGGACCGCTTCACAAATCTGCTTGCCCTCGTCAATGGTCAGCGTGAGCGGCTTTTCACAATAGACGTCCTTGCCGGCCGCCATCGCCTCGATCGCAATCTTGACGTGCCAGTGGTCGGGCGTGCCGATCGTGACAACATCCACGTCTTGACGATCCAAGATCTTGCGATAGTCGGCAAAGATCTCGCATTTGCCGTCGTACCGAGCGGCGAATCGCTCGGCATGGCGCCGATCGATATCCGCACAAGCGACCATCACGCCTTTGCTGCCGGCGTCGTGTCCGATCCCGCTGCCTCGGCCGCCCACACCGATCGCTGCGACTCGCAACTTGTCGCCAACCGACTCGGCGGCTTCGCACGAATCGCTCGGGAAGTACGGGATCGCCAACCCTGCAGCAAGAATGCTCGTGGTCGATTTCAGAAAATCACGGCGAGTACGGTGCGAGTAAGTCATGGCCCATTTCTTCCTTGGCAAAACAACCTTCTTAGCACAGGCTGCCAGGCTGTGGAAAATAACAACACGGCCAGGATGCCCATGCCTCATCAAGGGCTCGTACGCCCCCAAAAAAACCCGGTGGGCGGCGGCCACCGGGTCACATTCGGCTCAAAGAATCACGGGAACCCACGGGCCGCAGCGAGCAACCGATTGGCTGACTCGCTGTTCCACGGGTTGCAGAACGCTGCAACCCAGAAACGGATACCCACCCCATGACGACTTTGATCGGTTTGATTTCCAGCTGCGGTTATTCCGGAGCGGGAGCTTCGGGCGCCGGAGCGGGAGCTTCGGGCGCCGGAGCAGGAGCTTCGGGTGCCGGAGCAGGAGCTTCGGGTGCCGGAGCGGGAGCTTCGGGTGCCGGAGCGGGAGCTTCGGGCGCCGGAGCGGGAGCTTCGGGTGCCGGAGCGGGAGCTTCGGGTGCCGGAGCAGGTGCTTCGGGTGCCGGAGCAGGTGCTTCGGGTGCCGGAGCAGGAGCCGCTTCTTCCATAACCGGGGCAGCAGGCTCTTCCGTCACTTCTTCTGCCGCCGCTGCCGGCATCTCGTCCTGAGGCGCGGGTTCCGGGGCTTCATCGGCTGGCTGCTCGTCGACGGCTGTCTCATCGACCACTGTCTCATCGACCTCTGTCTCGTCGACCGTCGTGACATCCGATCCCAAGCCATCGGCTTGCGGAGTGTACGTTCGCGCTGGCGGCGGAGAACAACCGGTCACCACGATCGCTACAGCGATCAACACTGCCCAACTGAACACGGACTGAATTCGCATGGCTTTGCTCCTTTGTAGAAGATCCTAGAAACGTGTACCAACGACTGCGATCAGCGGATGGTCCTACCGTTGATGCCCACGCCAAGCGAGTTTGTGCCGCCATCCTAACCCGTACCACTGTTGGGCGATTCCGCCGTATGGCGGGGGGCGTTCAGGCGGAAGGAGCGATGCCTAAGGCTTCGCCCGTTAGGAACGCTTGGTAAATCGTGGCAAACCGCAAGCACATAAACGACGCTATTTTAACACAAATATCTGCACAAACTAGAGGGCAGTACGATGCACTGCTAGCAGTCGCCAAGAACGAACGCTGGTTTTCCCCTAACCTTTTCCTGGTGCACCATTTAATGTTTTGAAAAGATCTTCGACAAAGCTTTCGCCGGAGCTGGTCGCTGAACACAACATGCCCGCCGAATTGGTAGTTTTGTGGGCTCAGCGAATGAACTTCCAATCTCTACGGCGTGGATTCGTAAGCCCCGAATTCGTACGCCGCATCGTACATGGCGACGATGTTCTCCGCGGGCACGCCAGCTTGGATATTGTGGACGTTGTTGAATACGTAGCCGCCGCCCGGCTTGAAAGCCTCGACGTTGCGGCGGACATGCTGGCGGACCGTTTCCGGATCGGCCAGCGGCAGGACGTGCTGGGCGTCGATACCGCCCCCCCAGAAAACGAGACGGTCCCCAAACCTCGCTTTTAACTCGGCGGGATTCATATCGGCAGCGCTAATCTGCACCGGGTTGAGGATATCGATCCCGTTGTCCAGCAGCTCGGGGATGTAAACCTGGCACGCACCACAGGTGTGGTACCAGATTTTGGCCTGCGTTCGCAGCTTGATCGCTTGGACCAGCTGTTTGTGCCGCGGCTTGATAACCCGGCGGTAGAAATCCGGCTGGAACAGCGGGCCGCCTTGTCCGGCGAGATCGTCGCCGATCATGATCACGTCGACCACGTCGCCCACTTCGGTCAGGAACAGGTCGAACCAATCGAGCCAGAACTGCAGCGTCTGGTCGATCAACGCTTCGCAGAACTCGGGCTGCTCGATCATGTCCATGAACCAACGTTCCAAACCCCGCAAGTACCAGCAGATTTCGTACACCACGCCACTGATCCCGCTGACGACGGCATACGGCGTCTCACGACGCAGTTGCAGCGCCCGGTCGCGCAAGCCGGCAAATCGGCCGGGATCGTTGCCCTTGGGAAACGGATAATCGCGCAGGTCCTCGATGCTGGCGTCGGCCAACGGATGATGGGTAATGTCCATGTACAGCGGCGCGTCGTCTGGCATGGACCACGTCACCCCGAATTCGTCTGTCAAATCGTGCCACGCGCGGCCGTTGCGTTGCCGAGTGACAATCTCGCCCGCGAACCCCTCTGCCGCTCCGGCGTGGATGTACCGCGTGTCGACGCGCAGCCGCTGCAGCACCGCCTCGCTGGGCTGCGCCAGTTGCTGGACCGCGTCCATGATCGCAACGTCTTCCTGGATGCCGAGATGTGCGAGCAACGCCTGGTAGGCAACCCGGTGAATTCCGGTTTGATTCCCGCCCAGGTCGATCGGCACGCGGTCCGGCTGCTGGTGATTCAGGGCCTTCAGCAACCGCTCGCGCGACGTCATGATTTCCGTGCCATTCGCCATGATTCACGTTCCTTCCCCGTCAAAATGCCAAGGCAATCCACCACCTGTTTACGTTGCCCCGAGGGATCGTTCTATTTCCGGTTCCCGCCCCCGCCATCCCCGCTGACGCTGGTCGAGAACCCGAACAGGCCGCTGCTCCTCGGAGCGTTTCTGAATTCCAAGCTGGATTGTACACCATCTTTGCCAGCCGTTTGTATCCCTCGCGTTCCCATCTCGGATTGTGAATCGCAGATTGCCGTTTTGAACGTATTCAGATTTGCTCGTCCCCAGGTCTTGACAGATGGGTACCCCATTCGTTTATGATACAGGCTAGCCGCCCCGGCACCGGTTTTGTTCGCCGCGTCTTCTACCCTCCCTGGCGCGTGCGCGATCGGAGGAATACTTGGCGGTCCCAACAACGCAGAACGGAGTGCGTCGCTTAGACCGGTTATTCACAAGCTGTTGACGTGTCGCGACATGGCGTAGCGTGGCATCCTGTCTATGGGTCCCATTTCTCGCAGTCTAGCAGCCTGGGGCACGATATTACGCAGGCTAAGGAGCAAGTGGACATGAATGCGTCTGGTAACGGCTCGGCTCAGACGATCGCCCCTGCGCCGGAAGCGGAAGAACCGCTGGATCTCAGTTTATTGGACCACATCCTGGAGGATTTCAGGGGCCGCAAGGGCGCGGTGATTCCGATCCTGCAGCGGGCTCAGGACACCTACGGGTACCTGCCGCGGGCGGTGTTGAAGGCGATTTCGCAGAAGACGCTGATCCCGTTGAATCACTTGTACGGCGTCGCGACGTTCTACGCGCAATTCCGGCTGCAGCGGCGCGGCCGCCACCTGATCCGCATCTGCGACGGCACCGCCTGCCATGTGCGAGGCAGTGGCAAGAGCATCGAGGCGGTGGAACGATCGCTGCAGGTAGCTCCGGGCGAGACCTCGCCGGACTACAAGTACACGCTGGAAATCGTGTACTGCCTCGGATCGTGCGGTCTATCGCCCATCGCGGTGGTCGACGACAAAGTCCACGCGCGATTGACGCCGGAAGCCCTGGTCCAACGGCTGGAATCGTTGGAGTAGGAAACCAGAAAACCGAACCAAGGGACACACGATGCCCGAAATCAAGAGCCTCGAAGAACTCCAGCAAGTGCGGGAAGAGATGACGCAAGCGGTGCGAGCCCGCCGCCAGACCAGCACGGTGATCACGGTCGGGATGGGCACGTGCGGCATCGCGGCCGGAGCGAGGGAGACGCTGCAAGCCATCGAAGAGGAATTGGCCAAGCGGCAAATCGACGCGGTGGTGGTAACCGCCGGCTGTATCGGCGTCTGTGTTCGCGAACCGCTGGTAGACATCCAGCAGGCGGGCGGCAGCCGGATTGTCTATGCCAACGTGCAACCGGTGATGGTGCCGCGGCTGATCGAAGAGCACGTGCTCAAAGGCCAGCCGGTCAAGGAATGGGTGGTGGGCCGCATGGCGTTGCAGGCCTGATGGAGGCCCGAGAATGAACGAGCAGAGAATTCCCTCAGTGACGAAGGCGTGATAGCATGGAGCCAATTTCAACGACCCCTTCGAGCGCCATCAGCGGCAGCGTGACGGTGTGCGGCGGCGCACGCTGTACCTCGGCCCGTTGCCAGCGTGTGTTGCGGGCGTTCGAGGTGGAACTGAATCGCCGCGCGTTGGGCCGCAACGTGCGGCTGAGCCCCTCGCCTTGCCGAGGCTTCTGTACGGCGGGGCCCATCGCGATCGTCCAGCCGGCGGGCGTGCTGTATTGCCGCGTCCAGCCGGAGGACGTGCCGGAGATCGTCGAACAGACGCTGATTCAAGGCCAGATCGTCTCGCGGTTGTGTTACGACGAGCCGGAAGCGTTCCGCGCGCTGCCGTCCTACGAGGACATGCCGCTGTTCAGCAAACAGGTTCGCATCGCGTTGCGGAATTGCGGCGTGATCGACCCGGAGCAGATCGAGGAGTACATCGCCCGCGACGGCTATGCAGCGCTGGCCAAGGTCTTGGGCGAATTGTCGCCGGACGATGTCATTCGCGAAATGAAAGCCTCCGGCCTGCGCGGCCGCGGCGGCGCGGGCTTTTCGACCGGGACAAAATGGGAGTTCTGCCGCCGCTCGCCGGGCACGCCCAAGTACGTCATCTGCAACGCCGACGAAGGCGACCCGGGCGCGTTCATGGACCGCTCGATTTTGGAGAGCGACCCGCACAGCGTGATCGAGGGCATGACGATTGCCGCCTATGCGATCGGCGCCAGCCAAGGCTATGTCTATTGCCGCGAGGAGTACCCGCTGGCCATTGACCGGCTGGAGATCGCCATCCAGCAGGCTCGCGACTTGGGCCTGTTGGGGGCGAACATCTGCGGAACCGGATTCGCCTTTGATATCGACGTCAAAGAAGGCGCGGGGGCGTTTGTGTGCGGCGAAGAGACGGCGCTGATCGCGTCGATCGAGGGGCGTCGCGGCGAGCCCCGTCCACGGCCTCCGTATCCCGTCGTGGCCGGATTATGGGGCCAGCCGACCAATATCAACAACGTCAAGAGCTATGCCATGGCGCCCGTCGTCATGCTTCGCGGAGCGGCATGGTTCAGCAGTATCGGCACGCCCAAATCGCCCGGCACGGCCGTGTTTGCGTTGACCGGCAAGGTCAATCATACGGGCCTGATCGAAGTTCCCATGGGCATCCCGCTGGGCGACATCATTTTTGACGTGGGCGGCGGCGTGCAACACGGCAAGAAGTTCAAAGCCGTCCAAACCGGCGGTCCGTTGGGCGGATGCCTGCCCGCCACGGCGCTGAACACGCCGGTGGATTTCGATGCCTTGGCCGAGGCCGGCGCCGTCATGGGCTCGGGCGGCATGATCGTCCTGGACGACGATACGTGCATGGTCGAATTCTCCCGATACTTCCTGCTGTTCGCGGCCGCCGAGTCATGCGGCAAGTGCGTGCCGTGCCGGGTGGGCGGTCAACGGCTGTTGGAGGCACTGACACGCATCAGCGAAGGCCACGGGACGCGCAAGGATCTGGACATCATCCGGGACGTGTCGGTGAACATGATGAACTCGTCGCTGTGCGGCCTGGGCCAGCGGACGCCCGGGCCGGTGTTGGCGGCGTTGAAGTTCTTTGAGGAAGAATTCATCACGCACATCGACGACAAGCTGTGCCGCGCCGGCCAGTGCCGGGCGCTGGTGCGAGCCCGCTGTGTCAACACGTGTCCGGCCGGCGTGGACACGCCCGCGTATTTGGCGTTGGTCGCCCAAGGCCGCTATGCCGAAGGCTTGGCCATCCATCGCCGTCGCAATCCGTTCGCGTTGGTTTGCGGCCGCGCATGCCCGGCGTTTTGCGAGACGAAATGCCGGCGAGGCGAGATCGACGAGCCGGTGGCGATCCGCCTGGTCAAACGGTACATGGCGGACCACGAGTTCGAGAAAGCTTGGGTCCCGGAGCCGATCGGTACCGAGGCGGAACGTCGGGCAGCGGCACAACGGAAGGTGGCGGTGATCGGCGCCGGCCCGGCCGGCTTGACCGCTGCACTGCGATTGGCTCAACGCGGTTATCAGGTCACCGTGTATGAAAAATACCCCGTGGCCGGCGGCATGATGGCTTGGGCCATTCCCGAGTACCGCCTGCCGCGCGGACCGCTGTTGGCCGAGATCGAGAACATTCGCCGCGCCGGTGTGGAGATCCGCTGCAACGAGGCCTTGGGGCGCGACTTCAGCTTGGACGACCTGCTGGGGACTCGCTGTTTCAACGCCGTCATCCTGGCCATCGGGGCGCATCACAGCCGCCGGCTGGGTATCGCAGGCGACGACAAGCAGGGGGTCTTCGACGGCGTCGAGTTCCTTAGCCGCGTGGCGGGCGAATCCACCTTGCGGGCCGCGGGATTGGTGCCTGACGTGTCTCTGCCGGACGTGCGCGGCAAGCGCGTGGCGGTAGTCGGCGGGGGCGACGTGGCGATCGACGTCGCCCGTTCGGCGCTGCGGATGGGGGCTCGCGAGATTCACGTCATCTATCGCCGCGCCGGGGACGACATGCCAGCGGCTCATCTGCCCGAAGAAATCGAAGCGGCGCGGCACGAGGGCATCCGCTTCCACACGCTGGTGAATCCTGTCGAGGTGCTGGGCAACGGCTCCGTGACCGGCGTTCGCTTGCAACAGCAGCGGTTGGCCGACTTTGACGACACCGCGCGCCGTCGTCCGGTGGCCTTGGGCGCAGAGTCCTATGTGCTGAATGTCGAGATGTTGATTCCGGCCATCGGCCAAGTGCCGGACTTGGCGTGGCTGCACGGCAACGAGATTGCCCGTCGCCGAGGCGACACGTTTGTGGTCGACGAAGCGTACAGCACGACCCGGCCAGGCGTTTTCGCCGCCGGCGACGCCGTCACCGGACCGGCCACGATCGTCGAGGCCGTGGCGCAGGGCAACCAAGTCGCCGCAGCGGTGGCCCATTGGCTGCAAACCGGCCAGTTGGTCAAGCCCTACCTGGAACCCGACCGCACCGATGTCCCGCTGGCGTATGACTTGGCGGAATATGCCGACCGTCACCGTCCCGTCACGCCGCGCCGGCCCGTGGACGAACGCGAACAGAATTTCCGCGAAGTGGAAACCGGATTTGAGGAACAAGCCGCCCAGGACGAAGCCCGCCGCTGCCTGCGCTGCGATCTGGAATGGCTCGATGTGATGAAATTTCCCCGCCCGCAGGATGCGTAGTGCCTGAAATCTGAAATCTGAAATCTGAGATCTGAAATCTGAAATCTGAAATCTGAAATCTGAAATCTGAAATCTGAACTCTCCCCCTGACTCCTGACTCCTGACCCCTGACAAGAGGCCCCCATGATTGCCACTGGTGTCGTGAACATCACGATCAACGGCCGACCGATTCACGCTCGGGCCGGCCAGACCGTGTTGGAAGCCGCCGCGACGGCGGGTATCGACATCCCTGCGCTGTGCCACCACCCCGCGTTGTCGCCCGAAGGCGCTTGCCGCGTTTGCCTGGTCCAGATCGACCAGCAGCGCACGCTGCAGCCCGCCTGTACGTTCCCGGTTTTTGACGGCATGGTCGTCCAGACGGAGAGCGATCCGGTCGTGGCCGCGCGTGTCTTTGCGCTGCAGATGATCTTTTCCGAGCGATCCCACTATTGCATGTTCTGCCCTGCAAGCGGCAGCGACAGCAACACGGACTGCGAACTGCAGAAGCTAGCGTACCGCTACGGAATGACTTGCTGGGAGCATGCGCCGAACTCTCAGAAGTCCTGGCCGCTGGACGCCACCGGCAAGTATTTCGTGTTCGATCAAAGCCGCTGCATCCTCTGCCGCCGTTGCATCCGGGCGTGCCGCGAGATCTCGGCAAACCATACGCTGGGCGTGCATCAGCGGGGTGCGCGGACGATGGTTTGCGCCGACGACAACGTGCCGCTGGGGGAATCGACCTGCGTGTCCTGCGGCAGTTGTCTGCAAGTTTGCCCGACCGGGGCTTTGATGGACCGCCGCAGTTCATTCATGGGGCACGAAACCGACGGCCAGCGAACCAAGACAACTTGCCTGGGCTGCAGCGTCGGGTGTGCCATCGAATGCCTGACTCGAGACAATGTTCTGTTGCGGATCGAAGGCGATTGGGACGGTCACAACGGCGGCCTGTTATGCACGGAGGGTCGCTTTGCCGCGATCGAGGCCAAACCGCCGCGGGTCATGCAGCCGCTGGTCCGCCGCGACGGCCAGCTGACTCCGGCCAGTTGGGGCGAAGCGTTCGAGGTCACGGCCCGGCGACTGCGCGAAACCCGCAACATCGCGGGCCTGGTATCGCCGCGCACGATCAACGAGGGCCTGGTCGCGTTCAGCTGCTTTTTCAACGAGGTCTTGAACAGCGACGAACTGGCCCTGCTGCACGGGGACGTGCCGCCCGAGGTGGGCGAGCCGGCGTCGATCGAGGATCTGAACGTGGCCGACTGTGTGGTCGTGGTCGGCGGTGATCTGCTGACGAACCAAAAGGTCGTCGGCTACCTGACCAAGCGGGCGTTCGATCGCGGCGCCCAGTTGGTCGTGGTGAACGATGCCAAGACGGATTTGGACATGTACGCTCACCAGCGGATGAAGCTGGATGCCATCGCCCACTCGGGCGCGTCGCCGTTCGAGCGTCTGCGGTACACGTACCATTTGCGACTGGACGGAATTTCCAAAATCAAGGCGGCGGTTGAATCGGCACGATCGCCCGTGGTCATGTACAGTCCAAATCTGAGCATCGCGGTGTATGCCGCGCTCCGCGGTCTGGCCCGCAAAGCCCGCTTTTTGCCGTTGATCGAGGGGGTCAACGCCGCCGGCGCCGCCCGCTTGGGGCTGACCGCCCGAGCCGTGCAGGGCGACGCGCTGTTCGTGCTGGCAGGCGACGAATTGCCCAACGGCAAGGCGTTGCCGAAAGCCGAGTTCACGGTCATCCAGTCCGCGTACCGAACGGCCTGGACCGACGAAGCCGATGTGGTGCTGCCGGCTCGCCTGTGGACCGAGAAGCAAGGCAGCATTGTGAATCTGGAAGGCCGCGAATTGCCGGTGGTTCCGATGGCCGAAGCGCCTCGGGATATCCATCCTGACTGGGTCACCCTGGCCACCCTGTCGTCGCTGATGGGAAATGCCGTGCTGTACGGCTCGATGACGGACGTCCAGCGGTCGTTGTAGGCCGGGCGGTCCGAGGCGGTGCAAGAACGAAGACGGGCTCCGCGAGGCGGAGGAGAGATTGATGAGCGAAAAAGTTACCGTGGCGTCCGATTGGCTGACGGGTTGTGCCGGCTGCCACATGTCGTTCCTGGACATCGACGAGCGCATCGTGCAGCTGCTACAGCGGGTACAGCTGCGCGCCACGCCGATCACCGACTTGAAGCACCCCGACGAGGGCGGCGTGGACGTCGGCATCCTGGAAGGCGCTGTGGCCAACTCGTCCACCGAGGAGGTCGCTCGGCGGATGCGCAGCCGCTGCAAGACGTTGATCGCGTTGGGCGATTGTGCCGTCTTCGGCGGCGTACCTGCCATGCGAAACGCGGTGACGTCGGCCGTGGCCCTGCGGCGAGCTTACGTCGAGACGGAGAGCACGGTGGATGGCATGGTTCCGCAGCACGAGGACCTAGCGGTGATGCAGGAAGTCCGGCCGCTGGACCAGGTTGTCCCGGTCGATATCTACCTGCCTGGCTGCCCGCCGTCGGCGGACGCCATCTACTATGTGCTGTGCGAACTGGTCGAAGGCCGACAGCCCAAGCTGCGCGGCAAGTACCTGGATTGGCATTGAGGGATTGTTATGTCGCGTAAAATTGTGATCGAACCGGTGACTCGTATCGAGGGGCACGCCAAGGTCGTGGTCCATTTGGGCGATGACGACCGAGTCGAGCGGGCCTTTTTTCACGTGAACGAGTTCCGCGGCTTCGAGAAATTCTGCGAAGGCCGGATGTTCTTCGAGATGCCGCAAATCACGCAGCGGATCTGTGGGATCTGTCCGGTCAGTCATCATCTGGTGTCGGTCAAAGCGTGCGACCAGATCCTGGGGGTCGAGGTGCCGCGGCCTGCCGCGTTGTTGCGCGAGTTGATGCACATGGGCCAGACGATCCAATCGCACTCGATGCATTTCTTTGAACTGGCCGGCCCGGACCTGCTGCTGGGATTCGATGCCGATCCGGCGATCCGCAACGTGGCCGGACTGTACGCCGCCAATCCAGAACTGGTAGGCAAAGCCATCCAGTTGCGGAAATTCGGCCAGTCGCTGATCTCGACGCTGGGCGACCGCCGCATCCATCCCAACTTTGCCGTCCCCGGCGGCGTGAACCAGGCGCTGGACGTGGACGACCGCGATACCGTGCTGGGCGAAGTTGAAACGATGATCGGCTACGTCCAGGAAGCTCTGGCGATCATCAAGGACTGGGTCGATCACCATCGCACGCTGCTGGACGAGTTCGCTTCGTTTCCGTCCGGCTATATGGGGCTGGTCAGCCCCGACAATGCCGTCGAGTTGTACGATGGCCAGCTGCGGCACGTCGGCCCGGATCGTAGCGAACTGCATCGCTTTGACGGGAGCAACTACCTGGATTACATCGCTGAACATGTCGAACCGTGGAGCTACCTCAAGTTCCCGTTTTTCAAAGACGGCGGCTGGCCCGACGGCGTCTATCGCGTCGGGCCCCTGGGCCGCTTGAACGCCGCCGACAAAATGGCCACCCCGCTGGCGCAGGCGGAGTACGAAATCTACCAGCAGGTCAACGGCGGACGGGTCGTGGAAGGAACGCTGTACTACCACTATGCCCGGTTGATCGAAGATCTGTATGCCATCGAGCGGGCGCGGCAGATCCTGGAAGACCCGGAAGTGCTGTCCAAGGACATTTTTACAGCCGGGCGCGTCACCAACCACCAAGGCGTCGGCGTGCTCGAAGCCCCGCGGGGCACGCTGTTCCATCACTACTGGGTCGACGAAAACGGACAGATCGAACGGGTGAACTTGATCGTCGCCACGGGCAACAACAATCATGCCATGAGCCGGGCGGTCGAGGAAGTCGCCAAACGCTACGTGGACGGCGCGAACATCAAGGAAGGGGCGCTCAATCGCATCGAAGCCGCCATTCGAGCCTACGACCCCTGCCTGTCCTGCTCGACGCACGCCATTGGCCAAATGCCGCTGGAATTGGTCGTTGTCGACGCCAGCGGCGCAGAACTCCACCGGCTTGCGACGCGGTGAGCGTGCCAGTCCAGGCTTGTTGCAACAGGCAATTTTTCGCCCAAAACCCGCAGCTAGCGCTTTGCGGCTTACGATGTCGGGGCGCAGAGAAAGTGGCATTGGACGCTGGCCCAATGGGGAACGCCAGGGTTCGATCTGGAATCCCCGCTGGGGGCAGACAGCCCGATCGTCGCAACATGAACCCTGTACAGCGATTATGTCAAACCGCCTGACTGAAATGGCGCTGTCCAACTAGGCCGCTCGTCTCCGCCTTCGCCAACCGAAAACCGCGCCCAGACCCAGCAGCAGGAAACTCAAAACCAAGCTGGAAGGTTCGGGGACGGTGGCGTTTGTGGGCGATACGTCGGCCCAAGTATCGCCCATCCGGAACTCGTCGAACAGGACGGTGCTGGTACCTTCGTTATAAAGTCGAATTCGGTTGAAACTCAGGTCCCTGCCACCGTTGCTCCAGGCCAATTCCAGGGTTGCCTTCGCCCCGCCCTTCGGCTCAACGCCGGTCCCAAGACTAGACATATCCGGATCAACCCATAAGGTTAAGGTTGAGGTTGAGGTTGATTCTTCGCTAGCATCGGGTGGGATGTTCAAGTGGACCACGAAGAAATGCACATTATTGTTGACATTGGCGGTGGTCCCTCCGTTCCAGTCAGTGGGGTAGGCTGTCGTTCTTTCATCCTTGATGGCGTAGTACGGCTGCTTATTATAAAGATGCCCAATGAAAAGTTTCGGCGTGTTCGTGTTCGTGTTGTCTTGAAAAAAGGATAGTTGAATCCCCTGAGGCTTGATCTCGGTGGCTGGTTCCTGTTGTTGTTGTTGCATCAAGAAACTCAGCCACAGGTTGGTACCCGCGCCATGAGTTTTTCCTAACAAACGAAATGCGCTGCTGGCACCGCTGACTTGAGCGTGATTTCCCTGCGTGAGCAAGGTTTGGTAGGGGAGCGAGCCGGCTTCAACCGTTGCGTGTTTTTTTTGATCCTGCCACTTATCGCCACTCGGCCAAATCGCCTCTGGATCTCCTCCGCTGCTGGCTGTGCCGCTGATGGTCCCAACGCGCTGATTAAACGGATCATAGGCAATCATTTCCGCCTGGGAGGTCCGCGAGACGAAGGGCAAGATTATCAGAAGCATTGCCGCCATCAGGACTGGCGACGCCCAAGTGCGTTTTGGGATCGAGTCTGCTTTCACACGATCCACTCTTGTTGCTGGTTGCAAGCGATCCATCACCGAAGCACCCTCGCACGTGTCAAGCTTCCGAGCGCAAACAGTCTGTCCCGCCGATCAAGCGAGACATCCATGACTTTCCGTATTCCATTCGGAACGGTACACGTCTGCTGGAGTTGACGCTTCAGCGTGTGTCTTCCCGTCGTGCGTTGCCCGACAAGGCACGCTGCTGCCTGAACTCCGACAGTCACGGTTGCAACATCTTACAGGGGCTTCCCCGATTTGGTCAATCTTCTGGTGCGGGGATTCTGCGCAAATTTTTTCGCCTCGGCAATTTCGGTCAACGACGCGATGGCTTGCGGACACCGCCATGCCGGACGCGGTAAGGAATGGCACTCTTCCCACAAACCCGAAATGCTAGCGAGGGAATGAATTGCGACCCTCGCTTGCGAGTGGACCTGGTGTCAGCTGCAGCCGCATGCGGTAGGAACGAGGACCTCGCGGTTAGTCCGCGCTATGCCGCCGCCGGTTCGTAGACGAACCGGTCCGTGCCCGCGTCGTACCGAAAGCCCAACGCCGTGGCGCTAGCGTCGTAGCGCTGCTTCAGTTCCTCTTGCAGCAGTGCCCGCTGGGCAGGGTCGTCGGCCGCTTCCGTCCCCAGCGGATAGGCGTGGGCGGGCTGCAGCCGGATCTGTTTTGCCTGGCAGGATCGCCCGAAATCGACGACGGCGCGGATCAGCAGACGTTCCCAGTCCAGGGCGTTCAGCTTCGGCTCGGCCCAATCGAGATAACCGGCCGTCTTGTTGATCTCCAGGATGTCCAGCACGGGACCTTCCAGGATATTGAAGCCGATGACGCCCAGATCTCGCCGCCCCTTCTCCATGTGGCCTCCCCAGTCGTCTGGGACGAACTGCTGGAACTTGGACTGCAGCTCGAACATACAGTCGGTCAAACAGTTCGAGGACGTGACCACAATCCGCAACGTGGCGGGCGTCAGGGCCACCAAGCGGTAGTCGTCCGGCGTTACCTCGCAACCCTGCTTGACGTAATCCGCAAAGTACCCGACCAACGGCGGGACCTGCTCTTTCGTGACCGAAAGCACAAAGTCCCCCACCAGCGATTGCCAGACGTCCGCAAAACTCATGGCCTACCCCCCCAACTCCATGCCCCCGGCGACGGTGACGATCGCGCACGGCGTGTAGGTGTTCCCGTACTCGGCCGCGCTCCGCACCACCGCCTGGCCGATCTCCCACGGCTCGCCGGCACGCCTCAGTTTCGTTTTGGCCGTGGCGTATTTCCACACATCGGAAGGCAAACGAGCCGTCATGTCGGTGTTGATGAACCCCGGACAGATGGCCGTACACCGGACCCCGGGATACTCGGCGGCCAAAGCTTTGGTATAGGCGATCACCCCGCCTTTGGCGGCGCAATAGTTCGTCTGGCCGATATTACCCACCAGCCCGCTGATGGAACTGATGTTGACGATGGCGCCTTTGGACTTGCGCAAGTAGCGAATGCTCGCTTTGCAGAAATTGTGCGTCCCGGTCAAATTCGTCGAAATGACGGCGTTCCAGTCCTCGTCCGACATCCGCATCGCCACCCCGTCTCGCGTGATCCCGGCGTTGTTCACCAGCACGTGCAACTGCTTGTCATAAGGCTCGACGGTCTCGTCGACCACTTCCTTGACCCGCGCCGAGTCGGTCACGCTAGCCACGCGAAAATCCGTTTTCGTGCCGTAAGCCGCCGCGATCTCGGCCGCCGTTTCCTCGACCCGCGGGTCCAAGTCCACCAGCATCAAATGGCTCTTCTGCTTGGCAAACTCTTCGGCAATCGCCCGGCCGATTCCCCGGCCGGCGCCGGTGATGAGAACGATCTTACCCTCCAAATCGGGAAACACGGCCGAAGGCCTGGGAGCTTCTGTGTTCATGTTGCTTTCCGGAAAACTAACGGTTGGATAGGGAAACGCCCGAAATATCCTACAGTCCTAGACGCTACTCATTGCGCCCCATTTTGCCGTAAGGTTAACGCCTGCCGCGCCAGCCGTCAATCTGTGGTTGGGGAGTGGTTGGGGAACGCCGTGGTCCCGCCTCTTGCACGAAACGGCTTGGGGGTCGATAATAGGCCCCAAGCAGACGTACCGTGTTCCCCTGATTGAACTTCCGGGACGATCCTTCATCCAGCCGGGTTTTTAGCCATGCGATGTCGTCTTATCGACCGAATCACGCAACTCGAAGCGGGGCATCATATCGAAGCGGTCAAGCGGTTGTACGCCGCAGAGGGGTATCTCGAAGACCACTTTCCCAAGTTTCCCATCATGCCCGGCGTGCTGATGCTGGAAACGATGTACCAGGCGGGATACTGGCTGGTCCGTAAGACCGAGGATTTTGCCCATTCGATGGTGACGCTCAAGGAAGCCCGCAACGTCAAGTTCAGCGGGTTTGTCAAGCCGGGACAGGACTTGGTGGTCCATGCCGACATCAAGAAGCAAGACGGCTCCTGCAGCACGTTGATCGCCCGCGGCGAGGTGGATGGCAAGACTGTGGTCAGTGCTCGGCTGGTTGTAGAGGCATTTGAACTCGGCGACCGATACCCCAGCCGCGCGGCGGGCCGAGACTATCTGATGCGGAAACTGCGGCGGCAATTCGAGCGAGTGGTGGCCGGAACGCCCGAGGATCCGCCCAACGCCGGGCTGTCGATGCGCTGGCTGTGGATCGACCGGTTTGTCGAGTTCGTTCGTGGCGAGCGGTCTGTCGCCATCAAGAACGTGAGCCTGACGGAGGAACCGTTAAGCGACTACATTCCGGGGTTCCCCGTGCTGCCCGCGTCGCTGATCGTCGAGGGATTGGCCTGGACGGGTGGCATCCTGGCGAACGACCAGCGGGGTTTCCGCGAGCGGACGGTCCTGGCCAAAGTCAACAGGGCGGTATTCCACCGGCCGGCTTTGCCGGGCGACCAGCTCCGCTACTGTGCGGTACTCGAAGGCATCGAAGCCGAAGGCGCGTTCATCCGCGGAACGAGCCATGTTGGCGACGAGCTGCAGGCCGAAGTCGACCTGTTCCTGGCCCACCTCGGCGACCGATTCGATGAGGTCGAGGGCGATTTGATCGACCCCGCGGACATGCTGGCTACGCTGCGATTGTTCGGACTGTACGACATCGGACGGACGGCGACCGGCGAGCCGCTGGACGTCGCCGAGAAGCTGCAGGACGGCGAGCGTCTGGCTCAGGCTGCGGTCGACGCCGCGCGGACTTGATCCACCTGGCCCGGCCGCTGCTCCGAAAACCTCCGAGACCGAATCGGCGTCCCAAATCGCGAGTGTCAAGTCGCCGTCGCCAGGCGTTCGCCATGGAATAGAAACGGACCTGGAGATCGGATCTGCGCAAGGCCCTTACTTCACCAACTTGGGCGGCGGCGATTCTTTTCCGACGATCCGGTCGAACGCCACTTGGAATGCCTGCAGCATCTCCGTGTAGGTGACCGACGGCGAACTGGACGGGGTAGGGACGATGTAATTTCTGCCGTCGCCGACGACCAGTTGCTGCATCAACGTGCTGGACGCCCCTACGGTAATGGTGTGAACATGGAACCCGTCGGCGGCCAGCTGGACGGCAACCGAACGGGGATCGGGAGCATTTTGACTGGAGCCGTCGCTGACCAGAATCAAGACCTTCTTTGCATCCCAGCGGGCGTTGGCGCCGGTCGCAATCTGCCGACCGCCGGTTTGCCCTTGGGAATCGCCGTCCAGCGCCAGGCCAAGGCTTGGGGTGGCCCCGGGATATCGGCCGCCGGCTTCGTCCACGTACTTCTGGTGAGAAAAAATGAGCGCATCCGTCCGGCTGATGTCGAACACGTGTTGAAGTGTGGCGGCGGCGGCCGTCAGGTCGGCCTCCAATTCGGTCTGATCCGCAAAACCGGAAATCCCGATGCGATCGTCGGGATAATCGGCCAAGACATCGTCGATGAACTGTTCAGCCGCTTCTTTCAAGGCGCGTTTGGCGTTTCGCGGATAGTCGGCCGGCGCATCCTCGCCGGGGGCATATTCATCGGGACGGGGCGTGAGCAGGGCCGCCGTTTGATCGATCATCAGGACGATGTCCCGCGGCCCAGCCACATCGCGTCCACCGATCGCAATGGCTTCTGCTCCGCTACGATACGTCTCGTGGCCCAAGACCTTGCCGAAATACGACGGGTATTGCCATTCCAGGGAAACGCGAACCGCGTTCACGGTCAGCGGTGACGCTGTGCCCGGCGTAAAGACTCGCGTCACCGGATCCCATCGCCCCAGTTGGACGTTCGGCGTCACTTCGGGACGGTTCAAGTCGCAATACTGCTGGGCAATGGCCCTGACAGCGCTCTCGTTGACAGAAATCTGGCCGCGTTCCAGCACGGCGGCAGCCGCCAATGCCGATGCATCCGCCGCATTCTGCAGCGACGCCCGATGATGAATAGTCACGCCGACATCGATGGCAAAGGCGAGCATCCCCATCAGGGCGATCAGCATCACGGCAAACAAGATCAGCACCGTTCCCTGACGGCGTTCGCGCAGAGGCCGACGACGCGTGGACGCAGTCGGGCGTCGAGTCCTGGGCGGCAGCAACAGGTCGGGAAGCAGCATGGGAGATCCGGGCCCTGAAATTCGTGAAACACCAAGAATTCACCTTAAACATAGGTCACAAACGTCCCTTTGGGAAATGCCGAACTGCCGCCGCTGCCGAGGCCAGACGCCGACGTACGGAATGCGGATGTCAGAATTTGAACGTTGACCTGCCACAGCGTCCAGCGTCTGCTGCGAATCAGCCCCGCTTGCCGAAAGCACGAGTTTGGTGCCGGGGGCTGCTGCCAGTGTCATTAAGTCCAAGATGCTGGCCGCATCAACAGACTGGCTGCCTTTTCGGAACCATCACGTTCGCTCGGTGCTTTTTGTTGCTACATTCACCTGAAGATCGTCCCAGAAGTCGAAACATCACTCGGTCTGAACACCGGACACAAGGCCTGACCCGGGCGATTGCCCCTTTTCAGAAAGGAACCTGCATTATGGCGTTGCGATACGCAACATTACCGTCGTTCCATCCGGTTTTTTGGGGTGGGTTTCTGGCGGCGTCTGTCTTGCTTTCGTCGGCCATGTTTGCGCAGCCCCCTATCAATATTCACGACCCGGAAATCGTCAAGCAGGATGATGTGTATTACATTTTTTCGACGGGTTGGCGGGGGATGGTGCTTCAGACGCTGCGGTCGAATGACCTGCGGACATGGAAACGGCTTGAGCCGGTGTTTTCGGAAGTGCCAGCGTGGGTCCGGGCAGAGATTCCGCGGTGCCGGGGGTTTTGGGCGCCGGGGGTGCACTACATCAACGGGCGCTATTGCCTGTACTACTCGGCGTCGAGTTTCGGCAGCCAGCGGTCGCTGATCGGTCTGGCGACGAACGTGACGCTGGATCCGGCGGATCCGAATTACCGGTGGACGGATGAGGGCAAGGTGATCGAGTCGCGCGAGGGGATGGCGTTCAACGCGATCGATGCGGCGATTGTGACGGATCGCGACGGCCGGGTGTGGATGACGTTCGGGTCGTTCTGGGGGGGAATTATGATGGTGAAACTGGATCCGGAAACGGGCAAGCCGTTTAAGGACAACCCCGAGGTGATGCCGCTGGCGCGTCGAGCGGCGGCCCCGAATGCAATCGAGGCGCCGTATATCATTTTCCGTCAGGGGTATTACTATTTATTCGTTTCGTTCGATCACTGCTGCCGGGGTGTGGAGAGCGACTATAAGATTATGGTCGGCCGGTCAAAGGCGGTGACGGGCCTGTATGTCGATGCCGAGGGCAAGGAGATGCTCAAGGGCGGCGGGACGCTGGTGCTGGAGGGGGACAAGCGGTGGAAAGGGCCGGGGCACAACTCCGTGCTGAATGACCGGGGGATGTTCTATCTGGTACATCACGCCTACGATGCCGAGAATCGAGGGCGTCCGGCGCTGCATATTCGCCCGCTGACGTGGACAGATCACGGGTGGCCGCGCGCGGGGGCATCGCTGGAGGGTCTGACGTCGGTCGGCGGTTTTGAACCGAGCGTTCCTCCTCGGGAAGTGCAGCCCTGACGGCGAGGGCTTTGCGAGCGGCTAAGAAATGAGTTCCGTTTCACCATCGGGCCAGCAAGGCGGAAGGCAAGGGAGTTGAACGGCAGGAAATGGCGGCATTCGCCATGTCGGATGAGCCCGGTTGGTACTATTGTGCGAAGCTGCGGTCAGCGGCCAGAAATGGCGGCGTGGAGTTCGGCGGTTACGTCATCCCGCGCACGGCGGGCGACCGTCAGGACGGCATCGTGCAGAAGGTGCTGAGCATCGTGGGCAGCGGCGGCAAGGCGATCAAGTATTTCGTGTTCGGCCCCGAGTACAACTTCCCAGGCAACTGCTACTCGGAACGCGCGGCGGTCTTGCCGCAGATGGCCGAGGCCCACCGTATGATCGGTGCCGCCGAGGAAGTGCTTTGGCCCGGCAAGCCACCGCGAAGCGCGGTCGCCATCTTGGCTCCGCGCAGCGCCGAGATGTGGGATGCCAAGGAGATCGCTCTGCCGAACCAAATCCAGGATGCGACCAACAATGAATTGAACCGGGCGACGGTCGATTACATGGCCGAGGTCTTCGATCTGTACCTGGCGTTGCAGCACGCCAACATCCCGGTCGAGTTCATCGACGAAGACGATTTGTCACCCCAGGGTCTCAAGCCCTACCGAGTGCTCTACGTCACCGAACCGAACATCCCCGTGGAAGGTCAACAGGGGATCGTAGATTGGGTGCGCGTCGGCGGGACTTTGGCTACCGTCAGCGGTGCCGGACAAGCAGACCGTTACGACGAACCGTTGCCGGAGGTCCAGGTCGAGGTACGAACGGAGAGAGATTTCGGTCGCGTGCAGAGCGTACGTCTCGGAAAACTGGACTTTCAGTCCGCCAACGGCCGTATTCGATTCGTGCTTCCTCTTGGGAATGCGGATATTGTGACGCTGCAATAAGCTTCATGAACGTCTCTTCAACAGTCCGGTGACAGGTAGCATCGGACGGACATGCTATCCGATGTCGGAGTGGCGCTACGGCCAACACAAATGATGTTCGCACCAGCGGAAGCCGCGGAACGTCACCGAGGGGCCACGGGCTGCCGCCTGCTCGATCAACGGAAGGAATTGATCCACGACCTCGGTGGGGAGCGATCTGTACACTCGTCGCACCCGAAGGTTGTGTGGGATGCAAATCAGGACGAACAGCCCGACAAGTCCGAACACGAAGCCGAGTATCCAGAGGAGATGGGCCAGCATCAACGTGCTCCGAAGGCTAGGGCTCCGTACTTGTCTGTCGCGAGAAGAGAGGTCGTCGTGAACTGCGGAGAAAGTCCGCTTGGTACAATGGCAGGCACTCGGACGACGTGGGAACCAACGACCTGGGGACATGGCCCGACATGGAGGCGGCGAGCAGACAGATCATCGGCAAACATCGGCCAGCGACAGTGCCGGCGTGCAACGCTTTCAGCCGGGACGGTCGTTTTGGTCACCGCTAGCAGGCAATCTGTGACGATCACCGGCGAAGATTTGGGCCGCGGGCCTCATCCCGCCCGCACCATCGGACCATCCTGCCAATTCCGGTTGGCAAAATTGGGACGACTCCGTGAACCGTGCTCCCCCGATTTCCGGCTTGGAAAGTCCGGCGACAGCCCTGCCGATCTATCTTCTCGTCACCAAGATTGTCACCAAGGAGACGAGGAATGGAGCCGAAAAGCCTGGATGGTTTGCCCACCATCGTTGCCGACATGGAATGCCTTCGGCAGCAGTTGCGGGAGCTTCACGCTGCCGTCAAGGCACAGAACGCTCAACGCCAGGAACTTGGCAGTCAACCGGCGGGCAGTGGGATGGTGATTCGAGGGAAGTGATCAGACTTCAGGGAAGGGACGGCACCAAGCAGAACGACTGTGTATTCGCCGAACTCCGGAGTCTGCCCCGGTTCCGACCAGCCACACGGGCTCTTCATGCGGGCGATGCTCAGGTCGTGGATGGCCGAATGGCACGGCCATCATGTGCGCCGAAGGACGGTACTGGCAGTATCACCGGCGACTGGTCAGCGACCACCTGCTGGCCACCTGCTGGCCACCTGACTGGTCCACGACACGACACGACGCCATCCTCGACCTGAACGCCCTTGTCGGCGTCCAGGTCCAGGATCGGCCCCTTGGCAGCGATTTGGGCCTGGGCCGTCGTGGCAACCGAAAGCAGCAGAATAACCGCTAATCGCTTCATGGCCTTCGCCTGCAGGGCACGGGCAAGTACGCTTACCCCAGCAACTCGTAAAAAACGACCCCTCCGCCTTTGTCGGTCTTGTCCTTGAGCTTCCCACCCAGTGCCTTCATGTGGGGCGTTTTCCCGTGGGCGTCGAATGCGTCTTTGCTCGCCCACTGTTCGTAAAACATGAACAGCGTCGGGTCGGTTCTCGACTGGTGGAGATTGTAACACAGGCAGCCGGGTTCATTCCTGGTCGGTTCGACCAGGGACAGAAGAGCTTCCTTCACCGCCGCTTCTTCCCCCGCCTTGGCCTTCACCATGGCGGTCAGAATCACTGCGTCTTTCGGCACCTCGGCACCTTGGGCTGCCATCTCGCCACGCAAGACGGACAGACCCGCCAAAGCTGTTCCACTCGCCAACAATGTGCGCCGGTTGATTTCCATTTGATTCGCTCCCAAAATTGAACGTTGCTTGGAATTTCGGACAAGTCAAGCTTACTTCAGGGCGCGACGGGCCGCAAGCTCCGCCAAGTTCACTCCCCGACCTCGATCATCTGCCCCACTCCCATCCTGATAAAGCCGCTGCCGAATGCCAATTTCAGCTTGGCGATTGCCTTGTCGCCGAAGCTGTGTGTCGAGCCGACCTTCTGCACGCCCAACCCTTTCAGACCATCAACCACCCGCCGCAGCTCCGCGTCCGAGTGACGCTGGCGTGGGGGACGGGGGGAGCGCATCTGTCGCGAGCCCCTCGTACGCTCAAACGGAGTGACGGACTGCGTCAAAAACTGTACCGCTCGGTATTTGGGACGTTGTCGATTCTGCGTTGGGCGTACCCAGCGGGCGCGAAGAAGAAGATCGAGCACGCTCCGACTGACGCGCAATTATCGGCCGGAACGCATGGCGGCCTGCAATCGCTCGAACTGAACCTGCACCGCTGCCAGATGTCGTTCGGCGGCGGGCAGATCCCCGGCTTGGGCGGCCTGTTCCAGTTCCCACGTCGCTTGCCGCAACCTCTCGCCGCCGACATTGGCCGACGCGCCCTTGACGCTGTGCGCCACGAGACGCAGAGCCGCAACATCCGCAGCCTCCAGGGAACGACGCAGCGACTCGATTTGCTGCGGAACGGACTTCAGGAACTGGGCGATGACGACCTTCGCAAGCTCTTCGTCTTTCATCAGCCGGGCCAGCAGGCCCGTTCGATCAAAGACCGGAACGTCCGGCTCGGCGCCGTCCTGCTCGATGATGCCTGCCAACGCCTGCGACGGGGATTCCGTGAGCGGTTCGTTGTCCTGGGGCAACCACGTGCTCAACGCCTCGAACAAGGCCGCAGGCGAGACCGGTTTCGTGACGTAACCATTCATCCCGGCGTCAAAGCAGCGTTCCCGCTGGCCGGACATGGTGTTGGCGGTCATGGCGATGATCGGGATCTGGTGATTCAGCACGGCCGAGTCTGGGTCGCGGATGATCCGCGTGGCTTCCAAGCCATCCGTCTCGGGCATTTGCATGTCCATGAGCACCAGGTCGTAGGGCGACGCGGTCAGCGCCGAGACGGCTTCCGCCCCATCGGCCACGGCATCGGCACACAACCCGACATGCCGCAAGATGCCCAGTGCGACCTCCTGATTGATCGGGTTGTCGTCAGCCACCAGGACGCGTTTCCCACGCCAACGAGGCTGCACGTCGGCAGGGCTTGCTCCCGGCGTCTGTTTATCCAGGCGGACCGTGAACCAGAACTCCGAGCCGCTTCCCGCCTGGCTGGTGACACCGATCTCGCCACCCATCCGCACCGCCAGTTCCTTGGCGATGGCCAGCCCCAAGCCGCTGCCACCAAAGCGGCGAGTGGACGAGGCGTCTGCCTGGCTGAACCTCTGGAACAGCTTCTGCTGCTGCTCGGGCGAGATGCCGATCCCGGTATCCCGAATGGCGAAACGGAGTGTGACGTCGGTCTCGGTTTCTGCGACCCAGTGGGTCCGTACGACCACCTCGCCTTGCGAGGTGAACTTCACGGCATTGCCGGCCAGGTTGGTCAAGATCTGACGCAAGCGTCCCGAGTCGCCGCGGACCTTGGCCGGAACTTCGGGCGCGACAACCCAAACGAATTTCAAGCCCTTGTTACGGGCGGACTGACGTAGCGCCGCCGCAAGTTCCTCCAGCAACAGGCGGAGGTCAAACTCTGCCGCCTCCAAATGCAGCTTGCCCGACTCGAACTGGGAGAAGTCCAGGATATTGTTCAGCAGGGCCGCCAGCGATTTGCCGCCGACATGGATAGCCTCGAGGCACCGCCGCTGCTGGGCGTCCAGCTCCGTGCGCAACAGCAGTTCGGTCATGCCGATCACGCCGTTCATGGGCGTGCGGATCTCGTGGCTCATGTTAGCCAGGAATTCGCTCTTGGCGACGCTGGCGGCCTCGGCCGCCGCCCGGGCCTTTTCCAGTTGGGTTTCGTAACGCTTCCTCGCCGTGATATCTTGGACAGAAGCGCAGAACAAGGCCCGTTCGTCATGGGCGAAGGGCACGACGTGGATTTCGGCGGAGAACTCGGAGCCATCCCGCCGACGAAAGACTCCCTCCAGCGAAACGCGAGGCAGCGCGCGAAGCTGCTTCCAGGTCCCGACCAGTTCGTCCGGCGTCAATCTGGTTTCGATGTCGAACACCGTGAACTGCAGCAACTCTCCGCGCGTGTACCCCAAGCTTTCGCAGGCGACCCGGTTGACGTCCAGCAAACGGCCTTCCAGATCATGCACCACAATCGCGTCGGCCGCCCCGTCGAACAGTTGCCGGAATCGCTCCTCGCTCGCCTGCAGAGCCGCATGATCCGCCATCAGGTCGGCGAACATCTGGTTCAACACCCGGCCGATTTGGGCCAGTTCCTGGGGCCCCTCGGCCGCCACCCGCAACACGCCTCGGCCCGAGGCGTAGGCGGCAGCACCCTGCGCCAAGGCATCCAAATGCCGAGTAAAGGTGATGCGAAGGTAACCCCAGATCAAGAAACAGGCCGCCAGAGCGGCCGAGCCCGCAATCACCGTGCGCTGGACAATGGCTCCCAGTTCGCGTTGCTTCGACGCCGCAAGATCGGTCTGGGTGTAGAGCACGCCGATCCGCGAAGGATACAATTCGCCCGCCAACACATCGAGGTGAATGGGACAGGCCACATGCACCGAACCACCGTCCGGGGCGATTTCCGATTGGGCGGTCATGGTTTCCCGAGCACGCACGATCAGCGGCAGGGCCGCCGCCGCCGGGGTCTGGTACAAGCTTCGATTCCGCCACAGAAAGTCGGTCGTACACAGTACCCGATGATCCGCGTCGCAAACCAAAGCCAACGCTGTCTCCGGCATCAGGGCCAGGCGGGCGACTTCATCCTCTGCGCCGTTCAGATCGCCTTGAAGCACGGCACGTTCCACCGCCGGAGCGACGATGTGGCTGAGTGTCGTCGCGCGACGCAGTGTCACCTGTTCCAGATCGCGATACGAGCGGGTTCTGTCGTAGACCGCCAGAGCGCCGGTGAGGAAAACGGCCAACACCGCGAGCACGATCGCGATGGTGGACCGAAGTGAGAATGATGTTCTCATGGCGTCGCCATTCGGATAAAGCGGTCGTCGAGCAGCGGCGGTTCTATCGCCTTGGACAGGATCTTGTGCCGAAACATGATTTCCGACAACTGCTGCAACGTGAGATTCAGATTCTCTGGCGAGTTGCCCAGCATCCGCAGATTTGCCTGGCGATCGAGCAGTATCAAACCCGGGAGCGAATCGAGAAACTGCTGCGGCGTCACCTTGGCCCGCGGCGCAATCCGCTGAGCCGCGTCGGCGGGATGCTGTCGCAAATACTCCAACGCGCGGAACCAGCCCGAGACCAGCGCGGTCAGGGTGCGTTCCTGGGAGTCACTCAATTCCCGCGGTGTCACCAGCACGTCCACGATCTCCCCGGGAATCTCCGAGCTGTCAAACACCTTCCTGGCCCCAGCGTCCAACAGTGTCGAGCGGTACGGTTCGAACGTCACCACCGCGTCCACCTGGCCCGTAGTGAAGGCGGTGACGTGCCGCAATAAGGGTACCTCGACCGTTGTCACGTCGGCGGGCGCAAGCCCGATTCGCTCCAACGCCCGAGCCAGAACATACGCTCCCAGCGCAGTCGTCTCGACCCCCACCCGCCGCCCCCGCAACTCGTCAAGCGATTGAAATTCGGGTTGGGCAAGGATCACATCGGCGCCGTGCGAGGCGTCGCAAACCAGCACGATCCGATGCCGATCAGGCTGCGTCTGCGAGATCAACAACGCTTCATCCAAGGTCACGGCCGCGACATCAATCAACCCGTTGCGGTACGCCCGGATGATCTCCGCAGTCGACGAAAATACCATCAGCTGAAGCGGATGCTGGTCGTAGTAGCCGAGGCTGCGAGCGAGAAACATGGGCTCGTAGCCCGGCCAGGCGTTGGCCCCCACCCGCACCGGACTCTCCGGCGGAGCGCAACTCGACAGGCCGAGGACCAGTGTCAACAGGAGGCCAAAACGAAAAAATAAAAACATATCATTACCTCGAGACTGGGACGAAAACGCCGTCGGATCGCGGTAACGCTCGTCGCGGATGTCATCCCGACCTTGAACCATAGACTATAAGGACGGGGAACCGTCCCGGCTAGATTACACAAGAATTTTTTGGCAGCCATGCCAAGTTCACGGATCGGGAAATGTTCGCCGAGCGTGGCGCCCGAGTGCCGGAAATGGGTATTGATGCCGTCGATCGTCGTCTGCTCCGGGTTGCGCGGCGGGCGGATGGTGCTGAGCCAAGGGCCTCCGTCAGCGGCCACGTTCATTTGCCTGAACATGTTATGTGAAGCACAGTTCTCCTGACCGCGGTCGGGTCTTGCAAGCCATTTTGGCACGCGGCGGCCGCGGATGGGTTTCAAAAGACGCCACTCCAAATGCAGTCATGTCGCACCAACACAAGCCAAACAGGAATACACTGTGACAGGAAAGAGTCCCCGACCCCTTTTCCGCTTCTACATCGTCGCCAAAGCCATTTCGAATTTGGCCTTCGCTTGCTTCGTCGAGGGGTCGCCGGGACGAGTACGAAGTGCTTGGTCGAAGCACTTTAGCCCACGTTTCATCATAGCCTTGTCTTCTTGAAAGTAACCGATCTGCCCGAGACAAAAGCCTTCGTAGTACCAAGCCAAATGGTCACTGCGATCGAGTTCAGTCGCTTTGGCGAGGTACTCAATCGCTTTCTGGGCGCTGAGGTATGGAGTTAGCCCCGGGATACCCAGGCGCCACACCGACTCATCGACTGAATACAGAAATATTCCGCAATTGCGCCAAAATCTCGCCTGTTCCGGATGCGTCTTGGTCAGAATCAACGTGCATTGAAAAGCTTCCTGAAACCGCTCAGCCTTGACGAACGCTGATGCGGCTTCCTCGAGTCCCTCGTAGCCGTACTTCTCTACCAGCGTCATTTCCTCGTCGGTTAGAACCACCACACGTTTGTCAGGCTTCGGCATCTCACCGAATGATTTACCCTTCTTCGGCCAGTCCTCCTTAATCTGGACATCACTTGTGATATTCTGTGTCTCCGCAACCGGACGCTTCACACTAAATGTGGCACCGCAAGCTTTGCAATTTGCCTTCTTGCCCACGGCCGCGTCAGACACAGAGTAGGCAGTGGAACACGACGGACACAAGATCTTGATGATGCTTGCCTGCGGTTGTTTTCTCCCCCATTCCACGCGATTTCTGTTTGACGACTCGTCCGGGGTGTCAAGAACACTGGCCGCCAGGGCATCAATGTCGATCTCTTCGACGCTGTCTCGCTGAATTGCCCCTTCCGAGGCGGTCGGCTTTGGAATAGTCAAGACCTGTTGACACTCTGGGCACTTGCCACGTTGTCCCGCCAGACTCTCTTTCACCACAAGCGTTTTTCCGCAATGCTTGCACTTAAACCGGATCTGCGAACAGGAATCAGTGTCGTCGGCCGACGTGTGTGCCCGCTGGCGCATCGTGCCCGTTGCCCGCTCCGTCTTCTTCGCTTCGCCGCTTCTCAGCCGCCTCATGGCCTCATCTGGGCACATAACGTCGGGCCTACAGCTGTAGTATTGCCCCGCCATCTCTTTCGCCGCCTTTCTTAGTCCTTCGATAGTCATGGGCACCTTGAAGGCGTCTTCTACTGTGCTCGCTCCCGCGTAATTATCGACTTTCGTTGCGCCTTCGTAGGGAAACCAGGAGTCAGCGTTGGGGCAGGCAGGAATGCCGTAGGCATTCTCTAGGGATTCGCTAGTTCCGCAAATGATGTTGTAGAGAACCACCAACCAGTCACCCGTTTCCCCGTCGTATCGCAATTCCAGCTTCCCCGGTCCACCGAGGGCTGACGCCTTCAATCTGGAAAACGCTTTGCGGGCCGCAGATTCGTCCTGAGAATAGTTGAGCCAACGAACGCTGTTGACGTCCATGTGTACCTCCACCCCCTTCTTCGAAAACGGAAAACCTCGTCATCGAAACGTCTGGCGAGTCTGGTTTGATGTACCGAGCTAATCAGCCGAGCGGGAAAAACGAACCATCTTGACGGCAACTTATGTACAGGTCTCGACTGATTAGACGACAACGATCCCCTACCGCTGGCCAATCTCCCGCACCGCCTGCCGCACTCCTTCGATTACCGCACAATCTAATCCTTCATGAGTTACGCGCCTGCGCGACGAACAGTTAGTACCTGACGGAGAAAAGAATAAACTTGGCGTTGCTGGTACTACTCTTTTCGTCCGGCGTGTCCTTTGTGAACATAGGTTTTATGCCCGACCGAACGCAGATCGGAATTTGATGAAAACACCCTCGCTGACGAAACGGTCTGCATCTGCCGTCCGCATACGCAAACGCAGAGAAAACAAAGAACATCATAACTGCAAACGTAGTCCGTGATGACATGGTCGCTGCCTCGCACAAAAATGGGGTGAAACCTCGATCGCGTAACGGTACGATTCAGCCATCGGCGGACAACACGGCTTTCACTAGGACCACCCCCCAGATGCGGCGAATTGACCTGCGGCCGCATGATTACCAGAGGCGATCAGTGCCCGAAATTGTTCCAATGCTGCTGCAGTTACCATTCCTCGATCCTCCCCAAAAAAACAACTGAACTGACCGCCTGACCTACGGCTGACTAATAACTACTGATTAAGAATTAAGCTTGCTGACCAAGACTTCTACAAATTCCTAAGTCAATCAAGTCGGTGTGAATAATCTCCAGGAGGCTCTTCTCCAACCTCCCACCGCTCTGCACGTAGTTCTGCTATCTTCGGATCATCCAAGTACTTCGGATATTTCTGCCAAGGATACACTTTCAATCCCTCGTTTTGTGAATACATGCTCCATGTTATACTGACGAAAACCGCCGCAAATAAAAGCCCAGCGAATACGGGGTTGCCAACTGCTTCGGTCAACCACATCACAAAAGTCGCCCCGGTCGAAAAGAGAAGACCGATAACAAGGGTGTTAAGATAGAACTTACGATTTGCTCGATCGCACGTGCTCTCGTAAAAATGGCAGCGCGGTATGCGTACCAGCGCGCGGTCGAACATCACTTGGGCCGTCGCGGAGATATTCGTACCGTTTATGTACAAGTCCTTAAAGTTCACTTGCCTAACATTACCGTACATAGGAACCTCGATAAACGCCTCTTGAAATCGCGGATGCGTACGGCCGCAGCAACAACAAGTAAAGTTGTCGCAATCCTCTGCCACATTCCGCGAATTTTTTAGGATGTCTTCCTTCGCGGGCGCTCCATCGAATGATTTACCCATTTTCGACCGGTCGTCCCTTATCCGGACATGGCCAGTGATACTTGGGGCATCCGCAACCGGTCGTTTCAAAGTAAAGACGGCACCGCAAGCTCTGCAATTTGTTTTCTTGCCCACGGCCGCCTCGGACACAGAGTGCGACGTGGAACACGACGGACACAAGATATTGATCCTTGCCCGCGGTTGCTCGTTCGCGGATTGGGCTCTGCTTGCCTTTGGCGACTCTTCCGGGGCTTCGAGAATGCCAGCCGCCAGGGCATCAATGTTCACGTCGTCGACCGCATCTCGCCGGATTGTTTCCTCCGACCCGGCCTGCTTCGGAAGACTCAAGACTTGCTTACAGTGCGGGCACTTGCCGCGCCGTCCCGCCAGTTGCTTTGCGACCTGAAGCGACTTGCCGCAATGCATGCACTTGAAACGAATCTGCGATTGGGAATCAAACTTGTCGGCGAAAGCAGATGCATGCTGTCGCCCCGGATGCTGTGCTCGCTCTGTCTCCTTCGCTTCGCCGCTTCTCAGCCGCCTCATGGCCTCATCTGAGCACATAACGTCGGGCCTACAGCTGTAGTATTGCCCCGCCATCTCTTTCGCCGCCTTTCTTAGTCCGTCGATGGTCATGGGCACCTTGAAGGCGTCTTCTACTGTGCTCGCTCCCGCGTAATCATCGACTTTCGTTGCGCCTTCGTAGGGAAACCAGGAGTCAGCGTTGGGGCAGGCAGGAATGCCGTAGGCATTCTCTAGGGATTCGCTAGTTCCGCAAATGATGTTGTAGAGAACCACCAACCAGTCACCCGTTTCCCCGTCGTATCGCAATTCCAGCTTCCCCGGTCCACCGAGGGCTGACGCCTTCAATCTGGAAAACGCTTTGCGGGCCGCAGATTCGTCCTGAGAATAGTTGAGCCAACGAACGCTGTTGACGTCCATGTGTACCTCCACCCCCTTCTTCGAAAACGGAAAACCTCGTCATCGAAACGTCTGGCGAGTCTGGTTTGATGTACCGAGCTAATCAGCCGAGCGGGAAAAACGAACCATCTTGACGGCAACTTATGTACAGGTCTCGACTGATTAGACGACAACGATCCCCTACCGCTGGCCAATCTCCCGCACCGCCTGCCGCACTCCTTCGATTACCGAACAAGCTGATGCTTCATAGGTTCGGCCCTATTGCGAGGTTCTTTCCTCCTGTAACTCAATGTGGAAGTCCAGCAGATTCATGACAACACGTCGCCCATTTGGCAACGTCAGTGTTCCAAGTCGCTTGTTCACGAGGGTGTTTTCGGGGCGTTTTAGCGCTAAAGCATTGTCAGCGTCCCGAGGGCGGGCGACAGGGATCAACTGCAACATGAGCTCGATCCAGTCTCCCAGTTTTTGCAGCCCACCTGTTTCGATGGCCAAGTGTGGATTGCACGTAGCATCACGCGGATCTCCGTGCGACGCACGTCTCTTAAGGGCCTGTTCTCTACTCGCGAAACTTGGAGGCAGTCGTTGCATCGCTAAATGATAAGCTAATGCTCCGATTGAGTAGATGTCCGACGCGGGTACTGCATTCCCTTCCAATTGTTCCCGAGGAGCGTAGCTTGGACTCCCTGCAGGATGCTGCGTCTGCCCGCCGAAACACGCGCTCGACGTATCAATCAACCAAAGGCTTAAATCCTCAGTGGCGACAACTACATTTGATGGGGTGATGTCCCGGTGTATGATTGGCGGATGAGCACTGTGGAGAGGCACGACCAACTCAACAAGTGTTGTGACCCAATGATCTAGCAGTGCGCCGCGCACAGGCACGTGAGCGTGTTGCATGATGGATTCAAGGGTGTAACTGTCGACCCAGTCGAGTAGCTCATAGGTCGCGTCGGCCTCGGACCAAGTCCTGCGTGGCAGGAGGATGCCGGGACACTGCACACCGAGCGCGCGAATGTTTAACGGTGCGACCGGTGTCTGGGTCGAGCGTTTCAGTACGGCTGCTTGGCCGCTCCGCTCATCCAGCACCCGCATGACGAGACTGCCAGTCGTGCGCGAGACAATACCGAGCAACCTGTACCCCTGCGGGAGCACCCTGTCGACGGAGTCGGGTGGAGGACCGTTTGGTAAACCTGAAAACGCTACCGCTTCTGGAGTACTATCGGTCACTGGGCACATTGCAACGCCGCCTTGCGGCGGGGGTGTTGGGGGCGCAAGCCCAGCGCGAGGCGGAGGACTGTATGGCAGTGCATCAATTGTGCCCAAGAGCCGCTGTACCGTCTGTGCCATGCGCGACAGGTGCTCCTGCAAAGGCGGCGTGAACGCGTCCAACCAATGGTTCAAGGAAGCCGCTACGCGGCGGGCGGATGGTGCTGAGCCAAGGGCCTCCGTCAGCGGCCACGTTTATTTGCCTGAACATGTTATGTGAAGCACAGTTCTCCTGACCGCGGTCGGGTCTTGCGGGCCACTTTGGCACGCGGCGGCCGCGGATGGTTTCAAAAGACGCCGCTCCAAATAACGACGCTCCAACCGCCCCTCAAACTAGCGAATCGCCTGTACTTTGCAAGCACTTTCTTGGCATTTTATCCGGAATTCAATGAGCACCGGCAGCCACAAACCGGCAGCATACCTCTCCAGAGGCATACAGGAGGCTTGCCTTGCGACACAACCGCGCTTTGCTGGAGCCACAGCCGGAAAGCAGGCAATCGGCCACTAGAAGCCGTAAACGATGGAAAAGCAACGGTTTGCGGCAACGTCGGCGTGGCAGGTTGGCAATACGATCCGTTTGCATCCGGAGGCGTGGGTTCGATCAACACAACCCCGCCGCCGCCCAAACACCGCCCAACCCCCGCGCCGCGTGAAGTTTAGATTACACAAGTTTTACAAACCGTGTACCTCGCGGTGACACGCCTTGTCGTGTGAACCGATAGAATTTCAATAGCGAAGCAGCCAAACTGGCAGCTTGGAAACAGCCATTCCAAAACCCTTCGAGGTTTAATCTGATGAATTCCGAATCAAAACTACTTCAGCGGTCTGATTCCGGTGTCGGCGTCATGACGCTGGCCCCCCCAAAGCCCCTGCCACACCGCAAACCCAAAGCCCAGTCGCTGGGTCGCTCGCAGCGCTGGGCGGACGGCATCGACTGGCCGGTAGTCGTGTGGATCGGCATCACTCACGTGGGCCTGCTGGCGGCGCCGTGGTTCTTCACTTGGAAGGCCGTGGGCCTGTTTGCAGTCCTGGCGTGGGTCACCGGCAGTCTCGGCGTGTGCATGGGCTATCACCGTCACCTGACCCATGGCAGCTTTTGCACCTATAAGCCGGTCCGCTGGCTGCTGGCCCTGCTGGGCCAGCTTTCGGGCGAAGGTTCAGCCATGGTGTGGGTGGCGAACCATCGCCAGCATCACTTGTTCAGCGACAAGGAAGGAGATCCGCACTCGCCGCGCAACGGCGTCTGGTGGGCGCACATGCTGTGGTTCATGCCCGCATTGCCTCGCGACCAGTTGCGGGCACATCTGCAACGCTACGCCCCCGACCTGTACCAAGACCGCGGGATGCGGTTCTTGCACGCGATGTTTCTCCCCGCGCACATCCTTTTGGGAGCAATCCTGCTGGCCGTCGGCTGGCTGGGGTGGGATTGGCACACCGGCGTGTCATTTCTGGTATGGGGGTTATTCGTCCGGCTCGTGTACGTGTTCCACGTCACGTGGTTGGTCAACTCGGCCACGCACATCTGGGGCTACCGGAACTACGAAACCAACGACAACAGCCGCAATCTATGGTGGGTCGGCCTGTTGGCTTTTGGCGAAGGTTGGCATAACAACCATCACGCTTTCCAACGCATGGCCAGGCAGGGCCATAAATGGTGGGAACTCGATGCGACCTATTGGGCCATCCTCGCCCTGGAAAAAATGGGGCTTGCTTGGAATGTGGTCAAGGAACCGCCCCGCCAGCGGCGAGCCGAATCGAGTTGGTGCGGCGGCTCCGAATCAGCTGCGGTCATCCGGCACGAAAAAGAAGGCCCGCGCGGCGGGAGCGAGGCAGCACAGGGCGATCCGGCTGCCCTTGGTCCGCAGCTGTTTGCTGAAGACGACCAAGGCGTCAAATAGACAGGCATCCCGATCTGCAATGCGTCAGAAGCGATCATTGGAGCAGCAATGACCATGCCAGTGATTGGTGCTGCTTTACTCCTGCTGAAAAAGAGGTTGCATCCGGGATGCAACCTCTTGGATGCGAGCCCCCCGAGACCATGAGCTGGAAATTCTTTCCAGGATCGTTGAGCGCGACGGACCT
>Ga0351871_1015_pt1 | contig 64704 bp, 66 predicted proteins | sample TotcelHFGM3001N8_FD_206786 | JGI IMG/M metagenome (GOLD analysis project Ga0351871, IMG submission 206786) | Enriched cells from coal bed in the Powder River Basin, Montana, United States - Total cells FGM rep2 HSBNCT.FGM.300.1.N8 ...
CAGGCCCACATCCAGGCACTGGAAGAGGGCGTTCTCAGGGTCGGGGCCGGTGAATTTGCCCAAGTGGTGACCGCGGCGGACATTGCCAGTGCGGCGCAATGCGTCATCCAAGGCTGCCATGAAGACATTGGCCGCCTCCAGGCCCCCTGGACAGTCGTCCTAAAAAGGCGCGACCTGCACCAATTGCGGGATCTGATGGCCACTAAAGACCCCCGCTACAACCGTATGGCCCGGCGCATCATCCAGGACCTGCTGGATGGCAGGGAACCCGATTTTTACCAGGAGTTCCCCGAGCCGGACCATCATCTCCTGAACTGGGACAACTGCTTCCGCAGCGAGGCCTGGAAGCTCCTGGAAGAGTGGAGTGGGGCCCCCACCCTGGACACCGACACCAAGGCGCGCCTGGAGACGGCCAAAAACGAAATCCGCTATACCGCCCTCACCGTGAGCCTATCCCAGACTTTTTTCGAAATGGTTTTGAAGGCCCTAAGAAATTATGAAGGCGGTTTGCAGGAGATGCCGTTGTCGATGAAGTCTTTGATTTAGGTGGCCGGGGCGCGGCGGAGTGTATGGTAGGCATGATTCGCCTGACTTCTCCTCTCAATGGAACAAGAAATTATCAGCATTCTCAGATACGTATGACTGCTTACCCAAAAGGCTGCCAGACCAGAGGTGAACCGGGAGCAAGACCATGACCGACTATGTTTCCCAACGTACTGAAATCCTCCGCCGGTTGGACATCTTAGCGGAATACCAGGCCGTGGGCCTGCGGGTCGCGGCTAATGCCGGACCCAACGCCGACGGCTGGTTAAAATGCCATTCTCTCTATCGGCCCGATAAAAACCCGTCGGCTGGCATCAATGTCGGCGATGGGCCTCAGCGAGGCCTTTATGTTGATTTTGGGGAGAACGGCCGGGGAGGCAAAATCTGGTTAGCCAGGGGGATTTTTGATGTCATCGCCGATGTAGGCTCCTTTTATGTAACCGGCCGAGATGCTTATTTTGGTCTGGGTAGAAAGGTCGGGGTAATTGAGGCGACCGATAAGCGGGCCCCCAAGCCGCCCCCGACGCTGGACGAAGTAAAACGGTTCCAAAAAAATCTCACTCCGGAAATCCGCCAGTTTCTCCAGGACAAGCGGGGGCTCTCTGAAGACAGCATCGCCAAGTTCGAGATTGGCTGGGACCCCAAGCGGGAACGAAACGCCTTCCCGGTTTACCTCCCGGCCCCGGCCGGCAAGACCCTGGTGAACATCCGGTTCCACAATTCCCAAAAGACGCCCAAAACTCTTAACTGGTCAGGATTTGGAGAGGCCCGGCTGTGGGGACTGGACCGCCTGGCCCCAGCGCCCCAGGGCAGCACCGTAATAATCACCGAGGGAGAGTTTGACTGTATGTTGGCGGAGCAGGAGACCGGCTGCCTCGGGGTCAGTTCCACCAACGGCGTCAAGGCCTTCAAGCCGGAATGGACCAACCATTTTCACGGCCGCCACGTGGTGGTGATGTACGACTGCGACCAAGAAGGCCGGGAAGGGGTGCGGAACCTGATCCTGCCGGCCTTCAAGGAGGCGGTAACGGCGGGCCGGGTGTTGTCCCTCAAGGTAGTCTGGCTCTATGACACCCAGGACAAAGAGCACAAGGACCTCACCGATTGGATCGTCAAGGACGGCGGATCCGGCGAGGCCTTAAAGAAGCTCATCACTGAAACCCCGCCTTACACCTACCCCACCGCCACCAGCCACCTACCCAAGCCTATTGAGCTTGCCAGCTTCACCCAGATCGACAAGTCGGAGTATGCCGGTCAACGGGTCACCGTGCCTTTGTTGGTCTACGGCGAGAACTCCGAGGCCTACCATGCCGTCACCCGGGTGCGGGTTACTTCCTGTCGCGCCCTAAAAGAGGGTAAATGCACCGGCCCTCAGGGAAACCCCGGCGCCTGCTTGGAGCCCATTGATGTGCCTTTAGGCCATCGGGTGCAGCTGGCCAGCGTGGCCGCCAGCGATACCCAGCTGAAAGGATCTCTCCGGGATTTTGTTTGCGACCAAGACAAACGGCCGGCTCTCATCGTTGAAGACCAGGACCGGCTCACCATCCGGGAAGTCTATGCCCACCAAGTAGTGGGGCCCATGTCGGTGGACCGCACCGAGCTGGTGGAGAAGCCCATTTATGTCATGGGCGGCGGCCTGGTGGAGATCGGCAAATATCAGGCTACCGGGATAGTTCACAGCCATCCCCGCAAGCAGCAGCCCACCGTCCTGGTCGATACCTTAGAGCGTCTGGAAGAGGACTATCAAACCTTTGATCCGGACCGGGCCCGGGCTCAACTGGCAAAGCTTCAGGGCCTGTCTCCCCAAGAGATTGTCCAGGACCTGGCCCAGCACGTCACCCGGATATATGAACGGGACGACCTTCATTTAGGTTGCCTGCTCACCCTCTGCTCGCCCCTGTGGATCAACCTGCCGGGGGAAGGGCGCATCCGGGGCTGGCTCTCGGCCATTGTCATCGGCGACACCGGCACCGGCAAGACCACCATCGCTCAGTCCATCTTCGAGTATGCCGGCGTCGGCACCCGGGTGTCCGGCATGACCTCCTCCCGCACCGGCATCACTTACGCCTGCGATTATGACGAACGCCGCGGCTGGCGGGTCAAAGCCGGAGCCTTCCTGAAGATGTCCCGGCAGGCCATGATCCTGGACGAGGCCCAGGACCTCAAAACGGAAGACCTCAAGTCCATGGCCGAAGGCATCGACACCGGCCTTACAAAGATCGACCGGATCCAGGCTAAGGTGTTTGAGTCGGCCACCCGGGTGATCTTCAACTGCAACCCCAGGCACCCACAGAAATACTGGGAACAGCGCACCATGGACTCCTACCGCTATGGCTGCGAAGCCATCCAAGGGATCTTCCCCCAGATGATGATCCGGCGGGTGGATTTGGTGATGTTCGCTACTGCCTGGGATATCGAAGACAAAGAAAAGATTTTCTTTCCCCAGGCCCCCGATACCCTGCCCCAATTGTCCTCAAAGGACTTCCAGGCCTTGATCTTTTATGCCTGGAACCTGAAGGAGGACCAGATCGTCATCTCTGAGAACACGGCGCAATATATCCGCCAAACCGCCAAGTATCTGAGCAAGATTTTCGGCGGTTGTGACGACTTGCCCATAGTCTATCCCGAGGATTTTCGCAAAACCCTGGCCCGCCTGTGCGTGGCCTACGCGGTGTTGGACCTCTCCACCAATGAGGATTTCACTCGGGTTATCATCGAGCCGCATCATGTGGCCGAGGTGTGCGAGTTCCTGGAAAAGATCTACCAGGCGGAAAACTGCCGGTTACACCGCTATGCCAGGGCCTATCTGGAATCCCATGGCCTGGGAGATTACGAAGATATTCGGCAAGAAATCGGGGGGGTTTTATGTGATCCCCAAAAGAGTCGCCGCTTCCTGCACATCCTCAACCGCCTGTTGAAGACCAGAAATGGAGAAGGGGTGAAAAAATCAGACCTGGCCGAAGAATTGGAAGAGGACAAGAAAACCATTCAGAGAGAGATGCATTTTTTCACGAGGCATCATCTCTGCCAGGTTTCCCGGCTGGGATATATTCCTGAGCCCAAGCTGTTCAAGTTGATCAACCGGATAGAGCAGGCCGAGCCCAACCTCCTAAAGTTTGATACCCCCGATGTGAAGGCTTTGGTGGACATTACGCTCTGATACCCCCAGATGAGGAGTTTGGTGGACATGGAAGCAAGCTTTTTAAGGGTCTGGGGAATTTTGGTGGACAAATATCTTTTCGCAATAATTTAGAATAGTTATTTAAGAAAAATGCCCAATAATGACCCAAAATGTCCATCACCGCCAAAAATATAGGTATACGATTTATTTTGTGTCGAAAGATTACTCTCTAACGTCTCAAGCAGTTCTCATTTTTAATAATAGATATTATGGATACCCCTATAGTGATTTTTGGTGGACAAAAAATGGGGGTCTTTTTAGTTATCCAATTGATATAATTATAAATTAATCGTGTCCACCAAAATCAACCCCTGCCTCCTGCCATGCCAACCCTCAGGTAAAGATGGCCCCGGATAGCTTAGGGTCATGACCGTACCCCCCCTTACAAAGTCAAGCAGAGCAAACATACTTTTTTATTGCGGTTATATGGATAGTAACTGTTTATGTGCACAATAATGCATAATTTTGCAAATGATCAAATCAGGTAACTAAAGGGTTTTTATAACAAGACATAAAATATATGATTGACAATACACTCATATAGGTGTATGGAATTTAGTAGCTTATTAATAACAAATAAATACAAGACTTTATGTATCACAGTTATATACATTATAGTTAGAAACTAAACTATATTAACAATAGTTATGCGAGACAAATTGTCTTAATAGAATAATACCACTAATTATGTTGCAATTGTATATCCGGAAGTTGATGGTAACTATGGCGAGAGATTTATGGAGGAGAACCACAGTTCCTTGAAATTTACGTCGTCAATTCTGATCTCCCCAGGTAAACCGCCACAAGAATCTCTGGTGACCAAACGAGGTCAGCTCGACCTGGGGAGGGGGGACGAGAGCGTCATCAGGGCTACGGACCGGAGGATTTAGGTGATGGACTTGAAGCTGGAGTTCTATGTGGGCATCCACGACATTGCCGGATTTCTGGGGCTGCACTGGAAGACCTGCGCCCGGTATCTCCGGGAGGGGAAAATCGCCGCGGCCAGGAAAGACAGCCTGGGCCGCTGGGTGCTGTCGAACCTGGACTACTATTGGAGTTTAAAAGATGTCCGAGAAGCTGGAACCGAAGCCTGAGGCGAAAGTCTTCGCCGGGGTCAAGTGGGGGCTGCTTCAGCCTACCGTGATCCTGGTGGCCGAATACATGCCGCTTCCGGTGGACCATATCAAGATTTTCCAGGAGCTGTATCGCAAGGAACTCTACCTAAACGAGTTCCTGGCGGTGGCCCAGGGGTGGCGAGAGGAATTCAAGATCAGGAAGTTTTTCTGCGACCCGGCGGAACCCGAGTTCATCGTCAGGATGCGCAAGCACCGGCTGCCCGCGACGGCCGCCCCCAAGGAGCAGGACCTGGCCCGGAACCTGATCAAGCAGCGCCTGGCCAACACCCGGGAGGGGAAGCCCGGAGGGCTGACCATCGCCAAAGAATGCGTGAACACCATCCCCGAGTTCACGAAATACCACATGCCGGAAGGCAAGACCAGACCGGTGGACCTGGACACTCACGGCATTAAGGCCCTGCATTACTTGATCTTAGGGTTGAGCCTGGAGGCGACGCCGAGGGTGCGATGGGTTTGATACGACCGAAGCATGTGGCCCGATGTGTTTGCGGGCGGCTGATCACTAAAAACCAGTTGGCCAGCAAGGGGGCCTGCCCTTCCTGTGGCCGGGTTTGGCGTCAACCGAACCATGACCGGTCACAGGAAGAGGCCAGGCGGCTGAAAAGGCAAAACCGGGACGGGAGCGTTGGAAGTCAAGGGCAGGGGTAGCCGATATGCCCCTGAAACTTATTTCTTGCGCCCTGGCTCAAAAACGCGTCGCCGGCGGTGCGACGCGATTATTTCAAGGAGGCTGACCATGACCGAAACCAAGAAGACGTGCAAAAACCATCCCGAGAAAGAAGCCATTATGCGTGCTGATGGCATTTCCACCGGCCTTTGCGCCGAATGTTTGACGGCTCGCGCCAAGAAAGGCGGACGTCGGAAAAAGGCGAATTGATGATCTTCACCAGCAACTTCAAGATCGCCGGGCGCTGGCCCCAGGCGGTGGCCATCTCCCTGGGGATCCCCCGGGGCTGGCGGGGGCGCCGATACAAGGCGCTGGCCCCACCCCGGGACCTGATCAAGATCATGGAACCCGATAGGTTCATCCCGCTTTACCGGGCCCAGGTCCTGGACAAGCTCGACCCCATGCAGGTGATCCGGGAGATGGGTGGCGACAACTTCATTATGGTCTGTTTCGAACCTCCCGGGGATTTCTGCCACCGCCGGGTAGTGGCTGCCTGGCTGCGGAAGCATACCGGGGTGTTGGTGGAAGAGTTCATACCCACCATGAGGCGGCACGCAGAGTGGCTTCGGGGGCTCCAGGAACCCAGGCGATATGAACCTACGGACGAAACCATCCCGGATTGACCAAGGGCATGAGGAGTTCATAACCCAGAGCGGGGACCCGTGGTGGGGGCATCGCTGACCAGGTGGTGCTGGTGGTTCGATTCCACCAACCCGCTCCATAAGGATGCACGATGAGCTTCATCGGCTCCATAAACGCTGAAACCAGAAAATGGCTGGGCAACAACGGCCCGGCCTTCGACGGCCGGCAGGTCTACGTGGGGTGCTCCGGCGCCTTTACGGTGGAGCAGATTCTGTCCAAAGCCAGCCCCAAGGCCAAACTCTGGGGAAATGACGTGAGCCTTTATTCATCGACCCTGGGGGCGTACCTGGCCGGGCAACCCTATCGCCTGGAGTTGCGGGAGGAGAAGTTTGCCTGGCTGGAGCCTTACCTGGCCGACGAGGAGGCTAAGGCCGCGGCGGTGATGATCCTCTTCGAGATGCTGAAATACGAAAAGGCCAACAACCTCTTCAAGCAGCGGCACTGGGCCCACTATCTGAACAACTTTGAAAATTTTCACCAGGCTACGATTGCCAAACTCCGGGAGCGCAAAAAAGAAATCCGGCTGGAGGCTTACACCAGTAAGGACATATTCGATCTCCTGGACGAAATCCCGAAGGACGCGGTGGTCATCGCCTTTCTGCCCACCTACGCCGGCGGCTACGAGCGCATGTTCAAGCGCCTGGAAGAGATCTTCGATTGGGACCGGCCCAATTACGGCCTGATTGATGAGGAGAGGAAGAAGCGCACCGTCATGAAAATGATGGAGCAGGATTACCTCTACCTGGATGACCATGAATGGGAGGGCCTCCCCATGGTGGCCGTGGTGCGCAAGGCCAGAATGAAGCCGGTCTACGTCTATTCGAATATGGCCGCCCTGCACCGGGGGGTCATGAAGCAGCAGCGTCATTCGGAGTTTGTGCCCTTCGCCCGCCTGGGGGATGAAGACGAGATCACCCCGGCATCAAAACTCACCATCGCCCCCACCACGAACCGGATCGTGAACTATTACCGGGACGTGTATCTGTCCAAAGGGGTGGGCATCCCGGCGGACGGCGAGGTGCCCCTCGTGGCGGCGGTGGACGGCAAGGTTTTCGGCTTCCTGATCTATTCCCGGATGCAGGGCGGCGGGGACGTGTATCTGTTGGCCGACTTCGTGGTCAACTCCACGAGATACCGGCGCCTGGCCAAACTCATGCTCCTGGTTACCCAGACCCGGGAAGTGCAGCGATTATTGGAAGAGAAATTCCTCCTGGAGATCCCTAAGTGCCGGACCATGGTGTTTACCGACAAGCCAGTGTCCATGAAATACCGGGGGCTCTACCAACTGGCCCGGCGGGACCCGGGGAAACTGGTTTATGAGACGGAGTTGGGCATCCTGGATTTAAGCGAGGTCGTCCCCCTATGGCTGAAGAAATTCGAGAAGTCCTGAACCTGCTGAACGAGCGGTTGGCCGGACTCTTTCCTTACCGCTTGGAGTTGGCGGCCCCAGGCGACCTTAAGCTCCTGGAGAAGAACGCCCGCTACATGAAGGCGGAGCAGTTCCAGGCCCTGGTGGAGAACGTCAAGCAGGACGGCAACCTCTCTTCCCTGCCCCTCTGCTACCGGGAAAAGGACGGCAAACTCCGGGTGCTCTCCGGCAACCACCGGGTCATGGCGGCCCGCCAGGCCGGGGTGGAGCAGGTCCTGGTGATGGTGGTGGGCGACGAGAAAGATGCCGATGAGCGCCTGGCTATCCAGCTCTCCCATAACGCCATCGCCGGCCAAGACGACCTGGTGATCTTGAAAGAGTTGTGGGAGGCCATCACCGACATACAGGCCAAGGTGTACGCCGGGCTGGACTCCGACACCGTGAAGGCCCTGCAGGGCATCCAGTTCTCGGCTATCTCCGAGCAGCGGCTCAAATATAAGATGGCCAACTTCATGTTTCTCCCCGAGGAGATTGAAAGCCTGGATGAGCTGCTCAAGGAAACGGCGGTGGCCTTCTCCGCGGACGTGGTTTATCTGGCAAACCTGAACACCTATGACGCTTTCTTTGACCTGGTGGTGAAGATCAAGAAGAAATGCGTGATCAAGAACAGCGCCGCGGCTTTCCTGAAACTCCTGGAGTTGGCCCGGGTCGGCCTGGAGCAGATGATGAAAATGGAGGTAATTGACCATGAGCACGAACAACTTCAGGGGGTTGGCCACGATCAGACGGCCTGAGTGAGGAGATTCCTCAAGACATCGGCCGTCGGGCTGAGTTTACTATGGACCATCTACCCAGTTTCCGGCAATTGCCAACCCCGGCAGGAAGCGATGGCCACCATCACCGCATACTGCCTGAAGGGACACACAACATCGGGGCCGACTACCGATGCGGTGCATCAGAAAGGCGGCTGTCTCGCCCTGTCCCGGAAGCTGGCGAAGGACCTGGGCCTCTACCGGGGCCCCGGGAAGTACGATTACCGGTTTGGGGCCATCATCGAAGTGGCCGGCGTGGGCCGGTTCATCTTCGCTGACCTCATGCCGCCGCAATGGGAGGGCTACCGCGTGGACATTTATTACCCCACTCTGAAGCAGTGCCGGGTGTTCGGGGTGAAGAAATGTCAGATCAAGGTTATGGGCCAATGACCTGGCAAGACGCCCTCCTGATCCACCGGGCCGCGGAGAACTACCAGGGTGTGGCCCTCATGGTCCGGGACCCGGTTCTCATGCGCCTGGCTGCGGCCTGGCCCCAGGTGAAGCGACAACTCCCTGAGCCCCCACCCCAGGGCCAGGAGGTGGACCTGGAAGCTCTCTGGCAGAAAACCGGGATAGATTTCCAGGGGTGGGCGGAACTGGCCCAGGTTGAGGCTCTCCAGGTTATTGATGGTTGGCAAGTTTTGAAGGGTAATGGCCTCATCTTGCCGGACGGGACGATGAACCACCTGGCCGACAACGTCCTGAAGAAGGAGGCGGCCGGAACGCTTATGGCTGAGTTTGGGATCAAGGCGGGAGAGGTGAAGAAATGAGCAGACTCAGAAACTATTCCCATATCTGCAAATGTGGAAGGCCGGCAACCAGACATGACTCCGGTGAGTTAACCTGTGACCTCTGCGCCACGGTTACGGACAGGGCCATAAAACGAAGGCTGGGGACAATAAGGCTGGGGTTCAAGCGTTACGGGACGACCTTTCAGCAGTTTTTGAATGATCGGCCTGGATCAGAATAATGACCCCCGACCTTCATTACAACCCCTCCTGGCCCCTCTTCCTGGCCCTTGACTTCGGCTGGTGGAACAACTTCACCGGCTGGGTGCAGCCGTCGGGAAACGGTGACCGGGTGATCGTGCTCTATGGCCACTACCAGGAAATGCGGACCAATGAGGAGAACGCCAGGATCGCTTTGAAGATCCACCAGGCCCGGGGTTACGGCCAGGCCACCGGGGGCTGGGGCGACCCGTCCAAACCCGAGGCCTTGCGGGCCTATTCCCAGGTATTCGGGGTGGAGATATTGGGGGCGCCTGGCCGGGTAGAGAATGGCCAGGAGTTGGTCAAGCAATGGCTCAAGGCGGCGCTTATGACCAAGGGGGCCTCCGGGCTCAGCTTCTCCCGGCAATGCCCGAAACGGCTATTTCAGGAGATGCAGGGGTACAGGGAGCACGTGCCGGGGACAGGTCCCCACCATTCGCTGGATGCGCTTCGGTACTTCTTTGTGGGGTGGCTGGGGGCCTGATCCTGTTCTCAAGCGAACAAGGTTAGGGGTAAGGATATGAGGAAATGGCCACAGATCACGAAGTGAACGAGAAGGCCATGCTGGCGATGTCTCTGCGCCGGCAAAACATGACCATTCCCAAAATCGCCCTATATCTGGGTTGCAAAGAGCGCTATGTCCATACCCTGCTCGCCCGGGCCCGCAAGCTCTGGTCACTGCTGGCGGATGCCGGCGACACCAAGACCCGGATCGGCGAAAACCTGGCGGCTTTTGAGGAAAACGAGCGCATGGCCCTGGAAAAATTCGCCAAGGCAAACCCGAACAGCAACGTGGCGGTGGCTTATTTGAACGCGGCCCGGGACGCCCGCAAAGAGATCAAGCGGCTCTTGCAGGAGGCCGGGCTGATGACCAAGGTCCCGGAGGAGTTGAATATAACCAATATTCCTATGGAGAAGGCAGAAGCCAGGGCCGCTACTCGTGAATACCTAAAAACCATCAACGAGCTAAGCGAAAAAAATGACTGAGCATAATTTTTAGCAATCTTACATAAATGTCACCAGTTTTATACAATAATGTTGCTTACCCACTTGCCCTCCATATAGGATGGCAAATCTCCACTTTGAGGGCTATAGCCCCCACTTTCCCCACCAATTCTCCCCACAAACCGGAAAAATGGGCAAACCCATACCATTTCTACGTTTGCCGGGTTGCGTATAGCCCCGTAATTCCACGAACACGAATCAACCCTATTAATTACATTGCCTTGCATAACGCCCGTATCTTACCCATAGGTGGCGCGTATAGCCAGGACCACTTTTTGTCTCTTTTGTGTAACTTGGCATACTGGTTGCTTAGCGGCGGGCCCCCATGAGCATGGCCACGATTGATTTTGACCCGGCGATCCTCAAGCGCGAGATGCTTGAGTACCACATCAGACATGGGTTTGATGATGCCGACGAACTGCTGGATTTTATCGAGGTCTATTGGAAACTCCGCATCCCCCGAGCCCAGGTCTGCCCGGAGCACACCCCGCCGGCCGCATACATCGCGGACAGCTTCTTCGAGACGGTGCAGGACTCGGTGTGCTGGGCCAACCGCGGCGGCGGCAAGACCCTCCTGGGGGCCTTGTCCACCTGGCTGGATACCACCTTCAAGTCCGGGTGCGCTTCGAAAATTTTAGGCGGCTCCCAGGAGCAAAGCAAACGCATGTACGAGCACCTGACCGGGGAGGGGGACGGCTGGGGCCTGGTGACCGAGGACTTTCAGCACTTGCTGCGCGGTGAGATGCTGGCCCAGCGGACGGTCTTAAACAATCTGAGCAACATCCAGATCCTGACGGCATCATCCAAGAGCGTGCGCGGCGCCCACCCCCAGAAAATCAAGCTGGATGAAGTGGATGAAATGGACCCGAAGATTTACGAGGCCGCCCTGCTGGCCCCCCAAACCAAGCGGGGCATCAAGGCCAGCGTCCAGATTTACTCCACCATGCACAAGGCTTACGGCTTGATGAACCAGGTCATCAACGAGGCGGCCGCAAGCGGCTACAAGGTCTATAAGTGGTGCATCTTCGACATCATCGAGAAGTGCCCGGAGTGGCGGATTTGCGATGATTGCGAACTTTGGGAAGACTGCCAGGGCAAGGCCCGGCACGCCGACGGCTTTTACAGCATCGAGGACGCTATCTCTAAAAAGCGCCAGGTCTCCCGAGACACCTGGCTTTGCGAGATGCTGTGTTTCCAGCCCAGCCAGGAAGGATTGATTTATAAAGAATTCGACCTGGCGGTTCATGTTGTTTAATTAATAAAGCAGCGCTACTGAATCCCCATAAATAATAACATTTAAAATCCCAATAACGTTGGGATGGCGCTGTAGTTTTGTCTTTTTTATAAGTAACAGTAATGGTTTGTTCGATTGTTGCTTGGTATTATTAATTATATTTTGACACTATTTGAGGTCAAGTAAATTGTACCGTGTAACTTTAACTACGCATTACAAATAAAGCTGCGAAAAGTAGTAGCGTTACCAGGTAGTTGTGGTGGGTATAATTTATTGTATTATCGTGTAGTTACGCAATGAGTGAAATAACAAAATAATAACGATGTGCGTAACTTATCAATATTACTACGCTATTGCTGTCGAAAAAATAGTAAATAGCGTGTAATATTGAGCACTTAGGCATACAGAGTGCATCTACTATTATTGACAATCAAACCATCCCTTAAAAAAAGGAGCCAACCCTATCGACTAAAGCCACGGCAAAAAGCCAAAACCAGCCGCCCAAGGCAACGGACCAGGGGGAGTCGCCGGTCCATAAAAAATCTCCCCACAAAACAGAAGGCAGCGCCCGGGCAATCAGAGAGCGAATAGCAACGCTGGCAATCCCACGGGAAAAGCGAAATTGCAAATGAGCGCAACCAGCCCCAGCGGCGGCGAGGCTCCCCCGGCTCCCAGGTCAAACTGGCAAAGGCGGGTAGGCGACGGCACCGAAACCGTCAGGAAGTCAGCACCTCTGAATCAAACAGGAAAGCTGAAGGTTTTTTGAGTTTACCTTGAAGAACTCTTGAGGGTCGGACCTCATTAAAAACCGAGCGCAAGGATGACCGGAAGGAGCGGCGAAACCGATAGTTAGCCGAAACCAAGCTGAGGCGAAAGCCGGCCAGGTAATGGTGGTGGATGGGAGCCTGGAAGGAAGGCGGGGCAAGGCGGGCGAGCGAAAGCGCACGGAATTAGCGGACCGGTAGTAAGGCGTGAAACCGATGACCCTGGATGGTTTTTGGGTGGGCCGATAACGAACCCTGGGCAGGGCGCCCTGAATGCCCAGGAGGAAGGCTCTGAACAGGGGACGCAAGCGACTGTTTGTGTCCCTGATTGAGCGCCTTTGTTCAAAATCAAATCTTTGGAGGGCGGGACGATGACGGAAGCAGAAAATAAAAAGGAAAATCGGGAGCACCTGGAAATGATCCGGAAGGCCATGGACCTGATCGACGACCGGGTCTTTTTAATCCTGAATAGCGTTGAAATTGAGTCTGCCCGCGGATGGGTTGCCCAATTCAGGCGAGCCCATGACGAGCTGGGTGAAATGATAACCCACCTGGCGGATCTGGCCGGGATACAGGAGGACGAGGAATGAGAGCGGACACCGCGATATTTCAGGCCAGCCACGGTAATCAGCCCAGAAGTTGGGGGCGTTGGGGTTTTCAAGTAGGCGGCGAAACGTACTTCTTCACCGCCCATTACAGCGAAGCCAAGCGACAGGCTTTCGAGGTTGCCCGGACCCGCGGGGTCCGGGTGGTAGAGGTGCTCCCATGACGTTAAGCAAAGACTACTACCAAGAGGTTCAAGAGGCCGTCCGGGAATCGGGCGACGCCTTCATGGTTCACAATCCCCGGCTGGCCCTCCGGAAAGCCCTGCAAGCGGCCATCAAGCTTAACCAACTGATCGAGGAATTGAACGACCTGAAGGCCAACTACCCGCCCGAAGTCTGGGCGCAAATGTGAATCCTACAGGGGCTTGGGAAACCGAGCCCCTGCCCCTTTTTTGCCGCGTTTCTCCCCAAGGTTAAAAACCTTTTTTGGGAGGCACGGCGATGAAAAAACTGGTTGGAGCTTACGGAAACAAGGGTGAGGGCAGGGAGAGGGAGATTATTTCGATTCCCGAGGGCATGGATGTCAAGGCAATCATGGCCCGGTTCGATTGCAGTTACTTGACCGCCAGGGCGTCGCTGAAGCGGGGCTATCACATTGTGGATTACTTGAAGCGGTCCATTTGCCCCGGCCCCCTTGACCCTGAAGGCGGCTACCGGATGGCCTGGTATGTTTACCAGCGGAAACTGAAGGGCAAGCTCCCCTGGTACATTGAAGCCAGGGACGTGGTCCAGGAAGGCGTGGTGATGTTGCTGGAAATGGCCGGGCACCCACGGTTTAAGGAGCGCAAGTTCCAATATTACGTGGCGTTGAATGGCATGAAAGGGTTCATTGAGCGCCAGCGCCGGCTGCGGGGCGCCAGGATAGGCCCGGAAGAGACGCCGGGTTATGAGGAAGTCTACCGGGAGAACGCTGGAGCAGCATGGCTGGCTGACTGGCAAGCTGAGCGCCACGAGGTGGGCTGGGCGTCAGGGTCGGGCGGCAGTCCCGACACCTGGCGCAAGTCAACGGCGGCAACGGCAAGGGTCGTAAAGAGAATCGCCAAGAAGGGATTAACCCCCCTTGACGCACCCAGGTTGGCTGCATGATCTGGGGAAGGAGTAAAGCAAAACGGGCCACCTGGGGGCGGCACCCCAGAGTGGCCCAGGCCAAAACCACCAGAGGGAGGGATTGACCATGTATCAGCATGATACCGAACTCACCGAGAAGTTTGCAAGGGAAAACCCTGGCACTCTCGCTAAGGCGCGGGAAAATCTGACAATCCACATTCCCGTTTACCGGTTCCGGTGTCCCCAGTGCGGCGTCAAGTTTTCGATTCCCAAGGACAGCTACACGGGTAGGAGCATTGCGGCCGGTGAGCATCCATCCTGCGGCGACTGCGCCCTGCACCGGGGCGGCAACTGCCGGCTGGTCCTGATCAACGAATCCAGCGCCTAACCCCCCGGGGGCCTTCGGGTCCCCGGTTCTTTTTTTGCCGTGCTTTTCCCTAAGGTTAAAAACAACTTTTTTTGGAGGGCAAGGCGATGAAGGCGAAAGAGATTGTCTGGCAAGGCGAAGAGGACCGGCTCCTGCAGGTGTGCCGCCCGTGCTCCTGTGGCTGCGATGAACGGGATGGCCTGGCAGGAGTCGGCTATCTTACCGGCTCCGATGCGGCGGGTAACGGATTCAGCATTTGGATTGAATCTGAGGAAGTCTTTCAGCGGCTGGAAAAACTTCTGGCCCTGGAATAGAGGAGGCAATCAATGATTACCGACTATCTGAAAGCCGGTTATCCGGTCTTGCTGGTTAGGACGCATGAGCCGGAGAGGTTCATCGGCTCCGCCACCCAGCAGGCCAACGGCCGGACCCCCTGCCAGTGGGACGTGGTGCGGGGCTTCCGGGAAGTGGGAAACGGGGCCGAGTGGCAGGAGTGCGACCCTTTTGATCTCCCCAATATGGCGGCCAAAGGGGCCGAAAAAGCGGTGTGGTTCCTCCGCAATTATCATTTCTGGCTGAATGAGCCGCCCGTGATTCAGGCTCTTCAGAACAACCTGCCGGTGTACAAAACCAAGGGGGTCACCCTGGTCATCGTCTCCCCGGAGGGCAAACTCCCCTTAGAACTGGAGCGGGAGGTGGTGGTGCTGGACTTCCCCCTACCCAGCCGGGAAGAGCTGAAAACTATCCTGGCGGGCCTGGTGGAGAGTACCGGGATTGAGCCGGAAGACACAGCGGCAGTCCTGGATGCAGCCCAGGGGTTAACTTGGGAGGAGGCCGAAAACGCCCTGGCCCTGGCCCTGGTGCGGGAAAAGAAATTCGACCCTCATGCCATCTGCACCCTGAAGGCCCAAATGGTGGAGAAAGCGGCGGCCCTGCAATTCTCCCAGTTCACCGAGACCTTTGCCAGCCTGGGCGGTCTGGAGAACCTGAAGGAATGGACGCTGAACCGGTTTCAGAACCGGCGCTCGGGGCTCCCCTTCCGGGGCATCCTGCTCCTGGGGGTTCCCGGGACCGGCAAGAGCCACTTCGCCAAGGCCCTGGGGAACGAGGTGGGCTGGCCGGTCTTGTCCCTGGACATGGGCCGGGTCTTCGGGTCCCTGGTGGGCGAAAGCGAGGCCAAGATGCGGGAAGCCCTGAAGGTGGTGGACGCCATGGCGCCCTGTGTGCTCTTCATCGACGAAATCGAGAAGGGCCTGGCCGGGGTGGGCGGTTCTTCCAATGACGGCGGCACCACCCAGCGGGTGGGCGGAACCTTCCTCGCCTGGCTAAACGACCACAGTTCCCAGGTCTTCGTGATCGCTACCTGCAACGATTACAGCAAGCTCCCCCCGGAATACACCCGGATGGGGCGGTGGGACGGCATCTTTTTTGTGGACAATCCGGGCACCCAGGAGCAAAGAGAAATCCTGGATATTTACCGGCGCCAGTTTGAAGTTGACCTAGCTTTCCCTTACCCGAATTTGGACGGTTACAGCGGCGCAGAAATCCGGCAGGTTGCCATCGAGGCGGCATACAACGGCGGCGACTTGGATGCCGCGGCTCGGTTCGTGATCCCTATAAGCAAATCCCAAAAACAGCAGATGGACACCCTGCGGGAATGGGCCCGCGCCCGGACTATCCCGGCCAGCCGGCCGGCGGTGCAGGAACTGAAAAGCCAAAGGAGGGTGCAGATATGATGGTGGTGACCGTATCGTCAGAAACCAGTGTGGTTGAAATGAGGGAGGGCTTCAATCTGGCCCTCCCCAAGTTTTTGTGGACGGTCCTGGAATCCAGGGCCAAGGCCCTGCACGGAGGCGACCTGCAAGCCACGGTAACGGACTTGGTGGCCGAGGAGTTACTCAGATGGTTCAGCGAGGCGAGCCGGAAGGTGATCCCGGTTCCGGCTCCCTCTCTCAACTAATGGAGGCGCAGATGTCTCATTACAGCGAAGTTCGAATCGAGTTTAAGGACAGGGCGGCCCTGGTGGCTGCCCTTGAACGTTTAGGGTTTCAAGGCAAGCTGGAGGTCCACCAGGAAGCCAGGTCCCTTTACGGTTACCAGGGTGACCGGCGAGAACAGCAGGCTCATATCATCATCCGGCGGCAGCACGTGGGCCTGGCGGCTAACGATATCGGGTTTCAGCGGCAGTCGGACGGCACTTACCGGGCCTGGGTTTCGGAGTTCGACCAGCGGCAGAACGGCTACGGCGATGCCTGGCTGGGGAAGCTCAAGCAAGCCTACGGCGTGGAGAAAGCCCGGGACGAGGCCAAGAAGCGCGGCTACCGGGTCGCTGAAGAAAAACAAGGTGACGGCCGCATCCGGCTGGTTTTCAGGAGATAGGACATGACGACAGAAATTACCTTAGACTTTGCCCCTGACGGCGGAGTCCACATGGAAGGCAAGGGGTTCCAGGGAAAAAGCTGCGATGAGGCCATGGCGGTCTTTGAGCAGGCTCTGGGGGTGGTGACGGACCGCAAGAACAAACCGGAGTATTTCCGGGCGGAGGTGAGGGGCAATGCCAGACAGCGGACCTGAAGAGATCGTCCTGGAAATCACCGACGACGGCGTCGCGGCCACTTGGTGGTGGACGGAAGAGGCCGACCAAATCCTTTCGACCCTGGGGCCCCCGGCCCCGGGGTTTGAGGGGGTTAACGGAAATCCTTGGTGTGGTTAACTGTAATGACCGAGATTTAAGCTAAGAGTCATATTGGGGTGGGCAATAATTTACAATCTGGTGGGATGTGAGTTCACTATATGATAACCATTTCAGCCAGATTTTTCAATCAGTTGCGGTGCGTATACATAGCAGGTACGCGCAGTCCGCGGCGAGATCGACCCCGTCGGGATGACCACTCACATCAGCGGGTGACGCAATAAAGACGCGAAGAAGTCTTTTCGTCATCCACATCTCCACGGTAGCCGAAGTCACTCGGATTTAAAAAATAGGACATTAATTTGAAACACTCATCCCGTAACACATGCTCAATACTGACCTCTCGTATTCATTAATCCATGTGGAAGGCACAGTTCCTCCACCGGCAGAAAATATAGTGTTGACACCGAGTGCTCGCTCCCTAGCATTTGTAAGGTATTCAAGCCGATATTCGCGTATCCAGCCCACAATTTTTGTGAGAGGATCATTCCTTATGTTTCCGATGGCATGCGTTTGTGGGTTCTCCTGTAAAAACCATACACAACTAAACCCAGTATTCTGACCAAGAAGCACATCACCATCAAAACCGACATGTAACGATACGAAAACCCCTGGGCAAATTGGCCGGATATATGGACCTAACAGAAGTTCCTCTAATTCCCTTACAAGCAAACGCTTTTCATTATGGTCCAATTCCAACAGTGAAACGTTCGTCGCCGCTGAATTAACCTTTTCAAGTTCACCTATTACAGGGAAAATGGAAGAATTAATACAATACGTAACAACATCCAGAAATGAGTCCTTATTAATCTTGGTGGGAATAAGTGATATAGCAAGACTAGTCCCGCTATTAAAATCCAGTTCAGATTTCGCTTCAACTAAGGAGCCAAGAAGGTCTTTGACTTTCCTACCCCCTCCTTTTTTTTTGAGTAGTTGATCAAATATTTGGTCATTCATCGAGTCACATTTAACAATAGGGTATACATTGCTCTGGTATAATAATTTGCGTGTTTTGACTGAATATCCCAATCCATTTGTAAAAAATACCAGATTAAGCTGATTTTCTTTAGCTAGGTTTATTAACGGAATGAAGTTTTCATCTTGGGAAGGTTCACCGAGTCCGCATATATATATCCACTCTAATCCGTATCCGACGAGCTCGACAATCAATCTCCTAATCTCATCGAATTTCAGTTTACCGGAGTCGGGCTGATTGACAGGAGTGTCACAGTACAAGCATGAGCAAAGAGTACATTTGGACCCCAGATCGATTGACAACACAGGAATTAGGCCATTGAGGTGCTTCCCATACACCCTTTGCCGATTATTCCAGCTCCAAGGAACGAATTCCTTCAGCAAGGGAGAGAAGGATATCGACGGAGAATTCATTGGGCTTCCCATATTCATAAAGTCATTTTCTTTCTGGTAGTTCCCGGTAATTAAAATCGGAACTTACAAGCAGATTGACATCAATTGACAATGTTTATCTTACTTCAGCAGGCTCCTCAATCAATCGTGATGGTACTCGATTCTCTGAGAGCCAATTTGAATTAATAAATGCATAGATTGTGTCGGTCATTTGTAAATGAAGCGGGTTCTTGACGTTATCAGACTTGATCTTTTCGTCAAGCACTCGTCGGCAATCGCTTATGAGTTTACGCGCATCACCAATCCGGTTACAGAAATAACGGTAGAGAGAAAGAGCTTCCATTGCATGAACCCTTTTTTTGGACAATATGTCATTGTTTTCAAGCAATCCTTTAATCTCGTGATCAAGCTCCTCTAGCTTCTTATAAAAAGCCTGGGGGTTTACAAACTCTTGCTTTATTATATATCTGCAAAAATACATTACGATTAGATTCGCTAGCACTTTGCTTCTCTCTTGTAACTTCGCCTCCTCATTAGGAAACGCTTCATCAAATGTATTAGCGCTCTCCATAGATATGCACGCATCAACTAGATCTTGAGGATTGGTATACCCCTCCTTTATATATGCGAAAAAATAGTATTCTCCGATTCTGCGGTGAAAATGTATTTTAGTCAGTATGTTTTCGGCACCCTTCACCTTAGGATAGCCATCCAGATAGCCTTCATTTATCGCTTCAGATAAAAGATATATTCCTCGTCTGAAATCACCATACTTGATATAAGACCCTGCTGCACGATAGGAGAGAACTGGATCTCTGACCATAATTCTATCATCTTCATTACGTCTAAGTCTTTCATTCCACATAAAGTTGGAATCCACATTTCTTATAAATTCGTGAACTTTTATCTCGTCAATGTCGACAAGGGCTTTTTGATATAAGACTTTTCTGAGCTCGTCACAAACGACTTGGTTAGAGTTTTGGAGCAAATAGGCGATAATGGCCAGTACTAGCCGCTTACGAGACCATTTCTGAATTTCGGTTTCAAATGATAAGGTAAGTACATCCACTCGATATTTGCTCATTATGTCAGCGGCAAACTGCTTTAATTGATCGATTGCGCTTAATGGGTCACTGTCGAGCAGAGTATTTATGTCGGATAATTTCCCTTTTTCTGATTCATCAAAATCTCGAAGATCTATTTGATCTATTTCAACAGCCCTTTTAGACAATGCCAAAGGATTACGTCGTAAATCTAGAAATCGATCGTAAATGATACGTTGATGGCATTCTGCGCCATAAAGAAGTGCTTTCTGGCAATGAAAGTCTTCGAGGAATTGGCGATCATTTATTGTTTCTTCAGTTGGAGACTTTGTAATGCTGTAATTCAATTTGTGTTCGATTTGAGCCCATGAATGCTGTAGAATTGTTCTAATCTGAATCTCAATTGGGAATTTTGTTAGATATGATTGAGGAGCTACGCTCCTATTCTGCTTTTCTGTAAAGTACTTCTGTGATTGCTTGTGATGGCTAGCAAAAGGCTCTGTGTACCTTACGAGGAGGTGCAAGGATTCGTAGCCTCTGGGATTTTCTTCGAGTTTACAATTCTTATCGAGTTGCATAAGTCTATTTTTAAGATTTTGGCTGTCCCTTAAGGTCATGGGAGTTTTCGGAAATTGGAGCAGATGCCATTTTATGTGTTCTATCGTGAATGTTGGATAGGTGGCAAAATAATTTACTGGTACTACAAGATCCCTAAAAAAATACATAACAAATCTTGCACCTATGAGGTCACTTACTATGTACTCAATACGCATCTTGGAGTTGGTTCCAAAAACTTCATCCAGTCTTTTCTCTTTAATTCTGATTAAGTCAATTTTGTCGAGAAAGCTCTCTTTGCTCTTTATCCGCACCTGGAAGAAGGCGAGTAAGTTAGCTCCAGTTTGTTTTGCAAACCCCAATAAATCCTTATCAAGGCGACCTTTTATACGACCTATGTTTCTTTTTATATTGTCGTACCATTTCCCAAAATCCTCGATTTGTGCATTCTTTAATTCTGCTTTTGTAAAAACATTTTTCATTTCCAATCTCCCGCCGCTGATTCAATATCACTCACCGGCAATCGTACTCATGATGGAGATGAGAAGCAGCCCAGCCATGGATTGGCACGAAATGCCCTAAAAAATCAATGGTAATTTTCTGACTCCCCCCTCATCGCTCTAAACCGAGATTATGCAGCAGCCTTGACCGCCGCCGTCAAAAAGTTGTTTTACAGAGCCTTTTCACCGAGTTTAACCTCGACAAGCTTCCCTTTTGTAGCCAAATTGCCAAATGACGGTGATGATAGCATAAATTTCCATGCAGTTGTCATTAAAACTGCCAGGAAATAGTAAATTTTTCATAAATTTTGGCATACCTGCCCCTCGGAACCCGGATATCTTTACTGCTGCGGAGTTTAAGGACCCCAAGCCAGCACCACCCGATAATGGTGCGATAAGGGAAAAGCCGGGGCGATAAGTACATAAATATTTTAGTTTATCAAATTGTCTGTGTGGTTAAGAGGGTCATAAGAAAATAGTTAATTTCTTGCCACAACGAAACTTCTCAATAAATTCAATCGATTATAGATATGATTTGAATAATGAAACGTGTGTTTGGTGGGGGGAAACTGCAAGTTTTTGATCATTCCAGCTTGACCCTATAAGTAAAAACCTCATTTCTTCCCCAGCCCCAGCCCATGGGTTCCGCAATCCCTGGTTTGGGATGAGGATATGATGATTCTCAAAGAGGCCGGCATTGACCGGCCTTAAATTTGTCAGAGGAGGCAAGGCAATGAAAAGCAACGGTTTTGAGGAAATGGTGGCCATCCAGTTGAACACCCGGTCCTGGCCAGGGCAGGCCAAACTGAGTGCCGAAGACCTGGGACTGCAGGATGATGAGGTCCCGGAAATCTTTCGGCTGGGCAACAAGCGCCTCTACCCCGACGAATGGCGGCAGGTGTTCAGCCAGTTGGGCAATCGGGCCCGGAATTACCTGAACGACAGTTCCTACCCCTTCGTCATGGAGTATGTCCGGGCCATCCCCAAGCGGAACCTGGCCCGGGTGATGGAGCGGCTGGAAGAACTGAAGGCCGAATACCTGGCCAAGGCCGAAGAGTTCGTGGAGCGCTACGAGGCCATCAAGGATGAATGGCGGGCAAAATATCCGGACATCTGGCACCGCCTGGCCCCCCACTACCCTACCTGTAGCCAGCTTCGGCGCAAGTTCGACTTCTTCTGGACAGTCTTTGAGATCAAGGGTGCCGAGGTGAAGGAAGGCAGCGCCCCGGAGATCGTGGCGGCTTACGAGCAGGCCCGGGCCGAGCTGGAAACCCGCTATCAGGAGATGGTGGAAGAGGCAGTGGTTTACCTCCGCAAGAAGGTGGTGGAGACGGTGCAGAACCTCTCCAGCCGCCTCAAGGAAGGCCGGATCGTGCGCAACGACACCCTGGAGAGCGTGCGGCGGGTGGAAGACTGGTTCAAGGACATGAACATCTTCGGCGACCTGCAGGTGGAGGAATCCCTGACCCAGCTTCGGGCGGCGATCAACGGCACTGATTACGAGGACCTAAAGGACAACGAGGCCCTCAAGCAGCAGTTGGCGGGGCTGGCGGACCAGGTGGCCGCGGCGGCGGGCAAGCTGGATGACGTAAGCGTTGTCTCCGGTAATTACAAGAGGTTTATCGACCTCAGCTAAGGAAGGGGGCGCATGGCTATTTATGAGTTTCAGCAAAAGGTGGTGTCCGAATATCGGGTAGAGGCGGCAACCGAAGAAGAGGCCCGAGAACGGCTGGAGGATGATCCGGGGAAGTATTTGGTTGATTCCTACCTTGATTACGGCCATGACCAGGAAACCTTCTTTCTGGTCCGGGATTTGGATTAAAAGGGGGCCTGGCAACCCTGGCCCCTCCAAGGAGGCAAACCAATGACTCTGGTGGAGATGATTCAAAGAATCAACGCTTACCGGCAAAAAGTAGGTCAGCCGACTATCGAGTTGAATTCTCGCCAGAGCAGTTCCGGCTCCGGAACGACCATCGAGGTTTTGGGCAACGAGACGGTTCTGGCGAAAAGCATTCACGGCGGCGCAATTAACTGGTTCCTTAAAGGGATGCTGGCCGCCTTTCAAAACATTCCGGCCCCGAAGGTAGAAAACTTTGACCGAGAGCTGCTCTCCTACCGCCGGGCCATAGACTTGAGTTAGGAGGCACGACTATGGGAGCACCTGGTTATTCTGGCACAATCGAATTTCCAGCGAGATTCATTGATAACGAGATCAAGGAACTGCTGGCGAAACAGTATGAGGTAAGGTTCAAAGAGCCTGACCCCAGGGAACTGGAGCACGAGCTTGAACTTGAGGAAACCGTTTACGGGGAAATCGAGGTCAAGATCGTGGACGGGGTTTTCTTCTTCCACGATGGTGAAGCCCGTTATGGGGAGTTTTACGAACTGGAAGAGTTGCTGGTTGCAAAAGGCGTCCCCTTCGACCGTGAGAGCGGGATGGACTGGAACGCTCCCCCGGCGATCCGGATTTTCCGGCCTGGACCGCCCATTTTCGATCACACCGACTCAACCCCGGATGGTTATGACGAAGTGGTCAGCGTAAGCAAAATCCGGGAAATTCTCAAAGGGAAACTGGAAGATGGCAAAGAAGTCGGGCTGACAGCTTATGAGAAAATCATTGACCTGATGGCCTACCTGGACGAGGCTTTCCCCGCCTACCCGCCTTTGAAGCATTTTGTGAACGAGGAGGGCGCGCCATGATCGAGTGCAGGGGCAGGAATGGCTGGTTCAATCTCCATGAGGCCAGCGCCTATAAATTGTATGGGGGACGGGTGGCGGTTCAGATGAGCTCAAAATCTCCTTACCGGGACATGCCCCCCATATATTTTGCTGGATCGAGAGAGGAGGTCTTGGCTCTCTTGGATGAACTGAAGGGCCAAGTGGAGGAGGATTGACCCATGGCAGACAGGTATTGGGGAAAACTTGAGTTCCCCGCCACGCTGATTGACGCGGAAGTTACTGAGGCCCTGCAAGAGGAGGGCGTGGAGATGGACAAGCTGGACCCCTCAGGACACGCGGACGACTACGCCTGGATTGAGGACGGCATTTTCACCCTGGAAGATTCCGAAGCCAGGTATGGCTGCTGGGAAGACCTGGAAAACCTCTTGAGGCTGAAAGGCATCCCCTTTGACCGGGAGAGCAGCGGCTATTATGAGTTTATCCCTGAACGCGTGATTTTCAGGCCTGGCGCCAACGGCACCCCGCCGCGTGACCTCGTTTTCCTTCTCTGCGATGGGGAACCCATAATTGAGGTTGAGAAAATCCGCAACCTCTTGGCCCAAGGGGCTGAAGCGGTAACGGCTTATCTGGACGACCAATTTCCCCTCTACCCGCCTTTGGGCGACTATGTGAAGGAGGGCTGAACGCATGACAACCGCATGGAAGGTGATAACTCCGGGGACCATTGAGGTCGGCGGGCGGCTGATGTTCGTAGGTTACAGAAAACCTATTCCGCCCAAACCGGAACGGTTGGCCCGGATTCGTTTTATCGTGCAGGCCGTCAACGCCCACGAGGACCTGCTGGCGGCTTGCAAGTTGGCCCTGGCAGGGGAGGCCGACGACGACACTATCTTTAACGCCTTGGCAGACGCAGTCGCCAAGGCCGAAAGAAAGGAGGTGAAAGCGTTATGAGTGAGGCGCATGGGCTGAACATCCGGTTTCTGGCCCAGGGGATGCTGAAGTTGGCTCCAGATCAACTTCCCCCCGGTTTCTGCGAGTGGGCCAGGGATGATCAAATCAAGTGGGCCCAAGACTTCTGGGAAAACTGCACCAGGGAAGACTTCATGAAGGCCCTGGCATATCTCGACATTGAGGAAGACTCCGTGCCCGACTGCCTGGAGGTGGACGACGAGGAATATACCATCCTGGCCGAGACACCGGCATGGGCGGCCTTTTGTTCTGAAGGGGCTCAAATACTGATTGCCGAGGAGGGATGATGCACACGAGCAACTTCTGGCATTTCACCGGAGAGCCGGACGATCCCCGGTTGGTCTCCATCGCACTGTGGGCCCCCGGCTGGTACAAGGGGCGGCGGCGTTACCCCGCCCTGGCCCCCCGGCGGAATATGCTCAAGCTGGACGAGGCCACCTACCGGGAAGAGTATCGGAAGATCCTGGATAAGCTGGACCCCAAGAAGGTCTTCGAGGACCTGTGGGAGGATGCGATCATGTTGTGTTGGGAGCCCCCCGGCAAATTCTGCCACCGACGATTGGTGGCGGAGTGGCTGGAAGAGAAACTGGGGGTGCAGGTGCCCGAACTCCCGCAAAATGACAACCCTAAACAGAAAGACCTTTTTACCTGAGGAGGCGAGAGGTTATGGCAACAAAGAAAGGTAAACCGACAGGCGACTGTCAAGGTTGCGGGTTCAAAAAAGGCATGATGAACAAGGCCAAGGGCAAGAAGCTCCAGGGCGGCGGGAAATGCACCTACCCCGGAGGCTTTTGTTCCCACAAAGATGTCTGTAACCAAAAAGAAAAGGGGGCCTCTCCACAGGCCCCCGAAACCACTGCCCCGGACTCGCCAAAGCCCGGTTACGAAATTGAATTGTCTCTTATATACCCCAACCCTGACCAGCCCCGCAAGATTTTTCTGCGGGAGGCCCTGGAAGAACTGGCCCAGTCCATCAAGGAGCAGGGGCTCATCGAACCCCTGGTGGTTGCTCCCCGGGGCGAAGGGAAACCCTTCATGCTCATCGCCGGGGAACGGCGCTGGCGGGCTTGTAAGTTGGCCGGACTGGAAAAGGTGCCGGTGCATATCATCAAGGCGGACGACCGGCAGATCGCGGAAATGGCCCTGGTGGAGAACCTCCAGCGCCAGGACCTGACTCCGTTGGAAGAGGCCAAGGCCTTTCAGGCCATGATTGACTCCGGCTACACCAGAGAAGAACTGGCCCGGAAACTGGGCTTCAAGCAGGTCTGGCGGATAGATGAGCGCCTGTCCCTTTTAAACCTGGCCCCCAAGTACCAGGAGGCCATGGTCCACGGTATCATCTCCCCCTCCCAAGCCTTCGAAATGAGCCGCTTGAGCGAGCCGGAAGAACAGGAACTGGTCTTCCGGAAGATCAAGGGCGGTGAGCTGCCCACCTATAATCACCTGCGGCGGTTCGTCAACGCCCTGGTGGAGGCCAGGAAGCAGACCGCTTTGTTTCCTCTGCCCAAAAAGGAAGACCTGGAGGTGGTCTCCCGCTGGGAGAAGGCTCTGGACGCAGTTACCGGCCTCGTCGTCAAATCTTTTGCCCCGGAAGATTGCCGGGTCTTGGCCAAAGTGTACCAGGGGAATACCCAGGTAAACCTGGCAAAGATCGACCTGATTGTCAAACACCTGAATATGATCAAGAAGGCCATGATGGAGAACGCCGGCCGGCAGGAAGTTATGCGAATGGCCCAGGGAGAAGAAACCCTATGCGCGGCGAGTTCCTTATCGACATAACGGCAGTCAATAACCTGGTGGACCGGCAGCGGCGGGTGATCGAAGAGGTCACCCGCCGTTGCCGTTTAAAGGGTAAAAACCATCTTTTTTACTGCCGCACCCGCCCTGTCTGGGAGGGGTGCGACGCCAACAATTTCCCCAAGGAGGAGAAGAGAAATGCAAGTCAATATTGAGCAAGATGTCCTGTTGCAAGGTATCGCCAACACCCTGGGGGTAGTTGACCGCCGGGGCCACATGCCCATCCTGACCCACTGCCTGTTGGAAGCCAACGGCCATGGTCTGGTCATCTCCGCCACCGACCTGGAGGTCAGTTTCAAAGGGGTTTACCCGGCGGAGGTGCAGGAGCCCGGAGCCTTCACCGTCCAGGCCCACACCTTGCACAGCTTGGTGAAAGACCTGCCCAAGAAGGGCCGGTTGGAATTCTCCGGCAATGACACTCGGGCGTTACTTTCGACCGGTGAATCCCGGTACAAGTTTAACGTCCTGTCGCCCGACCAGTTTCCCCCCATTCCGGACATCGAGGCGGACGGTTTGGTGGAGTTGGAGGTCAAGCCCCTGCTGGAAACCATCAAGAAAACCATCTTTTCAGCATCCGGGGACGACCTCCAATACAGACTCTCCAGCGTTTTTTGGGAGCAGGTGGAGCAGGAGGACGGAGCCAAGTTGCGCATGGTCTCCACTGACGGCCACCGGCTGAGTCTGGCCGAGCAGCCTATGCCGGGGGAGGCGCGGCTGGAATTGGGCTCGGGCATTCTGGTCCCCTTGAAGGCCATGCAGGTGATCCAACGGTTTCTGGCCGACTGCCCTCAGGAGACGATCAAACTTGGGGTCAATGACCGGGTCCTTTGCCTGAAGGCGGGTGACAAGGGATTTTCCGTGCGGCTCCTGGAGAAGAAATTCCCGGACTACCGCCGGATCATCCCGGAAACCTGTGCGCACCACTTCACCTTTAATCGGCAGGAGTTAGCAGAAGCGCTCAAGCGCATTGTCATCCTGACCCGGGACCGGTTCCGGGGGGTGGTCTTCACCCTGCCCGGGGACTGCGCCGAGTTGGTGCATGAAAACCCCGAGGTGGGCAAGGGCCGGGAGGTAGTGGACATCAGGGAAAAAACCACGGACCAGGGCGAACCCCTGACCATCGGCTTCAACGCCCCTTACCTCCTGGCGCCGTTGGGAGTGATGCAGGGGGAAACCGTGGTGTTGGGTTGCAATGAACCTAACAGGCCAACCCGCCTCACCGACCCGGCGGACCCCGGGACCGTCTATCTGGTGATGCCCATGGATATGTAACGGGAACGGCGGGCAGAACCGGGGGAGGCGATGCGTCAAGTCGCCTCCCCTTTTTCGTTGGGGAGGAAACTATGGAAGACCACTGGCTCTGGCCTTTGAAGGGCGGGACCTGGGAGGAGCGCCTGATCGCTCTGTATTATTTCGCTCTCTTGGTTGGCGGTCTGGCAGCAATTTATGTGCTGGCCTGGGTCCTGGCGCCCTTCTTCTGAATGGAGAAAACCTTATGTCTGGCAACCGGGCTCCGAGTCCCGGAACCGGCTTTATTCCGAATATGTACCAAAAGGGAAAAACACCGTAAGGAGGAATCGATACCATGATCAAGAATTTTATCCCGAGGTTGGCCGAAAGAGGCCGTATCAAGATCGGCGAAAAGGGAGAGATGAAAACCTCGTCCCAGGGCAAGCAGTTTGCCCAGCCGAAAAAACTTGACCACATGCTTATCACCACCATGCAGCGGGACGCGGCCGGCCGGTTGATACCGGATACCCCTCTCATGGCCAGGCTCAAGCCTGAGGGCGGCAAGATCACCGAGATCCCGATACGTCTTCTGTATGATGACATAGACTTGAACTTTCTGACCCGGTATGCCTGTTACCGGGGCACTCGGTGCTGGTGCTCCGGCGACGGGGAAGCGGCCCAGCGGCTCACCGGGGCCAACGGCAAGTACCAGGAAGTCCCATGCCCTTGCGAGCGTCAGGATCCCCTCTATCAGGCGCAAGACAAATGCAAGACCTTGGGGACCCTGAAGGTGCTCATCGAGGGGGTGGACCGGGTAGGTGGCGTCTGGTCGTTTCGCACCACCAGTTGGAACAGCGTCAACGCCATCCTCTCGTCCCTGGCTCTGATCAAGACCATCACCGGCGGCCCCCTGGCGGGCATCCCCTTGTGGATGGTCCTGTCTCCCAAGACCGTCACCGTGCCCACCAGCGGCCAGAACATGGTGGTCTTTATCATTTCTTTGGAGTACCGGGGCCCGGAAAATGAGTTGGCCGAACTGGGGTATGAACTGGCCCGCCGGCGGGTGGAACACCGGGTCAGGATGGAGACCGTCGAAGAACTGGCGCAGAAGCAACTGGTGGCCCCACACCAGGAACCGCCCCTGGAGCAGGCGGAAACAGCACAGGAGTTTTTCCCGGAGGGGGCGGTAGAGGACCCGAATGTCCAGGCCGGGAGGATCATGTTTAGCCCGGAACCGGATACAGCCCTAACTTCAGCCACCGGAGAGGCGAATCCAGAGACTCCCTCACCTTCCCCTACCCCTCCCCAGGATCATCCCCAGGAGGCCGGAACGGAAAGCGGTGGGGCTAAGATAGCGGCCCCCCAGGCCGGCGAAACCGTCCCCCCGGGCTACGACTGGCCGGACCGTGGCGAAGGGTTGCAGGCGACCGAACTCCCCTCCGAGGGCGATGGGGTTATGCGGGTGCAGATCGGGCCGGAGGAGCCGGCGAAATCGCCGAAATCTCTTCCCAAGGGCAACAAGACCCACCTCCGGCCGGTCCAGACCGACGGCGAGAGCAAGCCATCCCTCTTTTAACCCCTACCCTAACCTTAATCTGGGGAGACCGGCCCGCCACGAGGCTCAGGTGAGGCCGTTTTCCCCGGAAAGAAGGAGAATGCCATGAATAAACAGCAATACTCGTTTTCCCGCCTGGACCTTTACGACCGGTGCCCTTGGGCCTTCAAAACCGTTTACCGGGACAAAATCCCCCGGGCCCAAAGCGAGGCCTTGCAAACCGGTACGTTCATGCACCAATTGATTGCCGACTACCTGGGCCGGCTCATTGCCTCAGCTCAGCTCACCGACTGGGAATGGGCACGGGGCGCCAACCCGAAAGAACCCGTTGCCCAGGTGTCCGAGATGGTGGAGATGTGGGAAAGGTTTTACCAGACCTTCACCCTGCCCCCGGCCATGGACGCCCCCGGGGTGGAAAACAAACTGGCCTTTGACTCTGACTGGCAGCCCTGCGCGTTCTTCTCCGAGGAGGCCTATTTCCGCATGGTCATCGACTTTCACTTCCGCCAGGAGGCCCTGGGAGTCATTGTGGATTGGAAGACTAATCGGGCGGTGCCCGAGACGGTGCAGAAAGACTTGCAATTGCGCACTTACGGCTGGGGACTGAAGCAGGCCCTCTATCCCGACATTGAAGAGGTGCTGCTGCGGCTGCACTTTCTGCGCTACGGCAAAGAACGAGAAGTGCTGCTCAGTTCCCAGGACCTGGCCGCAGTGCCGGATGAACTGAAGGCCCGTATCGAGGTGATCGAGGCGGACCACACCTTCACTCCTACCCCTGGCTCCTTCTGCGTTTGGTGCGGGGTTACGGCACACTGTCCCGTGATGGCCCAGGCCCTGGTGCCTGTGGAGATCATGGCCCCTGCTACCCGGGAACAGGCAGAAAAAGCTGGCTCCCTGCTCTTAGCCTTGCAGAAGATGGAAAAGGAGCTAACTGCGCGCTTGAAGGATTGGGTCAAGGAATATGGCCCTATCCAAGTAAATGATATGGTTTATGGCACCTCTCCAGTCGTATCTTACGACTTCAACCCCCAACTGGTTACAACCACTCTTCTGGAAGCTGGCCTCAGCCGGGAAGAGGTCTGGTCTCTTCTTTCTATCAATAAGACCAATCTCGAGCGGGGACTGAGGAAGTTGGGCCGTAAAGATCTTCTAAACCGAGCATTATCAACCTGCAAAGCCAAAAACTCGGAAAAGATCGAATTCCAGAGGTTAAAACCAAGTTGACAAGCCTCCTTTAGCAATGCTAATCTTTAGTCCATGTAAGGACTCCCAAAAGGAGAAGCCCATGAAATGGGCAGGAAATTTGGGCCCCCCCCGCTGCCCAGACAAGGGGGCTTCCTGGCAAATAGCAGCCCTTCAGGGATTGGTATGGACCTGAAGGGTTGTATTGCTTTTGAAGCTATGGAATGCATCCTTTGAAACCATACCCTATTGATTGAACTCTCTCGATAACCGGAATCTGGCTTTACAGAAAAATTTGAATAGCTTGGGAAAAGCGCTTGCATTATCTATCGAGTATAACATATGAAGATCTTTAAAATATCAATAGTGATTGCTTTGCTCACGGCTGGTCTCCCGGCTCTGACGAAAGCAGAAGCGGAAAAAAATTTCTTGACATTCATAAACAAATCAGGCGAAACGGCCTTAGTTAAACTTGTAGGACCGACTCGAAACGTAGTCCAGGTAGCTCATAACAAGGAGAAAATGGTGCGGATTTCGTCCGGGGTTTATCGTATCTTTGTCCGCTATGGCGAACCAGGCCGCTACCGCTATTCCAAAGGGGAATCCTTTGAAATCGAGGATGTCCCAAACGGGAACATTAAGGCCCAACTCACTCTGCACGGGGTTGTGGACGGCAATTATTCCGTCAGCCCAACTGATGAGAATGAGTTTTCCCAAAATTAATTTTATTAATCCAGTTATTTTTGTCTTGTGTTCTTCCTAATTTTTAGGGGGACAAGATGGCCGGTAGTCATGAGAAGGTTACTTATACCGCCGTGGGGATTCGCGGCGATTTTGAGATCTTCATCGGCAATTCCCCCTCTTGTAAAGTCTGCGTCCAGGGTATCCACGGTATAGCCTCCAAACATGCCATTCTCAAGCGCAAAGGGGACAGTCTCTTCATCAAGGACTTGGGGTCCCAAGCCGGGACCTATCTCAACAAGACCCGGCTTCCCCAAAATCGATGGAAAGAGATTACCCGTCACGACCAGATAACTATCTGCAACGTCCCGGTAAAGATCAGTGAAAAATTGTTTTTAGGACGCGACCGCGTGGGTTTGGCAACAACCCGACTACATTACGCGGACAGAGGGAAAGATCTCTGCCAGGGGGTATACCTACGGGCTGAACCGGGCACCCTTACGGCCATCATGGGTCCCAGCGGTGCTGGCAAAAGCGTCTTTCTGAAGCTGATCAACGGCTATTATCGACCTACCAAGGGGCGGGTAATCATTGGTGACAAACCCAACATCTTCGATTTGCACCGGCATCTTGAACATATTCGGGACTTCCTGGGCTATGTACCTCAGGAAGACTTGATGATCCCGGAGTTAACCGTGCGTCAATCCCTCCACTACCGGCTACGGCTGCGGTTTCCGGAAATGGAGGCTTTGGTGCGCCAGAAGCTCATTGACGAGACCTGCGAGCAATTGGGTTTCGCCAGCAGTCGCCGGGAGAAATTTCTCGACACCCATATCGAGGTCTTGAGCGGTGGGGAGCGCAAGCGGGCCAACATCGCCCTGGAACTCATCACAAAACCCTTGATTCTGATTCTGGATGAACCCACCTCCGGGTTATCTTCCATGGATTCCGTGCGCATCGTAGCTCTCTTAAAAGAACTGGCCAGGCGGGATAAGCTAACCATTATAGCCACCATACATCAGCCTGGGCGGAAGATGTTCAGCATGTTTGACAATCTTATGCTTCTGGGCTACGGTGGTTTGATGGGTTATTTCGGCCCATCGGACAAAGCCACAGATTATGTGCTGGAGGTAACAGGCAGGTTCTGTGGCGAGCGCAACCCAGCTGAGTTTCTAATGGAGTTGTTCGAATGAAGCCTGGCAGTGAAATAGGGAAGATAATAGAGCATTTTAATAAAAGGACGGCCAAACCAGGATATATTCCGCAGCCACTTGATGAGAAACACTATCAGATCAAGGATGCTGGACGGAAGCTAACTGTCAACCTGAAAATCCGTTTTTCCCAGTGGTCCATCCTCTTGAGCCGAAACCTCCGGGTGTCTTTGCGGGACCGCAGCAACCTGATCCTGCTGTTTGGCCAAGTGCCGGTGATCGCCCTGCTACTCATCTGCGCCTTCTGGAGTTATCTCAACGATGAGCGGCGCTATGACGACTTTGCCCGGACTATTTATTACTTCGATACCTTGAAGGCGCCCTATGAGAAAGCGGGGCAAGCCGTCCCTGTAGATCGGTTGATAAAGGAGGCCGGGGAAAAAGCTAGGAAAGAAACCCTCCTGATCAGCGAACCTACCGCCCGACAGCGGGGCTCGGTGACATTTCTTCTGGTGGCCTCCTGCATCTGGTTCGGCATCATAGGCGCCTGCTGCGAAGTGGTAACCGAGAAGCACATTCTCGAACGGGAGAGCCGCTCCTGCATATACCTCTGCCCCTACCTGCTGGCCAAAATGGCCATGATGGTCCTCGTAACGGGTCTTCAGACCATCCTCCTCGCTTTCCTGGTCGTCCCGATGTTGCTGCAGTTGCCGCTCATACCGATGCTGCACCTCTGGCTGGTGTTATGGGTCACGGCTATCTCCGCCGCTGCCCTGGGGTTACTCATCTCCTGCCTATCCCGAACCCTGCGTTTTGCCCTAACCGCGGTGCCCTTGCTGCTGATCCCCCAGTTAGTGTTTGGGGGGTTTTTGCGCCCCCCGGTACAACTGCTGGCTGGCCCGGTTCCGGTTCGGATGATCAGCGACGGGATCAGCGCCATGGCCATCCAACGCTGGGCATTCGAGGCCGCTCTAGTCGGAGATGTCTGTATGCAGCATTGCGTCCTGAGCCAGGAAATCATGGCTAAGAGCGCTGACACCCTGAGCCGGTATGCCGAGCTCAATGTCATAAGATTTAACCGCATATCTATCGTGAACCTATTTTTCAACCCCCGTGCCTCCGGCTATACCGTAATACCCTGGATATGGCTTGCGGCTTGGACCATCCTCTACCTGCTTGGAGCCTATATTGTCCTAAGATTTCGATATACAAGGGGGTGATAGCACCAGATCAACCGGGCCTATGACCAATACGACGAAGGAAAGCGGCCGCAATAGTACCTTTGCTGAAGAATCTCGGCGTTAGCACGCCGGAAAACGCTTAAAAAAAGGAGGCTAATTCATGAGAAAATCATCGGTGTTCCTGGCAACTCTCCTTCTCCTTGGGGGCCTGTTGGCACTGACCGGCCCAGCCCAAGCCGACCTGAGCAAACTTGATATTGTGGCAATTAAAAGTATAAACATAACGAGTTCCGGCACTAATTATATGGCGGAGATCGTCGCCCTGGTATCTAACAAGGGTGATCAAAATCTCAAGCTGAAAGACGTCAATTTCAACGTGAAATTCCAAGGGCAGGACAATGTTCTGGATTTTGGCAATGCCAAGGTGGACGAACTGGTGGTCCCCAAGGCCTCAGACCCACAGAACCCCACCACGGTAGATCTGAAGCTCAAAGTTAAAGTGGGTCCAAAGACTGAGAGCACCGTCAGCCGCCTGGTTGATATGTTCAATATGGTGGGCAATCCCGCCATTTCGCCGGTGATGCTCCTGGATGGCACGGCGGAAGTAGGTCGGGAAGTGGAGAAAGGGTGGATTTATCAAAGCGGCATCCGGGCGGAATTGAAATTCCACCCCTCCGTTCAACGGCAGGTGCTCTTTAAGTAGCTGGATTTCTTCCTGTTAGGCAAGGAACGGGCTGCCTGCCCGAGGTAGCGCAGCCCTATTACTATTTTTACAAAATTATAGAAGTAAAACCGAGGAGCCCCATCAGTGAAGAATTCTCTGAAATTCGGCGTCCTTCCACCTATCTAATCCTGGTTTAAGAATAGAAAAAGGGTTCTCATGCATTACAACGTTGGAGATGTTATCGAATGCCGTCACTGCGGAGGTCGGTCACGCGTCACTGCCATTGAGGGGAACAAGCTAGAACTCGAGTTGCTCAGCACTGGCGCAGTACCAGGACAATGTGGTAATTGCGGCAACATAATCTGCGCAGCATGCATGTCGAAAGGAAATGGCAAGTGTCCAATATGCGGTGTGTCCGGTGATTGGACGTTATATCAACAATGGCAACTCCTTGGATTTGAGGCACCAAAAACTGTTGGAAGATCTGAGTCTCATTCCGACATTTTCGCCTCGGTGGAAACGGGCGACTTAGATGCAGTCCGGGCTCAGTTAGCTACGAATCCGACTTTGATCGCCACCCGTAGAGCCGATGGATGTACAGTTCTTCACATTGCGGTTCTATCAAAATCTCAGGAAATTATAGAATATCTCCTTAACAAGAAGTCAGATGTATCAATAACTGACAACAAAGGTCAAAGTGCTCTGATGTACGCGGTAGCTAACGATAGTCCTGAGATCGTCCGTATTCTTCTCGAGCACGGGGCGAATCCCAACGTGCAAAGCAATAACGGTCTAACACCGCTCTTCGATGCTGCGACTCATGGACGAACTCAGATCGCAGCGCTATTAATCAAGCACGGTGCGGATATAGAACAAACCGGAAGCGGTTTGACTGGTGATATTCAACTTAGCCTAACACCCCTACAGATAGCTGTTCTGCAGGGACATTTAGAGTTAGTGGAGCTACTTGCGTCTGCAGGGGCGAAGGTCAGGGCTCGGGAATCTGTCGCCGGCATGGAGCCCATACACTTTGCCGTTGTAGCTGTTGTCAGGGGTACTGGCAGCATTGAGACTCTGAAGCGGCTTGTTGAACTTGGAGCTGATGTCAACGCCAAGGACAAAGAGGGTCATACCCCACTGAAGTTGGCCCGTAAGTACTCTAAGGATGACGTTGCTAAAGAGCTAAAGGACCTTGGCGCAACCGAGTCGACCTCATGCTTCATCGCCACGGCTGTGTATGGGGGACAAGATGCGGAGCAAGTGGTGACACTCCGCCGATATCGAGACAACGTGCTCGCAAAAAGCCATATGGGGCGCCGATTATCTGGCATATATAATGTTGTGGGGCCACTTTTGGCTGTTTGGGTAGATCGCGGATGGATCCCACGATTATTGCTGAGATGGGCATTCGATCTACTGGCAAATAGATTGGAGTCTACTAAGAGGCAGACCTTTTTTACACAAGAAACTGAGATAAAGTTCATCGGAATTGGCAGAACAGATAGACAGCTAAAACATAAGGAGGATAACCATGGAAGAATTCAGTGATACCAGGCGGCTGCCGGTTTACCTGGTCCTGGACACCTCCGGTTCTATGGCGGGAGATCCCATCGAAGCGGTGAAAGAAGGGCTCCAGACCATGTTCACCGAATTGAAGGGCGATCCCCAGACTCTTGAAATCGGTTGGCTCAGCATTATCACCTTCGATGACAAGGCGGAGGTGAAGCTGCCCTTTACCTGGATCGGTCAGGCCCAAACCCCTCAAGGTATTCGGGCCCAGGGCACCACTGCCATGGGATCCGCCTTGGAATTGCTCACCAACTGTATTGACGGGGAGGTACGGAAGCATACCAAAGAGCAGAAAGGCGACTGGAAGCCCCTGGTATTCCTGATGACCGACGGCCAACCCACAGACGGAAACCGCTGGCAAAGTGCGTTAAAAGATTTAAAGAAACGGGTGTCTGTGAAAATTATTGCTTGTGCTGCGGGTGGCGCCGCCGATGTAAATCTCCTGGAACAGATCGCCGGGCCCGAGAATGTAGTGCGCTTGCGAGATGCCTCGTCTCAGAACATCAAAAAATTCATCGAACTGGTAACCGCATCCATCAAAACCTCCAGCGACAAAATTGGGCAGGGACAAGCCGCACCGGACGTTATCTACATTGGGGACAAGGATGACGAGGGGTACCTTCGGATTCCCTGAAAATGCCGGGAAAAAATCATGGATCAAGGCCATGAACCTTCAAGATGACCGGCCTTTGGCATACAGAAGAGCCAAAGGGTCTTTTCCGGGTTGCGGGAGATCGGAAGGGGAGAAGTGATGGAAGAATTTGAAGCCTACCAACGGCGGTTGCCCATTTATCTATTGATCGACTGTTCCCAAGGCATGGAAGGCGCCCCCATCCAGGCCATCGAGGACGGTATTAATTCCTTTGTCAATGATTTGAAGGGAGACCCCATAGCACTGGAATCCGTTTGGTTGGGCGTCCTCACCTTCGCCACGGTGGCCAAGGTTCCGGTGCCCCTCACGGAATTGTCCAAGTTTCAGCTTCCTCACCTGGAGGCTCAAGGAGCTACGGCCCTGGGAGATGCCATCCGGTTGCTCCTGCGTCTTTTGGAAACCGACATTAGGAAGACCTCCCCCACACAAAAGGGTGATTGGAAGCCCATGGTGTACATCTTTACAGACGGTGATCCCACCGACGAATGGGAAGCGGACACGCAGGATCTTCGCCAACGGAACTTGGCAAAAATCATCGTCTGCGGGGCTGGCCATGAAGTCAAAGAAGAAACCCTTAAACTCATAGGGGACAAGGCACTGAAGCTCAGGGATACTTCTCCAGGAACGTTAAAGTCTTTCATGGAATGGGTAAGCGCTTCCATTGCCGGAAAGAGCCGCATCTTGGGCACCTTTGGGTCTGCGGAGATGGAGCCCGACTTACCCGAAGATATCGTGATCGTGAAGTAGCCCGTATTATGCAGCTCGCGCTCGACCCTTGACCCCTTAAGGAGAACTGTATGGCGGCGGAAAACCACCAACGACGAGACGATAATCATAAAGCACCCAGACTATCTGAGCTTGACCCCCCTCCTGAAACTACGCCAGCCCATATAGAGCTATCCAACCCACAAACAGTCGCGGTTGATGAGAGGCCGCCCATATCTGGGGAAGAAGTAGTGGTCGAACCGGTGCCCCCCGAACCGGCGGCAATTCCAGAACCCAAGCCTGAATGGTTAGTCTTGGATCCGGAAGACCATTCGGATCCCGTGGCTCACGAAGTAACCGGTTTTGATAAAAACCTACCAAATAGCTGGAAACTGGTGGCGGCCAGCATCAGGGGTAAGGCCCATGCTCACAAGGCCAAGTGGCGGGACGATGCCTTCGGTCTTGGCTGGGTGGACGAGTGGGCTATTTTGGCGGTAGCCGACGGCGCCGGGTCGGCCAGATTATCCCGGGTAGGCGCACGCATTGCCTGCGATGAGGCTGTGGCTACCCTGAAAGACTTGCTCTTTCATTTTCATTTGAAAAAAAGTCGGACCAAAAGCCCAGAACCGTCCGATCTGCAAAGGCTTGGGACTTTCCTAGTTCAAGCGAGCCGAATGGCCAGGAATGGCATCCGCCGGGAAGCAGGGATACGGGAATGTTCCGAAAATGACTTGCATACCACCCTCCTGCTGGCCATTCATGGGCCCTGGAAGAGAGGGTCTCTGGTGGGCGCCTTACAGATCGGAGATGGAGCCATTGCGCTTTATACTGGACACAGCACCTGCACCATTCTGGGTGAGGCTGACCATGGCGAATATGCAGGGGAATCTTTATTCTTGACCTCTTCGTTCATTGATTATGAGAGCCGGGTTAACTTAACCGTGACGGAAGACTTGCGCTGCCTGGCCGTGATGTGTGACGGGGTGGCAGATGATTTCTACCCTCCCCATCGAAAGTTGATCCATCTCTTTAACGGAGACCCCATCGATAACATGAAAAGCAAGGATGGCGGCATAGTACGGGGCATCGTCCATGAAGCTCTCATGGACCCGCAACCAGCCCCGTCCCTTCTGAATTGGCTGCACTATGAGAAGAGGGGTTCTTTTGACGATCGGACCCTGGCCTTGTTGTATAGGAGCGACCTGCCTTGAATAGTGAAAAAGCGATCCTCAAAGATGGACGGGAAGTGGAATATATTCCTGAAAAGATCGGTGAAGGCGCAACGAAGACGGTGTACTTCAACGCCGACCGACAATCAGTCATTTGCTTTTATAAAGATAAGCACCTGATCAACGACCCGAGGCATATGGCCCGTTTGGAGAAAATCCTGGGTAGCTTCAATATGACTCTTGTCCAAGATCAAGGCGGCAATGCAGCCACTCAGGGAGATGCCGACCACTTCCGGGAGCTGTTCTGTTGGCCCACAGGGATCGTGGTTCAACCTCGGTTAGGTATTATGACCCCCGCGTATCCCCGCAACTTTTACTTCGACTCTGGAAACTTTAAAGGTAAGGAAAAACAAGGGAAGTGGTTCTCCAGCCCCATGGTGCGGCGGATGCTAACAACGGAAGAGCGGGGTCACTGGCTCAATTACCTTCAGGTGTGCATTCTCATAGCCCGGGCGGTGCGAAAAATGCACTTCTCGGGATTGGCCCATTCCGATCTTTCCAGCAAAAACGTACTCATTGACCCACCGAATGGCAAATGCGCCGTGATCGACGTTGACACCCTGGTGGTGCCGCAAATCTTTCCGCCGGATGTCCTAGGAACCAAAGGTTATATTGCCCCGGAAGTTCTGGCCACTCAAAACCTGACCCTCGACGACGAAAAGCGCAAACTTCCATCCATCAAGACGGATCGCCATGCCTTAGCCGTCCTAATATACGAATACCTGTTGCGTCGTCATCCCTTGGACGGCCCCAAGATTCACACCACCTCTTCCACAGAAGAAGACTATTTTCTAACGATGGGGGAAAAGGCCTTATTCATCGAACATCCCCGGGACCATTCCAATCGGTCCTCGAAACTCAAGGTCACGTATCTCCAATTGGGGCCTTATTTGGCCGATTATTTTGAAGGGGTGTTCATCAAAGGCCTCCACCAGCCGGATGCACGGCCCAGTTCCAGTGATTGCGAGAAGGCCCTTTGCCTTACCGCAGATTTTCTAGTCCCTTGCGGCAATCCCAAATGCGAGGAGAAGTTCTTCGTTTATATTAAGAACACCAAACCCAAATGTCCGTGGTGCGACTGGGAGGCAAAAGAACGGCTGCCCATCTTGCATTTTTACCGGTCTTTTAGAAATCAGTTCATCAGCGATAAACATTTCCTGGTTGGGTGGGACAAACGCCCTCTTAACAAGTGGCATGCCATCAGAGACTTATTGCCGGACGAGAAGACGGATCGCACCAACTTGGGGATGATCAGGTTTCATCAAGGACAATGGCTGCTCATGAACAAAGGATTAGACTCTATGTTGTCGCCGAGCGGCAATCCTGTGCCGCCTCAGCATGCGGTCGTCTTAAAGGAGGGTGAGGAAATTGTTCTCTCTCAGAGTCCCAATGGACGTCGGATACGGGTGGAAATGACCCCTTAAGGCGCTGATGTAATTCTTCATTGCGATACAGGGATATTCCTAAGCCATTGAGACACAAATCGATGCTCTGAAAAGTTTAGTCATGAGGTGCCCATGGAAGATCAATATGTGAAACGCTACCCTCCGCCTTTTGCACCGACGCCTCCTGAACCTTCCTTGGGTCAACGTTTCTTTTGTTTTTTTACCAGCTCCGGAAGAGCCCTACGTCGTCTCTGGCAAGCCTATCAAAATCCTGATGATTCTCACCGTATTGTCGGTGTTGTTAGGGCATTAGCACAACTCCGGCGTCAGGAGCCACATCATAAAATAGTTCGCCTCATTTCCCAGCTCTTATTATTCCTAACCTGGAGTGCTCTTCGGAACCGGGATTGTGAGGCCGCCTGTCAATGGCTGGGTGAGTTGGATCAGGATTTTCCCCACTTGGAGGAACGGGTCTCTCTACGCTGGGAGTTAATGAATTTACTCTTAGAAAGCCCCGACTTGAATGGTTACCTGGCCCAAACCCAGGCCTTTCTGGCGGATCCCTTGGTGAACCCAGAATTCCACCCCGATGCCGTCCACGAAACCATTGACCTAACCTACCAAATTTCACCCACCCAGTGCGCGGCAGCCTTGGCAGGGGCCCATTCTCAACTGGCACAAACCCCGGAGGTCCGAACCGCCTTGGCTTCGTGCCGCTGTCCTGATGCCTTTTCCTCCCGCGAGGAGGCAGACACCTGGGTTACCAAGATCAATCCTCGGATATTAGCCTTTTCGGATTTTCTCCAGGCCGACGCTCTGTTGGTAGCTGCCCGGGGGGCTGAATGGAGGGGTGATTGGGCGGCCATGGAAAATGCAGCGCAAGAGGCTATAAAGCTCTTAAGCCATTATCCGGCGGCCCAGTACTGGTTGATCCGGGCCAGGCTGCATATTTCTGAGGGAGATCCCCTAGCAGGTATAGACTTCCAAGTCACCGATCAGGTAACCCTCCCTGGTAAGCGATTGGCGCTTCTGATTAATCTGCACACCACACCTGCGCTGCCGAATGCATACATAGCCATTCCCATCATGTCGGGAACCTTAGGGCCCATTGCCCCCATGGAAAAAAGATTAACCCTGGGGCTCCTAAAGCGGGCTCTTGCTTCAGAACAAGCCCGTAGCAGGGAAAACATAGCAGAATGCGCGGAGGTGTGTCAGAAAACCGCTGATATAGCAGGGCCCCAGCCATGGACGGAATTTGCCCAAGCCTTGAAAGAGATAGAGATTGACGGCCAATATGAAGCAGCATTCCAACGACTAGAACAAAAAGAGGTTTTGCAGGAGGAAGAGTCTGCCCCCTTGGTAGCCCGCCTTGCTCGTATCCTGGGAGGTAACCCCCAAGTTCCGGCGCAAGCAAAAGATTGGCCGACAACCCTGGAAGCGGCTATGTATCGCGTTTTCTCCGCCCCAAAAGCCGACTTTGCCATCACCCCTGCAGCCCTGTCACAGAATCTGGCCCAAGCCGGGCAAAACCCATGGTTCCAGAGGTTTTCGGATCTATCGGACGTAGGAGCTATCCTAAATTGGGCTTTGCGGGCCTTGGAGGGGGATACCGCAGTGGGCGACGAACTCCTGGCCTACCAAGTGCCTGTTCAACTGCAACCCTGGGCAAGGTTTTTGTTAACCCGAGTAGGATTACTGGCCCTGCCCCCCAAGGCGGTCCCTCGTTTTATGGAGTCTGTGGGGTTATACCAGTCTGCCGAGGCCTGGTTCGTAGAGGCATACTGGTGTCACTACGGAAGACGAAACCCTTTGTCTTCTAGATGGAAGCCGATGGTTAATTTCCTGTTACGAGGAGTTGATGTGATTTTTCGTAATAGTAACCTGAATCCATCTGTCGTGTTGCGCGACGATATGGCCGAAGATTCTTGGGAGTTGGCTGATGCTTTGTTAAACTATCGCTCCAAGGGTTATAACTCGGCCATTACTCTGCCCACAGATTCTCCCGCCGCCGCCTTTCCCTATTTGGGGAGTTTGGCAGATGGCTCGTGTGTTCAGGAGATCCTCCTGGAGAGGAGTTTTGCCTTGGCCCGGGCTGCCCTTCATGAAGGCCCAATTAAGAGGGCGGTTGAGCAAATGCAAATATTAAATCAAGATCTTATATCTCTTTCTGCCCTGGCCGCCGCATTTTGGAGGCCCATCCTTTTGTACTGGCAGGGAGTGGCTACAGCCCATGCCGGGCAGGACGAAGCTGGGGACTTACTGGCGAGCCTGATCCCTGGCCCCAAAGGTCCAGAAGCATGCGTGCAACTGGCCCTTTTGGCCATAAAAAAGGGTGACCTCCCTAAAGCTGAAAACGCCTTGGCGGGCTTGGATGACCAGACCCGCGGACTGGCATATGCTCGGGCTTTGATTCACACCCGGAGGGGGGAAGTGGAAGCAGCACGGTCAATCCTCTTGGCTTGCTTAAATCAGGATCAAGATCGGAATGGCCATCAACCTTACAATTTGGCAGCCCAACGTCTTTTGGCCGCACTGGAGGAAAGGGAGGGACAGATAGAAGCTGTGGTCAAAACCCATAGTGACATCCTGGCCTCCAATCCGGAAGACGCTATTACCCTGGCAAGGCTGGACCGGCTTCTCCTTTACCAGTATTATTCGGGTCTTATCATGCAGCCATCTGTTGTCCCTTCCGCCGACTTGCGCCTTCATAAGGCGGTGCCGCAGGTGGGATGGTCCAGGGATTATCACTTCTTGGCCCGGTTGTTTCTTACGAGCGCCGAAGAGATGGATACGGCAGAATTCAGACATGAGTTAAGCGGTTATTTAAATGAAGCCCGGCCCGCTGCAGCTCCTGCTTGGTGGCAGGTAGTAGCCCGCCGTCTCCTTGAGGTCGGACGCTCCGGTTCTGCTCTGGCAGTCCTGGGGCAAAAAGGTGGCGGTGAAGGTCCTTCTTGGTTTCGTCGCACTTATTACATTCTGCGAGCATGGGAGCTGTTGACCAAACTAGGCCAGCCCAATCGGGCTCCTGATGAGGATGCTGTCCGCACATTGGCCCACAAGCTCTGGCTGAAACGAGACAAGCCCGCAGGTCAAGATGACGAGCTCTGGTCCACCGCTGAATTGATGCTGAAGGAAGAAGGATTGGTACATCTGGGGGGTCGGGTAATTGGAGCTATTAAGACCACGGCTGCAGACCTGGAACCACTGCTGAAAGATCACCAGGACCCGGAGCTGACCCGCTGGTGGTCCCTATTACGCAGTGCCGCCGCCTCTAAAGACCATCCGGACACCCTAGAATTCTGGAATGCCCCGGGTGCGAGCTGGGGCTTGAACGATTGGCCCTTCTGGCGAATTACGGACTTGTGGGCTCCGGAAGGGACCCCTCGGGAGCAGGCCGCGGAAATCCTTTCTCAGGCGATCCAGGAGGCAAACCCAGCATCATATTGGTCGGGAGTGCAGATTGACTTGCTGGCTGCCCTGAGCAACTGGCTTCAGAACCGGGACGATGATTATTTAAAGTTTTATGAGTGTATCCTTCCCCAATTGGAGAATCTGCCGGTTGACCCCCGCCATCTCTGGTTGGCGGCCGCCTCCATCTGGTTCTGGCGCCAGGACTGGCAGACTTTATTGGAACGAGAACTGCCTCCTTGCGTGGAAGACCTGTGGTATCACCCGGCCCGGCTGCTCATGGGTATGGGATATGCCCGAGCCGCCGCAGCCGCCAAAGATGAACGGCAGGCCGCTCCTTTGGCCCGGCAAGCCAAAGAGTTGCTGTCCCCACTATTAACCCAATTAGAGAACTCGGAGAATAGGAATGCTACTGGATGATCAAGGATTGCGGGTATCACGCCTGGACCGGCCCTTGGCAGAAATCCTGGGACCCCTGCCGGGTAAAGAAGGCGACAACGTGCTAGCGGAGGCGGTGCAGCGCCAGGGTGCCAAGGTGGACCTTGTCCACTGGGTCTATTGCCTTGCGAATGCCCCCGGCAGCTTTCTGCGTTCTCGTCTCATCGAGGCTGCAAATAAAACCCCAGAGCAGTTCATCAAAGTGATGGAATCCGGCATCCCAGCAGCCAAGGTCAAGACCCCCATGCCCCTGGCCAAGCTTACTGCGGCTGTAGCCACACCCGAGGTTCTGAAAATGTTGGAAGAGGCCGAACGCTTGGCCGCCGAACATCAGAATCCTCAGGTGAACGAGGCCGCCCTGACCCTGGCACTCATCCATACCGCCACCGGTATCTTATCCCTGATGCTTAACAGCTGGGCAACAGAGGAAGGGCTACAACGTTTTGCTGCCCTACTGCGAGGCCGCATTGCTGGGGAGGCCCAGGAGATCACCCGTGACACTTTTTTCGACTCCCAAGGAAAACTGAACCTGGCCCTTTTCGACGCCAATGGCCGCAAGTTTTGCCAGCGCCTGCGGGAAGACATGGCCAGCATGGGGGCCAAGCAGGTCACCACGCACCACCTGCTTTATACTCTCCTTGGGCTAGAGTCCGGGCTGCTATTCCGGGGACTGGCCATCCGGGGCATTAACGTAAAACGCGACCTGCACACCCTGTTGTCCCGGGAGTTGGCCCGCCCCGGCGCTAAACGCAACCCGGACTTTGCTCTTGCTTCCAGCAGCCTGTTCGGGGCGGTGGTGGAGGTCTTTGTGGAGGCCGGCAAAGTGGCCCGGGAGCGAGGCGCCAATGCCATCGCCGAGGCTGATGTTAGCCGCGCTTTTCTCCAGAAGCAATCTCGGGTATTGACCCAACTCTTTCCCAAAGACGCTCCCCTAGACGCACAAAGTCTTCGGGACTACCTGGATTCCACGGAAATGGAGGAAGCCGAAGAGGAAAAACCCATCCTGCGATTCACCATTGGCGACATTGAAAAGCGCATTAATCAACGCATCCGGGGCCAGTCACAGGCTGTGGGCCGCATCATGCCCTGGATTAAGCGCCTGCGCTTCGGCCTGCGCCGCAAGGGCCGCCCCGCGGCGGTATTTCTCTTTTTAGGGCCCACCGGCACCGGCAAGACTCAATTGGCCAAGGAATTGGCAAATTATGTCTTTGGCGACGAAGACATGCTTCTCTTTATGGAGATGGGCCAATTTCAGACCAAGGAATCCATGAGCGGCTTCATCGGCGCACCACCGGGTTATGTGGGCTACGGAGAAGGTAAGCTCACCAACGGCTTGCGGGATAAGCCCGAGTGTGTGGTGCTGTTTGACGAAATCGAAAAGGCCGACGTCCAGGTCTTCGACACCCTGCTTCGCTTTGCCGACGAAGGTTTGATTTCTGATCCCGCCGGTCCCGTTAGAGATGGTCAAAAGTGCATTATTGTCATGACCACCAATGCCGGCCAGACATGGCTACAAAATGATTATCTGAAGATCCAAGAAGCCTTGCGCCACCCGGCGCAGCTCACGGATACCCTGGCTCAGGCCCGGGCCAATCAGGACCTGCCGGGCCGCCTCCTGGAGGCTGCTCGTGGTGAATTGCAAAAGAAAGGCTTCCGTCCTGAGTTCATCGGCCGGGTGGATGAACTGGTCACTTTTTTGCCCTTCGACCAACCCACCTGCCGGGAGATTCTGGACGATATTCTGGAACAAGAACGCCTGGAGCTCCTGGACCTCAAAGGGGTGGAGCTGGTGGTGGAAGAAAGGGCGCGGGATATCCTCACTGAAAAGGCCATGATCCGTACCCTATCAGAAGGAGCCCGAGGCATCCCCCGGGTGGTCAATGAATATATTATCAACAAAGCCATTGATGAGCTGACGGATTTAGAAGAGCGCCAAGTTCCGGTACATCGGCTCAATGTCTTCGAGTACGATCTGGGTGTGGCCGTGGAGGCCGCATGATGTCCTGCGACGCGGGAGTTTCAGGTATGTCAGTAAGGGATCCGGTTAAACTGGACGAACTGGTTTCGTAAGCTTTTTTCGAAACCAGGCATGATCCCCATAATTTCGAGTGGCAATACGAATCAAGCGGACTGACCAATGGATTGACCGTGCGGCGGAATCTTGGACAAGGAGCAGATAATGCCTGAGGAAAAAAACCTTGCCAATGTCAAAAATCAATTGCCCGAACCAGTGTATGAATTGGTGGAGGAAATGCTGGGACACCTGGAGATTACCCAGAACCCCGAATGGCAAGCGTACCGCAGCCTGGTAGGTCAGAACAGGTATGGCTGGACAGAAGTCCCTTACAACGACCGGGCCTTTAAAATCTGGGGAGATTCGCTGCGTCGAAATCATGAAGATATTACTACTCTTCACCACCTCGCCATCATGCACCATGCCCGGGCTTTTGACCTGGAAATGGGGTCTGAGCCCCAACAGGCCGACCAGGATTGGCAAACCGCCCTGGATTATTGGTACCGTTTATGGGCCAACGACACCTTTTGGGAGCGGCTTGCCGGGAAGTTGAGTCCTGACCAGGACCAAGCCGGGATCATAGCCCGGATTAAACATAATTGGGCGGAGCATCTACTCCAGATACATTTAGGCATCGCCTGCGATCCGGCCACTAAGAAGCAACGCATCAGCTATCACGTGCGTCTAGTCCTGGAGTCCACCTTCCCGGAAGCAATCAAGGAACGTGTGCGGGCTTTATCTTACGAAAACTGGGCCCGGGCCAAGATAGAGAGCCAGGTTTGGGCGCCAGATATGTTGACCCCTGAGATACTGGAAGAAGGTTTGAAGCAAATCAAGGCTTACCTGGAACGGGACCCTGGCTGCATCCCCGCCCTGGGGGACGTACTGCGTTTGCAACTGCGCCTGGTCACTGCCTGGCACCAGCAAATCATGTCCTTAAACTCCGAAGACCCGGTCGTCAAGGATCTGTTCCAGACTATCTCTCAAAACGCCAGCCAGTGGGAACCCTACTTGCGGCAATTGCTGGTAGGCCTGGAGAAACTGGATCACGACTTGCGGGAAAAGCTTTGCGCCTGGTATCGCCGCATGGGCGAGGTGCGTATGGTGGTGAAACAATTTTCCCAGGCCGCCACTTTCTTCGAAAACGCTATCGCCGCCGCCGACCAGGACGAAGACCGCCTTGACCTGGACCGACGCCTGGGAGAAACCCTGGCTCTTGAGGTCCGGGAACTGGCCGGCAGCAGCAATCCCGAGGACGAGAGGCGAGCCAAAGAGATGTGTGATCGAGTGCGTCGGCGACCCCATCTTTCACTCACGGCCATCCGCTTCCTGGCCAATGCATATATGCTCATTCGAGAACACGATCTCGCCGAAGAGGTATGCCGTCAAGCTCTTGCACGAAAGCCCGACTCCTTAACACTAGAAGAACTCACCGAAATAGAAGAACAGAAAGCCGACATCGAAGAACTAATGGACATGATCCAAAAGGCTCGCAAACGCCAGCAAGTAGAATCCCTGCTGGAACAGGCGGTAGACCTATTGAAAAATGACCGCTTCGATGGAGCCTTGCGGTTTATTGATGAGGCACTGCAACTGGATCCGGAACGTGGAGATACCCTGATCCTCAAATGCCAATGCCATTTAGGCCTGTTTCAGGCCCAAGAGGCTAAGAACGCTCTGGACTCCGCCAAATATAAAGCTAAAGACAAAGAGCTATCCGAAATCTTCCAAAAATTGGAAAAGGATATTCAGGAACTCGGCAAGATCATGGAGGACTGGGGGCAGGAGGGTTGGACACTGTATCAAAAGGCGGTGAAAGCATTTAATCGCGAAGACTTTGATGAAGCTGAACGATGGTTTCGTCAGGCTGTTGATAAAGCCCGCCCCACCGGTAAACGCAAGGCCCAGCAGGACTTGGAAGAGGTCCAGCAGGCCAAGACAGTAAAAGAAATGATCCGCAAGTTTTCTGAGGAGGGATTACGCTTGCGTTCCGAGGCTGCGAAGGCCTTTGAAAGGCACAATTTCCCCGAGGCCGAACGTCTCTTGCGCCAGGCAATTCAGCGAGCTCCTATGGAGGAAGGCAAACGGGAGATCAGGAAAGAACTGGCCATCGTACTGGCCAGCAAGGCAGGCAAGGCCATGAATGATCAAGGGCTTGGCCAGTTGGATAACGCCCTCAATTCGGTCCGGGAAGCCAATCAACTTGACCCCAATAATTCAGACATCTCCAAGATGCTGAGGCAATTGGAAGACATCAAAAGACAGGGCTCCAATCATTTGGACCCCGCGAACCTACTTGGACTCATACAGCATTTACCATCACACGTAAGAATGCAGTTCCTATCTTTGCTGCAACAGGGAAAGCATGAGGAAGCGATGAACCTTCTCCAAAAACACCTATGAAAATAACTGGAGAGTAAAGCCATGCCCTTAGAATGGAAACGCGGCAAAAATCCGTATAAGAACAATTATTTCGGTATCATTGGGGTCGGCCCCAACACCCCGCTGCGGCAGATCATTGCCCGGGCTGAGCAGCAGGCACGCATCCAGGAAACCGAGGAGGAGCGGCACCGCATCATGGATGCCAGCAGCCAACTCCAGAAAGAAGAGGTGCGGGTGGCTGAGCTACTTCTGGTGCATCCCCAACCGGTGCATGACCGGCGCCAATTTGGCCGTACGGTAACCCTTCTGGAACAAGCTGCACAATGGCCCCAGGTTCACGATCCTATTCCCCTGCTGCACCCCCTGGGAATCTTTTGGTTCCTGCCGGCTCCAGGCCCCCAAGCCGCTAATTGGCCGGAGTGGAAAGAATTTCACCTTGTAGGTCCCGGCGATCCCGAGGACCTGGAATTGGATATCGTTTTTGACTGTTAAACCACTTGTAATAGGAGCGAGCTATGGATATCGGCATTGACCTGGGCACCACCTTCAGCGTCTTGGCGGTGCCGGGGCAAGTAGAACTCTCCCCCGGTTATCCTGAGGGTGAGTATCTGGCGGAATGTGATGTTACCATCATTCCTACCCCTGAAGGAGATAAGACTTTTCCCTCCGTATTAGCGCTTGAGGCGGACAACCTAGTGAACCCTCCTAAGGCCATAGTTATAGGCGTTGAGGAGGACTCTGAGTTACTCCAAAAGGGAGACAACAAGGGTAGTGCGCATTTCATAGTGGGCATGGAGGCCAAGCAGGCGGCGGAGCGGGGGGAAAGCCCCATTATGTGGTCCAAACGCAAGATCGGCACCACCGAACTCCTGCCCCTGGGCAACCTGACCCTGATAGCCAAAGATGTGGCAAGGGAAATCCTGAAATATCTCAAAAGCTGCGCCGAACAAGCCCTGGGGCGGCCCGTTACTCGGGCGGTTATCACCCACCCGGCCTATTTTGACCGCAGCCAAGTGGAGGAAACCCGCCAGGCGGCTAGCGAGGCCGGCTTCGATATGTCCCATTCCGAGCAGCTCATCATGGAGCCGGTGGCCGCGGCATTGGCCTATACCCGCACCGACGCCACCGACCCTCTGAATATTATGGTCTACGATCTGGGGGGCGGCACCTTCGACGTCACTGTTCTTGAACGAAAGCAGGGGGTAATCACCCCGGTGGCCTTCGACGGCAATCCTCTCTTGGGCGGTATTAATTTCGACACCAAGCTGGCCCAGTGGATCATTGAACGGGCCTCCCGGGGGGGCGAACGCCCCATTCCCTTCGACATGAACAACCCTGAAGACCGGGGCCGTTGGGCCCAGCTTCTGGACTTCGCCGAGAGTTTCAAAGAGCGCTTGGCCAGAATGAAGCAAAAAGCGTTTGGCGTGGAGGTGAGCCTGAATTTCCTGGTGGACGGCGAAGGCAAGCGGGTCCAGGTGCGGGAGAAGATCAGTCAGAAAGCCTTCGTGGAGCTCATTAAACGGGAGATGGATGAGACCATCCTGTGCTCCCAACGTTGCCTCAGCAAAGCCAATAAACGACCGGAAGACCTGCACTTTATTCTCCTGGTGGGGGGGTCCTGCCATGGCCCCTGGGTGGCGGAGAAGGTGGGAGAGGCCTTCGGCCTGGAACCCCAGGTTTTCAATCCTGATTTGGCTGTGGCTGCTGGGGCGGCCCTGTTTACAAGATCACTGCCCCCGCCCCCGCCCCCGCCCCAGGGTGGTCTGACCCTTTACTTGCACAATAAGGATGTGTCCATCCTGCCGGAGGTTCATATTCCCGGTACGCTCCAAGGGCCCGACCCTCAGACCCTAGTCCAGCTCATGGTGATTTTGCGCACCCCCCAAGGCCAGACCTTGGGGCCCCACTATCTGTCCCCGGACGGCGGCTTCCTTTTTGACAATGTTCCTCTCCTGGAAGACCGGCCCACCAGTTTCGATTTACAGGTCATTGACGCCCAAGGCCTCGTACACCTGGACCATACCTTCACGGTGACCTATGAAGAAGAGGCGGACCTCATCCCCATCACCCCGGTGCTGCCCAAGCCGCTTTTCGTCAGGACCGTGGGCGGTATGCGACTCCTTGCGGATGAAGGAGTGCCGCTGCCTTCCAAGATGCTGGAAGAAGAATTTGTCCGCCTGGGGGACGGTCCGGAATTGACTCTGGACATTTACCAGGGTGACGAACCAGCGGGGAAATTGAATATTTCCGGCATTCCCCCGGAGGCGGGGGAAGGCGCCAAAGTCCAGGTCATGGTAAAGGTAACGGAAAAGAATGAGTTGAAGGGCGAGGCTGTCTTTAAGGCCCCCCGAACCGGGGTAGAGGTTTATCGGGCCCCGGTGAAGGTCACCTTCCCACCCCTTCCCATTCCGGATTTGGCGGACCTGCGCCAGCAGTTCCGGGACCTGGAAGACAAGCGGGCCGAAAAAATTTACCTGGAAGCTGACCCGGTATTGCGTGCCTCCCTGGCGGGCCAAGGGGAATTGCTGGCCCAAGATATTCATCAACTGCTGGACGGTCCCAACCCCGACCGCCAGGAGGTGCTCCAGGCTCTGCGTAAACTGGACCGGTTAGTAAACCCGCCCCCCGACGACATGCAACCCCCCAAGACCTTCTTTGACAGTCTGCTCAGGGAATGCCGGGAGGCTCTAAATGAAAGGAGGGGGGATTCCCGGGTGCAGGCCTTGGTGCCGGTTCTGGATCGGTGTGAACGGGAAGGTAACGAAGCTTTTAAACAAAAAGACCGGAGAAGATGGGGGGCTATGATCGCCAGTTTGCAGGATCTCCAACGCAGACTCCATGGGGAGGATCGCGAAGAAAAAGAAAAAAGGGAAATCCCCCCTACACCTCTCCTAAAAGATTCAGCCAAGATGGAGATAGATCAAGTGCGCCTGGAAGCGGGGGACGCGCGGGAGATTGCCCGGGCTGATTGTCCTGACCGGTATGAGAAAAAATTGAAAGCCCAACTGAACGCCATCGAAACCACCCTGAACCGCATGGAAGATCATGTGGATAAGATCCCCGACGACCTGCCTGCCCGGCAAGGCTTGGCAGCAGTGCAGATCGCCATTCGGGAACTGAAGAAACTAGGCAACAAAATCAACATGATCAAATCTTGTGCGGAAGTGCAATAGCCACGGAGAAAGCAACAACAAATGACTGTTCTCGGCCTTGATCTGGGACATACGAATTGCGTGATGGCTGTTCCGGGCCGGGTGCGCTTGGCGGCGGATTACCCGGGGGCCCACGTCTATCCGGAGGGCTGTTACCTGCCGGAGATGGACGTCACGATTATTCCGAGCCCCCAAGGTGAGTTGAACTTCCCCTCAGTTCTCTACACCCCGGCGGAGGGCCCGGCTCAGTATATTTGCGGCCGGGAGGCCCTGGAAAAACTCTATGAGGGGGAGGAGCCTCTCCGGGGCTTCCTGCGCTACTTGGGCACCGCCACCGTTTTGAAACAACCCGGGGGCGTCCTCAGTCCGGTCGAGGCTATGGAGGTATTTCTCCGGTATCTCAAAGAATGCGCTGTCCAGGCGTTAGGGGAGCCGGTGGACCGGGCCGTTTTCACCCATCCCCCGGATTTCAGCCTTGTACAGTTGGACGCTTTGCGCCAGGCCGCAATGGCCGCCGGTTTCGAGGTATCCTTGCCGGAACAGACTCTTCCCAGCCCCATTGCCGCCTTCCTGGGATGTCCCTCTTTTTCTGCCCGGGAGCGCCTGCTGGTCCTGGTATATGCCTGGGGAGGGCAAACCTTCCACGCCACTCTTCTTGAGAAAGGCCCGGACGGTCTCAAAATCCTGTCTTTGGAAGGCGACAACTTTTTGGGGGGCGTGGATCTGGACCGTAAGCTAGCCCACTGGCTCATAGACCAGGTCACCAGCCGATACCGGGTATCACTGGAAGACCACACAACACCTGTGGGACGAGCCATTTGGTATCGTCTCATGAAAGCCGCCGAAGACTTAAAGATTCGCTTCTCCAGCACCAGGGAGGGAGAGAAAGTAACTGAGGTGCGGTTAGATTTTCTCCTGGACGACCAAGAGAATCCTTTTACAGTGTGTATGGACCGACAGATGGTGGCAGAACTCCTTTATCCCGAGTTTGAGCAAACCTTGGAGCTCTGCCTTCGTTGCCTGGGGCGGGTTGGGGTCAAAGCGGTGGAGCTGGATGCGGTTTTGTTGGCTGGCGGCTCCACTGTATTGATTAACCATTATCTGGCCAATCATTTTCCTGCGGACATTCTACGCGGGTATGACGATTTTACTATGGCCGTTGGGGCAGCCTCATTCGCTCGATGCCTGTCGCCCCGTTCGGTCCAACAGAGTGACCTGGACTACGATGAATTGGAGTTGATTGAAGATTCTTGGTTGCTGCCCTGGCCCCTTTTTGTAGGGACCGCAGGAGCGTGCATTTCTTTTGACGAAGGGTTGCCGCTTCCCTCCAAGATACTGGAAAGGGAATTTGACATCCTTAGGGACGGTTCGGAACTGACTCTGGACATTTTCCGGGGTGATGAATTAGCAGCGAAGATGAATATCAGCGGCATCCCACCGGGAGCCAGAGACAGCGGCAAAGTATTAATTAGGGTCTGTGTGACTGAAAAATATGAATTGAGGGGCGAGGCGATTTTCATGTCGGCTGACACTGGGGAGGAGGTTTACCGGACACCGGTTAAGGTCACCATCCCCACTACCCATCTCCGATCTGTTTGATCCGCACCGGGTGCTCTTGATGGTCCACGGACTTTTATCTGGAGATAAGCATGGACATCGGAATTGACTTAGGCACAACATACAGCATCATCGCCGTCAACGGCCAAGTGAGACTGGCCGACGACTACCCGCCCGGGCATTATCTGGCCGATTGCGATGTCACCATTATCCCCACCCCGGAAGGGGAACTGTTGTTTCCCTCTGCGGTGTGGCAGGAGCCAAACAACCCGGGAGAGTTCCTCATCGGCCTGGAGGCCCTGCAAAAAGCTGATGAAGGGGAGGCCCCTATCCTCTTTTCCAAGCGCAAGATGGGCACCTCAGAGCAGCTCTTGCTCCATGAACGCAAGGTAATGGCCCGGGACGTAGCCCGGGAAATACTCAAGTACCTAAAAAGCTGTGCCGAACAGGCACTGGGGCAACAAGTACACCGGGCGGTGGTGACCCACCCGGCCTATTTCGACCGCAGCCAGGTGGAGGAAACCCGGCTGGCAGCTATCGAAGCAGGCTTCGACATGTCCTTGCCCGAACAGATGCTCATGGAGCCCGTGGCCGCGGCGTTAACCTATGCCCGCACCGACACCCGGGATCCCCTGCGCCTCCTGACCTACGACCTGGGAGGCGGCACTTTCGACGTCACCTATGTGGAACGTCGGGGCGGGGTCATTTCCATGCTGGCCTTCGACGGCCACCATCTCCTGGGGGGTTACAACTTTGATCGGGAAATCATCCACTGGCTTCTTAAGGGCCTGGAGGCCAAGGGAAGGTACATCACCTTTGACGAGAACAACCCGGTAGACCGAGGACGTTTGGCGCAAATGCTGCGTTTGGCCGAAGACACCAAGATCCGTCTGGCCAAGTCCTCAGGGGACGATGTCAAAGTAGAGATTCGGGCGCCAAACTTGCTGGTGGACACCAGCGGTCGCCGGGTTTCGGTGTTGGAATCCCTTACCCGTAATGATTTTGCTGGCCTCATTCGGCCTTACCTTGAAGAAACGGTCCAATGCTGCAAGAATGCCCTGCGCAAGGCCCAGGCGGATGAAAGTAAGCTGGACGAAATCCTGCTGGTGGGTGGCTCCAGTTATGGCCCCTGGGTGTCCAAAATCCTACAGGAAGGCTTTCCGGAGCTGACGCCAAAGTTGTTCTGGCCCGATCTGTGCGTGGGGGTGGGAGCCGCCCTCCATGCCGCCCTGGTGCTGCCCACCATCATCACCCAGACGCCCTCTCCTGCACAGATGGAGGAGTCATCCCCCTTGCAGGTGATCCTGGAGGTTCCCGCCAAGTCCGTGACCGATATCATCAACATAACCGGCCGGGTAGTACAGAGCGGCAAACCGCGGTTAGGTGATCTGAGCGTTACCCTGAGCCTTCCAACCAAACGCTGCCTGGGGCCTGAGCCCCTGAGTTCCCAGGGCCGGTTCCTGTTTGCCGACGTGGACCTGTTTGACCGCCTGCCCAACCAGTTTATCCTTTGCCTCCAGGATGCTGAAGGCCGAAACCTGTTGGAGCACCCTTTTGAGATAATCTTTGCCCCCGAGACCACCGATGTCACCACCATTTCCACGGTGCTGCCCAAACCTCTGTACCTGGAGACCCTGGATGGACTAGTACCACTGGCCCAGGAAGGGGCTGTCCTGCCGGCGCGCTGTCATGTGATCTTGGTCAGGGATAACGACAACCCCAGTATCTCCATCCGCATCTTTCAACAACGCGACCCTATCGGTGCCATCCGCATTGAGGACATCCCCCCAGAAGGAGGCCGTAACTCTAAAGTAGACCTCACGGTGATCGTTAATGAGAAAAACCAAATCGTTGGCAATGTCAGGATCATTAATCCTGCAGGTCAGCTGGTTAAAGAGGCTCCGGTGCAGGTAGGTTTCGATATTCCCGAAACCCCTGAACTAGCCGCCCTAATGGATCAGTTCGCCAGTCTGCAAATGCGTTACCTGGAAGTGGTGGACGAAGAAGAAGAGGACGAGGAACAGCGAAGCCTGTTGGCCCGGGCCAACCTGGTCATAGAACGTGTCTCCCAGTTGTTGAATCGGCAGCCGCTTGACCGCCAGGAGGTCCATGCCGAGTTGCAAAAATTATTTCACCTCCTAAATCCCATCAGCGATGACATGGAACCCAACCGGAAACGATTTGTTAGCAAGTTAGAATCCTGTAAAAAGTCTGTTGGGGAGATGGTAAACCAGGCCCAAGAGGTATTAATGGCAGGGGAAGGGGAATGGGACGAAGGCAGGACTAAGTCCCAGGATTCCAAAGCTTCCGAAGATATTGACGCTACCCTCATCGCAAAGGCTAAGGGGAATCTACAAAAGGCGGAATATTTTGCTCGCCGCTTAGCCCGGGTGGAGTCAGAGGGTCTGCCGGCCCATGAAAGCAAGGACCGAAAAACCTGGGCCCGGGTGAATGATGAACTTGACGCACTGGCGGCCCAATTGGACAAGACGCCACCTCTGGAACTATCGGGGTTTATTCTCAAATTGGTCGCCTTTATGCATTTTGACCAGGGGGAGGGCCTGCTTGATCGTAAAGAGCGGGAAGTGGAACAGAAAGGTCTCTTGGGGGATTGGCATGATTATATTGCACAGTTGCGCACTGAAATAGACAACCTGCGGCAACAAGTGATAGCCATTGACGACGACCTGCCCACCCCCCAGGTGCGGGCCCAGCTCGGAGTCATTATTGTACAAAAACTGAAACCCATTGAGGACCGTATTCGGAATATCGGGATTGATACCCGCAAGAAGTGAAACCGGGAGAATGACACGCCGGTCAAACCGGTTCAGATTAATTTTGCAACCGCCGGTTAAGCAAGAGGAGAAGGGAGGGCGAGTCGATGGCATTTTGGGGCTTCGGCAAACCGAACGTGGGCAAACTCAAGGCCCGCCGGGATGTGCAGGGACTCATTGTGGCCCTGCAGAAGAGCAAGGACAACGCTGTTCAGACCGAAGTGTGTGATGCCCTGATCGAAATCGGCCCGGAAGCCGTCCCGCTCTTATCCTGGGCCGTAATAGAATCCAAGAGTGAGGTGCGCCTTGCGGCTTTGTTAACCCTCGAGAGAATCTCCAATGAGCAGGCCATCACGTCCATCCAGGAGGCCTTGAAAAATTCAAGCTTCCAGGTCCGTAAAGAGGCAGCCCGGATACTTGGAAAGCACGGCAACCCAGATGCCTTGGAGAAACTCCTGGCCGTTCCCGCGACCGAGATGCGGTCTTTTACCCAGATCGGCTGCCAACCCGATCGCTTCAGCCGGGAGGTTATCAACGCGGCCGCAGCCGCCGTCGTCAAGATCGGGACCCGGCATTTCGAGCAACTCCTGGCCCTGCTGCAGCATCCTGATATTGCTCCTTTTGCGGCCAGAGCCCTGGGGTGGATCGGTAATCGCCAGGCCGTGCCATATCTGGTGGAGGCTCTGGAAGATAGTAACGAGTTCTTATTCGAAGCAGTTGCCGAAGCGCTGGCGGAGCTCAAGGACCCTGTCAGCGTTGACCCTTTGATCAGCTCCCTGTCCCGGGGTAGACCTATGGCCATGGCTGCGAATAAGGCGCTGCAACGCATCACCGGCCATCGTTATCTAGGGTAGGCCCACAAAGCGGAATGGCGGCTCTGGTGGAAGGAAAATCGGCCCGACCAGCCATAGACCCAATCGCAGACAGTCCGCAGGTTGCGGATGGCTGAGGGCAGAATTGGAACTCAGGTGGGAGACTTGCCTACCGAGTCAGACCTCAGTTCGGTGACCTGTCTCCCCGGCTGTAACCATTAAGGCTGTTGCCGCGGTTCGCCCCCTGGTCTTTGGAGGGCAAGTCCCACTAGTGCATGGCCCTAACCACCCTAAACCGGTGGCCTGGTAAATTGCACCGCAATCTACAATAACCGGGGGTTAAAGTTTCGCAGAGAAAGGAGATTACCCCATGTTTAGGTCGAAACTCACTTTGTGGCTGGCGGTGCTGCTCTGGTCCCTCTTGGCCGGCTGGGGCTTATCCCCTCCTCTTACCGGAAATGCTGGGGAATACCCTCTCCGGCCCGAACTGCCGGAGCAAATACAGGCCGAGCATCTTCACCCCCCCGTAATTCAGGAAGCCGTGCCTCCATGGCACCCGGCCTCATTATCCCCTGATCTCTCCGGATGGGATCGGTCGCAGGCTGCCGGGGTTACGGTAACTCCTTCCCCGGAAGCCGCCGCCCAGGTTGTCCGGATGAATAAGGAGGGGGAATCAGGGCAGACAGGTTCCGGGGGTCCTCCCAAAAAGCAAAAAAAAGGTAATGGCGGCGAGCCCCCGCAGGACAACAATGGGGGCAATAATGGAGAGCCCGGGCAAGGCTGGAAAGATACCCTGAAAAATCTTCTGAACAACCTTTATAGCTCTCTAGAAAACACTTTCAAGAATATCGCCAACAAGATTGCCAAAGGGCACGCCTTTAAGAAACATGTGGAACAAGAGCAGCAATTTCCTAACATCAACAACCGTTCTCAATTTGCCCAGCTTATCGAGAAAATTTTGCGCAATCCCAGTGATAGTAAAAATCTCTCCAAAGGGCGAATGGCTTTCTGGGATAATGATACCGGTACCATCGTAATCGTCGACCCAGATAATGCTGACGGGGGCACCGCTTTTAAACCGGAAAAAGGTAAAAATTACTTTGACTTTCTGCAATAAAGGATTGCTATGGATTTAATTAAAATTTACCATAAAGATTTTCATTTAATATTAACCATCGACGAAATACTAATTATCAATAATGCCCTGAACGAGGTGTGTCATGCGCTAACTTTACCAGATTTTTCTGTGCGTATGGGGGCTGATCGTCCAGAAGTTTTAGATTTATTAACACAGATAAATTCATTAATAAAGAATATGAAATTTTAATGCATTGGAGAGATCTACCATGTTATCCTTAAGACCATCCAAACTAACAGTTTTTTCTTTGCTGCTGTCATGCTTCTTTTTATGGTTAATGTTGATCCCCGTCTTGTCCTTCGCAAGTAATCCGCCTGATCTTCTCGAACCATTCTCAAAAAATCATATTGACGAAGCCAGGGTAATCCCTTCGCTGAAAAAATCTATGGAAATCCAGGAACATCTCCTGATCCTAACCATAACCTTTAAAGATGGAGACCTCCCTTATATCCCCCTGATGGTGGTGGAAGGGAATATCCACGATTTGCTGCAAAAAGAGGGAACTCTGAAACAATGGTCAAGTCTGGTTTCTTCCATTAAAAATTGGCGGGAAATTACTAATCTCTTAGGGGAGAAAGGCAATTTTCTGGAACGACATCTGGTCTTCCCAGGGCGGACCCCGAAGGGACAGGAATATAAGCTTGACATGTTTGCCTACCATTTTCCCAAAAAGAGAGTTCTGGAATTGGGGTCCTCAACCTGCCTTCTTTCCCCTAAGGCGCAACGTTATTTCTTTGTCGTGGCCGCTTCCACCTACCCTTCCTCCAGAAAGGTCATAATCATTCAAGAACCTCATTTTGCTAAGGAGGAGCAGTTTGCCCTTTATAAAGGACTGGAGGTTTTTTTTCAGGAAAATCCTCAGCTACTTGGCCATCAGGGCACGGTGTTTTTAGGAGAAGGGTTGACAGCGGGTCAGCCTCTTTCACTCCAGCCGCTTATCCAGGCAGAACCCGCGCCTAGCGAGAACCTAGTCCGACAAATTTTAGGGACTTTCTTGATTCCCGGCTATGTAGCCTACGAGTGGAAGTACCGAAAAGGTATTCCCATTTTGGGTATCGAAAATGTTTCTTTCTACAAGATCAGTGCCCGTATATGGGCTGAACTGCAAAGCAAAGGTGGAAAAAATCAAATGCGCCTTTGGCCTTATACCGTGGCAGCCCGTAACCATTCTATGGCCAAGACCGTTCTCTCTCAATTGGATCGCTATGACAATCCCATTCTCTTTGTGGGGGGGAAGCATCTTGAGCCACTGCCCCCTGAGCTACGCCCTAATAAGAACGACTGGACAAGCTTCGGAGATATTCTCAATGCCGAGGAATTAGATGCGCTGCGAAAGGCCGAAACCCGGAGTGTTCTGGATTATCTCCGGGACAATGGGGTGGGATTTTACTTTCTATCCACCAAGGGGAACCCCTTGCCTTCTAAAGAAGCAATCCAACCCCTAATGGGTCAATATGCGGCGCTTTTCCAGTCCCAACTCCAAATTAATGTATCGCAGTACATCGCTACGGCCCCGGGAATTATCTCTTCCATTGATACCGTATTTAAAGATCCCCGGATTTTGCGAGGGAAGACACCGGTAGACATACAGGAAGTGATTACCAAAGCCAAGGACAGCGGTTGGGAGACAGCTCCCTTGGCCCAGGATGATCCCCAAAAAAAGGGTCTTATGCTGAGGGAACGCCGTGACGGGCAATATACCAAGCGGGTGATTCGCTGGTATCCTCCAGGGAGCCACTTGGGGCGCTATCCATACTGGGAAGTGAACAGCCCGGAAACAGGGACAATCTGGATCGCCCCGGAATATTAACCATGGCTATGTAACTATTTCTTGGCCGGGTCAGTGCAGAGATAGTGTCCAGTTTTATGCTATTAAAAGGCCCCCGTTGTGCTTGCTGCGGCCAACTCTTGGTTGGCCAATGTTTGGTAGATGCTTGGGGAAACCAATTCTGCCCGGAACACTTAGGGCAATACCCCCGATGTGACTTTTGTGGTCGGATCTTTGCCCCTCAATTTCAAGAGAAGAATCATCGGTTGACGGGCTACCAGCGTTGTCCCATCTGCCGCTCCCGCGCAGTGGATTCACTGGTTCAGGCCAGACCCCTCTTTGTTCGAGTGATAAGGTGGGTCAATAGTCAGGGCTTGCAATACCATTGTTATGGTTTGAGCATTAAGCTTGTGAGCCGGGTACGGATGGAGGAAATCCAGGCTCCAGATAAAACTTTTACCGCCTTGGGGACTACTATTAGGGAAACCCGTTACAATTCCGGAGGTGAATTAGAAGTGCAGGCCAGGGTTACGATTCTTAAAGGCCTCCCCTATTTGCTTTTCTGTGGGGTGACCCTCCATGAATTAGGCCATGTTTGGCTCACTGTCCACGGAATAACCCATTTACCTGGCTGGGCTGAAGAAGGTCTTTGCGAGTTTTTGGCTTATCGATTCTATAGCCATCTCCCCTCTAAACCCGACACTCGCTATTGGATACAATGTATTGATCAAAATCCCCATGTTGTTTACGGCGAAGGGTTTCGACAGATTCGCATCATGGCTGAACTGCATGGATTTCTTAACTTTTTAAATTACCTAAAAAATCATAAACATTTGCCTGCTATCTGAAGGTGCATTTGCCCCTCATCATGGGCTGCGGCCTCCGGCACCGATGACATGCGGCGCTACCTGGACCTAGGCCCCGACTCGGTGTGTGAGCATTTGCACTTTGGCCCTCCGAAAATCAAACCTCGCTGAAAATATTATCAAAAACTTCCAAAGTCATTTAAACCCTTTTCGCTCACGCAGTAGACTCTCAGTTGCGCCGTTACTGTGTTTATGGGTCCCGGGGGCACCCTCCCATGGCCGAGGCCACCGGACGTTCGGGCTGGCGAGTCCTAGCTAAACACGAAGACTTGAATACGCCCGCATTTGCTGCACCGGCATTCGTGGGTGTCCTGGGAGTGCCTGACCATCCTCCAGGCCCCTCCGCATTCGCAGGGGTTCTCCGCAATATACTGGTGTTCCTTGAGGGCCGCCTCCATGAAGTTCGAGGATGGTGGTAGCGTCACATATATTTCTTTGCTCATTACGTTGTCTCCATCCCTGGTATTTCAACTGACTGAAGTTAAGATATCTTAATATTGAGATATTCGAACAGCATTTTTTTGGCCTCCGGATTTCCTGGAGAAAGGGAGAGTGATTTTCGCAACCAATCCTCTGTATCGTTAGAATTTCCTTGAAGGAGGCGGCTCTTAGCATAAAGATTAAAATATTGCGATAAAATAAATTTATCAATCCCTAAACTAATGGGGACCAATCCATCTATCAATTCCTTATAGGATTCGCAAATAGCTTCAACAAAAAGCCCCACCATACTGTTTATTTGCTCAACATCTTTATTTTTACTTTCTATTTTTTTTAAGATAGGTTGACATCCTTGGTGTGCTTTACGAAAACGGGCTAATATTTTTTGCTTATTAATTGGTAAGAAATCTGGAAGTTGCACCTCCTTACCAAGACTGACCAATTTATCAAGTACCCTTAAAATGGCATTCTTATAAGCATAATTATTGTCCACGATGGTCAGATATTTTTGCCAAAAAGTCTCGGCGTCCTGAAAATCGCCCCTCTGTTCTAACAAAAAAGCCATCTGGTAATTTAGTTCCGGTAGATTAGGATCTACTTTTTTTATTCCTTTATCAGCGATCGCAATCGCTTGGTCCAATTGGCCAAGGCCGAAAAGAATGGCAGCATGAGTATCGTATAGATTGGGGACCTTGGGATTAAGTTGTAAAGCTTTTTTGGAATAATCCAAACCTTCATGATATCGTCCCAACTTCATATCACACCAAGCAATATTGTCATATACCGTATATTCTTCCGGTTGCTTTTTGCATTGCTCTAAAAAGCAGGTTCTTGCTTTTTCATAATCAGTAAACTCCACAAATAAAAATCCTAAAGTGTGTATTAATGATTCTTCTATATCAAGATCTCTAAATGCATTTATTCCAATAGCGTAAGCCATTTTCCTCCCAAGATGGTCATTATCTGAATCACCATCAAAATGATAGAAGTTTTTATCTTCTGGGAGCATATCCACGATAATTCTGCATATTAATATTTTATCTTCTGAACTAATTATTCCTAACGTTGTCAAGAAATTCGGGTCAAATTTGTTCTCATTCATTTTTCATACCTCAAATTAATTATTCATGACCGCTCCAAGAGCGGATAGTGTCAATAAGGAAATGAACAAGACTCGAATCGAAGTCAGAAAAGGTTTTGCTGATGCCAGTGGAGACGAGATAACAGTCGGAGAATGGCAGGTAATCCCGCACGTTATTGGGTGTAATCCCGCTGGCAATCGCCAGAGGATATTCACCCAGCGCTTCCTTCATGGTGCTGATTTTCTGGATTTCCGCAGCCTGTCCGGTGCTTGGACCGCTGGTAGTAACGACATCCATGTACCGTCTGGCAATCTTGGCAGCAGAGACCAAGTTACCAACATGTCGTTGGTATTTGAAGGCAACCCCACCAAAGTATAGCCCACTCCATTTGGTTTGGCTCTGAGCTTCTATCACAGCTTCCGCCTGAGGTTGATCACTCCGGTCCTCTTGTATCATGGCGTTATCCACCCAAATGCCTGAAACCCTGTAGGGAATATGGGCGAAGACCTGGCGCGGATCAATGTCCAGACAATTGACGCCAATCCACCAGCCTGGGAACCGATCAGCCACTTTGCCATGAATTAGCAACAATTCCATCCAACTAATTGAATGGTTGATGAGGAATACTCCATCGGCACCGGCATCATATGCTATCTTTGCATTGCGAAGGGCCTGTGTTTCTGTTTCGACATGAATTACGGGGAGAACCACATGATGATTCCTGAAAACTTTCCGGAACTTTAACGTGTCCATGGGTTTCACTTTGCACACTTTGCATGAAGACGATTTTTTACAAAGGCATTATAGCATAGAATTTCAGGAAAAATTTAATTTTTTACCAGAGTTGGGTAACAGCCTCTTTATCTTATTTTCATTACCTTTCATGGCATTTCCCCTAATATCCTGACCGTCATTTTCTATAGATATATCACTGCTGTCCGGCACGCTAATTGAATAGCAAGGGTTGTCGGTTGTCTGGTGGACGAAGACCAAGCAAGGCCCACAAATCCATACGTTCAAGGAGCATGGTTTGGGCCAGGCGAGTGAGTTCCAGAAGTCCCCAGCCCGCCTTGGTCTTGAACTTGACCCACACCAGCAGCAGATAGGCGATCAAGGCGGTCCAGATTTGGATCAGCACCGCGTTCTTGGAGGTCCCGTAAAAGGCCTTAATTTTCAGGTTTTGCTTGATCCACTTGAAAAAGAGTTCTACCTGCCAGCGCCGGCGGTAGAGTTCGGCCACCTCCAGGGCGGACAGGTCCAGGCGGTTGGTTAAAAAGACATATTCCTGGCCGGTCTCCGGGTCCCGGTAGTGCACCCGGCGCAGTGGCTCAGGGTAGCAGGCCTGGCCCTTGGGGGAACTCAAGCGGATGACCTGATCGGCCAGGACTGGCCCGGAAGCCGGCTGCTCCTGGATAACCTCATAGCAAGAGTTGCTTTTAAGCCGGGTCACAAACCAGACGGTGTCTTGGTGCAATTGGTAAAGCCAGGCATAATCCAGGTAGGCCCGGTCAAAGATCAACAGATCGCCCGGCTTAAAGCGCAGGCCTTGCACGGCCTGGAGGTCATGGGTCTTGCCGTCGGTGACCAGGACACACTGGGGCAGCAAGCCGGTGAGGACGGTATGCAGCTTAATGGCCCCCTTGCGGGTCCGAAATTTGGCCCAGGGAAACACCGCGGCGCACAGGTCAATGGTGGTGGCATCGATGATTTTGATCTGCGGGGACTTTTGGGGCTGGGACGCTAACTCGGCGGAGAGTCGCTCATACAGCTTATAATAGGTCTTTTCGAAGATGATGGCAGGGCGCTGCTGATTGGCGTCGGCCAGAGTGGAACGCTTCAACTTGGAGAGGCCCAGGTGATAAAGTTTGTGAGCTTGCCGGTTGACGCTGAAGACTACGTCCCGGAGACTTTTGCGGGCGCTCCACTGGCCGAAGAGCATGGCCCCCAGATGAGACCAATAGGTGAACTGTCGAGGCTTAGGCCCCTGCCAGGCATGGCTGTCCACCAGGTGATCGAAAACATGTCTCGGGATGAGTTGTAGTAATTGACCCATGAGTGTGCTACAATGCGCCATAAGTCCCATAACTCCTTTCAATGCTTGTGTTTTTCGCTGAAACATTATAGCACTGATCGGCCGTTATGGGGCTGTTTTACTTGCTATCTCAAGTAATTTCTACCGGACAGCAGTGTAGATATATAGTAAAAGCACACCAAATGTAGAATTGACGATATCCTTCCCCACTATATGATGCGAGCGAGGCTCATGATCGTGCAGGGGGAAGGGTAGTGCAAGCGCTTATCTACCGGGGAATTACCCGTCTCATCAGGACCGGAAGCAACCTGATCAGCAGGGAAGCTCCGGCCTTGCCCACCTTTCCCGAAACGGACCGCCTCTTTTTTCTTTTACCCCCTTTTACCCCACCTGCTCATGGCCCAAATGCGCGAGGGCGCCCTGACCCACCCTTGCAAGGAGCATGTCTGGGTCTATGCTTGCGTCAACGCCATCGTGATTATCGGCGAATCCTTTCACTAAAATCAAACTCGAGACAACAGTGTGACCTTCCGAGCCGGGACTTTAGCCCCGGCTTATGTTGTTTGGACCAGTTGAAATAAAACAATCCCCAAATACTCCCCAGAGACGGTCAATTAGCGGAATTGCGTAACTCCCTAAAGACACAAGATAATGATGTCAATAAATTTGGCGGCGCAAGGGATGGAGTTTGCTGGGGCTGATAAGGAGGGGGTTAGCGACGTTGTGGGGTGGTGGCGCTGTAAAGCGTGAAGTTCATTATTTCCCCGAGGCCACCCGGCTGTTTTTCCTTTCCCCCCACATGCTCACCCAGCTGTCAGGCGGGGAACTGAAGCAGCCGTACCGGGAGCACGTTTGGGTCTATACCTGTATCAACGCCATCGCCCAGAGCATCAGCACCGTCCCCCTGCTCTTTAAGACCGGGACGCGGAAAGACCCCAAAATCGTGGAATCGGACCCGCTGGTGAACCTGTTCGAGGCGCCCAACCCCATGATGTCCGGGAGTCAACTCCTGGAGGCTACTTTCATATATCTGGGATTGACCGGCGAGGCTTTTTTTATCGTGGAACGGCAAAGCGAACGGGAAATTCCCCGGGAGATTTGGGTCTGCCATCCAGGGCGGTTTAAGGAAGTGGTGGACGCCAAAACCGGTTTGATCTCGGGCTGGGTCTACGGCAAGGGCATCAAGAAAATCCCGCTCCAGTCCCACGAAGTGGTCTTCTTCCGCTACTTCAACCCCTACCACGATTACCGGGGCCTGGCCCCCCTGCAGGCGGCCAAGTCAGGAGTCGAGCAGGACTGGTGGGCCGGCAAATACAACGCCGCGTTCTTCAAAAACTCCGCCCAGCCGGGCGGGGTGCTGGAGACCTCCGGAAATCTCAGCGACGAAGAATATCAGCGCGTGAAGGCCCAGTGGCAGGACCGGCACGGCGGAGCCTCCAAGGCCCACGCCATTGCCTTGCTGGAGGGCGGCCTCAGTTACAAGCAGACGGGCCTTTCCCAGAAGGACATGGATTTTTTGGAGCAGCGCAAGTGGAACCGGGAAGAGATCATGGCGGCCTTCAAGGTGCCCAAGCCGGAGCTGGGGCTCTATGAGGACGTAAATTTCGCCACCTCCAAAACCCAGCGCAAGCTCTTCTGGGAGAATACTCTGCTCCCCAAGATGGCCCTCTTTGAGTTTGTCCTGTGGAACCA
>Ga0351871_1026_pt1 | contig 57305 bp, 48 predicted proteins | sample TotcelHFGM3001N8_FD_206786 | JGI IMG/M metagenome (GOLD analysis project Ga0351871, IMG submission 206786) | Enriched cells from coal bed in the Powder River Basin, Montana, United States - Total cells FGM rep2 HSBNCT.FGM.300.1.N8 ...
CCTTGCCCAAGGCCTTTTATGTCAGCCTGTTGCGCGGCCTGGAGCGCATGGAATTCAATAACTCAATCGACATCGTCACCATCGGGTTGCAGCAGGGAGGCACCATCGTCATACTGGCCCTGGGGGGTAGTCTCCTCCAGGTAGTCTATTGGATTGCTGCCTGCTATGTACTGGCCATTTGCATCTATCTATTTGCAACTATCCATTTTTTCACGTGGCAGGCCATGATTCCCGGTTGCTCCCTGACGGTGGTCCGGAAAAATCTGGGTTTTGCCTCCAAGATGATGTTTATCTCTATTACTGGCGCTGTCCTGATATACACTGACAAAGTCATCCTCAGTAAACTGCTTCCCATCGGCATCTTCGGCTATTATTGCTTCGCTTATAATGTGGTCTCCAAAGGCAGTCTGTTGACTATTGCCATCTCCCAGGCGGCATATCCAGCCTTCTCGTCCCTCTATCAAGCCGGAGACCATGCCGGTATGATGGTCAAATACCGGAAGGTGCAAGACCTGGTTTGTATCGGTTCGGCGCCTCTATTTGCGGCAATCCCATTTGTGGCGCTGCCGTTTTTCTCCTTTGTCTTAAATGAACAGGCGGCGCAATTACTGCTGCTGCCCGCGACGTTACTCGCGGTGGGCTTTTACCTCAATGGCATTTTGGCGCTGCCCTACTATTTCGCCTTGGCTGCAGGGAAGCCAGAGGTGTTAGTGCGCCAACGCCTGCTGGACATGCTCATTACTCCTGCAGCCACGGTCTTCCTGGTTTATCATTATAGTTTGGTGGGAGCCGGTCTATCCCTGGTGCTCTGTTATAGCCTTTACTTTTTTTATTCCATTCCTCGTATCTGCTCCCTGTGCCTGAAGCTCCCGGCCTGGAAGTGGTATCTGCATGCGGCAAAAATTTTCCTGTTGGCCGGGGGGACCTTCGGGGGGGCATGGCTCATTCTCGGCGCCCTATCGGACCCTCGCGCCGTTGCCTTCCTGACCCTGGGTTATACGGGAGCCTTGGTGGTCTTCTTGGTAGGGGTCTATTTTATTATCAGCCCCGAATTACGGCAGAGTTTGCTGCCATACCTGCGGCGGGATGGGTGGGCGGTTCCCAAGATAAGAGAATCCGGGTCTTGAGGTCAAGAAAGCCTGGGACATCGCTCCATTAACATAAACAAGGAAAGGGCGCAAAATGTGTGATATAAGCAGCATCTTATGGGTGGCCAAAAACATTACGAAACAGGAGATTGCCGGAAAAAGGATAATTGAAGTAGGGGCCTACGATGTCAACGGCAGCGTACGGCCTCTTGTCGAGTTACTTGAACCACGCGAATATATCGGCATTGATATAGCTCCGGGGCCAGGGGTTGATATTGTCTGCCGGGCAGAGCAGTTGGTGGAGAAATTCGGCCGGGATAGCTTTGATGTAGTCATTTCCTGCACCACCCTGGAACATATCAAGGATTGGCGCGCTACTATCAGCAACATGAAAAACATTTGCGCACCCAACGGCTTTCTGATCATTATCGTGCCCTCCGTTTGGCCCTTCCACGCTTTTCCCCATGATTACTGGCGATATTCCGGGGAGGACATCCGGCAAATTTTTGCTGATTGTAATATCTTGACACTGACAGAGGAGCAAGGCAAAACCTCGTTAGTGTATGCCAAGATCAAGAAACCCCAGGATTTCGAAGAGAGGGATTTGTCCAGGTATCCGCTTTATTCAGTAATGGTAAAGAAGAAGGTATTGGATATTGATGATGCTGCGTGTGAAAAATTCATCAGATATTATCGGATTAAAAACATAATTCCCAGGATAATCAGAAAGATCTGCTCGTTGTTGCCTGAGGAATAGTTGGCCACCACGCACCCGGGGATAAAACGTTTCTTCAATCAACCTTACGCAGTCAGCGTCTTGCTCGAGGTAGGTTGTAGTGGTCGACGGCCAGGATATTCCTCCGGGAGGCGCCGTTACCGCGGTATCGCCCGGGGTACCATCATTGCTTAAAACAGTTTTAAAAAGACTCCTAACGACTCTTTTCTTCACGTTTGGTTTTGAGTTAACCCAATGGTAATAATTTATAAAAAACTTGACCCCCAATGTCCTGTCGTTTATAATTTTCTTATACATTTAAATGTGCAAGTGCAGAGAAACAAAACCCAATCCCAATCCGCCCCCATCTTCCAGTGGCGGCTATGAATAAGGCATAGGGGTCTACAAGTTGTTGGGCAAGGTCAGGGGTTAAAACAGGCGGCTAAGACAAAGATTGCAGTTGTTCCCGGCGCACCGGGGCCGGGTTTACATCCAAGGCGTTGAATGGCGAGGATTAATGACAAGATGGGAACTCCTCCTCAAAAAATAGAAGATGTTCTTAAAAGAGATGAGACGCATCTTATCGACTATCTCATAGTATTGGCAAAACATATTCGTATAATTATTTATTCGGGTATTGCTGTCTTCCTCTTGGTATTCCTCATCTTCCTCATTCTCCCTAACAAGTATACGGCAACTACTCGTCTACTTCCGCCGCAGATTAATTTGACCATGAGTGCGCAACTCTTAGATAGCTTGGGCACCGCGGCAACTCCAGGGGCCGGAAGCAGTCTTGCGGGAGCAGGGGGAATAGGCAATATGGCCGCGGGTCTGCTGGGGCTGAAAAGCACCGGGGAGTTATATGTGGCCATCATGAACGGGAACACCATATTGGATCGCATCATCGAAAGTTTCAATCTAAAGAAAGTCTACAAAGAAAAATATATCGAGGAGGCCCGAAAAACATTAAGGGAAAAGGTCAGGATTAGCGTGGGCAAAAAAGACGGGCTAATTGCTATTGAGGTGACTGATAAAGAGCGTGACCGAGCCCCGGCGATGGCCAACGCCTTTGCAGAGGAGCTTAACAAACTCCTCCAGGCCCTTGCCCTCAAGGAATCAAAGGATCGTTTGGCTTTTCTGGACCGGGAAAGGGGGCAAGCCAATAATAACCTGATGAATGCTGAAGATGCGTTGCGCACTTTTAGTGATAAGAATAGTGTAATTCAAATTGATACTCAAACTAAAGATATGCTGCTCTATATCGCTCGCCTGCGAGCCCAGATTGATGCCAAAGAAGTGCAGATCCAGGTTATGCGCCAGCAAGTCACCCCGTATAACTCCGATATGGTTCGTTTGGAAACAGAGGTCAATGGGTTAAGAACTAAGCTGCAAGCAATGGAAAAGCAATATGACCAAATCTGTTACGGCGATACTTGCCTGACTTCCTCAAAGGTGCCAACTCTCGGCCTGGAATATATCCGCCTTTATAGAGAAGTTAAATTTCAAGAAGGGCTTTACCAATTCTATACGAAGATGGCGGAACTGGCCCGACTAGATATGGTTAAGGATTTTACCGTTGTACAAATGGTGGACAAAGCGCAACTTCCCGAGAAGAGATCCAATAAACGTTTGTTGCCAGCCTTGCTGTCGGGATTTGGGACAATTTTTCTAGTGATATTGGGCGCGTTTGTCTATGACTCCTGGCAAAGAGCCCAACTAAGAGAAGATGAGAGGCAACGCTTCGCTTTGCTGAAAAGTTATGTTCAGCCCTTTTCTGAGCCCGTAACGCGAATCTTCATAAAATTTAAGAAGATTGTATCTAAAGACACTCGCTGACAACACCAGGGGTGCTACCTCAGTCCTGGCGCTGACCACTCTGGCGAATGGATTTTTCCGAGATAATAATCAATTCTGGTTTCCAGGGCTGTAACGGTTGTGCCGGCAAATTTGCGGAACCACGCCTTGGAAGGCAAAGAGCCGTGCAGGTTCTGAATTGCGGCAGAGTTTAGATGACATGAGTCTTAAGAATACTCCTCCCTTAGCTGAGATTCGTAGCGATCCCTGTCCGGCTTGCTATTTATGCGCCAGCCCGGGGGAACTTCTCTATCAGGGGCTTCACGATCGTTTGTTTGGAGCGCCCGGGGAGTGGAACCTCCGGCGTTGCGCTAACCCGGCCTGCGGTCTCGTATGGTTGGATCCCATGCCTCGGAAAGAGGAGATATACAAGGCATACCAGGATTATTATACCCATCAAGGCAGGGCGGCCAGCCGCAATTCATGGTTTCGCCTCGTAAGGGCTTTCAAGAATCGGCTTACCAAAGAAGGCTACCTTTCCTGGAAATATGGATACCGGTCTGATGCCTTGGGGACTTGGCGCCGGCTATTGGGTATGCTTATCTATTGCGAACCCAATCGGCGAGCTTATGCTGACCTTGGCGCCATGTTTCAGAAAGTGCGCCCTCAAGGCCGCTTCCTGGATGTCGGCTGCGGCAACGGCTGGTTATTGGCGGAAATGGCAGCCCTGGGTTGGCAGGTGGCAGGGATAGACCCTGACCCTGAGGCCGTGGCCACCGCCAGGAATAGAGGGTTTGATGCCCAGGTGGGCGATTTGGCGGACCAGGATTATCCCGAAAATTATTTCGATACCGTCAGTCTGTGCCATGTGGTCGAACACGTTCATGATCCGGCGGGATTGCTGCAAGCGTGTTATCGTGTCCTTAAACCGGGTGGCCGGGTGGTCGTAGTCACTCCCAATATCGAGTCCTGGGGGCATCGCCTGTTCAAGGCTTCGTGGCTGGGGTTGGACCCACCGAGACATGTATACCTCTTTTCTGAACCTCTGCTGCATCAGCTTGCCGAAAGGGCCGGCTTCGGCAAAATCAGGATGTGGACCAGTATGCGCGAGGCGGAACAGAATTTCCTGGCCACTCGCTCCATTCAACGCCATGGCGCCTTTCCGGGCCCAGATCCACAGGGCTGGGCGCTGAAGGTCTGGGCCCGCTCCATGTACCTGGCGGAATGGCTGATTTTAAAGGCCCGGCCCTCTTGGGGGGAAGAGATCGTCGCCGTTCTGGAAAAATAATGGGCAAATCTTTCTTGTCAGTGGCGCTATGTACTTATAATGGTTGTCGATATTTGCCGGACCAGTTGCAAAGTATCGCCCAACAAACCCGTTTGCCCGATGAACTCATTATTGCCGACGACCGGTCAACTGACGACACCCTAAAGATAATCGATGCTTTCAAGAGATCGGCCGGCTTCCCGGTCCATATAACCATCAATCCAAAAAATTTAGGGGTTACGCAGAATTTTGAGCAGGCCATCAGCTTATGCACCGGTGATATTATCGTCTTATCTGACCAGGATGATTGCTGGCACCCGGAAAAACTGCGCCATATCCTGGCGGAATTTTCCAGGTCCCCACAAGTCGGCCTGGTTTTCAGTAATGCCGAATTGGTGGATGAAGGTCTCCGGCCCCTGGGTTACCGTCTCTGGGAGCGGGTTGGATTCCACCGGGACAAACAACTCCGGGCCATCAAGGGAAATTTATTTAGCCTATTGTTGAAGGAAAACTATGTTACCGGGGCCACCATGGCTTTTCGCGCTCATTTCCGCCGGGCAATTTTGCCGGTTCACTTAAATTTTGTGCACGATGCGTGGATAGCTTTGATTATTTCCGCTATGGCTGATGTGGCGCTCATTCCTGATCCGCTTATCAAGTATCGTCTCCACGCCAGCAATCAGATTGGCGTAAGCCCGCTTGGCTTTGCGGGGCGTTGGCGCAGGGCGTTAAAAGCTGATGAAAATACTTTTTTTACTCAAGCCGAGGATTACCGAAGGGTTTTAGAACGACTTGCCCTCATGCCTGATACACACAAAATTGCTCATAGAATTAACGAACTACACGCAAAAATAAATCATTTACACCAACGCGCCAAAATGCGGCAGGAACCGATGGCACGTTTGGTTTTAGCTTTCAAGGAATTGGCGAAACTTCGATATCACCATTACTCCAGTGGTTGGACAAGTTTTGCCAAGGATGTCTTCTTATAATTATGAGGTAAATTAATTGTTTCGAGGACAGTTAATAACCGCCTCCTGAAGGAGTTACCATGACTCTAAAAGTTTTATGGAAAAAAATAGTAAATAAGATGGGTTACCTTTTATACCCTCTTTATGACTTGTTCCATGTGGAAACAGCAATCCCCAAGCCTTCAATGAGAATATATATCGGAGGCGGGAGTTATGTGGCCATTGGCCTGGAATTTATGAATTATTTTATTAATATAGGGGGGTTAAAATCAAATCATAAAGTCTTGGATATGGGCTGTGGGATTGGCCGCATGGCTCTTCCTTTAACAGGTTATTTATCGAAAGAAGGAGAATACTTCGGATTTGATATTGTGCCGAAAGGGATTGAATGGTGCAAAAAGAATATCAACAGCAAATTTCCCAATTTTCATTTTGAATTATTAGATATATTCAATAAATTTTACAACCCTAAGGGAAAACTTTCCGGCGCTTCTTTTGCATTTCCTTATCCGGATAACTTTTTCGATTTTGCTTATGCCACGTCTCTTTTTACCCACTTGATGCCGGACGATGCCGTAAATTACCTGAGAGAGGCGCATCGCGTGTTAAAACCTGGTGGCGTGCTATTCTCGACTTGGTTATTATTCGAAGATAAAAATAAAGTGCCGAGTAAGTTTAAAATGACTACCGAAGTTGAATGTTTTGGATATAAATGCCTTATTAAGGATTTCCGGAAACCTGAAGCGCTTATTGCTTTTGATCATCGGTTTATTTCGGATTATTCCGATAAGCTGAATTTGCAAATACGTAAGGTTTATTCAGGATCGTGGGATGGGAAAAAGGAATATCTTTCTTGCCAAGATGTGGTGATTTTCAGCAAAAAATAAAACCAAACCGTATGATGAAGGAAACAGAATTTGTTCTTCCATGGGTCTAGAACTTGAGGAGAAGTTTATCCCCAATGCCTCTTATTTATCAGGCCGGTTTATATTATATATTCATTATAAATATATTTTAAAGTAATCTATATGGATACAGCATTATTTGTTAATTTAATAATTATTGCAGTTGGTCTTATAATATTTATTGTATCAATGATTGATTATGCCATTGCATTTGCAATTTTCCTATCCATTTATCCCATCATCTACACAGCGCCGGTAATTGAGGGTTGGGGTGGCTATAATCCCAGTAGAATTATTGTTTTATTGCTTTTTATAGTTTCACTTATCAAAATTAAACCGTATTGGCAGCAGATCCCGTTTAAGGGTATTATTTACAGCTATTTGCTGTTCATGCTAATGTTGCTTATATCAGTCATGTTATCGGAGCTTCCGAAGGAAACATTCACCAGGAGCCTTATTTATTTACTGCCGATAATGTTTTATTGCTGCACTTTAGTCGTTGTAATAAGTAATAAAAAAGGTCTTAGATATATATTCTTGGCATTCATAATAGGATTCACCTTAACGACTGTCTATGGCTTACTTGAGATAATCATGCAAAGGAATATTCTTGTTGACTTTGGTATTATAGTTCAAGAGTATGAATGGATGACCGACATTCGGTTGGATTATGGTAGGATCACCTCATTTATTGGCCAGCCGGTCATTACCTCTCTTTATTATATATTTACAATACCAGCGATATATTTTATAAGAAAACAATATATAGAATCCAAGTTAGTAAAGCAGTTTCTTCTGATAATATTAATGATGGCAATTGTTTGTGTTTTATATACAGGTTCCAGAACCGGACTCGTAGGGTTAGTATTGCTAATAATAATATATTTTGCCTTAAGTCCTCAGGAATTTAATATCGCCCGGTTGCTGACGATATGTTTATTGATGATTGGAATTATTTATTTTATTGCCCCATCAGGATTTCTTACTTATAGTGTAGCGTCATTTGACATAAGTAAACCGGTTACTGAAGAGACCCAAAATTTCCTTGGCAGGTTTGAGGTAACTTATGCGATGCTTGATCTCGCCAGGGAAAATTTATTATTTGGATTCGGGCCCGGGTACCTTCTTAAAATGAAAGACGCATACGGGGTTTTCGTAGAGGTTGCCGGGATGGAAAACCAGTATGCTGCCTTAGTGGCGGATGCTGGAATATGTGGTCTTGTTACCTTTTTAATATTTCTCATAACCATATTTAAAGCTTCTGGAAAAATCAGGGGTTCAAAAAATGATTTCGTGAAGGGTTGGGCTATCATATTTATATCAATTTTTTGGGTATTGGTGACGACGGGTTTTACTTATATGTATATAGTAACAATAGTTTATGATTTGATAATGGTCTATTTTGGGATTCAAATAGGTTTGTCTTATATCGAGTCAAGAGAGCAACTTCTTGAAAATTGCCATTATGAATAAATTAAATATATTAAGGTTATTGATTAAATGACAGCTAATACACCGATTGTAACTGTATTGATTGTTAACTGGAATGCCGGGGATTATATTACGCGATGCTTGCAGACCATAAACCGAGATTACCCTGTCGTAATCGTCGATAACAATTCTGAAGATGGATCGGTTGACAAAGTGTTATCACGTTTTCCCGCGGTGAAGGTGCTCAATTCCCCGGTAAACCTCGGCTTCTCTGCCGGTAATAATTTAGGCCTTAAAGAGATTACTACAAAATATGTACTATTCTTAAATCCCGATACGGAAATTATCGGTGATGCTATTAATGTTATGGTGGCTTTTTTAGAAAGCCATTCTGATTATGCTGCAGTAGGGCCAAGAATTATTGATCGCAATGGGCAGATAAGTATATTTTCGGGGAGGCGCCATTTTAATCTGTGGATGGCCTTTTGTGAAGTTTTCATGTTAGATAAAATGTTTCCCAAGAATAAATGGCTTAATTACCGGCATATCCCCGAATGGGACCGAAAGACTTCTCGAGACGTGGATTGTTTAGTTGGGTGCGCGATGTTAATGCGCACCGATATTGTTAAAGAACTGGGGGGATTTGACGAAAGCGTGCCCTTATATCTTGACGATGTTGACCTATGCCGAAAGGTCACCGAAAGCGGCGGGAGGATTCGCTGTGTGGCTGAAGCCAATGTTTGGCATATCCACAATGTTAGTTGCAGTAAAGCTCCGGCTATCTGGATTACCCACGTGTATTTTCTAGCAAGCTATGTGTATTTGAAAAAATATGGCAATCCCTTGATCGCAAATTGTTACCTTGTTTTGGTCTGGTTTGGAGGTTTAGCGAGAGTTACAGCATTTCTACTGGCATATTCTATTAATCACAAATACCGTCCAAAACTGGTCACAGCTTTTCATATGGTAACGTTCCCTATGTGTTATTTGAAAGGGGCTAAAATAGAAAAGGTTTTCGATCAAAAATCACTAAGCTAAATAAGCATTGCCGCTTGGCAAATTGGAAAGTTTAATGAAAGAAGTCACTTCAATCTATAAACATCACCTTTCGTTCACCGAAAGGTGCGCAGAGCATGATCATAATAATACATTTAAGAAAATGATGAGGGATCTTCACGCAGTTGGGTATAAAGGGATAAAAGGGCAAAGTATCCTTGACCTCGGTTGTGGGACAAGATATAGTCTCGCCTTGCAATTGGCCGCAAATGGTGCAAATGTCACTGCATTAGATGTAGACTATATAATTACAGATTGGCTCCCCTTATCAATTTATCGGATAATTAAAAAGGGAGGAATATTAAGAGCTATAAAAGCAGCAGTAAGGAGAATTCTATTTGACAAACGGTATTATAGAACATTAGAGAAAGTAGCTGGCCAATCGTTGCTTAACTTTAGAAAGAAAATAACTTTTGTAGTGGCAGAGGCCGAAAAGCTATATCCACTTCCGGATGAATCCTTTGATTTAATTGTTGCGATTGCAGTCTTAGAGCATGTAACTGATGTCCGTCTTTTTGCCTCTGAGGTAAAACGGATGCTCAAACCTGGGGGGTATTTTTATGCTATTATTCATAACTTTTACTCTCTTTCAGGAGGACATCATCCGGAATGGGCCTTCCCGGATGAACATCCTTCGAAAATTGTCCCCCCTTGGGATCACTTGAGGGCCAACCGTTTTCCTGTATCGGCCTATCTCAATAAATTAAGACCTGAGCAATATCTTGATATTTTTGGTGGCAAACTTCAGATAATTATATTTGAAGGTCGAGATCTGAACCATGATGCTGGAGGGCTTGAGGGCGAATCTCTGCTTACGAAAGAAATTTATCAAGAGTTATCCCAGTATCCCAAAGATCATTTATTAAATAGGGACTGGTGCATGATAGGTTTTAAGAGTGAATAGTAAAAAGTTAATATAAAATATTAATTATTGAATAAATTTAGCCTTGTGTTCTATACAAATTATGGTATCTCACTTTAAGGAAATCAAATGAGAATTATTTTGGTCAATACCCGCCACTATTTTGGTGGGGGTGACAGCACTGATTGCTTTAATTTGGCCGAACTTCTGCGAGCCAAAGGTCATAGTGTTGCTTTCTTTGCCATGTCCAGCAGGGCTAATCTCCCTGACTCTAATGAGGACCTTTTTGTTAGCCATATTGATTTTAGAGCAATATCTCATCGAATGCATCCGGCTAACTGTTATCGGGTGCTTTCAAGAGTGATCTACTTCAAGGAAGCAAGAGATAAGTTTGAAAAATTGATCGACCGGTTCAGGCCTGATATTGTACACTTGCATAATATCCATGGGCATATATCGCCCTCAGTCATATTTGCCGCCAAGAAACGTGGATTGCCGGTGGTCTGGAGGCTGCATGACTATAAGCTCATATGTCCCAATTCCCATTACCTGGTGGACGCTACCGAAGAAATATGCGAAGCGTGCGGCCAGGGGAGATATTTTCAAGCCATCTTTAAGAGATGCAAAAAGAATTCCTTTTTAGCCAGTGCCATGGCGGCCGGTGAAGCTTATCTGCACCAATTAATGGGGATATGTAGTAAAGTTGACTTTTTTCTTCCTCCGAGTATTTTTTTAAAACGGATGCTTTTGAGACAGGGTTTCCCCGCAAAAAAGATAATCCAGCTGCCTTACCTCCTTTCAGAAGAGATGTTTCATGGCAAAGATAGTGACCAGGGTTATTTCCTGTTCCTCGGGAAGTTGGATCCCAAGAAAGGTATTTTCCCGTTGCTCCATGCAGCCAGACTGGTACCAGATTCGCGGCTCATCTTAGCAGGTCCGGTAAACGAGCCGCTGGCCAGTCAGTTGCCAGGCCTGTTGCCTGGAAATACTACCTATGTCGGACTGAAAAACCGACAGGAAGTTAGGGAGCTTCTTTTGGGGGCCAGGGCGTTGATTTTGCCCTCAGTCTGGTATGAGAATCAGCCTTTTGCTATTCTGGAAGCATTTGCCGCGGGAAAGCCGGTGATTACGTCGGACTTGGGGGGCATGGCAGAATTGGTTGAAGATGGAGATAGGGGTTTGTTGACACCCCCTGGAGATGCAGTGGCGCTTTCTGGCGCCATGCAATGGATGGCAAATAATCCTAATCGGGCCAAAATTATGGGTGCAAGGGCCCGGGATTATGCGAAAGCCACACATTCTCCTGATAGGCACTATGAAAAACTGATGGAAGTGTATGGACATCTTTTTAGTTTGGAAAATTAATTAAGCATCGAGTGTCGGCTGGATGAGATGAGGCATTGACAATCTCATAAAAAGAGCATTTTGGCTCAGGTTGTTAACTGCGGTTTTATTTCTTCTTAAAGGTCTGTGATCGGGAAGTTGATTATTTATTTATAAGGAGAGGTTTTGCATATGAAGACAGGGAAAATAGTATTCTCTTGCCCTCTATGCAAAGAAGTAAGCCCCGATGATATCTATCAAAGGAAAAATTTTCCCGATGCACTCCCAGTGCCCCAACAATGGAACCTGCCTGTTGGGCGGCCAGTAATCTTTTTCGCGGGGCGCTTGATTCCCGAGAAGGGGATCCAGGTACTGCTGACGGCAATTCCCCTCGTATTGGAGCAGGTCGAATGCCACTTCCTGATAGCCGGCATCGGGCCGCTGGAATCTGAGCTGAGGACGCGTCTTTCTGAATCCCCTTATAAGGGCCACGTCTCCTGGGTCGGATATTTGGATTGGGACCACCTTGAACTTGCTTACAGTTTAACCACGGTGTTTACGCTGCCAACCTATTATTTCGAGGGTTTTCCTGCGGTTATTCAAGATGCCCTGGGTTACGGGTTGCCCATCGTGACTACGGCGACCCGGGGGATGGCTGATCATCTCGTAGATGGCGTTCATGCCAGTATGGTCCCTCCCCAAGATCCTGCCGCCTTGGCAAATGCCCTGATTGATTTATTGCAGGACCCTTCACGGCGCCGCAGCATGTCGGTAGCGAACCTCAAGAAAGCCGAAGATTTTTCTCCCGAGGTGGTCGCCCCCCAATATATCCGTATCCTGGAAGAACTTCTTGTCTCCGGGAGACGCAATTAGACCGGGGAAACCGTTAAAATGAGGGGCCAGAAATTGTATTGAACCTGGCAAAAATCTCGGAAAGCTCCCCAATCTTATGAAAATAACCTGCGAAGGCCTGGACAAAAGGAACAGAATGGGGGCGGACTGAGACTGCGGAGAGCTTTAAAAAATACGGTGGCTATCCGGCGCCGTTCGCTAGATAAAGGGCCATGGCAGTTGCCATGGCCGAATTATTGAGAGGAGCCATCCATGCCAAGCAAACATATTGCCGTAATGGGAATAAAGGGACTCCCTGCCAAGGGCGGCGGGGAACGGGCCGCTGAGGCCGTTATTAAAGAAGCCCTGGAGCAAGGTTATCGGGTAACCGTATATGCCAAAAAGAACTATTATGAGCAGCATGATATTCCCGGTAATTTGGAAATTGTATTAATAAGAGATCTGGCAGGAAAACATCTCAGCGCTTTTTCATTTGGATTGTTTTCTTGTATACATGCTTTGTTATTCAGAAATTATGACTTAATTCATTTGCATTATGCTGATTTCGGGTATATCGTTCCCCTGTTGAGGCTACGATTTAAAGTTATGGTCAGCTCACAAGGTGCAGAATATAATAGAGATAAATGGGGAAAACTGGCCAAATTATGTTTTAAACTGTCTGAAATACCTTTTATTAAATACTCTAATATTCGCACCTGTGCTTCTGCTCCATTAACGAAATATTACGAACAACATTATGGAAAAGAAGTCTTCTATATTCCCAATGGCATCAATCCTAGTGAATTTGAGAATTTACCCCAGGATGTATTAGAAAAATATGAACTTCCAAAAAATCAATATATTTTATTTTGCGCCGGAAGAATTATCCCCAGCAAAGGATGTGATGTTTTATTACAGGCAAACAGATTACTCGGGGTGAATATCCCTCTGATTATCATTGGAGACATGGACAGCGATCCATCATATAAAAAATATTTAATGAGTTTGGCGGAAGCTAATGTGAGGTTCATTGACTTTATTTCTTCCAAGAGTGAATTATTTTCCATAGCTGCCAATTGTCGATTTTTTGTCTTTCCTTCAGCTTACGAAGCAATGTCATTAATGTTGCTTGAGGTGGCGTCGGTAAAAAAAGGTATCGTTTGTAGCGATATTCCTGAAAATTATGAAACTATTGGGGAAAATGCCCTATATTTTAAAACCGGCCAGGTTGATAGTATGTGCAATAAAATTAAATATGCTCTTGAACATACCCATGAGATGGAAGAGATGGGAGAAAGAGCTTATCAATGGGTAACAAAAAATAGGAACTGGCAAAAAATAACCCAAGATTACTTAAAATTATATCGTAAAATCATTTCTGACCGGTGACGCAGAAGATTTTCCGGGCGGTGAATCGGGCATAGGAGGCATGGCCGGTGTAGCCCAAGTCCTCTATGACCATGGGCCCTTTCGGCAGGCTACGGGCTTTCTGGACTTGGCGCTCCGAGGCTGTAGAGATGGCTACAAAGGCCGGCGCTGGTTGTTGGCATTGGAATTGCACGGTTAGTTGGTGCATCAGGTAACCGGGCAGCACTGAAAATTGATCAGAAGCAAATCTCCAATATATATAGGTAGTTTTACCTATACAAATTTAAGTAATTAAGCCTATTTTAATTTTACTGCAAATTGCTATAAAAAATTTAAATACAGGTATGTCCGATAGAAACTACTTGAGCGACCTCTTGATACACACGGGCATGAGATATAATCGTTTCTCTATAATGGTTTTGCAATTATATCCATCGTTATAGATATGGCCGTTAATCAACTCGAATCTGTGTACCACAATATCTTGAGGTAAAATGGATTGAGAAGGAGAGCCCGATGCAAGCGCAAGGGGTAGCCAGGGATATAATGTCGACACCCGACCACGATCGGGATGAGTCTGGGTTGGTTCAACTAGCACCGATTGTGTTCAGTTTTCGATACAGTGTTATCAAACGAGCCCTGGATATTTTGTGCGCAAGTTTTTTCTTGATGGCTCTATCTCCTCTCTTATTAATCATTGGGTTAATGGTCAAGTTGACTTCCCCAGGGCCAATCTTCTATCATTGGAACGTCATCGGGCGTGGCGGCAGACCCTTCCGGGGCTACAAATTCAGGACTATGGTGCAAAACGCAGATGAAATCAAAGAAAAGTTATGGCAAAAAAATGAAATGATCGGACCAGTATTTAAGATGAAGAGCGACCCTCGGATCACCCCGCTGGGACGATTTCTTCGCAAGTATAGCCTCGACGAGTTGCCGCAATTCTGGAGCGTCCTTAAAGGGGATATGAGTCTGGTGGGGCCCCGGCCGGCAGGACCGAAGGAATGGGTGAAATATGAACCCTGGCAGCGCCGCAAATTAAGCGTGACCCCCGGCCTCAGCTGTTTGTGGCAAATCAACGGGCGCAACTCCATCACCAATTTCAATGAGTGGGTGCGCCTAGATTTGGAATATATCGATAACTGGTCGTTATGGCAGGATATTAAGATTATCTTTCGAACCTTTCCGGCAGTGGTTTCAGGGAGAGGGGCCAGCTAGGTTTTCCGTGCTGAAGGCCGGCTATAATAGAAGATAGCTCCGTACAAATCGAGACAAATCGACCTGAGGAGATGGGATGGCCAATATCTGCGTAACCGGCATCTGGCACCAAGGAGCAGTGGTTTCGGCATGTTTGGCGGATTTGGGCAATAATGTCCGCGGGGTTTGTGATGAAAGCACCGCCGCCGCCTTGAATGCCGGGAAGCCGCCGGTGCATGAGCCCCTTTTACCGGAAATAATCCAACAAAATGTCCGCGCGGGCCGGCTTGGCTATTCCGCTGATTATCGAGCCGGGCTGCAAGGAGCGGATTTCGTCTTCATCTGCACGGACACCCCGGTGAATATGGCCGACGAGTCAGATTTATCTTCAATTTACCAAATTGCCGAGAACATTGGGCGCAACATTTCGGATGACATTATTCTTTGTATCACGGCGCAGGTTCCCTGCGGCACCAGTGAAGATTTGGCCAAAATGGTGCGTAGTCTTTCCACCCATAAGGTCTCAGTGGCTTATATCCCGGAGTTCTTGCGCTTGGGTACCGCGGTGCAAACCTTCCGAGAGGCGGATAGAGTGGTTATCGGTTGCAACGATCCTGACATTTCGGCACGCATTGCCTCCTTGTATGACCCTTTAGGCCGTCCCATCGTCCATACGGATATTAGATCCGCTGAAATGGCCAAGCACGCGTCCAATGCCTTTCTGGCTACCTCCATAAGTTTCATCAATGAGATCGCCGAGCTATGCGAGCCCATGCATGCCGATGCCCTGGAGGTTGCCCGTATCCTCAAGCTGGATAAACGTATCGGCAAGTATGCCTTCTTGAGCCCGGGATTGGGTTTTGCCGGAGGCACTCTCGGACGGGAAATCCGGACTTTGCAAAAATTTGGCTCCTCGCACGGGCTATCCACCCATCTTATGGACGCGGTATGGGAGATCAATGCCCAACGGGCGCTGCTGGTGGGCCGCAGGCTGACAACCGTATTGGGTTCTCTGACCAATCTGCGGATCGGCATTCTTGGGCTTACCTATAAGGCGGGTACCAGTACGATGCGCCGGGCTATCTCCTTGGACATCATACGGGACCTGGTTCAAAAAGGCGCGACCATCGTTGCATTTGATCCTCTGGCCAAACTGAGCGAGGTGCCGGACTTGCCCCCGATGCAGATGCTTCCCGACCCCTACCAGGTAGCCCAGGAATGTGATGCCCTGGTATTGGTAACCGAGTGGGCCGAAATCGATTCTCTTGATTTCGCGCGCCTAAAATCCGGCATGAGGGGTGATGTTTTCCTGGATACCCGTAATCTATTGGATCCGGTCCGGATGGTCCAGGTTGGATTTCGTTATTTGGGCATAGGCCGATCTTTGGGGAATAGGGAATAAACTGATCCTGGGTGATCATTAGCGGGTAGGGAGTTATTAACGCATGGAAAAGTCGTTGAAAAATCGCGTCGCCATAATTGCCGGCGCCGGTAGGGGCATAGGCAAGGCTATGGCTTTGGCCTTTGCCCGGGAAGAGGCACGATTAATCCTGGCTGCCCGGACTATGGATCAACTGGCGGCGGTAGCCTCGGAATGCCGCCAGGCAGGGGGGGAAGCCCTGCCCGTCGTAGCTGACATGGCGGACTGGCAACAGGTGCAAAATTTAATTACCGCCTCGATTAAAGAATTTGGACAAGTAGATATTTTGGTAAATAGCGCTGGGGTTTATGGGCCCATCGGACCCACCGCCGACGTCGATTTGACAGCTTGGACCAAGGCCGTTGAAATCAATCTTTTCGGCACCTTATATTTGTGCCGGGCGGTAATGTCTCACATGATGGAACGCAAACAGGGCAAGATTATCCTTTTAGGCGGAGGCGGCGCTACTACTCCTCTGCCCAATTTTTCTTCTTATGCTGCTTCCAAGGCCGGCGTAGCCCGTCTGGCAGATACCCTGGCCGAAGAACTAAAAAACTATAATATTCAGGTAAATGTCATCGCCCCAGGCTTAGTGGACACCGGATTGCAAGATGAGGTTCTGGCTGCAGGCAGCCGGGCCGGCGCGCTCTTCGAGAAGATCAAGCAGGCCCGGGAAACCGGGGCCGGCGCCGTTTCTCCGGAAATCGCCGCTTCTCTGGCAGTATTCCTGGCTTCGGGGGCATCGGGAAAACTTACGGGGAAACTGATTGCCGCTCCCTACGATCCCTGGCGGGAATGGGAGAGTAAGGCCGACCGGCTAAATGCCACCCCACTCTACACCATTAGACGCTTGGATCCTTTTACGATAAAGCCTTTAATCAAGGATTTGGTTTAATTAATGAATATCGGCATCGTGGGTTGCGGCTTAATCGGCAACCGCCGGGCTAAAGTAGCCCAGGAGGCGGGGGATACTATCATAGCGGTGGCGGATATCGATCCGGCCCGGGCCCGAAGCACCGGGGAAATGGTCCAGGCCACGTGGGGCGAAGATTGGCAGGTGGTGACCAGGCATCCGGAGATCGAAACAGTGGTAGTGGCCACGGTAAACAAGACCCTGCTGCCGGTGACCCTGGAGGCGCTGAAAAACGGCAAGCATGTTTTATGCGAGAAACCGTTGGGGCGCAATGCCCAGGAAGCCGGGGAAATGGTCCAGGCCGCCGCCGCGGCCCAAAAGGTGTTGAAGGTGGGTTTCAACCACCGTCACCATCCGGCCATCCGGCAAGCCCACGAACTGGCCCAAGCCGGCAAAATCGGCCCATTGATGAGTATTCGTGCGGCTTACGGGCATGGAGGCCGGCCTGGATATGACCAGGAATGGCGCGGGAACCCGGATTTGGCCGGAGGCGGGGAATTGCTGGATCAGGGGGTTCATATCGTGGACCTTTGCCGCTGGTTTTTAGGGGATTTCTCCCAGGTGAGCGGCATGTTGGGCACCTGGTTTTGGAAGGTGGGGCCTCTGGAGGATAATGGCTTTGCCCTCTTGCGCACCGCCAACGGGCAAATTGCCTCATTGCACACCAGTTGGACCCAGTGGAAGAATCTCTTTCGCTTCGAAGTTTTTGGGCTGAATGGTTTTTTATCCGTGGACGGGTTGGGAGGTAGTTATGGCCCTGAGCTTCTGACCATGGGGCTCAGACGCCCGGAATCGGGGCCACCCATACTGGAATCCTGGGAATTTCCGGGACCGGACCTCTCCTGGGAAGCGGAATGGGGCGAATTTACTGCCGCCATCCGGGAAAACCGGCCCCCGCTTGGCGAAGGTTATGACGGCTATCAGGCGGCGTTAATCATCGATGGCATCTACGAATCATCGCAGACCGGGCGGACCGTGGAGTTGCCTGGGAAACCGACATGAAGGCCATGTTACTGGCGGCGGGCCTGGGGACTCGTCTGCGCCCCTGGACCGAAGATCGGCCGAAGTGTATGGTGCCCGTGGCCGGCAAACCGGCGTTGCAGCGCAACCTCGAGTGGCTGCGGTCCCAGGGGGTAGTGGAGGTGGTGATAAATCTCCACCTGCATGCCCAGGTGGTTACCGGCTATTTCGGCGACGGCCGGGCCTTCGGGGTACATATTGATTACTCCTATGAGCCCGATCTCATGGGTACCGCCGGCGCACTTTGGATGGCCCGTGATTTCTTCGCCGGGAGTCCATTCTGGGTGGTGTATGGGGACAATCTATTCGACTTCGACCTGAAGCGCGTTTCTGAGGTGCACCTGGCCAACCAGGCCCTTTTGACCATGGCTCTCTTTTGGCGCCAAGATGTCAGCGCCAGCGGGGTGGTGCAAATTAACAAGGCTGGGCGGGTTTTAGGCTTTAAGGAGAAACCGCGGCCTGGAGAAATCTCCAGCAACTGGGTCAATGCCGGACTCTACCTCTGTGAGCCCCGGGTGATGGATTTCATCACTCCCGGACGGACTTGTGACTTTGGCCATGACATCCTCCCCGCCATGCTGTCGGCCGGGGAACCCCTGTATGGTTATCCCCTGGGCCCAGGGGAAACCCTCTATTGGATCGACACCCCGGAAGATCTGGCCCGTACCGTTGCGGCTCTGCAAACATGACTGTATAACCGTGCAGTTGCTCATGGGCATGAAAAGGTTGGTGGGGCGGGCGTCCCCGCCCGCCAGGCGGTCCGCACAAGCTGGGAAGCCTGTGCCGCCGGAAGAACTTTTTAAAGCAGTCGCTCATGGGCCTATGGCCCACCCGCAAATTATGAAAAGTGGCTGGCTGTCGATCATGGTGCGCGGTGCGCACCATGATCGACATTAACCTTGAACTTTGAACTTTTCAAGGCAGGGGACAGATTTTTTGGCTCAAAGCCTTGATTAGTTCGACCGTTTAAAAGGCCGAAATGCATCATTAAAAGGGGGGATAAGATGATCCTGGCCAGGGCTCCCATGCGGATTACGCTGGGCGGAGGGGGCACGGATTTGCCCTGCTATTACTCAAAATATGGCGGCTTTATCCTCAGCGCCGCCATCGATAAGTATCTCTACATTTACGTCAATCGCCCCGCCGCGGATGACCTGGTCCGGGTTAAATACTCCCGCTATGAGGAAGTATTGGAGGCGGATCAGGTGCAGCATGATCTGGTGCGGCCGGCCTTAAAGTTGTTGGGAATTAGGGACAACGTGGAGATCGTCTCCATGGCCGACGTGCCCGCCGGCACCGGTTTGGGTTCTTCCAGCACGTATCTCGTAGCGCTCCTTACCTCCCTTTATGAGCTGAAACGGGAGCGGGTTCCGACCCAGGCCCTGGCTGAATTCGCTTATAAGGTGGAAAGGGAGATTGCCGGGCATCCCGTGGGCAAGCAGGACCACTATCTCGCCGCCTTTGGCGGGATTACCTGCCTCGAAATTGAGAAGGATGGCAAGGTTCAGGTGAGTCCTCTGGATATTTCCATAACCACCGCCGAAGACTTACATAGCCGCATCTTGTTGTTTTTCACCGGGATTAGCCGTAGCGCCAATCATATCCTCCAGGAACAGCGCCGGGACACCGAAAAAGATGATCCCACCGTGCTGGACAGCCTGCACCACACCAAAGAGATGGGCTACCGGGTCAAGGAATATCTGGAAAAAGGCGATCTGGAAAAATTCGGACACCTGCTGCACGAGCACTGGGAGAACAAGAAACTCCGTTCTGCCGCCATCAGCAATCCGGAAATCGATGTTTGGTATGAGCTCGCCCGGAAAGCCGGGGCTTTGGGGGGGAAGTTGGTCGGCGCCGGCGGGGGCGGTTTCCTCATGTTATATTGCCCCATACGGCAAAAAGGGGCGGTTCGCAAGGCCATGGCCGCGGCAGGGCTGCGAGAGATGACGTATAGCTTTGATTACCACGGCGCCAAGGTAATGGTGAATATCTGATGAAGGTCTTGGTCACCGGTGGAGCCGGGTTCATCGGTTCGCATACCGTCGATCTGCTCCTGGAAAAGGGTTACGAAGTTCGCATCCTCGATTCTTTGCAGCCCCGGGTCCATCCCCGGGGTAAGCCGGACTATATTCCGGCGGCGGCCGAGTTTATCCAGGGTGATGTGGCGAACCGAGCCGACCTGGCCCGGTCCCTGGAGGGTATCGATTTTGTCTTCCACCTAGCGGCTTATCAGGATTATCTGCCCGATTTCAGCCAGTTTATTCATACCAACACCGAATCCAGCGCCCTGATGTTCGAACTGATCGTCGCCGACCCCAAACGGTATCCGGTGCAAAAAATCGTCTTTGCCTCCTCCCAGGCGGTTTCAGGGGAGGGGAAGTACCGATGCAGCAGTGAAGGAACGGTTTTTTACCCGGGGCCGCGGCCCCTGGAGCAGTTGCGGCGGGGAGATTGGGAGTTCACCTGCCCCCAATGCGGCGCCCCGGCAGAGCCGCAACTCATCGATGAAGCCACCTGCAACCATCCCCACACTGCCTATGGCATCTCCAAGTACGCCATTGAGCTGCTGGCCTTTAACCTGGGACGCCGCTACGACATCGCAACCGCGGCCATGCGCTATACCTATGTCCAGGGGCCCCGCAACTCCTTTTACAACGCCTACTCGGGCATCGCCCGCCGTTTTGCCCTGCGGCTCCGGGCCGGCCTGCCTCCCATCTGTTACGAAGACGGCCGGCAGTTGCGGGATTATGTCAATGTCTTTGATGTGGCCCGGGCCAACGTCATGGTCCTGGAAAGCCCGGCGGCCAACGGATTGTCTTTCAACGTCGGCGGCGGACGGGCTATCACCGTACGGGAATTTGCCCACCTCATGCTCCAGGCCTGCGGCAGCTCCCTGGAACCGCAGGTGCCCGGGGAATTCCGCCTGGGCGATACCAGGCACACGGTGAGCGACATCAGCCGCATGCGGGCCCTGGGGTGGGAACCCACGGTGCCCGTGGAGGAGAATGTCCGCCAATATCTTGCCTGGCTGGATACCCAGTCCGGCACCGATGAATATCTCTTCGAGGCGGAACGCATTATGGCGGAGCAGGGTGTGGTGCAATCGGTTGCGAGGTAATCATGTCCTATACCAAACAGTACCTGGCGGAAGCGGCCCAGATCTTGTCCCAACTGGATGTGTCGGTCATTGACCGGATGGTGCAGGAGATGGTGGAACTGCGGGCCCGGGGAGGCCGTCTCTTTATTATGGGTTCGGGTGGGGGGGCCGGCCACGCCTCCCATGCCGTCAACGATTTCCGCAAAATCGCCGGTATCGAGGCCTACAGCCCTACGGATAATGTCTCGGAGCTCACCGCCCGGATTAACGATGACGGTTGGGAGAGCAGCTATGTGAACTGGCTCAAGGTCAGCCGCTTAAACAGCCGCGATATGCTCTTGATCTTTTCCGTCGGGGGAGGCAATCGGGAACATCAAATCAGCATGAACCTGGTGCGGTGCCTGGAATATGCTCAGGAAGTCGGCGCTTCCAGCTGCGGCATCGTCGGCCGCGATGGGGGCTATACCGCTCAGGTGGCCAAGGCTTGCGTAATCATTCCCACCGTTAATCCCAGCACGGTCACCCCCCATGTGGAATCCTTTCAGGCGGTGGTCTGGCATCTCCTGGTTTCTCATCCCGACCTCCAGGCTGCCGAAATGAAATGGGAATCCGTGAAATGAGGGCCGGATGAAAAGGGCGGTCTTTTTGGATCGTGATGGGGTGCTGAACCGGACCTATGTGCACGAAGACGGCAAGACTCATCCCCCCGCCAGCCCGGAAGAGATGGAGGTGTTGTCCGGGGTCCAGGAGGCCTGCCAGGCTCTGCGGGAGGCAGGTTTCTTGCTGATTGTGGTGAGCAACCAGCCGGATGTGGCGCGAGGGACGCAGTCCCGGGCGGTAGTCGAGGCCATCAATGAAAAGTTGCGCCGCCACCTGACTGTGGATGAGATTCGGGTCTGCTACCACGATAACCAGGACCGGTGCGACTGCCGGAAGCCTAAGCCCGGGTTGCTCCTGGAAGCGGCCGGCGCCTGGGGGATCGACATGAGCGGGAGTTTCATCATTGGGGATCGGGCTACCGACATCGAAGCCGGACAGAAAGCGGGATGTAAAACCGTGATGATTAATGCCGCCCCCCTGGAAGCGGGGCGATGCCGGCCGGATTTTCAGGCAGCGTCCTTGAGTGAAGCCGCCGAGTGGATTTTAGGCTTGAATCGGCCAGGGCATCAGGTCAGCCAGTAAGTATTGTCTCATACGAGGTCAGTCAAAAGACAATGAATATTTATGTCATTCTGAACGGAGCGCAGCTTCGTTACGAATCTCGGCGGCTTAAAAAGAGAGATTCTTCGCTGCACTCAGAATGACAAATAATAGTCGTTTGATTGCTTTTTGGTCTCAGGAAAACCCGGTTATACTCGTTGCCAAAAGTTTTTTCCGCCCCCCCTCACCCTAACCCTCTCCCCCCGTTGGGGGGAGAGGGGATAAGAGGAAAGAACTTTTGGCAAACGCTATATTTTTCAAAAGATCAAAAATTGGGAGATCGGATAATCATGAAAAGGGTTGCGGATTTATCGGTCAAGATCTTCGCAGACGGGGCTGACAAGGCCGGCATGTTGGAAATGTATGCCAATTCTCTGATCAAGGGCTTTACCACCAATCCCACCCTGATGCGGAAGGCTGCGGTCAATGATTATCGCGCCTTTGCCCAGGAGATTATCCAGGCGATCCCGGACCGGCCGATCTCCTTTGAAGTCTTTGCCGACGAATTTGAGGCCATGGAGAGGCAGGCCCTGGAAATATCCTCCTGGGGCGGCAATGTCAATGTGAAGATTCCGGTGATGAACACGAAAAAACAACCTTCTTACGACCTGCTGCGCAAATTGGCCCGGGCGGGCGTGAGGCTTAACGTCACAGCCCTGATGACTCTGGAGCAGGTACGGGAGGCAACGGCGGCGCTCGCCGGGGGGCCTCATTCATTCATCTCCGTTTTCGCGGGCCGCATCGCCGATACCGGCCGGGACCCTGTGCCTCATATGGCCGAGGCAGTGGAAATTCTGCGCCCGCATCCCAACTTGGAGCTCATTTGGGCCAGCCCCAGAGAATTGCTCAATATCTTTCAGGCCGATGCCGTCGGCTGCCACATAATCACGGTAACCAACGACGTCCTGAAAAAGCTGTCTCTGGTGGGCAAGGATCTCTTCGAGTATTCCCTGGACACCGTCAAGATGTTCTATAACGATGGTCAACAGGCCGGATACCAGCTCTAATAACAGATTGACGGGATCGGACTTATCTGCTAATCGTTCTTTATCAAATACTTTAAACACGGACAGAGGGCATGGTTAATTCGGCAAGGATGAGGCTTGGGAGGATTTTTTCCCGCCCCGCGGGGCTGCCGGGCATGGTAGCGGCAGCGCTCCTCTTGCCATTCCTCGTGTTCGGTTTTATTCCGCCTGCCGCGGCGGAATCCTTCGTGCGGCTTTACAGAGACGGGGTAATTCACTACTATTTTACCAATCGCCCGAGCCACAACCCATCAGTGACCCGGCTTTCCCGCCGCAACCAATCCCCGTACCCCTTAGGCCGCCCGCGACCCTCTCCCGGCGAATTGGAACCCCTGATTCAGGAAGTATCCCAACGCCATAATCTCCCGCCATCGTTGATCAAAGCGGTCATCCGGGTGGAATCCAACTTCAATCCCGCCGCCACTTCTCCCAAGGGGGCTCAGGGACTGATGCAATTAATGCCGGGAACGGCTGATGATTTGCAAGTGGCCAACGCCTATGATGTCCAAGAAAATGTTTCGGCCGGCACCCGCTATCTGAAGAGTCTCCTGGAAAAATTCAATTATCGTTTGCCCCTGGCCCTGGCCGCTTATAACGCCGGCCCGAAGCGGGTGGACCAGCATCAGAATGTTCCCCCCATCAAAGAAACCCGGAATTTCGTCCGGGATGTGTGCGAGAATTTTGTCAAGTATAGCGGGGAACAAAACCTGGAAAAACCCGCCAGTCCGCCGCCCCCAAAATAATCCGGCGCTCCAGAAGCACAGGGCAATGCCCCCATTCTGTCGGGCTCGTCTTCGGCAGCAACGCCAGCTTTAATTCCCGTAAAGATTTTTGAAGTGATAGGAAACGCCGAGGACAAAACGGTGATGCGGGACATCGAAGGTCATGGTGCCGCCATAGCCATATTTCGCGGGGATAAAATTCTGGTATTCCACCGCAAACTGATAACTGAACTTGTATTCACAAAAAAGGGCGATCTTTGGGGTGAACATGTAACGGACCCCGCCCATGGTTTCGATGGCAAGGTTTTTGGCGGAGTCCCATCGGCAATAGATTATTTCAAGTCCCGGGCCAATCCCCACGTAGGGTTGCAAGCGCCCGAAGGTGACTTCTTTATCTTTAAGGAAGCCGTAGCGCGCTACCAGATTGGTTTGCAGGGCCCAGATCATAAACCAATCAGATCCGCCCATCAGATTAGCTGGACCTCCCGGCACGGGAGGCGATATGCGCCCCTGGTCTCCGCGGATCCGGTTGCGAGAGAAACTGGTCTCCGTTTCCCAACCCAACCAGGGGTAGGCATCCAGAAACCGTCCGAATTTTATTCCTCCAAGTATACCCGGTTTATATTCGATATTTTTGGCAGTCCGGCCCGCATATTGAGCCGAACCGCCTAAGGGGAGTCCGGTGATCGTTGATAGAGGGGGGGGAAAATCGCTGGCAAACTTCCAGTCCGCCGAGGGGAGATAGGAGACGCCGGTGTAGGCGGCGAGGTACCACTCCCCCGGCCCCAATTCTTCTGGATATCCCTTGGCCCTTTGGGCGGGGCTATTTTTATACATATAGTAGGCCATGGTTGCAAAGCCGATAGTTCCATAGATACAGGTAGAAATATTAAAGGCTTTGTCCGGGCCGGTAAAAAAGCCAGCTTTAGCTGCAAAAACCGGCTGGCTGACTCCAGCCAGGCACCCGAGGATCATCAAAATTATCGCCATTCGGCGCATGTAACTACCTTATCTTAGGGCCACAAAAGCAATCCCGGCGGTTAAAGCGAGATTTCCTAGAATGGCGGCGACATCCTTGATGTTTTTGAGCCAGAGGATTCGTTCTAATTTTTCCGGCACCACGATAGTATCGCCGGGGTCGAGGGTCAGGGAACTGATGCCGCCGGGATGGTAGGCGTATTTGCTCCCGTCCCAACTGGCCTTCACCAAGGAGAACCCTTTGCGGCTCACGGCGGCGCCATTGACTTTAATCACATAAATTTCTCTGTCGTCGGCGATCTCCGTGGTGCCCCCGGCCATGGTGAGATATTCTTTTACCGTCCTATAAGGAGTGTAGACCAGGGCAGTGGGGGCAAAAACCGCACCCACGACATTCACCGTACCTGCAGCCTCGGGGACCGTCAATTTATCCCCCTCTTGCAGCGTAAGATCCTTGGGAGTCCCCCGAAGGCGTTCGGGATCCTCCAGTTCGATTACCACCCTTCCCAGGGGTTCCACCTTTCTCAAGGCGGCGATGAGCATGCGCTGCTGCATGGCGGCGCTCTCGATCTGTTTCACATCCTCGGCATCCAAACCGGTGGCGGCTTTCTGTCCGGCTGAGGCTAAGGCCCGCGCTTCCAGGCGGTCGATGGCCGCATTTAACTGTTGTTTTTGTAATACCCGGGTGGACTCCCGAATGAGCACCCCTCCCAGCAAATAAGCCTTGCTGGTGAACCCTCCGGCCCGGGTTAACAGGGAGCTTAACATCTCTCCCTTTTTAATGGTGTACGTGCCGGGGAAATTAACTTCTCCGGCGACCTCAACCGTTTTATAGGTACCCCAATCCGGTACTGCGCGGATGAAGAGATAATCGTTAGGTTGCAGGACCACATTTTGGGACGAGGCGCCACTGAGGGCCTGGGATAATCTGACATAAATGCGAGAAGTATCGGGGCCTTGCTGGGTGATCCGCACCCGGGTGATCTCCGCTTCGTCCTTATTGGCCTGCATCAAGAGCCCGCCGGCGTAATTGACCAGGTCGCTCACCCGCATATTGTCGCGGAAGCCGAACTCCCCCGGGCTCTTAACCGCGCCGGCTATGGTAACCTTTTTTTCCACCACGGAAGAGACGGGAAAAATCATGATAAAATCGCCGTCGATCAACGACAGGCTGGGGTATTTAGCCAGGCTTTTTGCCAGGTCTTCATCAAACATCACCGTTTCAAGGTGGCCTTTGATCCGGAGAACCTGCACCCGGCCTTTGAACGCGGTATCACCCAGCCCCCCGGCCAGGCGCAGCAGGTCATTCAGGGTCTTCTCGTTCTTGAGTTCGTAAATTGCGGGGACCTTCACCGCACCGCCAAAATCCATGCCCTTGCTCATGGCCAGTTTTTGCCCGGCCTCTTGTGCGTCCATGCCGAAAATACGTCCGCTACTCGCCTCAGGAACCGCCGGCCCTTTTACCGACATGATTTTCAGGTCTTCCCCTCTCCGCCAGCTCATTTCCGGAGCCGACTCCCCTTCAAGTTGCAGCCGGGCCAGGGTCTTCAAGGCGTCTTCCACTTCTTTCAAGGTCTTGGGGCTGCCGATGGCAACCATCGGGCCGATGGGCGGGATAAAAATGACATCCTCCGGCTGCAGCCGGATATCTTTGCTCTTATCCCCCCGCAGGAGGAAGTCATACATGTCAAAAGTCACGACCACCTTGTTTCCCCGCTTGATCTGAATGTTTCGCAGGGAGCCGGACTTACTGGGACCGCCGGCGGCAAATAAAGCGCTCACCAGGGTGGAAAGGGAGGACACCGCATAGCTTCCAGGAAATCTTGCCTGACCCACGACGTAAATCTGGATGGTCCGCAGGTTATCCAGGGTAACGTTCATTTGAAAATTGGTGAACTGCCGCGCGAATTCCCGGTCCAAAACCTCCCGAAGCTGCCGGTAAGTAAGGCTGCTGACGTGCACGACTCCCACTTTGGGGATGTCGACTTGGCCGTTGCGGTCTACGGTAAGGTTATACTCTCCCTGTACACTCCCCCAAATGATAATCTTGATGCGGTCCCCGGGGCCAATGACATAATCCGGGCCCACCGGGACGGCCTCCATCGGCAAGAAAGAGGCTGGAGGCTGGTAAAAGAAACTATAGCCGAATTGTTTAATGTACATCCTCTGAGCCCAGGCCCGCCGTTCAATGGTTGAAATATCTTCAGGCTGCCGGGGAGCACTGGTCAATACCTGGGTAGCTTTAGGAACTGGGGCAGCCTGCCGCGGCAAATCCGGGCCGATTGGAGGTTGGGTAGAGGGTGTTTGTCCCGCTTGAGGAGCAGGTGATTGTCCCGGCCCGATATTTTGCAGGTAAAATTGGGCCTGATCTTCCAGCCGCTGCCCCCATCCCTGGGTCGGGGGCAGGAAGATCAAGAATGCCAAAATGATGCTGATTATTTTTCTTGCCACCATAATAAGAACCTGTCTCTATTGGTCATGGAGAAACTTGTCATTTTGAAAAAAGTTATTGATAAATAATAAGACAACACTTGGCGGGTGACAAGCTTTTTATTATGTAATTGGGTAGTGGTGGAAAACATTTTAAAAGGCATCGGGAATCAGGTGCCGCAGCCGGCAAGTAAGATTCGTGCACATCAGCCGTTGTATAATGCCCGCATCGGCCGGATAATTCTGTTCCGTTAATGCAGGCGGGCATTGGGCCAATTTGACCCGCATCCGGCCGCCAATCTGGGAGTCGGCAACCTCCCAGAGTGGTTGCCAATCCCGGGCCTTAAACATCGTCATTGAAACAAAAATAAAGGCATGACTGATGGAGTTCGGGGGAGCCTGGGCGGCACTGGGCCCCGCCCAAGTGACATAATTACCCCCAGGGTTGAGCTTCTCGATAATCTCGTGCAAGCTATAAGAGCGCTTATGATGATCTTTCGGAGTAGCTACAGGCTCAGCAAAAAAAACGGTGGGGGAATAAAAACAGAACAGGATTGCATCGACCCCGCGATCTAGCGCCTCACACTTTGCCATCATCTCTGCAACGGTTATGGGTCCGGAATGGGCAGGGAAGACCCCCGACAAGAACGGTTGATAGCCTTTTTGCGTCAGGACCTCGAGGAGCAGAGTTGCCGCTACGTCATCATCGACGTCCTGGACATCCACCGCCCGGGGGTTAAGTAAACCGGCCGGCTGCCACGGGCCGGTGAACAGGGTCGACTTCTTAATGAAATCAGCTCCGGGGTCATTTTGGCCGGGCAATTGCATATAAGCCGGCCAGCGTTGCACAAAAACCGCTACCCGTTTTATGCCTCGATACTGGGGATGCTGCCGGATATAACTTTGATTGCTGAGAAAGGTGCAGGATGACAGGAAGAGAACCACTCCCAGCGCTAAAGATCTAGTCAATCTTAACGAGCCCTGCCAGCGCATTGATAGCTAATATGGCATACCGGCAGGGCTTTTGTCAAGGAAGCCGATGCGGTAACCTCCAGGGCAGTGATTTCGTATTCCCGCTATTGAATCCCTTCCCAGGTCCAGGTGGGGGCGCTGGAGTACGTGAGGGAAATATACCAACCCGCCGGCAAGACCACCTTGCCAGCCATTAACCCGGTGGCGGTAAGGGCGCCGGTGACACTCCCGGTGCTGATTGCCGACACCGTACCGGCCGTGACCTTCACTATGACCGGATAGCCCTTGGTGTTCTGCACCGCAATAGTGGAGGCAGGTACGGCAGGAGCCAGAGCCGCGCCGGGAACATAGCCGGTATTCCGTTCCAGCCGATTGCCCGCCGCCAACGCCACCGGTAAATAAATTGGATTCGCACACCCGGAGAAATCATTTCCGCTAATGTCATTCTTGGTGCCGGCTGAGTCTGCATTGTAAAGTCCAATATTGGCGCCGCTACCGATATTGTCGACGATTCGGTTGTTGTTATTCGATCCTTCTATTTTCATAACCGTGTTAGCTCCCCCGGCCACCTCCTTACAGACGTTGTTAGCGATAACCACCGAGTCGATGGCGCCGAATGGCATGGCTGCATTTATATTCGGGGTGAAGGTTTTGCCGGCGTTATTGGCAATAGCCCCGCCCCTGAGGTAATAGCCCTGGATGAACGTGTCCCACTTGGTGGCCAGATTGCCGGTAATATTGATGTTGGTCATCATGGTGGTGCTGCCGGCTCCAGGATAGACCATAATAGCCGTCCGTGACACCCCGGTGCTCTTGCCGTTCAGGGTATTGCCGGAAAATACCACGTCGCCTAAAACGCCACTGGTTGGCTGAGAGCAAGCAATGATGCCATACCCAATCCCACAGTCTTCAAGGTAGTTGCCGACAGCCCGAAGACCGGTCATGGGCTTTTCGGTAGTCAGGCCGGCAAAACAAATTCCGCCTCCATCCACCAGGGTGCGCCCGACATTCTTGATCTTGTTGAAAGCAGCAACGTTGTTACCCCCGTTAAAGTCGATGCCCCAGCTATCCACCCCATCTATCTCGTTATGTACTGCCTGATTTCCAGCGTATGCAAAATAGAATGCTTCCCGCCAGTTGTTGGTAGCCTTGCAGAACCTGACTATGGAGTCCTGAGCCAGCATTGTGCAAATATCCCAGCCGGTAAACTTGACGTTTTCCACCACCACCCGTTTCCCCACGTAAGTAGCAATTGGGCATACGGAGGGATCATTTCCCGAGCCGCCCCTGAAGCTGTAACAGATAATCCCTACGTGGAGATAGTGTGGACCGTAAGCAACCATAGACCCGGTTAAGCTAATATTTTTAATGACAACATCATCTTTGACAATCAAACCTTCCACGGTGTCTATGGCTTGATTAATGGCGCCTTGACCATCGAGATTGGCATACTGCGGCACTATGATCCCGGCAGTGATTTTGTAGGTTTTCTTAGGCAGGTTGAGATTACCGCCACAAGTAGCCCAGGCCTGGAGAGCCGCGGTATCATCTGTGGACCCATCACCAATCGCACCCCACCACTCCGGCACCTTGACCGCCTCAGCCTTCATTACCACCTTACCCGTACCGGTGCAGGCGAAGATTTGGTGAAGGCCAGCGTCCAGAGGGCCATTGATGGTGAGGGTGTTGCCGGTGGGGATAGTAAAGGCAGCTCCGTGCACAAATTTCAGCGTCAGATTGGCCGGGACCGTCAGATTGGCAGCGATGGGCCAGTTGCCGGCAGGGATACTGAGGACGGCTTTGGCGCTGCCAATGCTGGTGATGGCCGTGGCTAAATCTCCGCTATACAGCGGATCGTTAAGCCATTTCTCATTTGCCAGGCGGGAGTCAACCCGGTTCAAGCCGGAGTCAAACTTGGCTTTTTCCTCATCGCCCCTGGCCCCTGTGGCGGGTTTATAGAGGAAGTTGTTGGACGTCCACGTCCCGGCCGTAACCGACATAACCAAGAACAGCGTGCTTACGAGAGCTAAAAGAACTCGCCCCATACCTCGTTTCCTCCTTACACCGGAATATCTCTTATCTTGCTGATATATGACAGTAATCCGCCGTAAGGGCCAGCATGGATATGCCGCGTGTCACGGAATGAGGAAATCGCCAAAATTTCTGAGATAGGGAAAGGGACCATCGCCTCGGATTCCCTTAAGGATAGAATAACTTTGCCGGCAACTCGTTGCAACTTAAGCTGATAAAGAAAATTTCCCGGCCGGTTCCATGCCCAGGTTGCTTCCCGGCGGTTTTTTTTGTATGGTTATGAACATAATTATGGCCGTAGGCCGCGATTTTGAACTTTCGTCTCGGGCCGGCGGGCCCGGCGCCCAACCGATGCGTTATCAACCTCATTTTCCCAGGAAAAACCTCACCAATGAGTCAATCAAGGCAGCAAGCATCCGTGGATAATCGGGACATAGTTTCCACCGGCTGGAAGGGAATTATTTTGGCGGGAGGGGCCGGGACCCGGCTCTACCCGGTTACCAAGGTGGTCAGCAAACAACTCCTGCCGGTCTATGACAAGCCCATGATCTACTACCCCCTGTCAATCCTCATGCTGGCCGGGATTCGGGAAATTCTCCTGATCTCCACCCCGGAGGATTTGCCGAGATATGAGAGCCTGCTGGGGGACGGGACTCAATTGGGCCTGCGCATTAGCTATGCGGAACAACCCCGCCCCGAGGGCCTGGCCCAGGCCTTTATCATCGGCAAGGAATTTATCGGCGGTGACCGGGTCTGTCTGATCCTGGGGGACAATATTTTTTATGGCCACGGGCTCGAGGGCATCCTGAAGCGGGCCGTGGAGTTGACCCGCGGCGGCCTGGTGTTCGGGTATTGGGTCAAAGACCCGGAACGGTATGGCGTGGTTGAATTTGACGCCTCCGGCCAGGTCCTGGATATCGTGGAGAAACCGGTCAAACCGAGATCATCCATCGCGGTGTCCGGTCTCTATTTCTATGACAACCGCGTGGTCGAAATCGCCTCCAGCCTCAAGCCCTCCGCCCGGGGCGAATTGGAGATTACCGATGTCAATAAAGTCTACCTGCAAAGCGGGGAGCTGCGGGTAGAGGTTTTGGGCCGGGGTTTCGCCTGGCTGGACACGGGCACCCACGAGTCACTCCTCGAGGCCTCTACCTTCATTGAGACCATTGAGAAACGCCAGGGCCTCAAGATCGCCTGCCTGGAGGAAATTGCTTATCGCCTGGGCTTTATCGACGCCGGGAGCCTCCGCCGCCTGGCCAAACCCATGAAGCAGAATGGCTATGGCCAGTATTTGCTCAAGATCTTAGCGGAATAAGCCGGCGGCCCGCAGTACTTAAGGACAGGGCAGGGCAGGGGGGTGCCTCTCTTTTTCTTCTCCCTTGTGATTCCCTCCCAGGGAATCCGGTGGCACAGGCTCGAAAGCCTGTGCTGATAAAGGATTAAATCTGCGTGATATCATATTGATATTCTTCATAAAGAGCATCTTGCAACCTGAGGGGCGGAAATGCTGCATCGACCTTCAACAGGCATTTGCACAGGCTGGGAAGCCTGTGCCACCAGCCTAAGATGAATTTTGCAAGTGCCTCTATTGGTTACCTCTCTCCCACACCCAAAACATGATAGCTTTAGCTAAGGAATAGAAAACCGCCCATGGAAAACCCGACCATTCAGTCATTGCGGCCCCAGGTTGCCCTCCCTGAGCAACTGGTTAGTGCCAACCTGGCGGTAACCTCATGTTTCCAATGCCGAAAATGTTCAGGCGGCTGCCCCCTGACCTTCGCCATGGATCTGCTGCCGCACCACGTCATCCGCCTGGCGCTTTTGGGTCAGGAAGAGCGGGTGTTCGATTCCATGACCATCTGGGTCTGTTCTGGCTGCCAAACCTGTACCAGCCGCTGTCCAAACGGTATTGACATTGCCGGCACCATGGATTGGCTCAAAGAAGAAGCGGTCAGAAGGGGAAGAACCCTCCCCGATGACATGGTGGCCACGTTCCACCGTATTTTTCTGGAGAGCCTGCGGGACGCGGGCGGCCGCCTCCCGGAAAACACGCTCCTCCGGCGCTTTACGGTGTTCAAAATGCGCCGTCAGCCGGATTTTGCCGGACTCAAGGCCGACCTGAGTTTGGGGTGGAAACTCTGGAAGCGCCACCGGATGCGCTGGCGCGGCCCGGCCGCCTTGCGGGGCAAGGGCGAGATCGCCGCAATCTTCCGGAAAGTTGAGTTTTAAGCCTATGAAAGTTACCTACTATCCCGGCTGCTCGTTAGAAGGCACCGCGGTGGACTATGCCGCTTCCATCGCCGGCGTAGCTTCCCTGCTGGACGTGGAGATGGTGGAGCTCTTCGATTGGAATTGCTGCGGCGCCAGTTCAGCCCACAGCCTCAACCACCAGCTCGCCTTGCACCTGCCGGCCCGCAACCTGGCCTTGGCTGAAAAGGCCGGCCGTGATGTGGTGGCGCCGTGCGCCCTGTGCTTCAACCGGCTCAAGGTGGCGGAAAAGGCCTTGCAGGGACCCGAGGGCGAGAAATTGGGCCTTACCTACCGCGGGGAAAACAAGATTTGGGATTTATTAGATTTTTTTACCCAAAACGCCTTCCTGGAAACGCTGGCTGCCAAGGTGGTACTGCCGCTGATGAAGCTTAAGGCCGTCTGCTATTACGGCTGCCTGGTGGCCCGGCCGCCCGCGGTAACGGATCGAGCCGATTCTGAAAACCCCCAAAATATGGAGCGCCTCCTGGAGGTCTTGGGCGCCACGGCCCTGGACTGGTCTTTCAAGACTGACTGTTGCGGCGCCGGCCTGGCCGTGGCCCGGCCTGATATTATCGATACCCTGGTGCAGCGCTTGTATGAGCGCGCCCTCGCGGCGGGGGCCGAATGTTTCGTGGTCTCCTGCCAGATGTGCCAGGCCAATCTTGACCTGAGCCAGGAAAGGATTGCCCGCAAATTCGGCCGGGACTATTATCTGCCGGTCTTCTATTTTACCGAACTCATGGGCCTGGCCGTGGGACATCCTCAAGCGCCGCAATGGCTGGCCCAGCACCTGGTAGACCCCATGCCGTTATTGAAGATGAAGGGAATTATCTAATCGAGGTTTGATACATGGCCGATAAGCCTAAAGATAGGGACAAGAAGACTGGTGCGGTATTGGTGGTAGGAGGGGGGATCTCCGGTATCCAGGCCGCCCTGGATCTGGCCGAAACCGGATTTTTTGTGTATCTGGTGGAGAAAAAATCCGCCATCGGCGGCGTCATGCCGCAGTTGGACAAGACTTTTCCCACCAACGACTGTTCCATGTGCACCCTGGCGCCGAAACTGGTAGAGGTTGGCCGCCACCTCAATATTGAAATTATCGCCCCCGCCGAGGTGACGGGCATCGCAGGCCCAGCCGGCAACTTTCGGGTCGAGGTGCTTCAGAAGGCCCGGTACATCGACGAGAGCCGCTGCATTGCCTGCGGCATTTGCGCCGAGAAATGCCCCAAGAAGGTGCCTAACGAATTCAACCAGGGGCTCAATTCCCGCAAAGCCGCTTATGTCCTCTATCCCCAGGCCGTGCCGTTAAAATATGCCATCGATCAGGAACACTGCATTTATTTTCGTAAAGGCAAATGCCGGGCCTGCGAGAAATTCTGCCCCTCCGGCGCCATAGATTTTTCCCAGACAGACCAGGTGCTCAACCTGAACGTGGGCTCCGTGATCCTGGCCCCGGGGTTCCAGGTTTTCGACGCCCGCCAAAAGCCGGAATACGGCTACGGCCGCTATCCCAATGTTATTACGGGTCTGGAATTCGAACGGCTCCTGTCGGCCACCGGGCCCACCGAGGCCCATATCAAGCGCCCCTCCGATGGCGTCGAGCCGGAGAGAATCGCCTGGATACAGTGCGTCGGGTCCCGGGATGAAGCCTGCGGCCGGCCCTATTGCTCGTCGGTGTGCTGCATGTACGCCACCAAGCAGGCCATCATTGCCCAAGAACACGATGATAGAATTGAGCCGACCATCTTTTTCATTGATCTCAGGGCCCATGGGAAGGGATTCGAAAGTTATTATCAGCGCGCCAAGGTGCATCATCATATACGCTACATGCGGGCCGTGGTTTCCCGGGTGGTCCAGAACCCGCGCACCCATAATCTGGAAATCGCCTTTGTGGATGAAACCAACGCCGTCCGGACCGAAGAATTTGACCTGGTAGTCTTATCCGTCGGCATGGGGATCGCCCCGGAAACCGCCGAACTGGCCCGGAAATTGGGAGTCGAGATTTCAGAGAACAACTTTGTCGAGAACGACTGCTGTAGCCCGGTGTCTACTTCCAGGCCGGGGATCTTCGCCTGTGGCGCCTTTACCGGTCCCAAGGACATCCCCGATTCGGTGGTGGAGGGCAGTGCCGCGGCGGCGGCCGCGGCCCGGGATTTGACCGCGGTCCGGGGGACCTTGCATCGGGCCAAAACTTTCCCGCCGGAACCCGACGTCTCGGCAGAGCCGCCCCGGGTGGGCGTTTTTGTCTGCCACTGCGGCCTCAATATCGGCGGCGTGGCCGATGTGCCCTCCCTGGTGGAGAGCGCCCGCACCATCCCCAACGTGGAATATGCCCAGGGCAACCTCTTCACCTGCTCCCAGGACTGCCAGAACCAGATGGTGCAGATGATCAAGGAACACCGTCTGAACCGGGTGCTGGTGGCGGCCTGCAGTCCCACCACTCACGCCGCCATGTTTCAGAGCATGCTCCGGGAAGCCGGTCTCAACAAATACCTGTTCGAGATGGCCAACATCCGCAACCAGTGTACCTGGGTCCACCAGCAGGAGCCGCAGCAAGCCACGGAAAAGTGCCTGGACCTGATCCGCATGGGCGTCGCCAAGGCCAGGATGTTGCAGCCCCTGGAATATCTCTCAGTGCCGGTGAACAAAAGGGCCCTGGTAATCGGCGGCGGCATGGCCGGCATCACCGCCGCCCTGGCCCTGGGGGACCAGGGTTTCGAGGTCCATCTGGTGGAAAGACTGGACCGCCTGGGCGGCAATGCCCGCAAGCTCCACAGCACCTGGCGGGATGAACCGGTCCAAATGATGGTGGACGGCATGGTCGAGAAGGTGGAGAAACAGCCCCGGATTACCGTCCACTTCTGGGCCGTGGTGGACGAAGTCAGCGGTTCGGTGGGCAACTTTAAATCCAAGCTGTCCACCGGCCAGGAGATCGAGCATGGCATCGTGATTATCGCCACCGGCGCCGAACCCCTGCGCCCTAAAGGCGAGTATCTCTATAAAGAGCACCCCAATGTCCTGCTGGCTTTGGACCTGGACCGGGAAATTTCCCGGGGAACTTCCAGAGTGAAGAATGCTCAGGGAGTAGCCTTTATTCAATGTGTGGGCTCCCGTATCCCGGAGCGGCCGTATTGCAACCGGGTGTGCTGCAGCCATTCCGTCGAGAACGCCATCCGGTTGAAAGATATGAATTCCGACATGGAGGTTTATATCCTGTATCGGGATATGCGGACCTATGGCGAGCGCGAAGTGCTCTATGCCGAGGCCCGGAAAAAAGGGGTGCGGTTTTGCCGGTATAACGTGGATGATCTTCCCCGGGTGGAGGCGGCCGGGGATAAGCTCGTCATAAGGTTGGAGGACCAGGATCTCTTGTTGCCCATGGAACTGAGCGTCGACCTCTTGACCCTGTCCACGGCCATAATTCCCCATCACAATGCGGTCCTGGCGGATTTTTATAAAGTCCACCTGAATAGCGAAGGTTTCTTTACTGAAGCCCACGCCAAGATTAAGCCGGTGGAGTCCACTACGCCGGGGATCTATATGGCCGGCCTGTGCCATTATCCCAAACCCATCCAGGAGTCGATTGCCGAGGCCCTGGCCTGTGCCTCCCGGGCCAGCACTATCCTGGCCCGGGATACCTGGGAACTCGAATCCATTATTTCCCGCCCCGTTGACGAAAACTGCGACGGCTGCGCCTTTTGCGTCGATGCCTGTCCTTTCCAGGCCATCAGCCTGTTGGAATATGTCCGGGACGGCAAAATAAAGAAGACCGTGGCCGTGAACCCGGTGCTCTGCAAAGGCTGCGGTTCCTGCATGGCTACCTGTCCCAAGGAAGGTATCTACGTGGCCGGCTTTACCCTGGCCCAACTGGGGGTCCAAGTGGATGCCGCTCTGGGCCTGCCTTTAGAGCAGTTGGAATCGCCGGATCGCAGCCGGGAAGACGCGGCTTCGTCCATCGCCTCGGCCCGGGAAGTGGCTGGAAAAAAATTCATGTGGGACGGCGCCGTATACGTCACCCGGGATGACGCCAAAGAGGCCCTGGAGGCTTATAAGAGCGATGGGGCCGAGGTCCACATGTTCTTACAAGAGGACAAATACCTGGTTTATTCGCGCCGGCTGGCAACCGCGGCAGCCTCCACCGCTTGAACCAAACCGGGGTCAGGCGATTCAGCCTCGGCAGGCCCGGACACGGGCCGGCGGCGCCGGGGTAACTCCGCCGATTCACACCAATCTGCGCTCAAAAAGAAAATTTCCCTCTGTAGGGTGCGTCTTACGCACCAAGCAGGGCGCGTTAGGCGCGAGCAACAAATTTCAGTAGACAATCCGATGATGCTGCATCGGCCAAATACCGCTTTTGATTTTTGAACTTCCATGCTATATTAACAAATTGTACTTCAACAAAATCTATCCAAGGAGAATCATCATGAAGTTTGAGCATGTTCCTGACCACATTATAGAGATGTATGAAAAAATCAAATCTCAATATTTTCCTCATTTAGCGAATGCAAAAATTCTTTTCCTGCTTAATAAAAAGAAGATGGTACATAAAGGTAATATAACTCTCAGCAAAATAGTGAGGCCTACTGAGTTGGTGAAGTTTTTATCCAAGGATGAAGCGCCGGAATACGGTTATGATTATATTATATTATTGGATCAAAAATTGATTGCTCATTGCGATGATACTGATATCAAAAGAGTTTTGAGACACGAATTAAGACATACATTCTTTGATTCAGACAGTTTGAAGAACCCCTACAAGTTAGTCGATCATGACTTTAGTGATTTTTATGATGAAGTTGAATTGAATAAAGATGACCCAACTTGGGCTAAGAGGGTGTCTCAAACAGTGTCTCTCATGTATGACCAGGAAAAAGATGAGAAATAATTCGGCGTCAACGGTTCACTTTTTCCCCTCCCTCCAATGAGCCTATCTTTACCCACAAGTATTTCCGGCTGGTGGCACAGCCTTTCCAGGCTGTGCGAAAATCCCCGCACAGGCTAGAAAGCCTGTGCCACCAAAACCTTTTTGAATCAACCATTTCCCGACTTGTGGGTAATGGATAGTCCCAATTCCTCCAGACAGGTTCCCCAACTTCCTGCCTTAATCTGTTGCTCGCCGCCGCGCCCTCGGGGTCTCTTGCCACCGTCTTCCCTGGGGGATCGCAGACTGATCAGAAAAAATTCAAGAAATTCAACTGACATGCCGAAAATTACCTAAAGGCCGCCGGAGGGCTTCGGGGTCCATTGCCGCGTCCGAAGCCATGCCTCGCCCGTAATTGCCTCTGCCGAGGCCGCGCTAACTTGAATCAAGGTAAGCCCGATTATGTCAATAAATCAACATAAATTATGGCGCATTTATCTAGTAGCCGTTGATTTAATTTCAATGACTCTCTCTTTTATTATCGCGGCATCATTCGTAGTGTCGGAAGTTGATGGGGTACCCTTCATTGAATTCTTCTCTATACGCATCAGCATTCTAAATTTCATAATCTTTATGGGATTTAGCTTGATTTGGTATATAGTTCTGGATCTATCCGGGGCCTATTATATCCGGCGATTAACTACAAATAAAAAAGCAATCCTTAAGATTATTAGGATAACCTCTCTTGGTAGTTTTATTTTATTAGTTTTAAGTGTTATAATCCATATCAGATTAGTAACACCTCTGTTCATGGTGGTATTCTGGTTAATGACCACCACCCTGGCCATACTCAGTCGCATCATATTCAGGTTTATCAGCCGGAAAACCTGGGTATCCGGGATCAATCTCCACAATGCGGTTATTGTCGGCACGAACAATCGGGCGGTGAAATTCGCCCGGAATCTTGAGCAGAGCCCCGAGTTAGGCTACCGGGTCATGGGTTTTGTGGACCAAAAGTGGCAGGGCAGCCGGCGGTTTGAGGAGTCCGGTTACCCGCTGTTGGCTGACTTCCAGAATTTCCCCAACTTCTTGCGGACCCATGAAGTGGATGAAGTTATCATAGATCTGCCGCTCAATTCTTTCTATCAAGAAGCTTCTTACATCGTCGGGCTGTGCGTGCAGCAGGGAATCATCGTCCGGTTCCTGTCCGACAGTCTCTATCTGCTGTTCGATATGAAACTGGCCCGGGCCGAACTGGAAGAGATCCAGGATTATGTGATCCTTTCAGTGTACACCGGGGCCATGGGAGGCTGGCCGATTCATGCGAAGCGGGCCTTCGATTTTCTGGTCTCCTTTTTACTGATTATCTTGCTGTCTCCCCTCTTCGTGATGGTGGCGTTCTTAATCAAGCTCACGTCACCCGGCGGACCGGTCTTCTTTGTCCAGGACCGCATCGGGCTCCGGAAACGCAAGATCAAGGTCATTAAATTCAGGACCATGGTGCCGGGCGCCGAACAGAGCTTAACGGCGCTGGAAAGGTTTAATGAAGCCAGCGGCCCGGTGTTCAAGATCAAAAACGATCCCAGGGTCACCCTCCTGGGCCGGTTCCTGAGGAAGACCAGCATCGATGAACTGCCCCAACTGTTCAACGTGCTCGCCGGAGATATGAGTCTGGTGGGCCCCCGGCCTTTGCCGCTCCGGGATTACGCCGGCTTCAGCCAAGACTGGCATCGGCGCCGGTTCAGCGTCAAGCCCGGCATCACCTGTCTCTGGCAGATTCACGGCCGCTCCTCCCTATCCCAGCCCTTTGAGAAATGGATGAAAATGGATATGGACTACATCGACCATTGGACCTTATGGCTCGATTTCAAGATTCTGGCCCGGACTCTCCCGGCCATCATCCATGGCAAGGGAGCCTATTAACGCCAAGGCGGCGCACCCCTCCAACCTTACACACGACGGGATTCCTCTCCATAAAAGAGTCACTTCCTCCCTGGAACGCCGCATAACAACTACCTGAATTACTAATGAATTCCAGCCGGACAGGCAGGCCGCAAACGCTCACCCGGTTCATTCTCCTCCCCCATCCCAACGATTCTTAAAGTTTTAGATGCAGGGGCCGATAAGTAAATCAGACAGCTCCACGCCACCGACAATGGCAAACTCCACCGAAAGGGGAGGGCGCAAAGTCTCCGGCCTAAAGCCTGCGGGCCAGGGTAGCGGGATTGCCGAAGTGGTGCAGGTGAGATTGCCTCATGGCGCCTCACCTGATGCAAAAACCCGGACTGATGGGCGGCGTGGATTCACACCAAATATAGAAAGGAGGTGGGATTCAAGATCATCAGGACGGCAACCTTAACCATTAACCAAGTACCGGTTTTTTAGGCAGCGACTAACCAAATAAAGGAGAAGCAACATGAAAACTTATCTGCGAAAAATCGTGGCGTTCATCAATGATGAGGAAGGCGCCTCGGCCATCGAATACGGTCTTTTGGTCGGCCTGATCGCTCTGGCGATCGTGGCAGGAGCGACTCTTCTGGGCCAGAGTATCGGAACCATGTTCACCAATGCGGCAACCGCGGTAACTGCTGCATCGTAAACGGGCCTCCGCCTTACGGTGGCCGGGGCCGGAGCCTCAGGGCTCCGGCCCCGGTCTTTACGAGGGCAACCAGCCTTGCCGGGGACCAAGGGGCACCTAGCCCCAGCGCTCGGCGGCACGACGGAGCTGAAACTGGCGGGGTCACGGGGGACCGTGCCCAGGCCGCGGTTAAATATTGAGTTAAATTTGCCTCTGGGGAGCCGCATCCCGGACCCGAAAGTTGTTGCGGAGGTGAAACCCCGCATCCCTTTATATGGAGTGACCATACGATGCCTCGTTTACCCGGCTGGGCCTGGCTGCTTTTGGCCATCGGTTTTGCGACCCTGGCCACCTATATGGCCATGGGATATCTAAAACGTCAGGCCGCGGTTCAACCTCCCAAGACCAAAACCACTCTCGTCGTGGTAGCAAAAAGCGCCATAGACCCGGCCAGTCGCGTAAGCGCCGAACAACTCAAGACCGAAGTCTGGCACCAGGAGAAGGCTCCTGAAGGCTCCTTTAGCACCCTGGCCCAGTTGGATGAGCGGGTAGCGGCGGCATTAATCCTGCCCGGCGACCTCATCTTGGAAAACAAACTGGCTCCCAAGGGGACCGTTCCGGGGATCACCGCCTTGCTGAGTCCCAACCAGCGGGCCATGACCGTGAAGGTGGACGAAGCCTCCGGGGTGGCCGGCTTCCTGACCCCCGGGAGCCGGGTTGACGTGGTGGTGGTCGTGGATAAGGGGGAATACAAGACCTCCCCGCTCTCCAAGCTCCTCTTTCAGAACTTGAAAGTTTTGGGCACCGGTCAAAAGCTGGAAACCCGCCCGGGAGACAAACCTCAGATTGTGCCTACGGTTACGCTGGAAGTATCCCCCGAACAAGGAGAACGCCTGGCCCTGGCAGCCCAGGAAGGGCGAATTTCGCTGGTGCTGCGGGGCCAGGGAGACCAGCAACTGGTGGAAACCCTGGGCGCGGATGCCAACAAGTTATTTGGGAGACCGGCGGGCCCCGCAGTCTCGGCCAAGGTTGCTCCGGCGGCCCCAACGGTGGAGATGATCCGGGGATTAGATCGGGCGCCGGTAAACTCGAGATAGCTCAGAACATCACCCGCTCAGGCTGAGGATTGTAAACCGCAATGTCCACCCAATTCAGCATCTATTCTAATTCCCCCGAAAACCAGGAATACCTCCGGAAAATTATCGAAGTCAGCGATACCGGCAAGTTAGTGGAAAGCAATGATCTGGCCCATCTGCCTTCCGAAGCTGCGCCTGGCATTGATGTGATTTTTTTGGAGTACCAGGAAAACAATCCTGAATTGGACCACTGGATCGAGAGAATCGCAGTCAATCCCAGGAGTCCCGCCGTCTTCCTTTATTTTAGGGAAATCTCCACCAGCAACTTGTGGAAGGCGCTGCGCCTGGGGGCGAAAGAATGCTTTAGTTTTCCTATCCAGGAGGAAGATTTTCAACAGGCGGTTAAGCGCCTCGCGGCCCGATTGGAAGTTAGCAAAGTCCAGGCCAAACCCACCAGAATCATATCTTTTCTCGGGTGTAAGGGTGGGATTGGGACCAGCTTTCTGGTTGCCAATCTTGCCAGCCTCCTGGCCCAGGAGCGCCGAGGCAAGGTGCTGGTGATAGATCTGGATCTGGGATTTGGCCAACTCAACTATTTTTTCGATGTCCACCCGGAACATACCTTGGTTGAGCTGATCGATAATCTGGAACGGCTAGATAATAATTATTTACAAAATATCCTCTACCATCTCAGTGATAATTGTTATCTGCTTCCGGCTCCGGCCCGTTTGGAAGAAGCCGAGGCTATAAACGCCGGCCATCTGGAGAAGATTATTGGCTATATCAAGAATAACCTGGGGTTTCGGTGGATCCTGATCGACTGTTGTCATCAACTTGATGAAATAACCATGAAGGCCCTCGAGTTCTCCGAATCCTTGCTGCTGGTGACCGGGCAATCCATCCCGGCCCTTTCCAACGCCAAGAAAATGCTGGAAACGCTTAACCTCCTGGAATTGAAGGAACTCGAAGTCGAGGTTTTGGTAAATTGTTGGGACCGCCAACATGAATTGGGACTACCGGACGTGGAAAACTTTTTAGGGAAGAAGATTGCCGGCACCATAACCTGCGATTACAAACAGGCAAATTTCAGCATCAACGAAGGCAAACTCCTGGTGGAAACCTCTCCGCGCCATCCCATATCCGTAGACCTGAAAATCGTTGCCGGAAAGTTCAGCCATGAAGAAACGCCGGAGGAAACCAATGGCTCGGGGTGGGGATGGCTTCGGGGTCTCTGGAGCAAGAAAAAGCCATGAGTCTTCTGGACCGCATCCGCCAACGGCAAATAGAGGAGCAAAAGGCCCAACCCGTGACCCCGGGTCAGGACCCGATGAAAGACCGGGAGCGGCAAAAGAAAGACGACGTTTTCAATGAGTTGAAGGCCAAGATACATATGCGGCTCCTGGGCTTGCTGGACCTCACCCGCCTGACTACCGCTTCAGAGGGCTCGATCCAAGAGGACCTGCGCCGCGGGGTCGAGATGATCCTGACGGAAGAGAAGAGACCGCTCCCGGCACCTGAAAAAGAGCGGCTCTGCCGGGAGATCAGAAACGAGCTCTTGGGGTATGGACCCCTGGAACCCCTCCTGGCGGATCCCAGCATTAACGATATTCTGGTGAACGGCTACAGCAAGGTGTTCGTGGAACGGCGCGGCAAGCTGGAACTCTCGATCATTCGATTTACCGACAACGCCCATTTGCTCAAAATCATTGAGAAAATCGCCTCAGGGGTGGGACGCCGCATCGATGAATCATCTCCCATGGTGGATGCCCGGCTCCCGGATGGCTCCCGGGTCAATGCCATCATCCCTCCCCTGGCCCTGGATGGACCGGCCCTCTCCATCCGCAAATTTGCCCGGGACCCCATAAAAGTAGAGGATTTGGTCGGGTTCGGCGCCATCACCGAGGACATGGCTGAGGTGCTCCACGGTATGGTTCAGGCCCGTCTTAACATCCTGATCTCCGGCGGCACCGGTACCGGGAAGACCACTTTTCTCAACGTCTTGTCGAGTTTTATCCCCAATGATGAACGCATCATTACCATTGAAGATTCCGCCGAACTCCAGTTGCAGCAGGACCATGTGGTGCGCCTGGAAACCCGCCCCGCTAACTTGGAGGGTCAAGGAGAAGTCACTCAGCGGGACCTGGTGAAGAATGCCTTGCGCATGCGGCCCGATCGCATCATCCTGGGAGAGGTGAGAAGTGGCGAGGCCCTGGACATGCTCCAGGCGATGAATACCGGTCACGATGGCTCCCTGGCCACCATTCATGCCAACTCCGCCCGGGATGCCCTCACCCGGCTGGAAACCATGGTCTCCATGGCCGGCCTGAATATCCCCGAAAAAGCCATTCGGCACCAGGTAACCTCTGCCATCAATGTCGTCTTGCAATTGGCGCGCTTGAGTGACGGCAGCCGCAAGATGATGAACCTCTTTGAGATCGTCGGTATGGAAGGTGACATGATCACCATGCAGGAGATTTTTGCCTTCAATATGATGGGGCTCACCGAGGACAAGAAGGTGAAAGGCCGCTTTATGGCCACCGGTATCCGCCCCAAATTTATGAAACGCATGGAAACTATGGGCCTCAAGTTGCCCGCCAGTCTCTTCAAGGAACTTGGCTAAACCGATGATGCCGGGAAATCTCCCTTCACGGACGTTTGCACCTGGCGTCCATTCCTCCCTGGCCCCCGAGGGAGATGTCCACCAGGGAGGCCCCGATGGTCAGTGAATTCTTCCGCACCCCGGATTATCCGATCCTGATTCTGATTTTAATGATTTTCCTCACCTTTTTTTTCCTCATCCGGGGCGTTCTTATATTTCTGGCTAACCCGGAACGTTTTCACCAGCGGCGGTTAAAGAAGAGGCTCAGAGAAATTGACGGTCTGGAGCCGGACATCAATGTGGGCACCCTCCTCAAAAAGGCCAGCCTGGAAAAATCCTCTCTTGACCAGATAATGGCTAAATTCAGCCTGTTAAATCGGATTCAGTTTATGATGCTTCAGGCGAACCTGAATTGGGAATTGAGAACCTTTCTGATCGTCGCGGCCCTGTCCGGGCTGGTGCTGGCAGGGCTGGGACTGGCGAAATTTGGGGGCTGGGGGGCTTTGGCCGGTGGTGGGTTGGGTTTGATCATCCCTTACAAGATGTTGGTTCGGAGGAAGAAAAAACGACTGAAGAAGTTTGAAACCCAACTGCCGGATGCCCTAGACCTGCTGGCTCGAGGACTCAAGGCGGGCCATGCCTTTCCCACCGGATTACAGCAAGTGGCCAAAGAGATGGCCGATCCCCTGGGAACGGAGTTTTTCAAAACCTTCACGGAATTTAACCATGGTTTGGACCTGAATACCGCTTTGCTCAATCTCTGCGAGCGCATCGACCTGCGGGATCTAAGTTTTTTTACCACCGCGGTCTTGATTCAACGGGAAACCGGAGGCAACCTCACCGAAATTCTGGAGAAGATCTCGATCCTCATTCGTGAACGATTCAAGTTACGCAATCAGATCAATGCCTTAACCGCGGAAGGCCGACTGTCAGGGCTTATCCTCCTTCTCCTGCCACCGGTGCTGGGCGGCCTGCTGATGTTGATCAACCCGACATACGGAAAAGTATTGATTAATCATCCTACCGGCCGGGTCATGTGTGGAGTGGCTCTGGGATTTCAGCTATTGGGCATGTGGTGTATTCACAAGATTGTCAGCATCAAGGTATAAAATGGAAATTATACAGGTAGTTATCTTCGGAGTCCTGATCGGTGGCATGCTCGCCTTCCTGGGCTTTTATCTTAGGCAACGCCACTCATCGGTGCGGCGGCGGCTCCAGCCCAATCCGCGTCTCAATACCGATTTAATGCGGCCCCAAATGGCAGACGATCCTGTTTTCATTAGCTCCAAGCTGGCCGAAAAGCTTGAAAAGAAATTCGATCTGACCAGAGGCGGCGCTACGACCAAAAAACTCCAGGCCAAGCTCACCCAGGCGGGAATTTACACTGAAAGAGCCATCCCTCTGTTTCTGGGGGTCAAACTGGGGGGACTGCTGGTCCTGCCGATCTTGGTCCTGATCTTACTGTGGGGCGACGCCAGCCAGCGCGCCTTATTAGTGATAACCATCAGCCTTTGTATTTCGGCATATCTTCTCCCGAATTTCATTCTGAACCGCATGATAAGTTCCCGCCAGAAAAAAGTTAGGGAGGCGCTGCCCGATGCCCTGGACCTGCTGGTGGTCTGTGTTGAAGCCGGCCAGGGGTTGGACGCCGCGATCAAGCGGGTGGCGGAGGATTTGCAGGAAAGCAGTCCCATTATTTCCCAGGAATTGCTTCTGGTGAACCTGGAGATCATGGCCGGACTGGAGCGGCAGCAGGCCCTCAAGAACCTGGGGGAACGGACCGGGGTGGCAGAATTAATCTCCCTGTGTAATATCCTCATCCAGAGCGATCGCTTCGGAACCAGTATCGCTCAGGCCCTCAAAACTCAGTCGGATTATATACGCACCGAACGGCGTCAGAGACTGGAAGCCGCGGCCGCCAAGACCCCGGTAAAATTACTTTTCCCGATGCTGCTCTTCATTTTTCCGGCCATCATGGTAGTTATTTTGGGGCCGGCGATTATCACGCTCGTCGAATTCTTCGGCAAGGGCAAGTAAACCGGTCAGCCCACCGGACGGATGGGGGAGGGTTCAGGTGCGACCCCGCCCGCCTCCCCCTTTTTTACCTTACATCTTCAACTCATCCCGGGTATTGGCCACCGCCGCGGCGGATTTCTGCAGCATCGCCTCTTCTTCCTGGCTCAGTTTCAAGGTCAGGATTTTTTCGATGCCCCCGGCGCCCAAGATCACCGGCACCCCGAAGTAAAGATCCTTCAAGCCGTATTCGCCATCCAGATAGGTTGACACCGGCACCAGGCGTTTCTGGTCCTTGAGAATGGCCTCGGCCATCTGCACCGCCGCAGCCGCGGGGGCGTAATACGCCGAACCGGTCTTGAGCAGGGCCACGATTTCCCCCCCGCCTTTGCGGGTCCGCTCCACCAGGGCGGCGATGCGCTCCGGGGCCAACAGGGCGGTGAGAGGCACCCCCGAGATGTTGGTGGCGCTGACCACGGGCACCATGTCGTCGCCGTGGCCTCCCAGGACCATGGCCTGAATCTCCTCCACCGCCACGCCCAATTCCATGGCGATGAAGACGCGGAAGCGGGCCGTATCCAGGATGCCCGCCATGCCCATGACCCGTTCCCGGGGCAGGCCGCTCACCTTCTTGGCCACGTAGCACATGGCGTCCAGTGGGTTGGCGACCACGATCAGGAAAGCGTCCGGCGATTTAGCCATGACTTCCTTGGTCACGGTACTCATGATGTGCTTATTGGTATTGATCAGATCTTCTCGGCTCATCCCCGGTTTCCGGGGGATGCCGGCGGTGATGATGACGACCTGGGAGTCCTGGGTGGCGGCGTAGTCATTCGTACCCACGATCTCGGCGTTAAAGCCGAACACCGGGCGCGCCTGCATCAGGTCCAGGGCTTTCCCCTGGGGCATGCCTTCCAGCACATCCACCAGCACCACATTGCCCAACTCCCGGGCCGCAGCCCAATGTGCACATGTAGCCCCCACGTTGCCGGCTCCGACAACGGTAATCTTCGGGCGACCCATATCCTACCTCCTCATAAGATGTTATTGGGGGTCAAGGGACATGGGCAGTCCCCGCCTCCCCGGCAATACTATTTGTCAACCTTATTTTATTAACCCGTTTACGTTTATCCTGCAACGAAATTCTCTCGGTCTGACGTTGACAGCCGGAGGCCCCGGGCCTATAATCCTTTACTGGATAATGCTATGGGGATTTTTGTCTACCTGCGGGCCTCCCGGCTCCCCTTTCTCACCGGCTCCATCTTTCCGGTGGTCGTGGCCACGGCCCTGGCCTATTTAATCGACCATACCTGGAATTTCCTCTGGTTCGGGCTCACGGCCCTGGGAGTAGCGGCCCTCCAGGTGGGCGCCAACCTGATCAACGATTATTACGACTCTTTCGGCAGCGATCCCCTGAACCGCAATTTCACCCCGTTCAGCGGCGGCAGCCGGGTGATCCAGGACGGGCGCATGAGCCCGGCGCAGGTCAGGAACCTGGCCTACCTGATGTTGGGCCTGGGAGTGGGGTGCGGCCTCCTCCTGATTTATCTGGGGCGTCCCTGGGTGGCCGTCATCGGTTTGCTGGGTCTGGGCGCGGCCCTGTTTTATTCCGCTTCCCCGGTACAGATCATGAGCCTCGGCCTGGGGGAGTTCATGATCTTCCTGGCCTTCGGGCCGGTCCTTACCTGGGGGGCCTATTACGTCCAGACGGGGAAATTCAGCCTGGTGGGCGCCGCGGTCAGCCTGCCCCTGGCCTTTCTCATCACCGCCATCATCTGGATCAACGAATTTCCCGATATGGAGGCGGACCTGGCCGCGGCCAAACATCACCTGGTGGCCCGCCTGGGGCTGAAGGTCTCCCGCTGGGTCTATGCCGCCCTGATGCTGGCCCCCTTCGTCAGCCTGTTCATCCTCATGGAAATTTTCCATCTGCCCGATCTCATCGTGGCGGCCCTCCTGCCGCTGCCCCTGGCCTTAAGGGCGGTGCGCCTGGTCTTCCGCACCCCGCCGACGGACCCGGAGTTTGTGCCCGCCCAGGCGCTCACCATCCAGACCCACTTCCTCACGGGCCTGACCCTCACCCTGGCTTTGCTCTACGCGGCCTGGTGGCGATAAAAGCAGCTTTCAGCTGTCAGCGGTCAGCTTTCAGCCAGGACCTATGATTGCTTTTAAGTTGTTTCCATACAAATATTTATCTTTTCGTAGGGGCGGACCTATGTGTCCGCCCTTGGTTGAGTAAAGTAGGGTGCATCCCACGCACCATCAATGGTTGGCGGGCTGGACCAAATACGGTGCGTAGAACGCACCCTACGACCGCAGTAGAGAATAAGGGTGGCATCCTTATTCACTTGCGTCCCTAAGCAAGAGCTTGGCAACCAGAAGAAAACCGAGGAAATGCCAAAATGGTCACACTTCTCTCCTACTGTGTTCCTCATGATACAGGGGCGGCTCCCAATCCATTCTGGGGAATCTGCACATTGGTAATATGCAAACCAGAAATTCGGTGCAAAGCTGAGATCGGAGATTGGATTGTCGGGACTGGTTCAAAAAACTCGCCGGTTGGGGATATGAGCGGCAGTATCGTTTACGTAATGAAAGTCACTAAAAAGCTGACAATGGAGGAGTACGATACCTTCACGCTGCAATACTTGCAAGAGAAAGTGCCAGACTATTCTTCACCCGATCCTCGTCGCAGACTCGGGGATTCGATCTATGATTTTTCATGCTTACCTCCAAGAATGCGCCAGAGCTTTCATAGCGGGAAGGACCGCGAGAAGCACCTACAAAGGGATATGCGTGGGCGAAATGCGCTTTTGTCCAACCATTTTTGGTACTTTGGCGACAAAGCTTGTAAGTTGCCGGACAATTTGCAGCAGATAGTAAAGCAAGGCCCCGCACACCGTTCAAAGTCAAATGAGCCCTATGTTGAAAAATTCCTCGAATGGTTGGGTGGGTTAGGTTTAGAACCAAATAGATTGTATGGCAGGCCGCAAAAGGAATTATTCAAACGCAGTAAAATTTGCTATGAGTGCTCCTAACAAATGTTTTATTAAGATTCGGTGGGCCGTGCCCACTCCACATTTTTAGCTGAAAGCTGATTGCTGACCGCTGATAGCTATCTCTTATTAAGGAAAAAACCATGGAAAATCAAATGCCCCCACCGGTCCTCATCGAAGTAACCCGCGGCCCCCGGGTCGAGAGTTCTCACCGCGGCCATATCGCGGTGGTGGACGCCGCCGGGAACCTGCGCCATAGCCTGGGCGATGCTGAGGCCTGGGTCTGCATGCGCTCCCTGGCCAAGCCCTTTCAGGCCCTGGCCGTACTCACCAGCGGCGCCGCCGCGGCCTTCGGGTTCGGGCCCGAGGAGTTGGCCCTGTTTTCCGGGTCGCTCTCCGGCCAGGACTTCCAGGTGGAATTGGCCACTAAAATTCTGGCGCGGATAGGGCTCACTGCCGAGGCCCTCCAGTGCGGGGTTCATCCCCCCCTGCACCGCCCCACGGCCCAGGCCCTGGCGAAGGCCGGCCTGAAACCCACGCCTCTGCACAACACCTGCACCGGCAAGCACACGGCCATGCTGGCCCTGTGCGTCCACCACGGCTGGCCCATCGGTGATTATCTGAATCCGGCCCACCCGGTGCAAGAGCTGATTTTAGGGACGGTGGCCCGGATGGTGGGGTTTCCCAAAGGGCAGATCCAGGTGGCCATCGACGGCTGCGGCGCCCCGGTCTTCTATGTGCCGCTGAAAAACATCGCCCTGGGATATGCCCGCCTGGCGGGGGCGGTGCCGGAGTCGCTTGCAGGCATTTTGATGGCGGCGATCCTGGCCCATCCCCGACACATCGCCGGCGACGGCCGCCTGGAAACCACGGCCATGCAGGCCCTGCCGGGCAAAATCTTCGCCAAGTCCGGCGCCGAAGGGGGCTATGGTCTGGCCCTCACCGACGGCGTCCTGGGGGTGGCCTTCAAGATCGAAGACGGTAGCCAACGCGCCCTCAATCCCACCGTGGTGGCCATCCTGGAGCAGTTGGGGGCACTCACTCCCGCAGCCGCATCAGCCCTGGCCGCCTTCCGGGAGCCGCCCATCCTCAATCACCGCAAGGAGGAGGTGGGCCGGATCAGGCCGGCCTTTGCGCTCCAGCCCTAATCCGAACTCGGCTGCCAAAAGGCAATTTTTCGCGATAGGGTGCATCCTACGCCCCAAAAATGGCGCCTGATACGAAGTTGCAGTCAAAAGACAATTAATATTTATGTCATTCTGAACGGAGCGCAGCTTCGTTACGAATCTCGGCGGCTCAAAAAGGGAGATTCTTCGCTGCACTCAGAATGACAAATAATAGTCGTTTGATTGCTCTTTGGTATGAGACGCGCCCTACGAGTGTTAGCGCCGGGGGAATCCATCCTCTTCGCTGCATAAAAGCCCTTGAATCTCTCCCCAATCATGCTATATTTCAACGATATGGGCAGTCATGGATCATCAATCAATCAGGTGGGACCGGCATGAAGGTTTTGTGGGCCCCGTGGCGTATGGAATATATCCTGGGGGAGGATAAGCCTCCTGGCTGCATCTTCTGCCCCGAACCCGGGGAAAACCTACCCGAGCGCCTGGTGCTGTTCAGCGGTGGCCTCACCCGCATCATGATGAACAAGTATCCCTATATCAACGGCCATCTGCTGGTTTCCCCCCGGCGGCACGTTCCCGGGCTGGACGACCTGACCCCGGCGGAGACGCTGGACCTCATGGACAAGGTCCGGGAGTCCATCGCCATCTTGAAGCGGGTCATGACTCCCGACGGCTTCAACGTGGGCCTCAACCTGGGGCTGGTCGCCGGGGCCGGGGTGGAAAGCCACCTGCATTTTCATATCGTCCCCCGGTGGGCCGGCGATACCAACTTCATCCCGGTTTTTGCCGAGGTTCGGGTGATTCCGGAACATTTTCGTCAGACTTATGAACGCCTGGCGCCGTACTTCCAGGCCCTGCCAGATGAGGATCAGACATGCGTTTCGTTAAAGTAATCTTCTCTACCGTTATCGTCCTCCTGGGTATCGTTTTTATCATCGAAAACCTGGAAGTGCTGAAGCAGGCGGTGCGCCTCAAGCTGGATCTCTATGTCGTCACCTTCCAAAGTCCCGACGTCTATCTCTGGGTTCTCGTTTTGTTCGCCTTTTTTCTCGGGGTCATTACCACCGCTTTATACGGCCTCTACGAGCACTATGTGCAGCGCCAGACCGTCCGCCAGCTCCGGCACAATCTGGATATCCTGGCCAAGGAACTGAAACAGGCCAGCGCCACCGCTGAGGCCTCGGCTGCGGCTCCCGAACCCCAGATTGCCCCTCGCTCCGAGTAATCCCGGGGCATCCCAGATTTCCGGGAGGGCGGCGGACCCTTCAGGTAGCTTCCGCCCTCCCCTCGAGTTGCCGCAGGCGCCATGACTGGCCCCCCATCTGACAAAATCACCCCCATGTTGCGGCAGTACCTGGACCTGAAGGAGCGCTACGCCGATGCCCTGGTGCTCTTCCAGATGGGTGATTTTTACGAAACCTTCTTCGACGACGCCGAGACCGCCGCCAACGCCTTGAATATTACCCTCACCTCGCGCTCCCGGCAGGGGGACGACCGCATCCCCATGGCCGGCTTCCCCATCCATGCGGCCGCCAGCTACATCCCGCGCCTTTTGGACCAGGGGTTCAAGGTGGTGGTCTGCGACCAGATGGAAGACCCGGCCCAGGCCAAAGGTCTGGTCCGCCGGGAAGTCACCCGCATCCTCACCCGGGGCACCGTGGTGGACCCCGCCGCCCTGGACGCCCGCACCGACAACTATCTGGCCGCGGTGACTTTTAAGGGGATCAGGTGGGGCCTGGCTTTTCTGGAGTTGTCCACCGGGGAGTTCCGCCTCACCGAAGGCGAGGGCCACGATACCCTGGCCGATGAACTGTGGCGGCTCAGACCCGCCGAACTGGTGGTCCCGGACAACCTGGACCCGGCCGTCCTGTCCCCGGCCCTGGCGCCCTTCGACACCCCACCCACCCAACGGCTGGTGTCGGCCTATGCCTTCGATCCCGAGGCGGCCCGGCGGGAAGTGGGAGACGCCCTGGGCACCCTTTTCCTGGACGGCTTCGGGGTGGACGCCTACCCCCTGGGAGTGGCCGCGGCCGGGGCCATTCTCCGGTACCTGAAGGATTCCCATACCCCGGAGCTTCCCCACCTGGATCGTTTGCTGGCTTATCAAAGGGACGACTTTTTGGACCTGGATGAGGCCACCTTGCGGCACCTGGAGATCTTCGAAACCTGGCGCAGCCGGTCCCGCCAGGGGTCCTTGCTGGAAACCCTGGACCACACCGTCACCTCCATGGGGGCCCGGCGCCTGAGCCAGTGGCTGCGTTATCCCTTGCAGGATCAGGCCCGGATTGAGGCCCGTCTGGACGCGGTGGAATTTTTCAAGGACAACGGCCTCCTGCGCCAGCGCTGGCGGCAGACCCTGAAGGGGCTGGGGGACCTGGAACGCCTCACCGCCCGGGTGGCCCTGGAGCAGGCCACCCCCCGGGAGGTGGGGGCCGTAAAAGAGGCCCTGGCCCGGGTGCCCCTCCTCCAGGCCTTATTGCCCGACGAACTCCCGGCCCTGGTGGCCCAGGTGGCGGGCGATCTGGACGGATTGCCCGAACTTCAGGACCTGATTGGCCGGGCCCTGGTGGAGGACCCTCCGGCCAATCTGGCGGCCGGCGGCATTATCCGGGAGGGGTATGACCCGGAGCTGGACGAACTCATTGCCCTTAACCGGGAGGGGAAAGACTGGATCGCTCGCCTGGAGGCCCAAGAGCGGACCCGGACCGGCATCAACTCGCTGAAGGTGCGCTACAACAAGGTCTTCGGCTACTACCTGGAGGTATCTCGGGCCAACCTGCATCTGGTGCCCGCCGACTACACCCGCAAACAGACCCTGGTGAATGCCGAGCGCTTTATCACCATGGATTTGAAGGAGTACGAGTCCCGGGTCCTGGGGGCGGAAGAGGCGCGCCTTAAACTGGAAACCGCGCTGTTTCAGGAATTGCGCCGCCGGGTGCGGCAGGAGACCTCCCGCCTCAAACAGGTGGCCCGGGCCTTGGGGATTCTGGACGTAAGCGCTGCCCTGGCCGAATTGGCCGCCCTCCATCACTATAACCGGCCCCGGGTGGTGGCCGAACCCACGCTCCTGATCAGGCAGGGCCGGCACCCGGTCATCGAACGGGTCTTGGCCTCCGGCAGCTTTGTGCCCAACGATATCGCCCTGGACGCCGACTCCCAGGTGCTCATCGTCACCGGCCCCAACATGAGCGGCAAGTCCACCATCCTGCGCCAGGTGGCCCTGATCACGCTCCTGGCCCACCTGGGCAGTTTCGTCCCCGCCGCCGAGGCGGTGATCGGCCTCACCGACCGCATCTTCACCCGGGTGGGGGCGGTGGATGACATCGGCCGGGGCCAGAGCACCTTTCTGGTGGAGATGCATGAAACCGCCCGCATCCTCCACCAGGCCAGTCCCCGGAGCTTGGTGATCTTGGACGAAATCGGCCGGGGCACCTCCACCTTTGACGGCCTGGCCCTGGCCTGGGCCGTGGCGGAACACCTCCACGACCTCAAAGGCGCCGGGGTCAAGACCCTGTTTGCCACTCACTACCAGGAACTCACCGAACTGAGCCGCCTTAAGCCCCGGGTGCAGAATTTTCAGGTGCTGGTGACGGAATCGGCGGGCGATATCGTGTTCCTCCACCGGTTGGCTCCCGGCGCCGCCCCCCAGAGTTACGGCATCCAGGTGGCCAAACTGGCCGGCGTCCCCCGGGAAGTCATCGCCCGGGCCCAGGAAGTCCTGGAAAACCTGGAATCCGGCAGCCTGGACCCCACCGGCCTCCCCCGCCTGGCCCGCTCCCGCCGCCGCCCGACCCGGGAAACCCCGCAACCCACCCTGTTCGACCCGGCTCCGGAATAGCCTCAATAAGCGGCAGCGTCTCAAACCACCGCCTTTAGCCGGTTGTCATTGACTTTGATTAATGCGATTAATCCGGCCTGGGGCACCCTACCCGCGGCGGCCATTGCGGTTGAAGGAGAACTCCACTGCTGCCTTTACCGGCTTGCCGTCTATTTCCAGCACGGGATAAGCCAGAAAATTTATCGAGCCGGTAGCGGGCCCCGGTTCGACCACCAGGTCGCGGCCCCGGCTGAGTTCGAAGCGGTTGGCCGGATGATGGCCAAAGTAGTAGGTGGCCAGACTCGTATACTTGTCACCCTCGCTGATGTCCACGGGCCACCACTTGCCGTCGGCATAGAACTCCGCCCAGCAGTGATAGCCGTCAACCCCACCCTCATTCCGCTCCGACGGGATGGCCGCGCCGATGGCGAAACGTGCCGGGATGCCCACCGACCTGGCCAGGGCAATAAAGTAGGAGTGGAAATCCGTGCAATTGCCGGTGCGGGCATTACAGGCGTAAACCGCGTCGCCTTTGCCCCAGCCCTCGCCAGCCTTGGCGTAGCGCATGCGGTCGATGATGTGGTCGTAAAGCGCCCGGGCGCGCACCAGATCACCCTTCTTGTCCTTGACGACCTCCTCGGCGATCTGGCGGAAATTCTCATTAGATGGAACCAGACGCTCCGGGTTGAGGTATTTTCCCTGTTCGGGGGACTCGGCGGTATAGGCGGCCTTTTCCAGGCGTTTCACCTGATAGATGATCTCGACCTTTTTGCCGCTGTCCTCCGGACCCAGTTCGAGGAAAAGAACTTTGTTGGCGTGTTCCCGCTCCTGCAAGGTGCTTTGCTTCCCCGGAGCGTTGATGGATTTGATCTCCACCGTCTGGAATGAGTCCGAGACCGCCAGCGGCAGCCACATGCGGCCGGTGCCGGTTATCTGGGGCAGGGTGGCCCGGTAGAAAAACTCGAATTCGTCGCTGCCTTTAATGACCCCCAGGTGGCCGGTTGAAGCTTTTTTCATAGGAACGCGCTGCCAGGTGCCGTCGCTTTTTTGCTCCCAGGCGTAGAAAGGCTGGCCGTTGATCTTATGGACGATCGTTTTGGTGACCTTCATTGCCGTCGGCTTACCGGCCAGAAAGAAATCAACGTCATATACGTCGCCGCTGATGTCCACCAGATCCACGCAGGCGAAATATTTGCCGGGCCCCAGTTTAGACAGGTATTCGGTGTGGACTCGGACCAACTTGAGACGAAGTTGCTGCTTGTGGAAGGGAAGCTTGAAATATCCTCCACCCAGGCTGACCTGCTCCTCAATGTGATTCTCGATGCCCTTCTGAATCGCGGCGGTAGGCGTCAGGTTGGACGCGGGCGGGGCAGATGCGGCCTGCGCGCCTTGCCCCTCCCAGCCGCTACCCGCCCATAAAAGGCAAGCCACTAGCATCGCTGATATTATCCTTCGCCAGCTCATAGAAGTTCCTTTGCTTGGGGCTACTGGGCCATAGTTAAAAGCGCAGACCTTACTTCGGGTGCTCCGACTTGGGGTGATCCGGCTTCATTTGCCCCGGCTGCGGGTGATCAGGTTTCATTTGCCCCGGCTGCGGATGGTCCGGCATCGCTTGCCCCGGCTTCATGTGCTCGGGCATCCCTTGTCCCTGCTTGGGTTGGTCCGGTTTGGCTTTTTCCGTCGTGGGGTGCTGATGTTCCGGCTTGGCTGTCTGGGCCAGGCTGGCGCCTGACAGGAACACCAGAAGGGCTGCCGACATGAGTACTGCGCCGATAGCTTTAATCATGGCCTGGGTCCTCCTTTTTCTGGGTCGGGTCTTTCCCCGCAATCCAAATAGTAAGGTGGTGGTTTAGCAACCCCGGCGCCGCCCGGCGCCCCGGCTGAAAAACCACCACGTCCAGGTAAAAAGCACGGATATTACTTCGGATGCTCCGACTTCGGGTGATCGGGCTTCGGTTGCTGTGCCGGAGGGGGAGCGGGAGTTGCCGGTGGGGCCACAGGCGCTCCTTTCTCGACCTTTGCCGGTGGGGCACCCGGTTGGGCTGGGGCTTTCTTCTCTTCCTGACTGCCGCAGGCCAGCACCAAACCCAACATTAACGCGATGAGCCAAATCCCAAATCTTTTCATTATCGGCACCTCCTAATGAGATTGAGTGTTGCCATGGTTTGGACTCCAAACCCCGTTAAGACGGGGATGAATTGAACCATACCAAAAAAAATAATGCTTCATTCTGCCATGTCAACTCCGGCCTTACCGCCGCCAGGCCAGGAAACGGTTGAAGAGCTTCTTGACGAAGGGCGTCAGGCGAGTGCGGTTATACAGGTCGCCGGTTTGGCGGATGGCCTCGGCCTGGGTGGGATAGGGGTGGATGACCGCCGCCAGGGAGCCCAGGCCGATCTTGCCCACCATGGCCAGGGTGATCTCGCTGATCATTTCCCCGGCGTGCCGGGCCACAATGGTGGCCCCGAGAATTTTATCGCTCCCCCGCTTGAGGTGGATCTTCACCATCCCCTCGGTTTCGCCGTCCACGACGGCCCGGTCCACTTCGCTCAGCGGTTTGATAAAGGTCTGAATCGGGATGCCCTGTTTGTCGGCCTCCGCTTCATTGAGCCCCACGTGGGCCACCTCGGGGTCGGTGAAGGTGCACCAGGGGATGGTCAGGGCGCTCAGCTTTTTGCGGCCCAGGAACAGGGCGTTCTGGATGACAATCCGGGCGGTGGCGTCGGCCAGGTGGGTGAATTTGTACTGCAGGCAGACGTCGCCCGCGGCGTAAATGCGGCGGTTGGTGGTTTGGAGCCGATCGTTGACCACCACTCCCTCCCGCTTAGCGTACCTGACCCCGGCTTCCTCCAGGCCCAGGTTTTCCACGTTGGGGGCCCGGCCGGCGCCCGCCAGAATTTCGTCCACCTCGATTTCGCCCGGCTGCCCGGCGCACTCGTAGCGGACCAGCTTGCCGCCTTCGGTCTTGAGAACCTGAACCGGTTTCCCCGCCATGATAAGGTGAATACCTTCCCTGACCAAAACCTGTTGCACCAGTTGGGCGGCGTCGGCATCCTCCCGGTTCATGATCCGGTCGTATTTATGGAGCAGGGTGACACGGCACCCCAGGCGCTGCAAGGCCTGGGCAAACTCGCAACCCAGGGGTCCGCCCCCCATGATCAGCAGCCGCCGGGGCCGTTCGGTGAGCGAAAAAACCGTCTCGTTGGTGAGATAACCGGCCTCAGGCAACCCCGGCACCGGCGGGTCCACCGCCCGGGCGCCCGTGGCGATGACCGCCTTGCTAAAGTTGAGGCTCTGGCCGGCCACTTCAACGGTCCGGGGGCCGGAAAACCGCGCCTCCCCTAAAAAGACGTCCACCCCCAGATCCCTAAAGCG
>Ga0351871_1028_pt1 | contig 56159 bp, 49 predicted proteins | sample TotcelHFGM3001N8_FD_206786 | JGI IMG/M metagenome (GOLD analysis project Ga0351871, IMG submission 206786) | Enriched cells from coal bed in the Powder River Basin, Montana, United States - Total cells FGM rep2 HSBNCT.FGM.300.1.N8 ...
TTTTATACCGTTGAACTTGCTCTTACCGCCAACGGCAGGTGCCCTGGAAAAAAGTTTCTGGATGACCTCACCAAACTCGATAGAGAAAAAATTTTGCGAATAGTAAGGCGGTTGGCAAATGAAGGGAAAGTGACAAACCGCCAGCAGTTCAAAAAAATAGAGGGCGAAGATTTTTTTGAATTCAAGAATTTCCAAATCAGGATGCCATGCTATTTCTATACGGATGGTCGCGTAATTATTACGCACGGTTTTATGAAGAAAGGCGATTCAATCCCTCCTGAACAAATTGTCCGAATGAAAAGGATCCGCGATGAATATGAAAAAAGAACGTGAACAGACCTTACTGGATAAATATCTGGAAGACCCCGAGTTTGCCAGGTTGATGGCCCAAGGGGATTTGATCATGGAAGTTACTGAAACTCTCTGTGAACTTCTCGAGAAGGAAAAGATTTCCCGGAAAGAACTGGCAGAGCGCTTGGGGAAATCCAAAGGGTTCGTTTCCCAATTGCTGAATGGCGGACGGAATCTTACCCTGCGTACTGTAGCGGATATCCTGCATGTTTTGGGATATAAAGTCTCCATCATGCCTTTTAAGGAAGGCCAAGAAGAACAATGCGACATCCATGAATCTCGACTTTGGCATACTCGACCCGGCCATAAATGGAAAATGGGGGAAATTCTATTTCCTGATACTTACTTCTTGGGTGACGCGGCTATTTCGGGATAAGGGGTGCTTTGATGCAGAAGAATACTATTCTGGCGGAAGCAGCGAAAAATCTCGATATGGAAGCCGTTGCCCGAGTGGCTCAAAAGGCTGGCTTGGAAGAAATCTTTCTTATTGACGCAAAGGTTAGTCGGGATTCACAGGTAAGGTCTCCTGAGACTCTATCTCTAAAGCATAAATGCTCCACAAAGATTCTCTTAGCTGAAAAGGACATCCTGCCCATCCTTTGCAATTTTGGCGTTGCCGCCTTTAGCGGCAAATCACCAGATAAAATTGTTATGAGCATTGAGGCTTCATTTTGTACGACCTATGTGCTTAAACCCAGTGAGGAGGTCAATCCTGCTGATATTGAGCATTTTGCCAAAATTAATCCCATCTATAACGCATGGGCGTATTGGCGGGAGTTTGTTCAGAGCATGACCACTCGCATGGGTTTCCCGGTGTTGACGATTCCCTTGCTCAAGATTGCACCGAAAAAATCCAAGGAGAAAGAAGTTAAACGTAAACCTGTGAAAGGGAAGTCTACAAGGCCGAAGAAGGTCAGTGCCTAATCCTTTGTTTCGCCAGGCAAATTGATATAATGGCCGCAGAAACCATGCGGCCATTTTTTTTATTTATGACAGTTTCAAGCCCAGAGGAAGATCAGCGGTGCCAACTAAGACTATCCCAGAAAATATGAGCCAGCTTATCTTACAAAACCATCCCCTCGCCCCGCTGACCACCTGGCGGATCGGGGGGGCGGCGGCGCGGTTGGCGGCGGTGGCGGATTTGGAGGACGTTTGGGGGCTGATGCGTTTGGCCTATGACCGGGGCTGGCCGCTGTTTTTTCTGGGGCGGGGGTCGAATGTGCTCATCGACGACACGGGCTTACCGGGGCTGACGCTGCATCTGGCGAAAAGCCTCCAGAATCTTACGCATTGCGGCGACACCCTGCGGGCCGGGGCCGGGGTGTCGCTGCCCCGGCTGGCCCAGACCGCGGCCCGGCTGGGCTTTGCCGGGTTCGAGTTTCTGGCCGGCATCCCCGGCACCGTAGGGGCAGGAGTGCGCCTCAACGCCGGGGCCGAGGGGGAAAGCCTGGCCGGGGTCCTGAAGCGGGTCTGGGTGGCCACGCCGCAACTGCAACTCCTGGAATTGACCCCTCAGGAACTGGGCCTGGGCTACCGCTCCTCGCTCCTTTTGAACTTCCCCCACTGGCTGGTGGTGGAGGCGGAATTCAACCTCTCCCACCCCGCCGCCCCCGAGGCCGTCCGGGCTCGCATGGCGGCATTAATCACCCAACGAAAAATCCGGCAGCCCGCCAACCCCAAAAGCTGCGGCAGCGTCTTCAAAAACCCGGTTGGGGGACCCGCGGCGGGCTGGCTCATCGAGGCCGCCGGGTTCAAGGGACACAGGCTTGGGGACGCGGTGGTCTCCCGGAAACATGCCAATTTTATCCTCAACGCCGGGTGCGCCACCGCGGCCCAGGTCAAAGCCCTGATGGCTGATATTGAGGCAAAAGTTTGGCAGACCCAGGGGGTGGCCCTGGAGCGGGAAGTGGTCGTCTTGCCGGAAGATTTGGCTTGAACGGTGAGGGGCGGCGCCCAGAAAGGGCGTCCCCCTTGTGGACTCATTGAGAAACCTTTTAATCTCTCACCACAATACCTTGCGCCTCATTGGCATGGAGAAGTCTAAACGCTCCCTGCCAATTCAGCTGACCTGTTTCAACCCCGCAAATTTTATCTAGCTAAGCGTTATTTCTTATTGATAACCGGAACTTAATTTCCAGCCCGCATTATAAATCCTTGTTTCTAACCCTCGTAATGATTATACATAAACCCAAAACATCTCATGGCTCCATCCTAACTTAAGATAAAAATCTGGGAGGAAAAAGCTCGCCATGGCAAAAAGACGCAAGTTTTGGGCCTTTATGGGGATCCTTATTTTTCTCCTGCTAAACTATCCTTTGCTGCAGATTTTTAACCGTGACGCCTTGCTGGCAGGGATTCCCATTCTGGTTTTGTACCTTCATGGGGTTTGGATAATGGCCATTATTGGACTTTATGGCCTGAGCAGCCGATTAACTTCCCGGGAGTAAGCGGCAGGGATCAAACATATGCTCAGCACGGGTCTGGTAGCAGCCGTCGCCTTCGGCTATCTCTTCCTGCTCTTTGCCATCGCTTATTATGGGGACTGGCAACGGGCCCGGGGAAAGAGCATTATCGCCAATCCCTATATCTACGCCCTTTCTCTGGCGACCTATTGCACCGCCTGGACTTTTTTCGGCAGCGTCGGCAAGGCGGCCACCTCAGGCGTGACCTTTCTCACCATCTACCTGGGTCCCTCCATCATCGCTTTTTCCTGGTGGTTCGGTCTGCGCAAGCTCATGCGCATCTGCAAGGAAAACAACCTGACCACTATGTCCGATTTCCTGACGCTGCGCTATGGCAAAGGGGCCTTTCTGGGGGCCCTCGCGACCGTAGGGGTGCTCATGGCCATAACCCCCTATATAGGCCTGCAGCTCAAGTCAATCTCCGATACTTTTAACGTCCTGGTTCATAAAGAAATTACCCCACCCCTGGCCATCCCGATTTATCAGGACACCGCCTTCTATGTGGCCCTGCTCCTGGCCATGTTCGGCATTCTGTTTGGGGCTCGCCATCTGGACCCCACCGAACGCCACGAGGGGTTAGTGGGAGTAGTGGTATTTGAATCCCTGATCGAACTCCTGGCTTTTTTTAGCCTGGGTATCCTGGTAACGTTCGGCCTCTTCCCGGGCTGGGGAGAAATCTTTACGCGTATCCAGCAGAGCCCCGAACTTCAACAGCTTCTCCAGGTGAACACCGGGCCTCACAACAGTTACACCCTGCTCATGGTGCTGACCCTCCTGGCTATGGGGGCCATCCACTTCCTGCCCCGGATGTTCCACATGGCGGTAGTGGAAAATACGGATGAACGGCATATCCTAACGGCTGTATGGCTCTTTCCCCTGTATCTGTTGTTGATTAACCTGTTTGTCATGCCCATCGCCTTCGGGGGACTGTTGATGGGCCTGCCCGTGGAACAGGCCGATACCTTTGTCCTGCGCATTCCCCTGCAAACCGGGCATCCCTATCTCGCCTTGCTGGTCTTTATGGGAGGGTTGTCGGCCTCCACCGCCATGGTGTCGGTTGCCTCCATCGCGGTGAGCACTATGATCCTCAATAGCCTGGTGATGCCTCTGGCCATTCGGCTAAACCTGCAAGAGCGTATCACTCCTCATCTCTTGACCATTAAACGAGGCAGTATCCTGTTTCTGATTCTTTTGGGATATTTTGGTTATCACCTGATCTTTCCTACGGTCATGCTGGTGGATATCGGACTGATCGCCTTTTGCGGGGTGATGCAATTGGTGCCGGCCATGCTGGGGGCCTTGTATTGGCGGGAAGCCACCCGGTGGGGGGCCATTGCCGGATTGATGTCTGGTTTTTTCCTCTGGGCCTATACCCTGGTCCTGCCCTATCTGGTGGAAGCAGGTTGGTTCCCTCTCAGTATCGTCTCGGCGGGCCCCTTCGGCCTGGCTTTCCTCAAGCCCACCGCTTTTTTAGGGCTGACCGGCCTGGACAGGCTCTCGCACGCCTTCTTTTGGTCCATGCTTTTCAATGCCGGCGCCTTTGTAAGCGTTTCTTTATTGACCGTGCCCGGCCCGGTGGAGGAGGAGCAGGCCCAGCGGTTTGTCAATGTCTTCGAACGGGAAAGAGAACTGCCTTTGGAGAAACGCTATACGTACCTGCCAAGCCTGGAGCAATTTACCCATTTCATGCAAAAGTTCATCGGCTCCCGAAAGGCCACAGAGGCCCGCCGGACCTTTCTCAAGGAGGTGGCGACTCCTGAAGCCGAGTGGGGAGACCGGGAAAAACTCCGGTTGGCGGATTTCGTCGAGCGTACCATTGCCCGCTCCATTGGACCGGCGGCGGCCCGGGTTGTAGTGGAAGGCTACCTCTCCTCACTGGGCTCACGGATGGAAGACGTTTTCGACCTCTTCGGCCGGATCTCCAGTTCCCTGAAAGAAAGCGAACAACAACTGAAGAGGCGCGTGGCGGAACTCTCGGTGCTCTACGAAGCGGCTCGCAGGTTGGCCTCTTCGCTTTATATTCCGGATCTCCTGGAAGGCGTGCTGGGGGTCCTGGTGGAACAGCTGGGAATAGAAAAATGTGCCGTACGGCTGTTGGATGAAGACGGCTTGCTGCATATGAAGGGTTCCCGAGGTCTCCCGCCTGAGGCCCGGGAACTGGTGGTAAAGCCCGATCCCGAATCCATTCTGGGGCAATGTTTGTTGACCCCCCAGGTAATTTCCGTGGCGGATTCTTCTACGGTGGCGGATCGCCTCCAGGGCCTTCTAGAAGATGAAACTCTGGCCTCCTTGGTACTGGCGCCCATCACTACGGAAACCCTGACCCTGGGAGTATTGACCGCGGCCAGCAGCCAGAAGGGTTATTTTGCCAAAGAACACGTCGAGTTCTTTCAGTCGCTGGCGGGACAATTGGGACTGGCAGTGCGGAGCGCCAACATGGAGGAGGCGCTGCGCCTGGACGAGTCCCGTCTCGAGGCGGTCTGGCAACTTAGCCAAATGACCAAGGCCACGCTCAAAGAGATTACCGATTTCGCCCTGGAGGAGGGAGTCCGGCTGACCAAAAGCCAGATCGGTTACCTGGCTTTCATGAACGAAAACGAAACGGTGCTCACTATGCAAGCCTGGTCCAAGACTGCCATGCAGGACTGCGCCATTATTGATAAACCCATTGACTATCCTTTGGAGACCACCGGGCTCTGGGGCGAAGCCGTGCGCCAGCGGCGGCCCATGATTACCAATGACTATGCCGCGCTCAACCCTTATAAGAAAGGCTACCCCGAGGGCCACGTCGAAATGCGGCGTCACCTCAATATTCCGGTATTCGACGGTGACCGCATCGTGGCAGTGGCCGGCGTCGGCAACAAGGACGAGGAATATGATGAATCGGACGTCCGGCAGCTGACTTTATTGATGAATGGCATGTGGTGGCAGCTTAAGCGCCAGCGGGCCGAAGCGGCGTTGGCCGCGGAGGTGGAGCGGGGCATTTACTTTCAACACCTGCTGATCCATACCTGCATGGACGGCATTGTGGCCAACGATATGGAAGGCGTTATCCGCACCTTCAATGAAACCGCGGCTCACATCCTCGGCTATGAACCGGCAGAAGTCCTGGGCAAAATGAATATCCGGGAACTGTATGGGCCGGGTCAACTGCACGAAATCGATGAGAAAATACATGATCCTGTTTACGGAGGCTCCGGCATTCTGGAAAATTATGAAAGCAGGATGCGCCATAAGGATGGTACTTTGGTGCCCATCTGGCTTTCCGCCCGGGTGCTCTATGAAAACGACCGGGAGATCGGCATGATCGGCCATTTTAAAGACCTGCGGGAACGGAAACGCATGGAGGAGGAACTGCTGCGGAGTGAGCGCCTGGCGGTCCTGGGCAAGATGGCGGCCCATATCAGCCACGAAATCAAAAACCCCTTGATGCTCATCGGGGGGTTTGCCCGTCAGGTGCTGAAAGATGTCGCTCAAGATCCACCAAAAAATCTGGAAAAGCTCCAAATCATCGTGGATGAAGTCAAGCGGCTGGAAGACTTCCTCATTGAGGTCGGGAGCTATGCCAAATTTTCCGAACCCCAAAAGCGCGCAGGCGATCTCAATGCCCTGATCCAGGAAACCTGCCAGCGGCTGGAACCGAGTCTCCGGGAAAGTAATATCGACCTGGTAATGAAACTGGACCCCGGCCTCCCGGAGATGCAATTTGACCCAGGTCATATGCGCCAGGTGATCTTGAATATCGCCAAGAATGGCATCGAGGCCATGGAAGCCGGGGGCAATCTGACCATTACCACCGGCAGGCAGGAGGGTCGGGTCTTCGTGCAAATCTGTGACACCGGTACGGGAATTCCCCCGGAGGTCCAAGAAAAGATCTTCCAGCCCTTTTTTTCCTCCAAGCCCAAAGGCAGCGGCCTGGGGCTGGCCATCTCCCAGAAAATTATCGAAGCGCACCAGGGAGAAATCGTCATCAAGAGCGAGCCTCAAAAAGGCACCCGGGTGACTATCTTTCTGAAAGCGTAGACAGCCAACCAGCAAAAATAATTTCATACATAGAACCCGCCTGATCATCCCTCTGGAATTTAAACCCCCAAACTAAACCGAGTTGCTCTCAAACAGTCAAAGTTCAAGGTTGATCCAGGGTGCGCCCGGCACACCAGCGGCGGGCGAGACGGCCGCCCGGTTAATAATTTGCGGTTGAGTAGCGGCTCATGGGGGACTTCTAAAAGAAATCAGTGAGGTAGGGGTTGTTGGCCTTTTCCTCGCCCAGGGTGGAGGTTGGGGTCTCGCCGTAGTTATGGCCGGGCCAGATGCGGGTCTCGTCCGGCAGAGGCATGATTTTTTCCTCCAGGGAGGCGATGAGCTGGGCCAGGGATGCTCCCGGCAGGTCGGTGCGTCCGGCGGCTTCCACAAACAGGGTGTCTCCGGTGAACAGATGGCCGGGAAATAAGAGGCAGATACCCCCAGGCGTATGGCCCGGGGTATGGAGGACCCGGGCGAAGCCGCCGCCCAGGAGAATTTGGTCGCCGTCCTCCACCAGGACATCCGCCCGGATCAGGGGCGGAAAGCCCTCGGCCCGAGCCGCGGCCTGCATGGCCGGGGTCCGGAAAAACTCCCAGTCCAACCGGTGGATGACGATCCGGGCGCCGGTGGCTGCGGCCCACAACTCGTTCCCGGCGATGTGGTCGGCATGGCCGTGGGTGTTGACGATCCAGCGCAACCGCCAGCCTTCCTGCCGGAGTCGGGCCGACAACTCGGGTGAGTCGCCGCCGGGATCGATGAGCAGGGCTTCGCCCGAGTCCTCACAGACCACCAGATAGGTATTCACCAAGAGGGGGCCGGTCGCCGCCGCAATGATCCTGAGACGCACAGGTTTAGCTCTTAAGCCGCCGGGGCCGGCAGATCACTTGCCTATCCAACCGAAAACCATCTGCTGGTTGCGCAGGGCGTAAATTTCCGATTTGATGGAGCGTTTGTGGGCCTGTTCAAATTCGGCCTTGGCCTCCCGCTGGTACTTCAGGTAGACCTCCGGCTGGGTCGTCTCAAGCTTAACGGCCTTCTGGGTCTTTTCTTCCGCTGACTTGATCAAACGCTCCGCCTGGGCCAATTCATCCGCGGCCAGCTTCTGATTGATGGCCTCCTGCTGCAGTTCCTTGTCAGTGAGGGCCCGGTCCGCCTGCTGGGGTCCGCACTCTTTTTGCAGGATGGTGAACAGGGAGTTGGCTTCTTTGGCCTGGGACTTGGCTTCGGCCGTATAGCCCGCGGACAATTTTTTTTCGGCGTTATCCAGAAGCTTCACCGCCCGCTTATAAAGGATGGCGTGATCGGGGCCGCACTTGGCCGGGGTTTGCTGGGCCAGGACCGAACCTGAGAGCCCCAGCACCAGAAAAGCTCCCAACACTATCGGCATAAACTGGGATCTGATCATATTGGCGTCCTTTGTTAATGAAGCTGAAAAGATGCGATGGGCCGCGGCAACCGGGCCGCCGGATGAGGCCGCAAGCCGATTCATTCCCGGAAAACCCGCCGGCGTCAGGACCGCGAGAGTCTGGCTGCTCTTGGCCCGACTGGTTTATCGGCGCGGCTGCCGGTCACCAAACGGAGTCTATTCTACCTTGACCGCCTGGCCCTGTAAAGGGGAAAGCCTGACCTCCTTGGGGGCGTTGGAGGTTGAGGGCGCGGCGGGGATAGGGCCGGCCCCGGCCTTGGTAATGTCCTGGGCGAGGCCCGACTTGGTCTTGAGGATGGGCGGCACCTTATCCCAATCGATGCGATCAGTGATATTGTAGTACTCGGCCATGTCCTGGACCCATTCCAGGGGTTTTAACTCCCACCCGTAGATATTGGGAATGGCCTCGAGATACACCTTACCCTGGGGGGTGAGGGCCAGTTTGATGGGCCGGTAAATGATCTTCACCGGGGTGCCCACCTCTACCTCGGGGAAAAGTTTTTCGATCTCGTGCGGGAGCATGCGGATGCAGCCGTGGGACACATAGTAACCCACGCTCCAGGGTCGGTTGGTAGCATGAATGCCCACTCCCGAGGCCGTGGTCGCCATAAAGTATTTTCCCAGGGGATTCTTGGGGCCGGGGGGGACCTTGGTTATCACTTCCTGACCCCTTTCGTCCATCTCCTCCTGGATGGACGGCGGCACGTTCCAGGTGGGGTTCTTGCGCTTTTCGCAGATCTTATAGTTCCCGGTGGGGGTGGGCCAGCTGGGCTTGCCTACCGCCAGGGCATACCGCCGGTGATAGGTCCCGTTCTGGAAACGGTACAGACGCAGTTCCGGCAAATTGATGACCAAGCCGTTTTGCACCTCAGAAGGCACGATGTGTCTATTGTTGATCTTGATCACCATGCCGGGTTTGAGCTTATAGGGCTTTTTCAGGCCGTTCTCCCGGACCACCGAAACCCAGCGCACCCCGTTCTCCAGGGCCAGGCGATCCACCGTGGTGGGTTTCTCGATGGTAATCTCGTGCTCGCCGCCGGCCACCTGGGTATAGAGGGGTGGGGCCGTATCAGCGGCGCCGGCCAGTGGCGCCCCCGTCAGAAGGACCAATAAAATTAACCACGCTCTGAAAGCCATCTTAATATTCAACCTCTGCTTCATAGGGAAAATGATCGGAAGGGTACCGCCCTTCCTGATTATCCGTGACTATGGCCACCCGCCGGACTAAAAACGGCGGCGTCGTCAGAATCCAGTCGATACGGCTGCCCCGGGGCCGGCCATCGAACCCGTGCTGGGTGGTGGCCTCTTGCCCCGCCGGATGCACCTGCCTCCAGGTATCCTGAAGGGGGCTGCCGGCGCGGATCAATTCCCGAAACACCGGGTCATCCGGCGGCTCGTTAAAATCCCCCGCCAGGATCATCGGCCGTTGCAAGGGCAGGAAAAATTCCCGGATCATCCGGGCGCCCTCACGCCGGGCCTTCGCCGAAATATGATCTAAGTGAGTGTTGATAAAGTAAAAACTGGTAGACCGGCCGTTTTCCCGAAACCGTCCATAGGTGACCATGCGGGGAAAGGCCGAGCCCCAGCTCAGGCTGCGGTGCACCTGCGGGGTCTCGGACAGCCAGAACTCGCTGCTCTCCTCCACCTCAAAGCGGTCCCCGCGATAGAAAATGGTGGGATACTGGCAGGTCGGGTCCACCCGGCGATGCGCCGTCAGGGGCTGGTAACCGGTCAGATGCTCCTCTAAGTAGTGGAGCTGGGGCACGGTGCCTTCCTGGGTCCCCAACAAATCCGGCAGATGCCTGCCGATGACCTCCACCACCAAATCCTTCCGAAACTCCCATTCATTGGGGCCGTCGATGGGCGTAGCAAACCGGAGATTGAACGTCATCAGCCGCATGGCCGCCCTCAACCGAACCCCATCCGCAAGGGCTGCGGAAAAAACAGATCCTGGGAGGTCCGCAAAAAATAGGCGTCGGTCATGGAGGCCAGGAAATCCCGGACGATTTCCGCCGGCCGGCGGGACTCCCGGTATCCGGGGTCCATGGCGGCCAGGAAATCGGTCCAGATAGGCGAATCTTCCCGGCCCGCCTCCGTATCCGCCAAAAACCGCTCAAACAGCCGATGGAACAGGGCCTCGATCTTGGGGGTCTCGGCCTTGATCCGCGGGTTGTCGTAAATTCGCCGGTAATTAAACTCCTTGAGCTTTTTTAAGAGCCGCCCGACCTCGGGGCTGTAACCCACATAATTCTTATCATAGCTGTGGGTGATGAGATCGGCCACCAGGCTGTAGACGATGGCCCCGTTGGTCCGGCCCAGTTTTTGGGCGACCTCGGGCGGCAGTTCTTCCCGCCGCAACAGCTTCAAGGTGATGGCATCTTCCAGGTCCCGGCCGATGTAGCTGATGGTGTCCGCCAGGCGGACCACGCAGCCTTCCAGGGTCATGGGTTTCAAGGACGCGGCCGGGTCGGTTAGCTTGGCCTGAATCTCGGCTTCAAGGGAAGCAAAGGTCTTGTCCCCCTGGGGGGGAGAGGCGCTCCAGATGGGTCTCCCCGTCGTGGCAGAGGATCCCGTCCAGGACCTGGAGGGAGAGGTTGAGCCCCCGCCCCTGCTTTTCCAGCCGGTCCAGGAACCAGACTCCCTGGAGGCTATGGATAAAGGGGCCGACGCCGCGGGCCTCGCACAGGTCCGAGAGGATGCGCTCGCCGTCGTGGCCGAAAGGGGGGTGGCCGATGTCGTGCCCCAGGGCGATGGCCTCCAGGAGATCCTCATTCAGCCGCAGGAACTTGCCTATGGTGCGGGCGATCTTGGAAAGAAGCTGGACGTGCAGCACCCGGTGGCTGATTTGCTCGTGGCTGATGAGGTAAAAAACCTGGGTTTTGTCGATATAGCGGGTATAAGCCCGGGAGTGAAGGATGCGGTCGGCGTCCACCGCGAAATCCTGGCGGTGGCCCTCGGCGATCCGCTCCTCATAACACCGGCGGATGGCGGCCACACTCCTGGTGGCATACAGGGAGAGCCCGGCTTCTTCCTGCTTATCCAGGAATTGCCGTAAATCGGCTAAATTGACCATGCTTACCCACTTCCCCCGGATAATTGTACCATAGCGCCGGTTAAGCCTCAAGCGTACACTTCAAGAATCACCATTGACTTTCAGGTTTTCGGGTGTAATTTATATTCATAATCAGGCTCGGGCGGTAAAAGACCAAGTTGCCACCAAAAAATGCCGAATTGTAGGGGCGCACCTGTGTGTGCGCCCGCGGAAGCCCGGCATTTCCTCCAACCCCATTCAACGCAAAGGAGAGGAACATGGTCAAGGTCTTGATGGAAAGAACGATCCGAGGGCAGAATGTGGGGCAAATCGTGCGCCTGTTGCGCCAGCTTCGGGTTTTGGCCATGCAGCAGCCCGGCTATATCAGCGGCGAAACCCTGCACGGGGTGGACGACCCCAACTATTACCTGGTGATCAGCACCTGGGAAACCCTGGGCCAGTGGCAGAACTGGTTCAACAACCCGGAGCGCCAGAAACTGAGCGCCGAAATCGACAGCTACCTGGAATCCGCCACCCGGACCCGGGTGATGACCAACTGAGGCGGAGACGCCCGGGACCTCTCCCGGCATAAATACGCCTTCCCCGTAGGGGCGGTGAGCGCACCGCCCCTGCCGTTGCATGCCCCCCCTTGCTCGCTGATCCCTTTGCAGCAATTTTAACCGCCTCTTTTTTCGTTGGTGCCTGCATACCTGTCTCCCGTCCGCCGATATTTTTTGGCATTACGGCAACTTCATGATAATATTTTTCTTTTATATGAGTTAAAGGGGAAGGGTAGAGAAACTTTCCCGGGAATGCCATCGCCATGAGCGGCTGGGACCATCTGGAAGATTTTCTGCGGTACCTGCGGGTGGAGCGGCAGTTGTCGCCCCACACCCTGAGAAACTACCGCCTCGACCTCACCCAGTTTCTGGAGTTTTGCGCCGAATACCGGGAAGGCTTGAGCCTTTCGCAGATCACCTACCAGGACCTGCGGCCCTTTCTGGCCGCGGCTCTGAAGAAAAATCGCAAGACCACGGTGGCCCGCAAGCTCTCCACCCTGCGCACCTTCTTCAAATACTTGCAGCGCCAGGGGGTCGCATCCCAGAATCCGGCCAAGCTCGCCCCCGCCCCCAAGCTGGAAAAGGTCCTGCCCCACTACCTGAACGTGGATGAGACCTTTCACCTGTTGGGCGAACCCAAGGGGGAGGATTTCGGCACCCGCCGGGACCTGGCTATCCTGGAGGTCTTTTATAGTGGGGGCCTGCGCCTGTCCGAACTGGCCGGGCTCAACGTGAAAGATGTGGACCTGGCCTCCGGCGTGCTCCGGGTCTGGGGCAAAGGCGGCAAGGAACGCCTGGCCTTTCTGGGCCAGCCGGCTAAGGCCGCGCTGTCGGCCTATCTGCCCCTGCGGCAGCAGTTCCTGGAGCAGCACGGCACTGTGAATGAGACCGCCCTGTTCATCAATTCCCGGGGACGCCGCCTGTCCACCCGGGGGGTGGCCCGGGTGGTGGCCAAGTGGGTGCGGCTGGCAGGACTCTCCCCGGGCCTGACGCCCCACGGCCTGCGCCACAGCTTCGCCACCCACCTGTTGGAGGGCAAAGCCGATCTCAGGGCGGTCCAGGAACTCCTGGGCCACGCCTCCATCTCCACCACCGGGCGCTATACGCACCTCAACCTGGATTACCTGATGGAGGAGTACGACAAGGCGCATCCGAGGAGCAAGTAGCTGTTAGCTCTTAGCAGTCAGCTTTTAGCAAAGCTGTTTCACATTATACTCGGCGGCTTTGCGTGAAGTTTTCTTGATTACTGGTTGATTACTGGTTCCCAAGCTCTGCTTGGGAACCCCAATGCCTCGAAGCTCCGCTTCGAGAGCCAGGCTGAACTTGGGAACGAGAAAAAGCTAACCGATATGGCTGATAATCAGAAATTCCGCGGCACCACCATCCTCATGGTGCGCCGGGGCGATAAGGTGGCGGTGGCCGGCGACGGCCAGGTCACCATGGGCGACATGGTGATGAAGCACCATGCCAAAAAGGTCCGCAAACTGTACCACGGCAAGATCATCGTGGGCTTCGCGGGCTCCGCCGCCGACGCCCTGACGCTCTTTGAGCGCCTGGAGGCCAAGCTGGAGAAGCACCAGGGTAACCTCACCCGCTCGGTGGTGGAACTGGCCAAAGACTGGCGCACCGACCGGATCTTGCGGCGCCTGGAGGCGCTGCTCCTGGCGGTGGACGCCACCGGGGCGCTCCTGGTCTCCGGCACCGGGGATGTCATCGAACCCGACGAAGGGGTAATGGCCATCGGCTCCGGCGGCCCCTACGCCCTGGCCGCGGCCCGTGCCCTCCTGGCCCACACGGATTTGAGCGCCAAGCAGATCTGCCGGGAAGCCATGAAAATCGCCGCCTCGCTGTGCGTTTATACCAACAGCGAGATTGTGATTGAGGAATTGTAGGGATGCCGGAACCAGTTTATGGCCTGGCGCTTTTTATTGTAAGCAAAGCTATTGAATTAATGCAAAAGGGCCAATATATCGAAGCCATTGATTTAATAAAGGGAAATAGCTACGAGTCCAATATCTATCAATTAGCTTTTTTAGCTTATGCTTATCTTCAATTAGCGCTTAACAACCAAGAAAATAAGCAAGAAAATTATCTTTCTGCTTTGCAATATGCTGATAAAGCTAAGAATATGTATGCAGAGGTAAATTTAGATACTTATATTAAAATACATTATGCCAAGAAGAGTATGGCTTATGCACAGTTTGTAGATGGAATAGTTAAATTAAAAATCTGGGATGATAAAGAAAATGCGTTAAAACAATATCATCGATTATTAAATAATGACGCAAAATTAGCCAAGGATTTTTATAAAATTATCAATGAATAACCTGCTGCTGGGAAAATGTTAGCAGTTAAGGTAGGACGCGTCTCACGCGCCACGTCATGGTGCGTAAGACGCACCCTACGTTTCTTTTGCTGATAGGTGACCGCTGATAGCTGACCGCTTCTTTTAAAGGATTAAACTATGAAATTGCTCAAATTGCTCCCCGTCTCCGGGGATCATCTGACCCCCCGGGAGACCGTGGCGGAGTTGGACAAATATATCGTCGGGCAAAACGACGCCAAGCGCTCGGTGGCCATTGCGCTCAGGAACCGCTGGCGGCGTCAGCAGGTCCCCGAGGCCTTAAGGGACGAGATCGCCCCCAAGAATATCATCATGATCGGCCCCACCGGGGTGGGCAAGACCGAGATCGCCCGGAGACTGGCCAAGCTCACCGCCTCGCCGTTCCTCAAGATCGAGGCCTCGAAGTTCACCGAGGTGGGCTATGTGGGCCGGGACGTGGAATCCATGGTCCGGGACCTGATGGAGTTGTCCGTCAACATGGTCAAGGCCGAAGAACGGGACAAGGTCCAGGCCAAGGCCGAGGCGGCGGTGGAAGAACGGCTGCTGGATATGCTGCTCCCCGGCTCGACCCCGGAGACGCCCGCTGATGAAACAGACGAAGGAGGCGAAAAGGACGAAAAAGCGGCCAACACCCGGGAGAAACTCCGGACCATGCTCCGGGCCGGGCGCCTGGAAGACCGCCTTGTGGAACTGGAGGTCAGCCAGCGGACCGCCCCGGTGGTGGAGATTTTTTCCGCTGCCGGCATGGAGGAGATGGACTTCAACTTCAAGGATATGCTGGGCAACCTCTTTCCCGGCAAGACCAAGCAGCGCAAGGTCAAGCTCTCGGAGGCCCGGGAATACCTGCTCCAGGAGGAGGCCGGTCGCCTCATCGACATGGACCGGGTGGTGGAGGAGGCCCGGCGCAAGGTGGAGCAAAACGGCATTATCTTTTTGGATGAGATCGACAAGATCGTGGGCCGGGACGGCACCCGGGGACCCGACGTCTCCCGGGAAGGGGTGCAGCGGGACCTGCTGCCCATCGTCGAAGGCACCACCGTGAACAGCAAGTATGGGATGCTCCGCACCGACCACATTTTGTTCATCGCCTCCGGGGCCTTTCACCTGTCCAAGCCGTCGGACCTGATCCCCGAGATGCAGGGCCGCTTCCCCATCCGGGTGGAACTCCACTCCCTGGGGCCCGAGGAGTTCGAACGCATCCTGACGGAGCCGGAAAACGCCCTGATCAAGCAATACCGGGCCCTGTTGAACACCGAAGGCATCCGGCTCACCTTCACCCCGGAGGCGGTCAAAGAGATCGCCGGCCTGGCGACGACGGTGAACGAACGCACCGAAAACATCGGCGCCCGGCGGCTCCACACGGTCATGGAAAAGCTGTTGGAGGAGATTTCCTTTACGGCCCCGGACCTCACGGCCCAGGAGATCACCATCACCGACGCCTACGTCCGGGAACGCCTGGCCGCGCTCATCGATGACGAGGATTTGAGTAGATATATTTTGTGAGCTTCGTAGGGGCCGACCTATGTGTCGGCCCTCAGGGCGGACACGCAGGTCCGCCCCTACAGCCGAAAGCTGAGAGCTAACACATGAGTGACGAACACCTAAAAAAAGTCGAAACCCTCCTGGAGGCCCTGCCTTACATGCGCAGTTTTCAGGGGCAGACCGTGGTGATCAAGTATGGCGGCGCCGCCATGCAGGAGCCGGAGCTGAAGAGTGCCTTCGCCCAGGACATTACGCTTCTCCAGTACCTGGGCATCCACCCGGTGGTGGTGCACGGTGGCGGACCCCAGATCGGCAAGGTGCTGGCCAAGATGGACATCCCCACCCGGTTCGTGGACGGCATGCGGGTCACCGACGAGAGCACCATGGACGTGGTGGAGATGGTCCTGGCCGGCAAGATCAACAAGGAGATCGTCAACCTGATCAACACTGCCGGCGGCGTGGCGGTGGGACTGAGCGGCAAGGACGGCCTGTTGCTCAAGGCCCAGAAAATGGAGTTCTACCGCCCCCGCGAGGACGAGCCCCCGGAGATCATCGACATCGGGCTGGTGGGGGAAGTGACCGCGGTGAATACGAACCTCATCCGCACCCTGCAGGGCCAGCACTTCATCCCGGTGATCGCCCCGGTGGGGGTGGGAGAGGCCGGCGAAACTTACAATATTAACGCCGACCTGGTGGCCGGGGCGGTGGCTGCGGCCCTGGGCGCGGCCAAGCTCATTCTGCTCACCGACGTGCCGGGAGTCCTGGATCAAGACAAGCGCCTGATCTCCAGCCTTACCCGCCGCCAGGCGCTTACCCTGATGGAGGAAGGAATTGCCGTGGGCGGCATGATCCCCAAGATCAAGTGCTGTCTGGAGGCCCTGGAAGAAGGCGTGGCCAAGGCCCACATTCTGGACGGCCGCGCCCTCCACGCGGTGCTCCTGGAGATTTTTACCGACACCGGTATCGGCACCGAGATTGTGGGGTAGTTCAAGGTTCAAAGTTCAAGGTTCGCGGGTCTTAGTTTTTAACTTTGAACCTTGAACTTTGAACCTTGAACTGACAAGGAGAGGAAACTTGGTTAGCAAAAATTGGATGGAACGCGCTGATAAAGTCGTCATGAACACCTACGGCCGGCAGCCGCTGGTGCTGGTCAAGGGCGAGGGCTGCCGGGTTTGGGACGACACCGGCAAAGAGTACCTGGACTGCCTGGCCGGGCTGGCGGTGGTTAACCTGGGCCATGCCCACCCGGAGGTCGCCAAGGCTGCCGCGGCCCAACTGACGCAGCTGGTGCATGTGTCCAACATCTACTACACCACCCCCATGGTAGAGCTGGCCGAGGGGCTGGTGCGCCTGTCCTTTGCCGACCGGGTCTTTTTCGCCAACAGCGGCGCCGAAGTCAACGAAGGGGCCATCAAGCTGGTGCGGCGCTACTCCCGGGAACGTTTCGGAGAAGGGCGGCACCGGATCATCTGCATGGAGAACTCCTTCCACGGCCGCACCCTGGGGGCGCTCTCGGCCACGGGCCAGTCCAAGTTCTGGCAGGGCTTCGACCCCCTGCTGCCGGGGTTCGTCTTTGTGCCCTTCAACGATCTGGACGCATTGGCCAAGGCGGTGGATAACACCGTCTGCGCCGTGATGCTGGAACCCGTTCAGGGCGAAGGCGGGGTCTGCCTGCCCTCACCCGATTATTTAACGGGCGTGCGGCAGTTGTGCGACGACAAGGGGCTGTTGCTGATCCTGGATGAAATTCAGACCGGCCTGGGCCGCACCGGGAGACTCTTCGCCCAGGAAAACTTCGGCATCACCCCGGACGTCATGACCCTGGCCAAGGCCTTGGCCAACGGTCTGCCCATGGGGGCGCTGCTGGCCACCGAAGAGGTGGCGTCCGCCTTCGTCCCCGGGACCCACGCCAGCACCTTCGGGGCCGGGCCGGTGGTGGCCGCCGCGGCCAATACCGCCCTCAGCCTCCTGAGCGCCCCGGAGTTCCTGGCCGGAGTGCGGGAACGGGGTGCTTTCGTAGAAAAGCGCTTATTAGCCTTACAGGCCGAGCTCCCCGTCATCAAAGAGGTGCGGGGCCTGGGCCTCATGTGGGGGATGGAATTGACCCAAGCGGGGACGCCGATGGTGGCGGCCTGCCGGGAGCGGGGCCTGCTGGTCAACTGCACCCAGGGCAACGTCATCCGGCTGCTGCCGCCTTTGGTCATTACCGGCCAGGAACTCGACGCGGCCGTGACAATCCTGCGGGAGGCCTTCAAGGCGGTGTTTCCATGACCCGCCACCTGTTGACCATATTGGACCTGAGCCGGGAGGAGATCGTCCACCTTCTGGCTCGAGCCCGGGAACTCAAGGTGTTGCATAAGCAAGGTCAAAACCCTGCTTCCCTTGAAAGAAAAACCGTGGCCATGATTTTCGACAAGCCCTCCACCCGCACCCGGGTCTCCTTTGAGGCGGGGATCGCCCAACTGGGGGGGTCCAGCATCTACCTGGCCCCGGGCCAGACCCAGATGTCCCGGAACGAGCCCGTGGCCGACACCGCCCGGGTGTTGTCCCGGTACGTGGACGGGGTGGTGGTGCGGACCTTTGCTCAGGAAACGGTGGCGGAGTTGGCCCGCCACAGCACCATCCCGGTGATCAACGGCCTGACGGACACGCATCACCCCTGCCAGGTGCTCAGCGACCTCATGACTATGGAGGAGCGCTTCGGCGATCTGACGGGGCTCAAGGTGGCCTGGGTGGGGGACGGCAACAACATGGCCAACTCCTGGATCACCGCGGCCATGCACCTGGATTTCGCCCTGCACCTGGCCTGCCCGCCGGGCTACGAGCCCGACGCCTGCCTGCTGGCCCAGGCCAAGCAGCAGGGCGCCCGGGTTTACCTGGGCCAGGACCCGGAAGCTGCGGTAGCCGGGGCCCAGGTGATCAACACCGACGTCTGGGCGAGCATGGGCCAGGAAGACGAGGCCGCGGCCCGGCTGGAGGTCTTCAAACCTTTTCAGGTGAATAGCCGGCTGATGAAAAAAGCCGCTCCCCATGCCATCGTGCTCCATTGCCTGCCGGCCCACCGGGGCGAGGAGATTACCGCCGCGGTCCTGGACGGCCCCCAGTCGGCGGCCTGGGACCAGGCGGAAAACCGCCTGCATTTCCAGAAGGCGCTGCTGGAATGGCTTTTGGGATAGGGGTTAGGGGTCAGAGGTTAGAAAAACCTGGTGGCACAGGCTTCCCAGCCTGTGCAAATGTAGGGTGCGTCTTACGCACCCTCACGGGTTGCCGGGGCAAAAAATGGTGCGTGAGACGCACCCTACGGGGCCACCGGATTTTTGAAAATGTAAGGCGGGCACTGCCCACCATATTTTCTGACCACACAGGAGAAACGCCGCGCATGAAAACCTTCGGCAAGCTATTTTTGCTCGCCATATTTTTCGGGGTATTTCTCTTTGCCGCCCCGGCGGTGGCAGGAGAAAAGGGGATAGTGTCCTGCTCCACCCCCGAGTGCGGCTATCACTCTAACCTGACCATCGGCGGGGGTATGAAATCACCTTCGGTTACTGGGTACTGCCGGTCCACCAAGCAATTTGTCCGCGTCAAGCTCAAAAGCTGGGACGATTACCGGAAAATTATTCCCAAATGCCCCGATTGTCCGGAGCCGATCCTGCCGATTTATGATAAGGGCCAGGTTGCCGAAATTCCCTGTCCCCAATGCGGCAATTTAAGCTTACGCTATCAAAGAAGGCTGATGTTTGATTGACCCGGGAGAAATTTTCTTTTTCTGCTTTGAAAAGTTCTTCCGGTGGCACAGGCTTTCCAGCCTGTGCAGACCGGCTGGCGGGCGGGGACGCCCGCCCCACTGACCTTTTCATGGTTTACGGGTGGGGCGAAGGTCCATGAATGACTGGTTCCCAAGCTCCCGCTTGGGAACCCAATTGGGTGCAAAGCTCTGCTTTGCATGGCTTCATCGGATTAGGAAAAATATTGAATCAGGACCAGGAAGGCCCAAGCAGAACTTGGGTGAAAAATAGCGTTCCCAAGCAGGAGCTTGGGAACGAGTTAAAAACCACTATCTTAGGAAAATTTTAATGAGCGCAATTAAGAAAATCGTTCTGGCCTACTCCGGCGGGCTGGACACCTCGGTTATTCTCAAGTGGCTCAAAGAAAAGTATCAGTGCCCGGTGGTGGCCTTTGCCGCTGACCTGGGCCAGGGCGAGGAACTGGCGGAGGTGGCGGAGAAGGCCCGGGCCACCGGCGCCGACGAGGTCTATATCGAGGACCTCAAGGAAGAGTTCGTCCGGGACTTCGTCTGGCCCATGTTCCGGGCCAACGCCCTCTATGAGGGGGCCTATCTCCTGGGCACGTCCATCGCCCGGCCCTTGATCGCCATGGCCCAGGTGGAGGTGGCCCGAAAGACCGGGGCCGACGCCGTCAGCCACGGGGCCACCGGCAAGGGCAACGACCAGGTACGCTTCGAGCTTACCTACCAGGCCCTGGCCCCGGACCTCAAAATTATCGTGCCCTGGCGGGAGTGGGACCTGGCGGGCCGGGCCGAGTGCGTCGCCTTTGCCGAGAAGCACGGCATCCCGGTGCCGGTGACCGTGGAGAAACCCTATTCCAGCGACCGGAACCTGTTGCATATCAGCTTCGAGGGCGGCATCCTGGAAGACCCCTGGGCCGAGCCCCCGGCGGATATGTTCGTGCTCACCGCCTCGCCGGAAGCGGCCCCGGATAAGCCGCAGTACGTGGAGATCGACTTTGAGCACGGCGACCCGGTGGCGGTGGACGGCAAGGCTTTCAGCCCCGCCAATCTCCTGGCCCGGCTCAACGCCCTGGGCGGCGAACACGGCATCGGCCGGGTGGACCTGGTGGAAAACCGCTACGTGGGCCTGAAATCCCGGGGGGTTTACGAAACCCCGGGCGGCGCCATCCTCCGGGCCGCCCACCAGGCGGTGGAATCCATCACCCTGGACCGGGAGGTGATGCACCTGAGGGACAGCCTCAGCCCCCGCTATGCCGAAATGGTTTACAACGGCTACTGGTTCGCCCCGGAGCGCTATGCCCTGCAAAAACTCATCGACGAAACCCAGCGGCCGGTGACCGGCACCGCCCGGCTGAAGTTGTATAAAGGCGGCGTCACGGTGGTGGGCCGGAAAAGCTCCAAATCCCTGTACCGTCCCGACCTGGTGACCTTCGAGGCCGGGGGCGATTATCAGCAGGCGGACGCCACCGGCTTCATCCGCCTCAACGCCCTGCGTCTGAAGATCGCCGCCAAGCTGGAAGGGAAATAGCCTGATCCGGGGGGCGCGGGAGGAGACCGGATCCGAAAATGCAGAAAAACTGGGAATATTCATGTCATTCTGAACGGAGCGTAGCTTCGTTGCGAATCTCGTTGGCTTAAAAGAGAGATTCTTCGCTACGCTCAGAATGACAATAAATAGTAGTTTGAGTGCTCGTTATATGAAAATAGGCCGGTGGGGCGGGCCTCTGTGCCCGCCAGCGAGAGGCGGCCAGGGACAGCCGCCCCACCAACAGCAGCCATTTTTCATCGTTCGCTGTGTCTGTGAGGAAATGATCGTTGGTCTGAAAACCGCATCCCGAGGTTCCGCCCCGAGATAATATATGCACGAGGTTATTCCCACCTCCGCCGTCTATCTTCTGGCGCTCATCTTTGAGGGGCTCGGGGTGTACATGCTCTTAAGAAGGCATAGCCCCAACCTCTGGATCGGGGTGCGGCTGCCGTGGACCTTGGCGGACCGGGATATTTGGGATAAATCCTGGCGCCTGGCGGCCATGTTTCTGCTGGGCATGGGAGCCGGAATCCTGGTATCCTTAAAGCTGTTTTGGATCGCGGTGGCCCATCTCATTATCCTGGGCGTCTTATATCCGGTTTTCCTCTACCGGCGCAAATACGGCACCCTCCGTTACTGGAAGGACCAGGGCTGGATCGATTACCACCCGGTGGCCCGCTGCCGAGTCTGCGGCCATTATCAAAAGCTGGCCAGCAACAATGACCTGGGCCGGGCCGCGTGCGAGGCCTGCGGCGCCAACCTGCCGGAACCCAGGACGGGGTTCCTGAAATCCTGGTTGCCAGGGGCTAAACAGAACCAAAATTTCGTTAAATGAGGTGGCTATGAGAACGACCGGTATCGTGGCTGCGTTGCTGGTAGCTGTATGTCTGTTCATGCCCGGCCGGGGCTGGGGCGACGAACTGAACGAGTCCTATTTCCCCCTCAAAGAAGGCATGCGGTGGGAGTACAACGTCATCTCGGACCAGGGCGCCACGAAAAAATTGCTCATTACCAATCTGGCCCCCCGGGAAGTAAGCGGCGCCAAAGTGACGCCCCGGAAACAGGAGTTGGGCGGATCGACTTTTATTGAATTAATGAAAAAGGATGAGACCGGGATCTACCGCTACGCCGAGCAAAAAGGCGAAAACGCCCCGCCCAGCCTGATTACGCCGATGGAATGTCATCTCAGGTTTCCCGTCGCTGAGGGCAGTAGCTGGAAGATGGCCACCAAGTTGGGAAACAGCACGGTGAACGTAAGCCTGACGATAGAAAGTCTGTCGGATGAAGTCAAGGTTCCGGCCGGAACCTTTAAGGATTGCATCAAGATAAAGCAGGTGGGCGAGAATGACGGCGGCGCTTCCGTCATGGGCTACGAATGGTATGCCCCCAAGGTCGGGGTGGTTAAAAGCATTGTCACCATCAAGCAAAAATCCAAAGAGGGACCCAAATCCGAGACCCGGACCTACCAGCTGGTGTCCTTTAAGCCCTGAGGGGCCGGGCGGCCGATATGGCTAAGTGCAATATTAAAAAGAAATACGGTAACGTCTTATATCGCCCCCCTCACCCCAACCCTCTCCCCCCGAGCGGGGGGAGAGGGGGTTAAAGGAACACAGGCTGGAAGCCCATAAGCGCTAACTTAATAAGATTAAGCTAACATTTTGTAAAGAAAAATAGTTTCTTGTCATTCTGAACGGAGCGCAGCGCAGTGAAGAATCTCTCTAACGTGCCGATAATTATGGAGATTCTTCGCTTCACTCAGAATGACAACAAAAGGGTTAATAATGAAAACCAACCTTAGGTTAGCGCTTATGGGCTGGAAGCCTGTGCCACTGTAGATCATCAAATCGGTCCCGGCTTTTCCCCTCTCCCCAATGGGGGAGGGCTAGGGTGAGGGGGAAGTAATCTTTTCGGAGTAAGCAATCGGTTAGCAAATTTATAACCTGTTATACTAATTGCAGACCGAGGCCGCGCGCACCCAAAAGTCTTGGAATCAAAACCTTTTAAGGAAAATCGTATGGCGGAAAAACCCTGGGGCGGACGATTCGAGGGCGCCACCGACAAATCGGTGGAGGATTTCACCACATCCCTGAGCTTTGACCGGCGCCTGGCCCGCCAGGACATTGCCGGCTCCATGGCCCACGTCCGGATGCTGGCCCGGCAGGGCATCATCACCGTGGCGGAAGGGGACGAGATCGTGGCGGGGCTGACCGAGATCCGCCGGGAGATCGAGGCCGGGGAGTTCGAATTCGACCCGGCCCTGGAAGACATCCACATGGCCATCGAGTCCCGGCTTACCTATCGGCTCGGCGAAGTGGGCAAAAAACTCCACACCGCCCGGAGCCGGAACGACCAGGTGGCCCTGGACGTGCGCCTCTACCTGGCGGCAGAGGTGGAGGGCCTCATCAATGATCTGGCCGGCCTGCGCCTGGCCGGGGTGCGCCTGGCCCACCGGCACCAGGGCGTCATCATGCCCGGCTACACCCACCTGCAGCGGGCCCAGCCGATATTGTTCACCCATCACCTCCTGGCCTATGACGAGATGTGGCGCCGGGACAGCGAGCGTCTGCACGAATCCCTGCAACGCATTAAGGTTTCGCCCCTGGGGGCTGCGGCCCTGGCCGGCACCACCTTTCCCATCGATCCGGCCGCGGTGGCGGGCGAGCTCGGCTTTCCCCGGGTCTTCAGAAACAGCCTGGACGCGGTGAGCGACCGGGATTTTCTCTTGGAATTTGCCGCCCATGCCAGTATCATCATGGTGCATCTGAGCCGAATGTCGGAAGAACTCATTCTCTGGTCCGCCTCGGAGTTCGGGTTCGTGGCGCTGCCCGATGCCTATGCCACCGGGTCCTCCATCATGCCCCAGAAAAAGAACCCCGACGTCCCGGAGCTCATCCGGGGGAAAACCGGCCGGGTGGCGGGCCATCTCATGGGCCTGCTCATGATCATGAAGGGCCTGCCCCTGGCGTACAACCGGGACCTCCAGGAAGACAAGGAGCATCTGTTCGACACCGTGGACACGGTCCGGGCCTCGGTCACGTTGATGGCGGACCTGGTGGAAAATCTGACGGTGCGGCCGGAAAAGATGGCCGCCGCATTACACGGGGGCTTTCTCACCGCCACCGACCTGGCCGACTATTTGGTGACCAAAGGCACGCCGTTTCGCACCGCCCACGAACAGGTGGGGAACACGGTGCGGCTTGCCGAAATCCAGGGCCGGGAACTGTGGGAACTGAGCCTGACGGAGATTCAGCAGTTCGCTCCCCAGGCCGGGCCCGACGTGTTCGACTGGCTCAAGATCGAAAATTCCGTGGCCCGCCGACTCTCTCCGGGCGGCACTGCCCCGGAACGGGTGGCCGAGGCCCTGGAACGGGCCGAAGCCGAAATAGGACTGAATCTGCATGAGCAAGATCTATAGCAGGGGCCAGGGGTCAGGGGCCAGGGGTCAGGGGTTGGTGCCGCCGCCGGCGCGATTCTCTACCTCGTATTTACCGAAAACCGGAAACCGGAAACCGAAAACCGTCCTTTTCGGTCTCCTCTGCCTGCTGCTCCTGACTGCCGCCTGCGGCAAGAAGATGACGCCTTATGCCCCGGACCGGGTCTTGCCGGCGCCGGTGCGCGAGTTTCGCCTGACCCAGGAAGGCGACTCCCTGGTAGTGAGCTGGCTCTTGCCCCGGGAAAACCTCTTGGGCCAGCCCCTGACCCAGGTCCAGGGCTGCCGGGTCTACCGGGCCGCGGTGAAAGGACTGACGCCGGAAGCCCTGAGGTCGGCGGATTTCGTCCTTTATGCCGATATCGATCTGGCCTACCCCCAGCGGGGCGAGGTCCAGGGCGAGGCCATGCTGTTCCGGGACCGGGAGCTGACGCCGGACCACCGCTATTACTACCGGGTGGCGGCCTATGACCAGGACGGCTACCTGGGCGGCTGGTCCAAGACCCTGAGCCACGCCTGGGGCTGGCTGCCCCGGACCCCGGGGGAGCTCAAGGCGGTCCCCGGGGATAAGATCGTGGCCCTTTCCTGGACGCAGGTCGCGACCCTGCAAGACGGCTCCCCGGCCCGGGACCTGGCGGGGTATGTCATCTACCGCCTCTCCGGGACCGGCCCCTGGATCCGCCTCACGCCCGCTCCGGTGCAGGGGAACAATTTTCAGGACGTGGCGGTGCTCAACGATGTGACATATACTTATAAAGTTCAGGCGGTGCGCCGGCTGGGAGAAGACCTGCTGGCCAGCCTGGATTCGCCGGCCCGGGTTGCCATGCCGGAGAAGCGGGACCCGCCGCCGCCGGTCACCGACACCCTGGTGGTGGCCACCTCCCAGGGGGTGGAACTGAGGTGGGAAGAAAGCCCCGTCCCGGACGTGGCCGGCTACCGGGTCTACCGGCGGAGCACCGGGGAGGAGAAATACACCCGGCTCACCCCGGAGTTAATCAAGAAGCCTTATTTTGTGGATGGACAGGTAAAGCGGGGCCAGACGTATCATTACTACGTCACCGCGGTGGACGTCTCCCCCCGGGCCAACGAGAGCCTGCCGGCCGAGACGATGTCGATAACTTATTAGGTGTCAGCTTTCATTTTTAAGTTTAATACCATGCGCAAAAACATAGTTAATCAGCTTCGCCTACCTATTTCTCCTGAAATTACCGCCAGGTTTCCTTCAACTAGATACCAAGGGAGCAAGGTTAAGCTGGTAAATTGGATTTGGGAGAAAATTGCAGATTTAGAATTCTCTTCTTGTTTAGATGTATTTGGAGGAACTGGATCTGTAGCCTATCGATTTAAGCAAGCTAACAAATGTGTAACTTATAATGATGCTCTTAGGTTTAATTACTTTATTGGATTAGCCTTAATCGAAAACAATAAAACTCAGCTAAGCTCAGATGATATTAATTGGCTTTTAGAATCTCATTCAGACATTATCTACCCTTCTTTTGTTCACCAAACGTTTCACGATATTTATTTTACAGATGATGAAAATTTATGGATTGACCACACTATTACTAATATAAGACGATTAACAGACCCTTATAAATTTGCGATAGCATTTTATTCTCTGTGTCAATCGTGCATAATAAAAAGGCCTTATAATTTATTTCATCGAAAAAATCTATATATACGATTTGCAGACGTTGAACGGTCTTTTGGAAACAAAGCGACATGGGATAGGCCATTTGCCGAATGGTTCAGAATATTCATAGAAGAGGCAAACCAAGCCATTTTTGACAATGGTAAAGAAAATAAAGCTTTGAATTTAGATTATTTAGATATTCCTGGTGAATATGACTTAGTATACATAGATACTCCCTATATCTCTAAGCGCAGTATTGCGGTAGATTACTATTGGTATTATCACTTTTTGGAAGGACTTACTATCTACGATCAATGGGGCGACCATATAGACCGAAGTTCAAAACACCTTCGTTTAAAGCCAAGAAAAAATGAATGGACCGATAAAAATCTTATCCATAAAGCCTTTGACCAACTATTCAATAAATTTCAGGAGAGTATAATAATAGTTTCTTATCGCAGTGACGGTATCCCTTCAGAACGAGAACTGGAGTCTTTATTAAAGAAATATAAGTCGCATGTAAGTATTGAGCATTATGGCAAATACAAATATGTATTATCAACTAATTCAGAATCGAAAGAAATATTATTTATAGGAGTTTAATTTATGAATAGTGAAGATTTTAGAGAAAAATTGCTATCATATTTCGCAGAATTTAAACGTACTCTTGCCACTGATAATGGTGATTGGGTTGTCAAGGGATTTATTGATATATATAGAAATATTTATACAATATCTATAGATACAAAGGTAATATCAAAAATTATTGAGCTGATGTTATTTCCAGTTATATCGAGGTTTGCTATTGTAAATAAATTTAAAATGATTCTTAGTGAACACCAAAATCATTACCCAGACATAACATTTATTCTGCCAAATAATATTAAAATAGCTCTTGATTTAAAGAGTACATACAAAACAGGGCCAGATACAGTTAATGGTTTTACATTAGGAGCCTTTACGGGGTACTTTCGTCAGCGCAAGTCTAATAAAAATATTACATTCCCATATGAACAATATTCTGCGCATTATGTTTTAGGAGTGATTTATAGTCGCAGAGACGGCAAACAAGATGAACGAAAGATTTATAAATTGGATAGTTTGCAAAACATTACATCGGTTGTTAAAGACTTCACATTTCTTTTTCAAGAAAAATGGAGAATTAGTGGGGAACTACCTGGAAGTGGAAATACTAAAAATATTGGGTCTATAAGAAAAATATCCGATTTGATTGATGGTAAAGGGCCATTTTCATTACATTCTGAAGAGATATTTGCTGATTATTGGATGAATTATTTAACGGCAGACATGGCTCGCTCTATTGACTCAAATATTCCTTTCAGAAATCTGAAAGAATATTTGGAATGGCGTAATCGTTTAAACAAAAAGTAAAAAAGTTAGGTAAATTTCATGCATCACTTCCAATACCAATCAGGTGAACTCTACTGCGAAAACGTGCCGGTACGAAAAATTGCCGAGAAGGTGGGTACGCCGTTTTATCTGTATAGCGCCGGTACCCTGACCCATCATTTCAAGGTCTTCGACGCCGCCTTCGCCGAGTTTCCCCATATCATCTGCTTTGCGGTGAAGGCCAACGCCAACCTGGCGATTTTGCGGCTGTTCGGCAGGCTGGGCTCAGGGGCCGACATCGTCTCCGGCGGCGAACTCTACCGGGCGCTGGCGGCCGCGGTGGACCCGGCGAAAATCGTCTATTCCGGGGTGGGCAAAAAGCCCGAGGAGATCAAGGCGGCCCTCAAGGCGGACATCCTGCTGTTCAACCTGGAGTCCTCCCAGGAACTGGAGGAGATCAACCGCATCGCCGGCCGCCTGAAGGTGAAGGCCAGGGTGTCCCTGCGGATCAATCCGGACATCGACGCCCAGACCCATCCCTACATTTCCACCGGGCTCAAGAAGAACAAGTTCGGGATCGACATCGAGCAGGCCTTACATGACTATGGCCGGGCCCGGGACCTGCCGCATCTCGAAGTGGTGGGGGTGGCCTGCCACATCGGCTCCCAGATAACCCAGGTGGCGCCTTTTGTGGACGCCCTGGAAAGGCTAAAGGAGCTGATCGACCGGCTGCGGGCCCTGGGCATTCCGATCCGCTACCTGGACCTGGGCGGCGGCCTGGGGATTCAATACCACGACGAGGCCCCGCCCCACCCGGACGAGTATGGCCAAAAGCTCCTGGAACACCTCAAGGGCCTTGAGTGCACCCTCATCCTGGAGCCTGGGCGGGTGCTGGTGGGCAACGCCGGCATCCTGGTGACCAAGGTGCTCTACACCAAGACCGGGGACGCCAAGCATTTCATCATCGTGGACGCCGGCATGAACGACCTGGCTCGCCCCAGCCTCTACGGCTCGTACCACGGCCTGTGGCCGGTGGTAGAGGGCGCCCATCCCCAGGTCAAGGCCTCCATCGTGGGGCCCATCTGCGAGACCGGGGATTTCCTGGCCAAGGACCGCCTCATGCCGGCGTTTGCGCCGGGGGAGATGGTGGCGGTCATGAGCGCCGGGGCCTACGGCTTTTCCATGAGTTCCAATTACAACGCCCGGCCCCGGGTGCCCGAAATCTTGGTGCAGGATCGGGATTTTTATGTTATCAGAAAACGGGAGACTTACCGCCAACTTACCTGGGGAGAGTCCATCCCGGATTTTTTGAAATCGTAGGGGCGCACCTGCGTGTGCGCCCTTCGCTGACTGGTTCCCAAGCTCCTGCTTGGGAACCACTTTGGCTGCAAAGCTCCTGCTTTGCTAATTCAAAATTCAATAAGGTGTCCAAGCAGAGCTTGGACCAAAAATATCGTTCCCAAGCAGGAGCTTGGGAACGAGTTAAGAGTTAAGTTTTGGAAAAGAACCGCATCCCCTTCTACAAAATGCACGGCGGCGGCAACGATTTCGTGCTCATCGACCACCGGGAGCGCTTTATCCCCGAGGCCGAACAGCCGCGGTTCGCCCGCCGGGTCTGCCATCGCCAGTTGGGGGCGGGCGCCGACGGCCTGATCCTCATCGAGGATACCCCCACGGCAAACTTCCGCTGGCGCTTTTATAACGCCGACGGCTCCGAACCCGAGATGTGCGGCAACGGCGGGCGCTGCGCCGCCCGGTTCGCGATTTTAACCGGCATCGCCCCGGCTGACCTCTCCTTTGAGACCCTGGCCGGGACCATCAAGGCCGAAGTCAAGGGCCGCCGGGTCAAGCTGCTCATGGCCGGGGTGGGTATTTTCATACTGGGGCAAAGCATTCCGCTGGAGGAAACAACCCTTTTGGGCCATTTCCTCCAGGTGGGCGTGCCCCACGTGGCGGTGCCGGTGGCCGACTTGGAGACCGCCCCCGTCACCGATTGGGGCCGGGCGGTCCGGTTTCACCCGCTCTTTGCCCCCGCGGGGACCAACGTCAATTTCATCCGGGTGGAAGGCCCCCAAACCCTAAGGATTCGCACCTATGAGCGCGGGGTTGAGGACGAAACCCTGGCCTGCGGCACCGGCGCTACGGCCTCGGCTCTGATCGCCGCCCGCCTGGGCCTGGTGGTCTCCCCGGTGACCGTCCACACCCGGGGCGGCGAGGCCCTGACCATATATTTTACGCCGAACGGGGAGGCCTTTTCCGAGGTCTACCTGGAAGGCGACGCCCTGGTGACCTACCAGGGAGAACTGTGGGTCGAAGAACTCAAGTAAGGAGGTACCACCATGTTTAAGGGAGCCATCACCGCCATCGTCACTCCCTTCAAAAACGGCCAGTTGGATGAAGCCGCCTACCGGGAGCTCATCGAGTTCCAGGTTCAGTCCGGCATCCACGGCATCGTGCCCTGCGGCACCACCGGCGAATCCCCCACCCTGTCCCACGCCGAGCACAAACGGGTGGTGGAGACCTGCATCGACCAGGTGAAAAAACGGGTGGTGGTGATCGCCGGGTCCGGCTCCAACAATACCGCCGAAGCCCTGGAGCTGACTAAGCACGCCCAGGCCGCCGGAGCGGATGCGGCCCTGATGATCACTCCTTACTACAATAAGCCCACCCAGGAAGGGCTGTACCAGCACTACAAGACCGTGGCGTCCCAGACCAAGATTCCCATCGTGGTCTATAACGTGCCGGGCCGCACCAGCGTCAATCTGCTGCCCGAAACCGTGGCCCGGCTGGCGGAACTCCCCAATATCGTGGGCCTCAAGGATGCCACCGGCGATTTGAAGCAGGGGTGCAAGACGCTGGAGTTGTGCGGCGACAAGATTACCGTGCTCTCCGGCGACGATTTCACCACGTTTCCGCTGCTGTGCGTGGGCGGCATGGGGGTAATCTCCGTGGTCTCCAACGTGGTCCCCGGCGACATGGCGGGGATGTGCAACGCCTTCTTCAAAGGCGACCTGGCCAAGGCCAGGGAACTCCACTACAAGATGTGGCCCCTGATCGAGGCCATGTTCTTCGAGACCAACCCCGTCCCGGTCAAAACCGCCGTGAAAATGATGGGCAAAATCACCGGCGAGGTCAGGCAGCCGTTGTGGGTCATGTCCGCCCCAAATGAGGAAAAACTGCGCCAGGTGATGCAGAAATATGGGCTGATCAAGTAGAGGCATCGTAGGGGCGGTTCGCGAACCGCCCCTACAGGCTCCCCAGCAGACCCTACGGAGGCTTTATGGTCAAGGCAATCGTTACCGGCGTGGCGGGCCGCATGGGCGGCCGCATCGTCCACATGATGGAGGCGGCGGCGGACGTCCAGTTAGTGGGGGCCGTGGAGTCGCCGGGGAACGCCGCGGTGGGCAAAGATGTGGGCGAGGTCGTGGGGTTGCCCGCCAAGGGGGTCAAGGTGGTGGACTCCCTGGATCAGGTGTTGCCCCAGGCGGAGGTGGTCATCGAGTTCACCCATCCCGAGCCGTCGCTGGCGCATCTTAGGGCCGTGGCCGACGCCGGCAAGGCCATGGTCCTGGGGACCACCGGGTTTTCGCCGCCCCAGATCGCCGAGATTCAGGCCCTGGCCTCCCGGGCCCACCTGGTGTTCGCCCCCAACATGAGCGTCGGGGTCAACCTGATGTTCAAGGTGGTGGCCGACATCGCCCGAGTGCTGGGAGACGGCTACGACGTCGAGATCGTCGAGGCCCATCACCGCCTGAAGAAAGACGCTCCCAGCGGCACCGCCATCAAGCTCGGCCAGGTCATCGCCCACGCTCTGGGCCGGGAACTGGAAAAGACCGGGGTCTATGCCCGCCACGGCATCATCGGCCAACGCACCGACCAGGAGATCGGCATCCAGACGGTGCGGGCCGGCGACATCGTCGGCGAACACACGGTGCTCTTCGGCGGCATGGGCGAGCGCCTCGAGATAATTCACCGGGCCCACAGCCGGGACAATTTCGCCCGGGGCGCGGTGCGGGCGGCGGCGTGGATCGTGGCCCAGCCGCCGGGCCTCTACGACATGCAGGATGTGCTGGGGTTGAAGTAGAGAAAGCTATCAGCTTTCAGCGGTCAGCTTTCAGCCAAAAGATCGGCGATCTGATTACCGAAGTCGCGGTTAAAAATATACAGACGAAACGTAGGGGCGCACCTGTGTGTGCGCCCTCTAGGGGGGACACACAGGTCCCCCCCTACAAAAATTGTCCCTTGAGTGCTAATCGGTATGACACCAGGTTTTTCCGGGCCTGATAACGTTTTTAACCAGAACAAAACCTCAATAGGGAGATTTTAGCTGACCGCTGATAGCTGACCGCTGAAAGCTTGAATATGCGCATCGTCCGTTTTCAACGAGCAGGCCGGACCAGTTACGGCATCCTGGAAGGCGAGAAAATCTCGGTCTTGGGGGGCACTCCCTATGACGGCCTGGAAAATACCACCGGGGAGGTCATGTCCCTGCCTGAGGTGACCCTCCTGGCCCCCTGCGAGCCGACAAAGATCGTGGCCCTGGGGTTGAACTACCGGGACCACGCCGCTGAGTTCGGCCACCCCCTGCCCGAAGAGCCTTTGCTCTTTATGAAACCCTCCACCGCGGTGATCGGCCCGGATGAGGACATTGTCTACCCGGCCATGTCCCGGCGGGTGGACTACGAGGCGGAACTGGCCGTGGTGATGGGGCGGACCTGCCGCTTTGTCAAAGCCGAGGATTTCCGGGACTACGTGTTGGGGTACACCTGCATCAACGACGTCACCGCCCGGGATTTACAGAAAAAAGACGGGCAGTTCACCCGGTCCAAGAGTTTCGACACCTTCGCGCCCCTGGGACCCTGGATCGAGACCGCGATCCCGGACCCGGACAACCTCACGGTGGAGGCCTATCTGAACGGGGAGCGCCGGCAGCACGGAAATACCCGGGATATGGTCTTCGGGGTGGCCACCCTGGTGTCGTTCATTTCCCGGATCATGACGCTTCAGCCCGGCGACGTCATCGCCACGGGGACGCCGGCCGGAATCGGCCCCATGGCCCCCGGCGACGTAGTGGAAATCCGGGTGGAAGGTATCGGCACGTTGCTTAATCGCCTCGTCACAGAAAGGGCACCATAAATGACTCAATTTTTTGAACCCGCGGCTCGCCTGGGCCTGATTCCCCCCTATCTCTTTAAAACCATTGACGACAAGAAGGCCGAGGTCAAGGCCCGGGGAGTGGATATCATCGACCTGGGCGTGGGCGACCCCGACCTTCCCACCCCTGCCTTCATCGTCCAGAAGATGGCTGAGGCCATCCAGGACCCGGAAACCCACCGCTATCCGGCCTATTCCGGCATGAACCTCTTCCGGGAGGCGGTGGCCCGCTGGTATCAGGGGCGGTTCGGCGTGGACCTGGACCCGGAGAGCGAAGTCCTCACCCTCATCGGCTCCAAGGAGGGCATCGCCCACCTGCCCCTGGGCATTAACAACCCCGAGGACATCAACCTCATGACCAGCCCCGGCTACCCGGTCTACCAGATGGGCACCCTCTTTGCCGGGGCATATTGCCATTTCCTGCCCCTCACCCGGGAGAACCGCTTCCTGCCGGACCTGCACGCCATTGCGCCCCTGGTGGCCCGGGACGCCAAGGCCTTCTTTTTCAATTACCCCAACAACCCCACCTCGGCGGTGGCGGATAAAGAGTTCTTCGCCCGGGTGGTGGACTTCTGCAAGGAACATCAGATTGTCGCGGTCCACGACGCCGCCTACACCGAACTGGCCTTCGATGGTTTCAAGCCCCCCAGTTTTCTGGAGACGCCCGGGGCCAAAGAGATCGGCATCGAGTTCCATTCGCTCTCCAAGACCTACAACATGACGGGGTGGCGCTTAGGGATGGCTGTGGGGAACCGGGAGGTTTTGGGCGCCCTGGGCAAGATCAAGAGCAACATCGATTCCGGGGCCTTTAATGCCATCCAGATTGCCGGCATCGCCGCTCTCGATTCGGACCAGAGCTGCGTCCGGGAAAATTGCGCCATGCTCCAGGAACGCCGGGATCTGCTGGTGGGCGGCCTGAAGCAGTTGGGCTACGACGTGGAGCTCCCCCAGGCCACCTTTTACGTGTGGCTGGCCACGCCCCCGGGCTTCACCTCCATGGGCTTTACCACCCACCTGCTGGAGGCGGCCGGGATCGTCACCATCCCCGGCAACGGCCTGGGGGCGCCGGGCGAAGGCTATGTGCGCCTGGCCCTGACGGTGCCCAAGGAACGGATGGCAGAGGCCCTGGCCCGCCTGGCGCGGCTGGGCTGAGCCAAAAGATAGGCGACAGGGGGATGGAGATAGGCTTTTTCATAAATAGCCCCAGGCCCGTGCTTTATAGAGTTTGCCATAAATTCTTTCCGCTGGGAGGTTCTTAAATCCCCCTAAATCCCCCTTTTTCAAAGAGGGACTTTAACAGCAATTCCTTATAGTTTTCCCCTTTTCTACAGGGGGGGTAGGGGGGATTAAAATGATTCCGCTCTCGGAAAAAACTTTTGGCATTCCCGATAATACCAAGATGCGCTCATACAGGTAATTTACTATTTTCTTTTTTAGGGGCGGACTTAAATGTTCGCCCTAAGAGGGCGACCCACCGGGTCGCCCCTACAAGAGCCTGTGTTACTTCTATGAGCGCAACTTGGTATAAATTACCCCGCCGGTACGGTTTGAAGACCGCTTTTAACCAACTATTGGCCCGCGGCGCCGGTTTTCCTGTTGGGGTATGCCTTTAACCTCCATGAGGAATGTCTGAATGGGTTCCCGCTGATGCCCTCTGCTCTCCGGACCGAACTCACCCTGCCTGCGGATGCCAGAATGCTGCGGCTGGCGCACGACTTTGGCCGCAATCTGGCGGCTCTGGCCGACTTCCCCGAAGACCAGGCAAACCTCCTGGCCCAGGCTCTGTGCGAGGCCTGCAAGAACAGCATCGAACACGCCTTTGATGAAGGCGAAGCCCCCCCCATTACCCTGATAGGCGAATTGACCCCCGCGGCATTGACCCTGTCGATTTGTGATCAGGGCCTGCCCTTCGATCAGAGTCTGGACCCGGCGGCGTCAAAACCCGACTCCGAAACCCCTCCCTCGCCCGGCCGCGGCCGCCATGGGCTCGCCTTGATCCACCGCTGCGCCGATGAGGTGCGCTGGATCAACCACGGCCCGGCGGGCAAGGAGTTGCGCCTCACCAAAAACCGCGCCGGGGTCTGCCGCCTGGAGCCGCAGGCGGCTCATAGCGCCGGGTCCGATCACGACCCCACCCCCACAAGAATCGCCCAGGATTACACCATCCGCCTGCTCGCCCCGGAAGACGCCATCCGGGTGGCCCAGTTGATGTACCGGGTATACGGCTATTCCTATTCCAATGAAGATTTCTATTATCCCGAGCGTCTGGCCCACGACCTAACGACCGGCACCCAGGTGGGCGTGGTGGCGGTGGCCGACAACGGCGAGATCGTGGGGCATGTGGGGGTGATGCGCCCCAACCGCGGGCCCCTGGCCGAGTTGGGGCAACTGGCGGTGGCGCCGGCCCATCGGGGCCAGGGATTGCGCCGGCGTATGGGCGACCGGCTCCAGGAAGAAATCCTCCGGCTGGGCCTCGTCGGCCTTTATGCCGAAGCGGTCACCATCCACACCATCAGCCAGGAGGCCAGCGAAAGTCGCGGCCTACACGTGGCCGGCATCCAACTCCTGGATTGGCAGGCCCGTTTTAAGCAACTCCGGAACCTTGAGCCCGAGACGAGCCCCCAGCGGGAAAGCATGGTATTTTATTTCAAGTACCTGGCGCCGCCGGCCCCGGCCCTGGTCTGCGCCCCCTCCCGGCACCGGAAGATCCTGGCGAAGATTTATCATAACCTGGAGGCGCCGGTAGAGTTTATCCCCCCCAGCGGCCCGTTAGGTCCGGGGCAAGTGGCGGTGCACTTTGACCGGGACACCGGCGCCGGCCACATCCAGGTCAACCGCATCGGCCTCGATACCCTGCCGGAAATCGAGCAGGCCCGGCGCGATCTGTGCGATCTCGCCGGGGCTGCGGTGGTGGCCCTGGACCTACCCCTGGCCCAGGGGGCCGCTCCTTACCTGGCTGACGCCGTCGAGGCCGTGGGCTTCTTTTTTTCCGGGGTCCGGCCTCACACCGCCCCGGATGGTGACTGTCTGCGCCTCCAGTTCCTCAAGGCCGAACCGGACCTGGAGCGCCTCCACCTTACCTCTCCCTTCGCCCGGGAACTGCTGGACTATGCCTTAGCGGACCGGACCCGCGTAGCCCAAGGCGTAAAGCAATAAACGGGCCTCGGGACAGGCCTTGCTCTCAGAACTGATGGATAACCGGCAACCTCCAAAAAACTGGCTGGAAAGAAACCCCAAAAAGATCATCGGCGCTCTGGTACTCCTGGCCATCGGCGGCCTGGCGGTGGCGACCGAAAAGCTTCTGGCCCGGAAGAACCAGGGCCTGATTCATCCCACCGGCATCCAACGCGCAATCAAGCTGAGGGAGTTCAACCCCTTATACCGGGACGTCCTGGTGCCCAGCCAGGAAGCCATGCGGATGTCCGACGGCCTGGAGCAGAAGCCCTACGTGCTCCGGGTGGACCGCCAGGGCTTTATCATGCCCGCCAAAATTCACGACCGCCCCGACCTGACCATCGCCTTTTTGGGCGGTTCCACCACCGAATGCGTTTACGTGGACGAAGACAACCGGTTCCCCTACCTGGTGGGCCGTTTGCTTGAAGACCAGACCCACCTCAAGGTGAACTCCTACAATGGCGGGCGCAGCGGCAACAACACCCTGCACTGCCTCAATGTCCTGCTGAACAAGGTGGTGAATCTCAAGCCCGACATCGTCGTCCTGATGGAAAATATCAACGACCTGGCCATCCTGATGTACGATAAGACCTACTGGAATAACCACCCCTCGCGCTCGCCCCTCCTGGAGAAACCGCCCAATCTCAAGACCGTGGGCAAGGACCTGGAGCAGACCTTCCACCTGGTCCGGGACCTGACCTTTCCCAACCTCTCCCGGGAATTGAAGCAATTGTCCCCTTTCGGAGGTCAAGGCAAGAAAGATGAGTTTCACGGGGTCAGGGGGAAGAAAATCACCATCGACCAGGATGTGCTGGTCCGGGAATTTTCTTTGAACTTACAAACTTTCATCAATATCTGCCGGGCCCGGGAGATCACGCCGGTGCTCATGACCCAGGCCAGCCGGTTGACGGAGTCCCCCGACCCCCTGATCCAAAAGGCGATGCAGAGCCTGGAAGTCAGCCAGGGGATTACCTATACTGACTTCAAGGACGCCTTTGACCGGCTCAATCAAACCATCCGGGACGTGGGCGCCAAAAACCAAGTGCTGGTGATCGATCTGGCCCGGGAGATTCCGCCGGTGAAAGAAAATATCGCCGACGTGGCCCATTTCAATGACCGGGGCTCCAGGCTGGTGGCGGCGCGGATTGCCGCCGATTTAACCCCGATAATCGCCCGTTTGGCGAAAAAGCCTTTATCCGCCAACTAGAAATAAGCTATGATTAGATCATGCCTTTGGGATTCGCCGCCATTACCGAACGAGCGCCGGTTATCGCCTACCTGGGGTTGGGGGCTAATTTGGACGACCCCCGCCGGCAATTGTCGGAGGCGCTGGAACGCCTGAACGCGGCGGAAGAGGTGGAGGTGACCCGGGTCTCCACCTTCTACCGCAACCCGCCGCTGGGGCCGGCGAATCAACCCTGGTACGTCAATGCCGCGGCCCGGGTGCGCACCCGCCTGGGGCCGGAAGAGCTGTTGCGGTTGTTGCAGCAGGTGGAAACGGCCCTGGGGAGGGTGCGGGGAGAACACTGGGGACCCCGGCGCCTCGACCTGGACCTGCTGTTGTATAACGGGGAGGTGATCTTTGCCCCCGACCTGGTGGTGCCTCACCCGGAGATGCATCGGCGGGGCTTCGTGCTGGTCCCCCTGGCGGAGATCGCCCCACAGGCCTGGCACCCGGTGCTGGGCAAGAGCGCCGGGGACCTGCTGTCCGAACTGAACCCCGCCGACCGGGCGGCAGTGCAACCTATCGCCGCAGATTGAGGACATGAGCCGATGTTTCGATTACTGCTTGGTCTGGGCCTGGGATATCTCGGTTATCTAATCATTAAGCAGGTGGCCCGTTCTCTGGGCCTCTGGCCCCAGGCGCCCCGGCCGCTGGAAAAGAATCAGGAGCCGGATCTCCTGGTCCAGGACCCGGTGTGCAAGACCTTTATCCCCCGGCGGGAGGCCCTCCGGACCGAAAAGGGCGGCGCCACCTATTTTTTCTGCTCCGAAGGCTGTTTGAAGCGCTTCCTGAGTAGTGACAAAAGTTGACTTATGATACAATGAGAGGTCTTTTATGAAATTCTTTATCGACACCGCCAAGTTGGATGAGATTCGGGAGGCCCACAGCCTGGGCCTGGTAGACGGCGTTACCACCAACCCCAGCCTGTGCGCCAAGATCGGCATTGGCACCAAAGAGGATTTTAAGGAGCATATCCACACCATCTGCGAGTTGGTGCAGGGTCCGGTGAGCGCCGAGGTCGTGGCCACCGAGGTCAGCGCCATGGTGGCCGAGGCCCGGGAACTGGCCCGGATCCACGAATGGGTCGCGGTCAAGATCCCCATGACCCCGGACGGGCTCAAGGCCACCCGGATCCTGGCGGAGGAAGACATCCGGGTCAACGTCACCCTGATCTTTCAGCCGCTCCAGGCCCTGCTGGCCGCCAAGGCGGGCGCGGCGTATGTCAGCCCCTTTATCGGCCGCCTGGATGACAACGGTCACCGGGGCATGGAAATCGTCGAGCAGATCGTCACCATTTTTGAAAATTACGGCTTTGACACCGAGATCATCGTGGCCTCGGTGCGCCATCCCCTGCACGTCCTGGATGGCGCCCTGGCCGGGGCCGATATCGCCACCGTCCCTTACGGGGTGATGATGCAGCTTATTAAGCACCCCTTGACGGATATCGGCCTACAAAAGTTCCTGGAAGACTGGGAGCGCGCCCGCAAGTCCTGAGATGCAGCAGGTAGAAACCAACAATTGGGGTACCCCTAACATCCTCACCGGAGCCCGGATTGCCGCGGTGCCCGTGGTGATGCTCCTCCTGTGCTTTCCCGGGCGCTGGGCCAGCTTTTTTGGGGCCCTCTGTTTTTTGTTGGCCGGGGCCACCGATTTCCTGGACGGGTTTTTGGCCCGGCGCCACCGCATGGTGAGCCGGTTGGGCAAATTCATGGACCCCCTGGCCGACAAGCTGCTGGTTTCGGCCGCCCTGATCATGTTGATCCCCCTGGGCCGGGTGCCGGCCTGGATGGCCTTTATCATCGTGGGGCGCGAGCTGGCGGTCACCGGCCTGAGGGGGCTGGCCGCGGCGGAAGGCCTCATTCTGGCCCCGGACCGCTGGGGCAAGGCCAAGACCCTGCTGCAAATGGCGGCCCTCACCGCCTTAATTTTGCATTATCCGTACGACGGCATAGATTTTCACGGTCTGGGGATGTGGCTCTTATGGCTGGCCCTCATTGCCACCGTGGCGTCCGGGGTGAGTTACTTCCTGGCGTTTTTCCGGCAGTACCCGGAAAGCCCCCTCCCTTGACAAAAAGATATTCTTAAGCGAAACTTAAAGGTCACTAAAATCGGAGGAATCCTTTGGCCAGACATATTTCCGCCCTGAAACGGGCCCGACAGAACGAGAAACGGCGGCAGCGCAACCAGAGCCGCAAAACCCGGGTCAAAAACGTGGTGCGCCAGGTGCGCACGGCCGTGGCCCAGAAGAATATCGAAGAGGCCCAGGCGGCCTTGCAGACCGCCGTCCCCACCCTCGCCCGGGTGGCCGGCAAAGGCACTCTGCACTGGCGGGCCGCCGCCCGCAAGATTTCCCGCCTCACCCGACAGGTCAACGCCCTCACGACCCCTGCATGAGTTGAATCGGGATTAAGACACCAAGGGGCGGTCTTCGCCGCCCTTCTGCTGTCGATCTTTCCATACCCTTCCCCAGTCAAGACCTGTACCTGACGTCAGGGCGGAGCTGCGTCTCCGCCCTAAAAGGCCCACCCTTACGCGACCGTACCGCAAGATTAATTCGCAATGGTTCAGATTTGACCTGATAGCCTCTCCATCACGCCTTATACCAATTTGCGCTCAAGCAGGTAATTTATTTCTTGTAGGGGCGCACCTGTGTGTCCGCCCTGGGCTAGGGGCGCACACACAGGTGCGCCCCTACAGGATAGAAGCCTTTCTTACTTTTATGAGCGCATCTTGGTATTAATTTTCACTTACGCAACGTAAGATTTATTTTTTTGGATTTTCCCCGAATCGGTGGGAAAAAGTTGTCCCATCAAAGCCCATCGCCCTATCCAAACCTTACCGCTTGTTATTTATGTCATTTCAATTAGCTACTGTCATGGACAGATAGCCTTTGTAACTATTCACTGAATTTGTTATGGATATAATTTGGTTCAAATTGACATGGAATAACGGATCACTGTAAAATTAACCCATAGCTACAAATAGGAGTACCGTAAGCGTCGGAAGGGAGGCTCAAATGTCTGGAGCTTTGTCCCGCTCTTCTGATTACGAACAGTCTGCTATAGCCTTTCTCCGCCGGTATGGGCACGCTTCCCTCGTCAGCCTGGGGTGTGGCTTCCAGCTTAACCGGATTGATAATCACCTCCGTCTTATGGCCGCTTTAAATCTCACCTTCTACGTGGGGATTGACCAGGTTTCAGACATCAAGCCGGCCTCCAGCAATATTTTTATCGACCGTGAGTGTATGAAAGAATTGCTGGCGAATTATTGGCAGGGTGAGTCTCGAGGGTCATGGCCGATAAAGGTCTTTCCCAACACCTGGGTGGAGGAGTTGAGTGATCTTCATTGCGCGGTGGTAGTCTGTCAGAGAGTGGAACCGGATTGCCGCTGGGAGGACATCATAGCTTCCATGCGCCCGAAGCTGGTGCTCCAGGAGGACCTCCACGGCTGCGAACGGCAGCAGTTGCGGGGGCATGGCTACGTCCGCACCTGGATCAAGGTCCGCCAATACGGTTTGCAGCCTTTTCGGCCTTGGCCGATTTTCCCGGGGGAACGAAATCTCATCCTCTGGCGGCGTCTGGATTTTGCTGATGAGGAGATACAAGCAAGCCGGTGGAAAGTATTCTGGCGCATGCGAGAGCGGTTTATCGGATGAAGTGACAAGGCAATTTCAGTGAAATGGTCGGCAGGACTGTCTCTCTTTCAATCTCCATCCTTTTCACCCCGGCCCCATCTTGATTAAGGCCCACTCCAGCCAGAGCCGGGGGTTGCCGGTGCTGGTCTTGAGGTTAAGGTCCACCCGGTGCAGCATGGCCAGGTGGCGTCTGAGGGCCGCGTCGCTGAAGCGAGCCGCCTGCTGGGGCAGGCCTTTGAGCTGCCACTGTTGCACGCCCAGGCTCCGGGCCAGCTCCATCGGGTTGGCGCCCGCCCCCTCTTTCACCCGGATGAGGAACCGAACCTGCCGGGCCAGCATCCCCAGGATCTTGACCGGTTGCTCCCCCAGGTCCAAAAGTTGGCCCAGGGACGTCAGCCGCTGGTGAAAACCGGGGGTTCCCAGGGCCTCCACCAGGGCAAAGATGTTGTAGGTGCGGCTGTGGCTGGTCAACTGCGTTACCAGGGCCGGGGTGAGGGTGTTTTCCGGCCCGGCGAACAGGGCCAGTTTTTCCAGCTCCTGGCTCAATTCCGCCAGGTTGTCCCCCACCATCTCCACCAGCCGCTGGGCCGCGTCCAGAGTCAGGTTCTTCCCCAACTGCCGGGCCTCCCGGGTCAGCCACTGGTGCAGCTCGCCTTCCCGCAGGCGGGAAAACCCCAGGGCCGCTTCCTCTTTTTGCAGCCGTCCCCCAACCGGATTTTTCGCCAGGTCCCGGTTCTTAGCCCCCTCTGCCATAAGCACCACCCAGGTGCGGGGCGCCGGGTGGTCCAGATAAGCGTTGATGGCCTTGAAGGCCGCGGCGTTGAGCTCCAGCCGGCGCATCACCAGGAGCTGGCCGGGGCCCCACAGGGTCGCCACCCGGGCCTCGGCCAGGAACTCGGCCATCTCCACCTCCTGGGCCTCGCGCACGGGCTTGCCGGAAGGCTCGTCCTGATCGTCCCTGGATGCCGTTCTCGGCTTGGGGGAGGGTGCGTAAAACAAGCTCTTGACAGGAGGCTCGCCTTGATCGTCCCTGAGCCCCGCCTCCAACCGCGCCAGAGCCCGGTTCATGAGGAACTCCTCGTCCCCGTAAAAGAGATAGAGGGGTTTCACGGCCTGGCGCTCAATGTGGCGTTCTAAGAGGGGATGGGACATGAGTTAGCAGTTAGCCGTTAGGTTAAATAAGTTATGAGAACCAATCGTGTTAGTATATTAAGTTATACCTTGATAGTTTAAGAAAGTTCACACTCGGCTATCGGCAGCCCAAGAGAATCTATTTGCTTTAAGCTGACTGCTAACCGCTAACTGCTGCCTCAAATCACCAGCAGCACCTTGTCCAGCACCCGCTGGGCCAGGGTGATGGCCGCCCGCTGGATGCCTTCGGTTTTGGTGGCCTCCCCCAGGTGGTAATTGGGGTCCACCACGTAATCTTCCTGGATGACCTGGGTGTCCTTCCAAAGGACCTTGTCGCCCTTCTTTTGGCGCAGAGTCATATCGATGGTCAGGGTAACCCGGCGCACCGAGGAGCGGGTGATGGAGTCGAAGGCCACCGAGGTATTGGCCAGCGACCGCACTTTGCCTTCCAGCACCAGTTCGGCCTCCCGGTCTCCGGGGACCACCTTGACCGCCTGGGTCTTGGCAAAGGCGTTGATCAAGGCCGTGGCGAAGATGGTCTCCAGCCCCACTTCGGTGGAGCGGTTGGCGAACAGGGGAATGGCCATGGTCGGCCGGAGTTGGGGATCGGGCGGCGCCGCCCCTAAGGGGCGATAACCGCAACCCCACAGGCTGACCACGAGCAAGACGACCACTCCCAGGCGGCAGACGGCCATAATTTCACTCCCTCAGACCACGATACTGACCAGCTTGCGCCGGGCCAGGATAACTTTTTTGGGCGGCCGGCCCTGAAGCCATTTCGCAATGGCAGGGTCGTTGAGCGCCCCGTTTTTAATGTCCTCGTCCGTTGCCGATGCCGGCACCACCATGCGGCTTCTCACCTTGCCGTTGACCTGGATCACCACGGTCAGGGCGGAGACCGTCAGGGCCTCGGCCTGGGGCTGAGGCCAGGGAACGTCTAATATGAGCGTGGTGTGCCCCAGGGCCTGCCAGAGTTCCTCGGCGATGTGGGGCACCATGGGGCTGACCAGGAGCAGGATGGCCTCCACCGCCTCCCGGAAGACCGGCAGGGCGGCCGCCTCCCGGGGTTTTCTTTCTGCGGCCAGATAAAAGGTGTTCACCAGTTCCATCACCGCGGCGATGGCGGTGTTGAAGTGGAAGGAGTCCTCGATGTCCTCGGTCACCTTCTTGATGGTGGCGTGCACCTTGTGGCGAAACTCCGAGAGTTCCGGGGACAATCCGGTCCCGGGGCCCTGATACGGCGAAACGCCTTGCAATTCCGGCAGCAGGTCCTGGACCAGATTCCACAGGCGGTGCAGGAACCGGGCCGACCCGGCCACTCCCTGGTCGCTCCACTCCAGGTCCTTCTCCGGCGGCGCCGCAAACAGCAGGAACAGGCGGGTGGTGTCGGTGCCGTATTCGGCAATCATGTATTCCGGGTCCACCACGTTGCCCTTGGATTTGGCCATCTTGGCCCCGTCTTTCAAGACCATGCCCTGGGTCAGGAGACGCTGAAAAGGCTCGTCGATGGCCACCATCCCCAGGTCTCGTAAAACCTTGGTGAAAAAGCGGGCGTACAGCAGGTGCAGCACCGCGTGCTCGATGCCGCCGATGTACTGGTCCACCGGGGCCCAGTAGTTCACCCGGGCCGGTTCCAGGACGCCTTCGGTGTAGTCGGCACAGGCGTAGCGCAGGAAGTACCAGGAGGACTCCACGAAGGTGTCCATGGTGTCCACTTCCCGGCGGGCCGGGCCATTACAGGTGGGACATTTTACTTCGTAAAAAGACGGCAACTGCGCCAGAGGGGAGCCGCCCTCCCCGGTAATGGCAACATCCAGGGGCAGGACCACGGGCAGGTCCGACTCCGGCGCCGGGGCCAGGCCGCAGCGCTCGCAGTAGATCATGGGGATGGGCGCGCCCCAGTACCGCTGCCGGGAAATAAGCCAGTCCCGCAGGCGAAAATGCACTGCGACCTTACCCTGGCCCTTTTCTTCCAGAAAGCCGGCAATGGCCTCCTTGGCCGCGGCGCTGGCCATGCCGGTGAACTGGCCCGAGTCGACCAAAGTCCCTTCATCTTCATAAGCGCCTTGGGATAAAGCCGCCAGGTACTTATCCCTCGGTGGAGAGATCACTTTCTTAATTTTATCTTGCAAACCATACTTCTGGGCGAACTCGAAATCGCGCTGGTCGTGGGCCGGCACCGCCATCACCGCGCCGGTGCCGTACTCCATGAGTACGAAATTAGCCACGTAAATGGGCATGCGCCAGCCGGTGACCGGGTTGACGCAAAAGCTGCCGGTAAACACCCCTTCCTTGGTGACCTCCTCCAGGGCGCCCCGGCTGCGGTTCTGGGCCCGCCAGTAGTCGACGAAGTTTCCCACCGCCTCTTCCTGGCCGGTGCCTTGGGCCAGAGATAAGGCCAGGGGGTGCTCCGGTGCCAGGCTCATGAAGGTGGCGCCGAACAGGGTGTCGGCCCGGGTGGTGAACACCGTTAGTGGCTCGCCGCCCTTCTCCAGGGGAAAATAGATCTCCGCCCCCGGGGACTTGCCGATCCAGTGGCGCTGCATGGTGAGGACCCGCTCCGGCCAGTGGGTCAACTGGTCCAGGTCGGCCAGCAATTCCTCGGCGTAGGCGGTGATCTTGAAGAACCACTGGTTCAGCTCCTTTAGGTGCACCGGGGAATCGCAGCGCCAGCACAGGCCCTCTTCCACCTGTTCGTTGGCCAGCACCGTGGCGCACTTCGGGCACCAGTTGACCGGGGCCTCCTTCTTATAGGCCAGCCCCCGCCGGAACATCTCGATGAAGACCAGTTGCTCCCAGCGGTAGTAGTCCGGGTCGCAGGTGGCCAGCTCCCGGCGCCAGTCGTAGCTGTAGCCCAATTCCTTCAGCTGACGGCGCATGTAGGCGATATTGTCATAAGTCCAGGCGGCGGGATGGAGCCCCCGGGCCATGGCGGCATTCTCCGCCGGCAGCCCGAAGGCGTCCCAGCCCATGGGATGGAGCACGTTGAAGCCCCGCATCCGCTTGTACCGGGCCACCACGTCCCCGATGGTATAGTTGCGCACGTGGCCCATGTGGATGCGCCCGGAGGGGTAGGGGAACATCTCCAGCACGTAGTACTTGGGCCGGGCCGGGTCTTCTTGGGCATTAAACAGCCCCCGCTCCTCCCAGATCTTCTGCCACTTGGCCTCCAGGGGGCGGGGTTCGTAACGAGGGGACATGCAGCACTCCTGATCGCAAGTTCCTTAAAAACTAAAATTTATCACAGAAAGGTGGCCTCAGGTCAATTAATTATGGCGAAAACTTCCGGGGCTGGTGGGGAGGGAACGATGATAAGAGATTGCCAGGCAACCACTAGGTTATCCGGCTCGGGTTGTCATACCAACGATCATTTCCTTAGGGACACAACGAAACATGAAAAAATGGCTGATGTCGGTGGGGCGGCCGTCCCTGGCCGCCTATGGCTGGCGGGCCCGGAGGTCCGCCCCACCAGGCTATTTTCATATAAAAGTCCCGGGCCCGCAGCCCGGTCCCCCGCCAGCTATTGAATAGCCCGGCGCTGTTCTTGCATTTTATTCAGGAGAAACTCGAACGACTTGGTGCGAATGACCTGGCCGAACTGGGTCTTGTAGTTTTGCAGGATGCTGACCCCGTCCACAATAACATCATAGAGAACCCATCCCTGGGGCGTGGTGTGCATCAGGTAGGTTACCGGGATGTTCTCATTGGTGCGGGCGATGGTGGTTTCCACCCGGGCTTTATTGCCATCGCTGGTTTCCCGGCCGTACTGGATATTTTCCTTTTTTAGGAAGTTGATGACCAGACGGGTATAAGAGTCTTGGAACAGGTAGCTGAAGGTTTGGGTGAATTCCTGTCGCTGGCCGCCACTGAGGCGCTCATAGGCCGGCCCCAGGGAGTCTTTGGCCATCAGGGCAAAATCGAAGTTGCGCTCAATTATCCTGTGGATGGCCTGGGACCGGGCCTGGGCGGACTGGGCCGGGTCATTTTGGAGGGCCATAACCTGAGTTAGGATACCCCGCACGTAACCGGTGGGGGTTTCCGCCAACGCCGGCCGGGTCCAAGGCGAGAAGGCGATGAGGCCCAGACTAACGATCCAGATCCAGAGCGGCTTTTTCATGGGCTTTTTTCCTTATGGCGGCAGATAACCACCACCCCAGGCTAAAGTAAGGCTGGAACGCGGGTTGCCGGCTGCGAGTATTTTCCACCAACCGGAGGAAGGCCGGCAGGATGCTCAACGAGGCCAGGAGACCGCTGAGGCTGCCCACGGTGGCTAGGAGTCCCAGACTGAAGGTCCCCTGATGCCCCGAAACCATTAAACTGCCGAACCCTACGGCGGTGGTCAAGGCCGCCAGGGCCACCCCTTTGGCGGTGCTGGCGGGCAGGGTAATGGCCCGGGCGGATTCCTCCACCCGCCATCGGGCCAAAATGACGATCCCGAATTCGATCGCCTCCCCCAAGATCAAGGGCACGAAGAGGACGTTGGCCTGGTTGAAGGGCAGGTTCAGCAACCACATCAAGTTGATCGTCAAGCCGGTACCCACCACCAGGGGAATCAAGGCCAGCAGGGCCATTTTCAGGCTGCGGAACAGGAGCACCAGCATCACGGCAACAGCCAGCAGGGCCATGCCCGCCGCCCAGAGGATGGAATTACGGAAACCCAGGGTAAAGGTATAGAGGAGAACCGGGTCGCCTACGGCGTTGGGGTCGACACTCCAGAGGTTTTGGACGAACTTTTTCAGGGGCCCAAAATTCCAGGTGTCGTCAGAGGGAAACACCCGGATGAGGTAAGCGCCCTCTTTGCTGACGAAGCGCTCCCGAACCGGCTGGGGCAAGTCCTCCAGGGTGGGGGGCGGAACGGTCAACCCCGAGTCCACATAGCCCCGGAACAGGGCCCAGGTGTCTCTCAGATCCGAGAAAAATTTCCGGCTATACTCATCCAGACGATTGGCGGCGTTGGGGTCGCCGGTGCTGAGCCGAGGGATAATCTGGTTAATCAGCCGGTTGGTTTCCTCCACCTGTTTCCGGGTGGCGGCTTGATCCGGCCCGAGATTTTTAGCGGCTTCAGCCACTTTGAAATTAATCCGGCTCAAAACCCCGGCCAGCGCCTGGGGTTCAACCGGTCCCACCGGGGCGCGGGGGATGTTGACGGCATTGAGGACCGGCTGCATTTCGGTCAGAAGCAGACGCTTAGCCTCCACCTCCTGGGGCAGAAAGGAGAGGACCGATTCCACGTGAGATACCGTGGGTAGGCGTTTCAGGGCTTCGGTCCGAGCCTTGAGTTCCTGGAGGGAAGAGGTGGCCAGGGCGCCATAGGAGGTGGAATATTTGGAATCCTCGATCAGCTTGTACTCCCACACCACCGATTCCGTGTTGGGATTCTGGAGATGCAGCGGATTCAGATCGAACTTGACCGCGTGAAGGCTGACTCCGCCCAGGGCGACTATCGCCACCCCTAAGGCGGCCAACAGACCTGGCCGGCGCCAGGCCAGTTGGAGAAACGGCTTGGGTTGCGGGGCGCATGCTTCGGCGCCCTCACCGGCAGCGTATTTCCCCGTAACGATCACCAGGGCTGGCACCAGGATCAGAGTGGCCGCAAGCATCACCAGGATGCCCATGGCCAGGATCAGGCCCAATTCCGCCAAGCCCTTGAAGCCCACGAAGGCCAGGGGCACAAAGGAGACTGTGGTAGCCAACCCGGCATAAACAATCCCCCGCGTCTCCCGTTGAAACGTGCAGGTTAAAGCCGTGACGCTGCCTTGCCCGGCGGTGCGCTCCTCCTCTTCCAGCCGGCAAAACCAATGGATGCCATAGTCGATGGTGAGGCCCAGCACCAAGGGCGCAAAGATGAGGGAGAGGAGGTTGAGGTGGCCCACCACCAGGCTGACCAGCCCAAAGGTCCAACACAGACCTATAACCAGGACCACCCCCTCTACCAGGGTGCGCCTCAGGCTCCGGAGAAACAGGATCAGCAGTCCCAACTGGCCCACCAGGGATAACCAGGTGGCCAGGGTAATGTCCTTCATGGAACTGCTCATCTCGTCGGCTTCCAGGGCGTCGGGGCCGGTCACCCCCGCCTCCAGGCCCGGGTACCGGGCTTTGACCTGATCCACCGTCTTCCTCAGGAGGGCCAGGTCCTGGGTGCGGGAGGCGTACCCGTCGCCTTTCGGGGTTACCAGGAACAAAAGGAATTTGTCATTATCGGTAAAAAAGTAGCCGGCTCCCTCAAGATCATTCAATTCCTTGGGGAAAAAGCCGCTAAACAAGGATTCCTGGAATTGCCGGCCTTCCAGGCTGGCCGAGAGCCCCCGGAGAGAAGCGTTCAACAGGGACAGGTCCGGCAGGTCCGGTTTTTCCTGATCGGCCAGAAACCCGGTAAAAACCTCGCCGATCATGGCCCGGGCGATCCGGTCATTCACCAGCCCGTAAAAGGTGGTCAGGCTCGGGTCGGCGGCCAGCCCCGACAACAGGTCTTGCTGGTTCAGGAGACCGTCTTTGATCTTGTCAAGGTCCGGAAGGTCCAGATAGAGCAGGGCCGAGCGTTTGAGTCTTTCCGGGTCGATGTGATAGAAGAGTTCGGGAAAGTGGTCCGGGTAGCGCCGCAACTCGGCGGCCAGGTCGTTGGCGAACTTGATGGCCCGTTTGGGATGCCCATTCTCCACCACCACCACCATGCCATCCCGGCCCCCAAAGGCCCGATCTATCTTTTCGCTCTGTTGGACCAGGCGTTGGTCACTGGCGACCAAATCGTTGCGGCTGGTGCGAATGGATAAATGGGTGACGGTATAATAGACCGACACCGCGGCCAGCACCACGGCTACGGCCAAAATGGGCCAGGCGAACCGTTGAAAGCTGCGCATCAATGAAGCGCGGGTTGATTTCAGGTTTTGATGATGAGACAAAATTTCCTCTACTGGTTAGATCGGCTGTTCAGGGGAAAGGTTAAATTTGCAGCAAAGGTTGTGGCGGCGCGATTATATCGTCCCAGGCCGAAAAGGCCTGCCCTCCCCCGAGGCTGCTGGCCGAACCGGGACTCCCCCCCTAATTTTTTTAATATTGTTATAATCCGCTGATAAACCACATAAAGTCAAGCAAAATCTTACCCTTGCTGCGGCCCTGTGGGTTCCGGATCCATGGGCGCCTCTGTCTTGAAAAGTTCCTGGCGATATGTAGGACAGCCGCCCCCGGCTGTCCCCGGCGCAGGCTGGAAAGCCTGCGCCACCGATCTTTTCATGCTTTACGGGTGGGTCAATAGGCCCATGCGCGACTGTTTTGAAAAGTTTTTTGGAACTGGTGGCATAGGCGTCTCGCCTGTGCGGATTAAAGGCGGGCAGCGACGCCCGCCCCACTGAGTCTTTTCCTAATTTTTGGGTGGCCCAAAGGCCATGAAGAACTGCCTGGAAGAGGACGATGAGACCGAGCCCTTAGACATCGCCCGGCCCCGGCTATTGAGCCCGAGGTCTTTTGCCTCGATGCACCCACCGCCCACCTTGACAAAAACGCCCTGATACTATTGAATAAATCATCTTTAGCATGAAAACCGCAGGAAAATCGACCATAATTGGAATGATGGACGATCCCGCCCAAGTCCGCCGGTTGGGCGATCAACCACTGGGTATGGAGAATGGCCGAATCGCACCTCTCTAATAACTCCTCTGCCCCGGAGCCGGTTTTTCCCCGGTTCAAGCCTCTGACGTTGGCTGACCGGGAAATAATTCGCACCATCCTCTGGGATTTTCAACCCGAAACCTCGGAGCTGACCTTCACCAATCTCTTTATCTGGCAGTCCTACTACGGTTACCAGTGGTCCCGGGACCGGGACCGGCTCGTGGTGGTGGGGGCCGTCCCCGGAGGCGAGGCCTGGGCCCTGCCGCCGGTGGGGCCCGGGTCCCGGGTCGATCTCTGCCGGCAGGTCTTGGGCTGGCTCCGGGAGGCGTGCGGGGCGGCGAACCCCGCCATTGAGCGGGCCGACGCCCGGCTGGCGGCCGAGTTGGCCGGCCACCCCGGCTTCGTGGTGGAGCCTCTGCGAGATCATTTTGATTACGTCTACCGCACCGGTGACCTCATCAATCTGGCTGGGGGCAACTACCAGGCCCAGCGCAACCACATCAACAGTCTGACCCGGTGTCACCGCTTCCGCTATGAACCCTTGGGGGAAGAGCACTTGTCAGCCTGTTTGTACCTATGCGCCAGGTGGTGCCAGGTGAAGCGGTGTGAGTGTGATCTTTCCCTCCTGGGGGAGTGGGAGGCCATCACTGCGGCCCTGGCCAATTTTCAGGCCTTGCAGCTCAAGGGCGGCGTGATTCTCATCAATGACCGGGTGGGGGCCTTTTCCTGCGGCGAACTGCTCAATGAGACCACCGCGGTCATTCACCTGGAAAAAGCCGACCCGGAGCTCAGGGGCCTGTATGCCGTGATTAATGTCCCCTTCGGGGAATGGGAGAAAATCCCTCGCCTTCAGGCGAAGACTTTAGTAGGCTTGCGGTACCGTGAAAAACTACCGCAAGACTTCGCATTCCGTTTACGATCTGAAATATCACTTGGTCTGGATCACCAAGTACCGCAAGCCGGTTTTCTTTGGAGACGTCGCAGTCCGGTTACGAGACCTCATTCGGGAAATATGCAAGTCCATGGATATCGAAATTATCACAGGCCACGTCTCCAAAGATCATGTCCACCTGTTCGTTTCGGTTCCTCCGCAGTTGTCCATTAGCAAAGTTATGGGAGCGATCAAGGGGAAAACATCGCGAAAGCTGTTGAGCGAATACCGTCGTTTGGCGAAGGAGTTCTGGGGTCGCCATCTGTGGGGACGCGGATATTTTGCCGCATCGTCCGGCAATGTTACAGACGAGGTGATTATACAATATATCGCAACCCAAGACCTCGCAGAGCGTTCCCACGATGGCGACTTCACGATAGCCCCTTGAGCCGCCTTCAGGCGTCCCCTGTTTCAAGCCACCGCCTTCAGGCGGTTGTAATTGACTCAGCAGTTCTGCCGGCAGGCCTGGGCCGGGGTGGACTTGGTCAACCGGGAGCAGGACCTGGGGGAACCTGGCCTGAGGACAGCCAAAATGGCCTATCACCCCCACCGTCTGGTGGAGAAATTCCGCATCCGCCTGGCGTGAGGGGAGTAGGGCGCGGTTGAAATTGGGCGAGCAAGGGCGGGGGATTTTCCTTTACGAAAACTACGAAAAAGAAAAAAATATCAGCGCGGTCCGGTTAGGAAATAGCGTGCGGCCGCTCTGCCCCCCTCACCCCAACCCTCTCCCCCCGAAGCGGGTGGAGAGGGAGTAAATGATGTCGCTGGGTTTGGTATCCATAAGGCATTAAATCAAGTTCCGCTTTTTCCCCTCGCCCCCAATGGGGGAGAGGGTCAGGGTGAGGGGGAAGTAATCTTCTCGGAGCAAAATGTGTTAGCGAATCGATGAATTGTGGGGCGACTTATGACAAGCCGCCTCCTTCGCAAAAACCAAACCGGATACTACTGGGAAAATATGAAAAACCCCGGCCCTCTCCTTAAACCAAATCACCTTTTTGCCAAGGAACTATGAAACGCAACCTCGGTCTTACCGCCGCTTTCCGGCACGCCAAATGGCTGGCCGCCCTGGGGCTTACCCTGGCGGCCCTGGCCTTGTCCCTGGTCCTGGATCTCTCCGGGGCCATCCAGCCCTACCGCCTCAAGACCCTGGATGCGCTCTTCCGCCGGGTGCCGCTGCCGGCCGCCTCGCCCGAGGTGGTGGTGGTGACGGTGGACCAGCCCGACCTGGATTTTTTCAAGACTCAGGGGATCACCTGGCCCTGGCGCCGGGAGGTCTACGCCCCGCTCATCGACTATTGCCGGTGGGCCGGCGCCAAGGCGGTGATTTTCGACATCCTGTTCACCGAGGCCTCGTCTTACGGCCCCGAAGACGACAACCGCCTGGGTCAGGCCGCCGCGGCCGCGGGCAACGTGGTTTTTGCCTTTCCCCTGTCCCGGGAGGAAAAGGGGGCCAACCCGGAGGAAGCGGCCCTGCTGCATAAGGCCGGCTTGCAGATTCCCGGTCCCCGACCCCGGGACCCCGTTGGATACCGTTCCATGTCCACGCCCGTCCGGCCCCTGTTAGACGGGGCCGGTGCCTTGGGGAATGTGGAGTGCAAGCCCGATGAGGACGGCATCTACCGGCGGGTCCCCCTGGTTTTACCCTTTAAGGACCGTTGGCTGCCGATGCTGCCCTTTGCGGCGTTTCACCTGTCCGGCAACCCTGGGCCCTTGAAGTTCGTCGAAGACGGGCTGCTCGTGGGGAACCTGAGGATTCCCCTGGACGACAAGGGCAACCTTCTTCTCAAGTACCGCGGCCCCAGCCGCAGCCATAAGCGATTTTCCGCGGCCAACATCATCGCCTCGGAGGCGCGCCGCCAACATGGGCATCCCCCCATCTACCCACCGGCGGATTTCGCCGGCAAGTGGGTCCTGGTGGGGCTTACCGCCCCGGGCCTCATGGACCTGAAGGCCTCCCCGGTGGCCGCGGTGTATCCCGGGGTGGAGGTCCACGCCACCCTGCTGGATAACCTGCTGCGGGGCGACTTTCTCCGCCCGGCGCCCCCCTGGGCCATGTGGGCCGGGATGCTGGTGCTCTCCGCCGCCATGGTGTTGGTCGTCCTCTTTTTCTCAGGGCTTGCCGCCACCCTGACCGGGTTTGCGGCCTTGGCCCTGGCTTACCTGGGGCTGGTCATCGGGGCCTTCCATTACGGCTGGTGGGCCGACCCGGTGCTGCCCGGGGTCGCCCTGGGCCTGAGCTTCACCCTGGCCGCGGCGTTCAGCTACGCCACCGAAGGCCGCCAGAAGCTCTACATCCGGCGCATGTTCGGCCAGTACATGTCCGAGACCGTCATCAGTCATTTGCTGGAACACCCGGAAAAGCTTCAATTAGGGGGCGAACGCCGCCGGGTCACCCTGTTTTTCTCGGATTTAGCCGGCTTCACCACCATTTCGGAGCGCCTCAGCGCCGAGACCGTGGTCTCCCTGCTCAACGACTATCTGTCCAGCATGACCGAGATCATCCTGGATGAGGCGGGCACGGTGGACAAATTCGAAGGCGACGCCATCATGGCCTTCTGGGGCGCTCCCCTGGACCAGGCGGACCAGGCCGCCCGGGCCTGCCGCGCCGCCCTCAAGCAGCAGGCGGCCCTGCAGGACTTAAACCGCCAGTTTGCCGGTCTTAACCTGCCGCCCCTGTCCATGCGCATCGGGCTCAATACCGGCGACGCCATCGTCGGCAACCTGGGTTCGGCCAAGCGTTTCGACTACACCGTCATCGGGGACACCGTCAACCTGGCCTCCCGCCTGGAGGGCGTCAACAAGTTTTACGGCTCCCACATCATGGCCAGTGAGGCCACCGCGGCGGAGTGCGCCGGAACAGTGGAATTTCGGGAACTGGACCTGGTGGCGGTCAAGGGCAAGGAACAGGCGATCCGGGTCTTTGAGGTCCTGGGGCTCACCGGGGAACTGGAACCGGAGCTCATCAAGCGGCGCCAGGACTTCGCCCAGGCCCTGGAACTCTACCGCCAGGGCCGCTTCCCCGAAGCCGGGGCCGGGTTCGAAGCCATCCTGACGGAAAACCCCGAAGACGGCCCCGCCCGGACCTACCGGGACCGCTGCCGGAAGTTTATGGAGGCCCCGCCGCCGGTGGACTGGGATACGGTCTTCCGGCCGGAGGGAAAATGAGATATGCTATGGTGAAGAAATTAAAGATAAAGTTTGCGCAGGGTGCGCCTTACGCACCAACTTGACTTTAGAAAGCTGAGTATAAATGCACATCAAAAAAACCATTCGTGACCTGATCACGGCCAGCGCCGAACGAGCTAAAGCCTCGGGCCAACTGGCCTTTGACACCATCCCCGCCTTCGAAGTCGAGGCGACCAAACACGCCGAGCACGGCGACCTGGCCACTAACCTGGCCATGCTCCTGGCCAAGCAGGCCAAGATGCCGCCCCGGAAGGTGGCCCAGGCCATCATCGACCACCTGACGGCCCCGGAAGGCATGCTCTTGAAAATGGAGATCGCCGGGCCCGGCTTCATCAACTTTTTTATCGCCGACGCCTATTGGTACCGGGTGATCGCTGAAATTCACCGGATGGGGACGGCTTACGGCAACAGCAACCTGGGCGCCGGGGTCAAAGTCCAGGTGGAGTTCGTCAGCGCCAACCCCACCGGGCCGCTGCACATCGGCCACGGGCGGGGCGCGGCCCTGGGCGATGCTCTGGCCAATCTGCTGGCCGCCACCGGTCATACGGTGGAGCGGGAATACTACATCAACGACGTGGGCAACCAGATCCTTACCCTGGGGAAATCGCTCTATTTCCGGCTGCGGGAGCTTTCGGGCGAGGTGGTGGAGTTCCCGGCGGAAGGCTATCAAGGCGACTACATGAAAGACCTGGCCCGGGACTACCTGGCCCAGGGTAACGCCGCGCCTGGGCCTGAACCCCATGCCGACGACCTGGTGCGCCTGGGCCGCTATGCCGGCGACGTGATCCTGGACGACATTAAGCGGGACCTGAAAGACTTCGGGGTGCGCTTCGACCACTGGTTCAGCGAAACCGAACTCTACCGCCAGGGTCTGGTGGACCAGGGTTCCGCCCGGTTGCAGGAGTTGGGCTACCTCTACGAGCAAGACGGCGCCCTCTGGTTCAAGGCCACCGCCTTCGGGGACGAAAAAGACAGGGTGGTGCGGCGGAGCAACGGGGCCACCACCTACTTTGCCTCGGATGTGGCCTATCACCTGCACAAATTCCAGCGGGGCTATAACCTGGTGGTGGATATCTGGGGGGCCGATCACCACGGCTATGTGCCCCGGCTCCAGGCCGTGGCCCAGGCCTTGGGGTTTACCGGCCGCCTGCAGGTGATCCTGGTGCAGTTGGTGTCGCTGTTGCGCCAGGGGGAGCCGGTGGCCATGACCACCCGGGGGGGCACCTTTGTCACCCTGCGCGAGGTCATGGACGAAGTGGGCAAAGACGCCGCCCGCTTTATTTTTCTCACCCGGCGGCCCGACGCCCACCTGGAGTTCGACCTGGAAGTGGCCAAACAGCAGAGCAACGACAACCCGGTCTATTACGTCCAGTATGCCTACGCCCGGCTGGCCTCGGTGTTCCGCCAGGCTGCGGCCCAGGGGATCGAGAGGCAAGCGCTGGACCCGGCGCGATTTCCCCGGCTCACCCTGCCGGAGGAGCTGTCCATCCTCAAGATGCTGGCCAATTATCCCGAACTGGTGGAAGGGGCGGCCCGCAATCTGGAGCCGCATCGGATCACTTATTTCTTGACGGAACTGGCCGCTCAATTGCATAGTTATTATTACAAACATCGCTTTATCTCTGACGACGTTGAGCTGACCCAGGCTCGCTTCTGGCTGGTGAGCGGCGTGAAAACCGTATTGGCTCATGGTTTGGGGGTGTTGGGGGTGGAGGCCCCGGAAACCATGTAAATCCACAGGAGAAATCGTGTGCGGCGACAATTGCGATTGCCAGGTTTCCAGAAGAAACAACCCGGGGGGGACGACGTGGAAGCAGGTCGGGGGAAAAAGGGCAAAAAGGCCGACTGGCATTTGACCCTGGGGGTCAAGGACGCCATTTTCGCCGGGATCGGCTTGGTGGGTTTGCTGATGATGAGTTTCGCCCTGGGGGCCCTGGCCGGAAGGGGAGATATCTATAGGGCGGCTTACTCCTGGGGTTTGTTAGCTCCCGATGGGGCCAAGGTGGCCCAGTGGATGCCGCCGCCCGGACCGCCTGGGGTGGCCCCCCCGGGGACGCCGGGAACCGCGACCTCGACTACGGTGGCAGCCGCGGTAGCGCCGGTTCCAGCCGCGGCGCCTTCGACGCCGGGGGTCGCCAAGCAGGAGCGGCCGGCTCCGGTAACCGGGTCCATCGCCCCCCTGCCCCCTCCCGCCGCGGCGAAGAAAAAGGCCAAAGCCGGGACCACGCACCAGGACCACAAGTCCCGGGAAGAAGAACTGCGGCAGGTCCGTCAGGAGGTGGTCCAGAAGCTCAAGTTTCAGAATAGCTTCGACACCGGCCCCAAGGCGAAGCCGCCAAAGGCCAAAGACCATGATAAGGCCCAGGCCACCCAGGTGCGGGTAGCCGATTTTCGGACCAGCAAGGAAGCCCAGGCCCGGGTAGCCGAATTGAATAAAAAGGGCGTCAAGGCAACCCTAAAAACCACCAAAGACTCCAAAGGGGCCTTGTATATCGTCTATAAACCGGCGAGCCCCATCAAGCCTGGCGCCGAGAAAGTCGTCCAAAAGCCGGAAAAAAGCAGCGCCGCCACCCATAAACCCAAAGCCGAATAGCCTTGCCGCTGCGCTTCTGATGGCAAGGGCGCGCCGCCGCCAGACCCGATGGACGGCCGCTCCTGTCATGGGTATGAGTACACCGGGCGGAAAGGGCGATTCCAGCCGTAGGGCAGACGACCAGTCATCATTGATGACACTTAGCGCAGTAGTACTAT
>Ga0351871_1030_pt1 | contig 55593 bp, 44 predicted proteins | sample TotcelHFGM3001N8_FD_206786 | JGI IMG/M metagenome (GOLD analysis project Ga0351871, IMG submission 206786) | Enriched cells from coal bed in the Powder River Basin, Montana, United States - Total cells FGM rep2 HSBNCT.FGM.300.1.N8 ...
TGCGGGTGATGACGTCGTCCCCGTAACTCATCTGGGAGTTGTAATCCGCCCCGGTGCCGACGATCTTGCCGGCGGCCAGGTCCAGGATCTGGACCCAGACGGTGGTGGTGCCGATGTCAATGGCGATGGCATAATGGCGCGCACTGGTATCGCCGGGCTCGACCTGCACAACCCGGGGCTTCCGGGACCGCCGCTGGGCAAAGTCCAGGGTGGCGGTGACCCGGAAGTTGTCCTGCCGCATCACCTGGGCCAGACGGCGCAGCATGAAGAAATCGGCCGCCAGGCTGTCCAGGCCGTGCTGGCGGGACAGGCCCTGCTCCAGGCGGGCCAGATCGCAGACATTGTCCGACAGGGAAGGCGGCGGCAGGGCCAGGAATTTTTTCTGAAAGGCCGGGTTATAGAGCCCGGCGGACTTTATGGCCTCCAGGTCGATGGGGCTGGGGCGCAGGTTGACGCCACTCCGGGGGCGGGTCAGGGTGCGCCGGTCCAGCAGAGACTCCGGCGGGATGCGGATCACCACGTCGCCGTGGACGAGGCACTGGCAGGCCTGGCGGTACCCCAGGTCCCACTCCTCGTCGGTTAAGAGGCCGGACCGGGTGCTTTCGAGTTCCCCCGACTCCAGCAGGATCTTGCATTTACCGCAGACGCCCTCGCCGCCGCAGGAGGCATTGATGTGGACCCCGGCCAGGAGGGCGGCCCGCAACAGATTCTCCCCGTCCGGCACCTCGACCGTAATCTCGTATGGCTTGAAGGTGACCTGCTTACCCATGCGATCCTGTTTGGCGATGAGATTTTGAGCCCGGCAGGGCAAAGCCTGCCCCGGGGTTTGGGGGCGGTGCTAACTTTTCGGCATTCTATCACAGGGACGCGGTAAAAAAAAATGGTAAATTACCGGCGGATGGTGCGGGGAACTTCATCCGGGTCAAGGCCAAGGCGGTTTAGCCGGCCAGGCAGGCCACCCAGGACCGCGTTTATGGTAAGATCCTCAATCAAGAACCGGGGAAATCGTTCAGGCGGCAGGGGCCATTTCTTGCCCTGGTTCCCAAGCTCCTGCTTAGGGACCCCATTGGATGCAAAGCTCTGCTTTGTGCATAATTCCTAATGCTTAATACTATATTGCTCTCACATGATGAGGTGCCCAAGCAGAGCTTGGGCCACAAATACGTTCCCAAGCAGGAGCTTGGGAACGAGAATTAAAGGCATCGCCGCCGCCATTATCATATTGAGAACCTTGCCCAATCCAGCAATTGCACCGAAACGAGACCCTTCACGCCGTTCAGGGTGACAGGTGATAACCGCCTTTGATACCGGGAGGCATCTATGGCCGCAGGGCGCGTAGGCCCGTTGCTTCAAGAGCTGTATCAACGCTTGTGGGAGGTCTGGGGCCCCCAGGGCTGGTGGCCCGGGGACACACCCTTTGAAGTGGCCGTGGGGGCCATCCTGACCCAGAACACCAATTGGGGCAACGTGGCTAAGGCCATCACGGCGCTTAAAGACCAGGACCTGCTTACCCCCCGGGCCTTGCACGCCCTGCCGGAGCCAGAGTTGGCCCGGCTCATCCGGCCGACGGGTTACTATAATCTTAAGGCCAGGCGGCTCAAGAATTTTCTGGATTTCCTGGCGAATCATTTTGAGAATTCCATGGCGCAGCTGGCGGCCGGCGACCTGGCGAGCCTGCGGCCGGCGCTCCTCGGCATCAAGGGAGTGGGGCCGGAGACCGCCGACAGTATCCTGCTCTACGCCCTGGATAAACCCACATTCGTCGTTGATGCCTATACTTACCGCATCCTGAGCCGTCACGGCCTCATTAATGAGGGCTGCGCCTATGAAGAGTTGCGTCAACTGTTCATGGCGCATCTGGCGGCCGACGTGCCTCTGTACCAGGAATATCACGCCTTACTGGTGCGGCTGGGCAAAGAAGGGTGCCGGCCTCAGCCCCGCTGCGCCAATTGTCCGGTGGACGGCTGGCCGACGGAGTGACACCTGCCCGGTATTTGGTACGGGTGTTGCATAGGTAATTCCCGAGGAAAGGAAACCATGGCATATATCGGCAAAGAAGAACATGCTCCTGTCTGGCTGCCGGAATCTCTTCCGGAAGAGATCCTGGCTGAGAGTTTTATCGAGCTTTTAAACACCGGGGTAGAGGTCGAAGCGGCCTCGGAGCCGGAAGAGTCCAACTTCGGGTTTATCGTGCGAGACTGGTTCGGACCATATCTGTTGAGCCCGCCAACCCATTTCCTCCGGGGCCGCTGTTAACCCAGAGGGCTTTTAAAATAAACCTTCAGAGGGGGTTCCCGGCCCCGGGTCTCAGGGCCGGAACCCCTTTTGTAAGCGTTCAGCTACCAGGTATCAGCGGTTAGCTTTATGAAACAAAACTATCAATTATATACGTTGCCAAAATTATTTTCTCTCCCCCTTACTCTAACCCTCTCCCCCCGTTGGGGGGAGAGGGGATAAGAGGAAAGAACTTTTGGCAAATGCTATAATATTCCAGTAAATCGTTATCGGCCCGATTTGAAAAGTTGTTGTTTTTGCTGATAGCTGACTGCTAAACGCTGATAGCTGATCTCCTCTTGCCTGGCGCAATTTTCGCCCCTGCCGCACAATTTTTCCCCCCATCCGGTCCGATGATGGTAATATCAATGCACACCGCGTCGCCAGTTCTTGACATTCATAAACTTGAACCTTTTACCGGGATACGTTCAAAGACATGGACATAATCGCCCTGGAAAAACACCCTGCGGCAGCCTTGATCGACTGCCTGAGGCGGGTACCCCTGATGACCAGGACAGATGTCCTGGTTTATGCGCAGGCCCTGATCAGCCTGGAGCAGATTCACACCAATTGCCTGCACCCGCCGCAAAACTATATCTGGCTGCAGGAATTGCGCAAAACCCAGGAATTGCGCTGGAGTCTGGCGGCCTGGGGGGTGGACCTGTTCCGGCTCGACGGCTATGTCACCTATACGGTGCGGCTGGCCGGTGGGGAGGAAGTAGTCTACGATCTTTATCCGCCCATCGTGGAGGAGTCCTTCGAGGCCGACGGCACGCTGGCCCTGATCATCAACGACGGCATGCACCGGCTCTATCTGGCCCGGATGGAGTGGGTGGTGCCTCAGGTTACCTATGTGCGCGGCATCCCCAAGGAATATCCCTATTACGCCTTCCCCCGGCGGGGTGGCTGGGAGGGTTTGGATCTTTTGGCAGATAATCCCGACCCCCAGCGCTATCTCAAGAAGTGCCACCGGACCCGGGATAATAAGCAACTGTATCGCGACTTTCAGGCGGTGTTTCACAACGTCGGGCGTTCCCGGAGCCGCCTCTTAAAAAAATAGGGCGAGAAGGCGAAAAGGGAAAATTTCCCTCCATTGAGCGATACATCCCTCCCATAAACCGGTCAACCATCTGCACTAAGAGATATTGAGGGAGGAATGATGAACAAGAATGAGGAGAGGAGTTTATGAGTCTGGTCTTATTGGGAATATTAATTGCCCTGGGGCTTATCGTCCTGGGGAAGAACGTGCCGCAATTTCAGAAATTTCCGCAAGTCCGCTTTGTCCTGGCCATCCTGGTCCTGGCGGTGACGGTGGCGGTGTCCACCGCCAAGGTGGTGCCCCCGGGTAACGTCGGGGTCCTGATCCTATTAGGGAAGGTGTATGGCACCATCCCCGAAGGGGTGCACCTGGTCAACCCCCTGGCCAACATGGTGCTCATGAACGTCCGCACCAAGGAGGTCTTCGAACACGCCGAGGCGCCTTCCAAGGAAGGACTCAACGTGGCCCTGGAGGTCTCCTGCCTCTATCACCTGAAGGCGTCCGAGGCGGCCGAGGTTTACCGGCAGGTGGGGCCCAACTATGAAGAAGTGGTGGTGAAGCCACAGTTCCGGTCGGCCATCCGGGGCATCACCGTCAGTCACGAAGCCAAGGACCTGTACACCTCCAGCCGGGAGTTGATCGCCAACGAAATTTTCACGGACCTGGAAGGCAACCTGGGCAAGCGGGGAATGGTCGTGGAGACCATCCTGCTGCGTAAAGTCGATCTGCCCAAGCTGGTGGTGGAGGCCATCAACGCCAAGCTGGCGGCGGACCAGCAGGCCCAACAGATGCGTTTCGTTCTGGATAAAGAACGCCAGGAGGCGGAGCGCAAGCGCATCGAAGCCCAGGGTATCCAGGATTTCCAGAGGATCATCTCCCAGGGGCTGACCGAGCAACTGTTGCGTTGGAAGGGGATTGAAACTACCCGGGCCCTGGCCGAATCCCCCAATAGCAAGACCGTCATCATCGGGGGGCGGGACGGTATGCCCTTGATCCTCAATACCGGACCGGCCGTAGGGGCGCCGGGAAAATGATTGACATCCAGCAGTTGAGGCACTATGTAAAGGTTATGAGCCGCGCCCGCAAATCTTTAGCGCGGCCGCCGGTTCTGGTAGCGCTCCTGGCGTTGGGGTTATTTGCCTCCGGGGCCTGGGCCGGGGCGCTTGCCGACGCCAACCCCAATAACCCCGGTGAGACCCTGGACATAAACTCCCTGGTGGTCAAGGGCAAAACCACCGTGATCGATTTCCACAGTCCTTTTTGTCCTCCATGTGTGAAACTGGCCCCGCTCATGGCGAAACTGGCCAAGAAGCGCCCGGATTTGGCCATTATCAAAGTCAACATCAACCGGCCGGGAGTCAACGGGATTGACTGGCGCTCGCCCCTGGCCCAGCAGTATCAGATCCGGCAGGTGCCGTATTTCATGATTTTCAATCCCCAGGGGCAACCTGTGGCCCAGGGCCGCGAGGCCACCGAGAAGGTGGGAGGCTGGCTCCAGGAAGCCGGCTTGATGAAGTAAGACCGGGCAGAAAGTTGCCAGTGGTCAGTAGTCAGTAGTCAGAAAAAGGTTGAAGGTTCGGTTCATAAGAACTACGTACCGCCGCATCATAATGAAAAGCCTGCCGCTTTTCATGGGTTATGGGCGGGCCGAAGGCACATGAGCAACGGCTTAAGGAGGAAAAGGGCATGATGTGGTCAGGCTGGCGCCGCTTGGCGGCGATAGTGCTCTTGCTGAGTGGTTTCCTGGGCTGCGCGATGCCCTCTTCAACCCAGACTCCCCCGCTGACGGCGGCGGCGGCCAGGCACACCCTGGATAGCTGGAACCCCGGTTTCTGCAAGGTGGCGGACTTCTATGGGTTTTATGTGTCCGGGGAGAACCCCGCCGCCCAGGAGGCCTTCGTGCTCATCGCCAACCCCGGTGACAAAACCCAAAAACCCGTGGTCTACACGGCCCGGTTCCAACTCCTCACCCTCCCGGAAGGCCAGCCCCGCTGGTTTCTCACCAGCCTGGTGACGCACAGTTCCGGGCTGACCCGCCGGCTGGGCTGGGACAACCTGATCATCCCGGTGAAACCCCCGCCGCCCGCGGCCGCGGGCAAGTAATCAGGGCATCACGCTGAGATTAACAAACTATAGGGGCACGGCCGCGCCGTGCCCCTATAGTTTGTTATACCAACAATCATTTACTCACGAACACAACCAATACCAAGATGCGCTCATAAAAGTAAGAAAGGCTTCTATGCTGTAGGGGAGCGCCTGTGTGTGCGCCCTTAGCCCAGGGCGGACACACAGGTCCGCCCCTACAAGAAATAAATTACCTGTTTGAGTGCAAATTGGGACAAGGATGAAAAATGGCTGGTGTTGGTGGGGCGGCCGTCCCTGGCCGCCCAATCGGTTGGCGGGCGGGACGCCCGCCCCACCGGGCTATTTTTATATCAATGCCTCACAGCCCCTGGCCCGATGCCTGGATGGCCTGTTCCATTTCTTCCTCCAGGGCCGGGGGCAGGCCCTCGATCTTGACGTTGAGGAAGCCCCGGACGATGGTGGACACGGCCTCTTCTTCGTCCAGGCCCCGGGCCATGAGGTATTCCACTTCCTCGGCGGCGATCTTGCCCACCGCGGCTTCATGCGACATGTCCACCCCGGCCACCCGGCCTTCCAATTCCGGAATGGCGTGAACCACCCCGTTGCCCATGATGAGGCCCCGGCATTCCAGGTGGGCCTTGATGTCCGGCACCAGGCCGACGAGGTGGCCCCGGGCCATGCTGTAGCCGCCGATGGCCAGGGTGCGGGCGATGACTTCGGCCCGGGTGTGGGGGGCCTTGAGGATCACCCGACCGCCCACGTCCAGCTCGCACCCGGGGTGGGCAATGAGGATGGACTGCATGCGGGCCACGGCGCCCTCGCCGTTTAAGGTGACGGTGGGATACATCTGCACCGATCTTACCGGCCGCAGCAGGAGATAGTTGGAGATGTAGGTGCCGCCGGCCTCGACCATGACCGCGGTGCGGGGGCGCACGTGGACTTCCTCGCCCCAGTTGTGCACCATGGTAAACGTGAGCTTGCCGCCGGGGCGCACATAGAACTCCGATACCCCGATGTGCAGGCCGGAAATGACCCCGGGATGGGTGGCGCAGCCGGTGATGATGTGGAGCGAGGCCCCTTCCTCCACCACCACCAGGTTGTGCACGTGCTGGGCGAACCGGTCGCTGCGGATATAGAGGCAGGACTCCACCGGTTGGGCGATTTGAGCCCCCTTGAGCGCCCGGATGAAATAACCGTTGTCCAGTTCCAACTCGGCGGCGGCGGTGTATTTGTCGGCATCCACCGCCACCAGCCCCCAAAGGAGGTCATTGACCCAGTCGTGACGGCTGGCCGCCTCGGTGATGGGCAGCACTTCCACGCCCGGCTGCCGGGTCTGGCAGTGGACGATGGCTTTATCGGCCTGGAGGAAGGTGCCGGCATGGTCAACGTCTGTGAGTTCGATCCCGGTGGTGAGGAGGCGGCTGCGTTCCTCCGGGGAAAACTGCCGGTAGTCCGGGTCGTATTCCCAGGCCCCACCCTGACGGGAAAAATCCTCCAGGTTGAGATCGCGGCCAAAAGCGGCCTTTTTCCCCCGGCTCTGTTCGGCCCGCTCTTTTATCTCCGACATTTGGCGCATTCCTCGTAACCGAAGTTTTTGATGTCGTGCAACAGCTCCCGGGGATTGCCGTGACACCAAATGCGGCCGTCGCCCAGGATGTAGGCCCGGTCGGCGTTGACGTAATCCATGATGAAGCCGGTGTGGGTGATGATCAGGCCGGATTTTTCCCGGTGCTGGCGGCGGCGCTGCTTTTGGAGCAGGTGGGCGATGATTCGCCCCACCACCTGGAGGTTCTCCAAATCCACGCCCGATTCCGGTTCGTCCAGGAGCACCATCTTGGGATTCTGGGCCAGCAGTTGCAGAAGTTCGGAACGCTTGAGCTCGCCCCCGGAAAAACCGTAATTGACCTCCCGGTCCAGAAACGGGGTGAAATCGTAGAGCGCCCCCAAGACCTCGGGGGCGATGACGCCCCGGGAGCACACCCGCAGGACGTCCGCGATTTTGACCCCCCGGATAGTGGGGGGGCGCTGGAAGGCCAGGCCCAGCCCCAGGCGGGCCCGCTCAAAGGTGGGCAATTGGGTGATATCCTGCCCCAGGAAGCTGATCCGCCCCTGTTTTACCTGGTAACGGGCAAAACCCATAATGGCCATGAGGAGGCTGGACTTGCCGGAGCCGTTCTTGCCGAAGAGGATATGGGTCTCCCCCACGGGAACCCTAAGGTTGATCCCCTTGAGCACCTCCTTGTCGTCGATGTTTACCCAGAGGTCGTCGATCTCAAGCATAAGAACCTCGAATGTAACGAGAAAGCCCCCAAAGCGGGCTTTGGGGGCCATCGGCAGACTGAGTTACGTTGACAAATAGTCTTACGGAGCTTCCTTGGTCAGCTGCGGCATCGGAGCAACCACCGGAGCCTCCTTCATGTATTTCATACCATAGGCCCGGGTCTCGAAGGCTTTGGGATTGAAAGCCTTAGTCAGCTCAACTTCTTCCGGGGACATGATGCGCACCAAGCCATACGGATCGATGACCGCGAAGCGCTCACCTTTGGCCAGGCACGAAGCTACAGTGTCTTCACCCTTCAGCTCTTTCTTGGAGACGCACAGCAACTTAGCCCCCTGAGCCGTGGCGACGGAAGAGACAAAAAACACGGCTACCAGTACCATCAGCAACCCGACCACCACTTTAGACCGCATACACCTTCCTCCTTTGCGCTAAGGTTGATACCAGGCTTCTCCCCCCCCCAATGGAGTAAATGAGAAAAAGCCAACAAACTCTTTTCCAGGCCATAATATATGCGCACAAAGGGAAAAGTCAATACAATTGATGGACCTGGAAAATATTTTCGGCCGGCGTTTCCTCTACTCCTCAATGGGGATCGGGTATCAGCTCAACTGCCTTTCTCGAATTTCTTTTAACTATATCACACCTTCAACCTATAATAAAGCACAAGTAAAAGAGGCCAGGGCAAAGTCCGGTTCCCGGCTCCGGCCATCCAAGCGGCGCCAGTTCCGGGTTAAGGCCAGCCGGGTCCCCGTGGCGGCGCCGGCTGCCCGCAGCCGGCTGTTTCCAGGGACTCGCCCCGTCCACCAGGCGGTTCGCACCGGATGGAAAGCCTGTGCCACTGGAAGAACTTTTTGGAACAGGGGCCCCGCGGCATAACTTTGACCCTAATAATGCACTAAAGTGAATTACTGGACAAGGAAGGTCAGGCCTCCGAAAAGAGTCAATTTAAAGAGCGAATTTACTTGACTGAGGCAAGGGGCTTGTACTATAAATCACAATAGTGCCACACTTGGGGGGGGTCCCTTAAAGTTATGGCCCGGGTTTGATCTGAATGAATTTAGTTAACCACTGAGATGATAGGTGAACCTTTATGAGCGCAAAAAAGCAAGGAAATAAGCCGGTTGGCGCAGTGATGGTGGTCGGCGGCGGTATCGCCGGAATGCAGGCCGCTTTGGATCTGGCCAATGCCGGATACTTCGTTCACATGGTGGAGGCCAAAACCGCCATTGGTGGGGTCATGTCCCAGTTGGACAAGACCTTTCCCACCAATGACTGCGCCATGTGAATTATCTCGCCCAAGCTGGTCGAGGTCGGCCGGCATATTAACATCGAGGTTATGGCTCCGGCGCAGGTCGTCGGGATCAGTGGCGAAGCGGGGAATTTCTCGGTCAAGGTGCGCCAGGAGGCGCGCTATATCGACATGGAGAAATGCATCTCCTGCGGTCTCTGCGCTGAGAAATGCCCGAAGAAGGTGCCCGACGAATACAACATGGGCCTGGCCAAGCGTAAATCGGCTTATTTGAGTTATGCCCAGGCGGTGCCTCCCAAGTATGCCATCGATAAAGAAACCTGCATCTATTTTAAAAAAGGCGGCAAGTGCAAGGCCTGTGAAAAATTCTGTCCCACCGGGGCGGTGGATTTTGATCAGAAGGATGTGGACCGGGATATCAACGTCGGCGCGGTCATCCTGGCGGCCGGCTTTCAACCCTACGATCCCAGCCGCTACGGCGCCTATAATTACAAGAAGCTTCCCAATGTCATCACCGGGATGGAATTCGAACGGATCCTGGCTGCGGCCGGGCCTTTCTCGGGCCACATGGTGCGGCCTTCGGACCACAAGGAACCCACCAAGATCGCCTGGCTCCAGTGCGTCGGTTCCCGGGATGTGAATCACTGCGACCACAGCTATTGCTCGGCGGTGTGCTGCATGTATGCCATCAAAGAAGCCATCATCGCCAAGGAGCATAGCAAAGTGCCCCTGGATGCGGCGATTTTCTTCATGGATATGCGCACCCACGGCAAAGAATTCGAAAAGTATTACTGGCGGGCCCGGGACGAGCAGGGGGTAAGGTTTATCCGCTCCCGGGTGCACACCATCGATGCGGTGCCCGGCTCCGATGACGTCAACATCCGGTATCTGGACGAGCACGGCAACTTAAAGGACGAAATCTTTGAACTGGTGATCCTCTCGGTGGGCATGGAAGTGGCCCCCGAAGTGATGGCATTGGGCAAGACCCTGGGGGTGGAGCTCAACAAGGACCAATTCGCCGACACGTCCTCCTTTACGCCGGTGTCCACCAGCCGGCCCGGGGTTTTTGTCTGCGGCGCCTTCCAGGGTCCCAAGGACATCCCCCAGTCGGTGATGGAAGCCTCCGCCGCCGCCTCTGCGGCCAGCGAGATGCTATCCGCCTCCCGTTACTCCCTGGCCAAGAAAAAGCCGGTGTTCGAAGAACGGGATGTGGCCGCGGAAGAGCCCCGGATCGGTGTCTTCGTGTGCAGCTGCGGCGTCAATATCGCCAGCGTGGTGGATGTGGAGGCGGTGCGGGATTACGCCAGCACCCTCCCGCATGTAGCCTTCGTGGAGAACAGCCTGTTTGCCTGCTCCCAGGACACCCAGGGACTCATCAAGGAACGGATCAGGGAGCACAACCTCAACCGGGTGGTGGTGGCGTCCTGTACGCCGCGCACCCATGAACCCACCTTCCAGGAAACCATCAAGGAAGCCGGCCTCAACAAGTATCTCTTCCAGATGGCCAACATTCGGGATCAGGGCTCCTGGGTTCACCAGAACGAGCCGGAAGCCGCCACCCATCGGGCCAAGGATCAGGTCCGCATGGCCGTGGCTACTGTGGGGTTGCAGCCGCCGTTGCAGGAATTCGACCTGCCGGTGACCAAAGCCGGTCTGGTGATCGGCGGCGGTGTGGCCGGGATGGAGGCCGCCCTCGGCCTGGCCAATCAGGGCTACGATGTGGCGATAGTGGAGAAAAAGGATTTCCTGGGCGGCCATGCCCGCAAGCTCAACCATACCTGGAACGGCGAAGCGGTGCAGCCCTATGTGGATGACCTGGTCAAGCGGGTGACCAGTAACCCCAAGGTCCAGGTCCACCTCAACGCCGAAATCGCCAATGTTACGGGGTTTGTGGGCAACTTTGTTACCACCATCGCCAGCGAAGGCCGGGAAATCGAGGTGCCCCATGGCGCCGCCATCATCGCCATCGGCGGGCATTCCTTCAAGCCCACAGAGTATCTCTATAAGGAAAATCCCCGGGTGCTCCTGTCCCTGGAAATGGACGCGGCGCTGCGGGAAAAGAATCCTCTGGTCACCAAAGCCAACTCCGCGGTCTTCATCCAGTGCGTCGGCTCCCGGGAACCGGAGCGCCCCTACTGCAGCCGGGTCTGCTGTACCCACTCGGTGGAAAACGCCCTCCGGCTTAAAGAGATCAATCCCGACATGGACGTCTACGTCCTGTACCGGGATCTGCGCACCTACGGCCTGCGGGAAAATATTTATAAGGAGGCCAGGGAGAAGGGGGTCATCTTCATCCGCTTCGACCTGGAAAACAAGCCTCAAGTCACGCAAGCCGCGGACGGCAGCCTGACGGTGACGGTGATCGACCACATCCTGGGGATGCCGGTGCATCTCAATCCCGACGTCCTGACCCTGGCTTCGGCCATCATCGTCAAGGAACAGGAGAAGTTGGCCCAACTGTTCAAGGTGCCTTTGACCAACGACGGCTTCTTCCTGGAAGCCCACATGAAGCTCAGGCCCGTGGACTTCGCCACCGACGGCGTCTTTGTGGCTGGACTGGCCCATTATCCCAAGCCCATGGATGAGGCCATCGCCCAGGCTAAGGCGGCGGCGGCCCGGGCGGCGCTGGTCCTGGCCCTGGATGCGATCCGGGCCGGCGGCGTGGTGGCCCAGGTTGACCCGGCGGCCTGTTCCGGTTGCCAGGCCTGCGTCGGGGTCTGTCCCTTCGGGGCCATCAGTTTCAAGGAAGACGAAAAACTGGCGGAAGTGAACCAGGCCCTGTGCAAGGGTTGCGGCACCTGCGCCGCCAATTGCCCCTCCGAGTGCATCACGCTCTTCGGGTTCAGCCACAAGCAGATTTACACCCAGGTGGATGAGGCCCTGGCGGAACTGGACGCGGAAATGGAAGAGGCTGCGGGCGCTTAACTCCGCCCCATTTCAGATAGAGGATTTATCAAATGGCCGAAAAAGCGTACGAACCGAAAATCATTGGTTTTTTCTGTAACTGGTGTACCTATGCCGGGGCGGACCTGGCCGGCGTCAGCCGCTTGCAATACCCCCCCAACATCCGGGTGATCCGGGTCATGTGCTCCGGCACGGTCTCGCCGCATCATGTGCTGCGGGCTTTCCAGAAGGGCGCCGACGGGGTGCTCATCGGCGGCTGCCACATCGGCGACTGCCACTACATCAAGGGCAATTACATGACCATCAAGCGCATGACGTTCCTCCAGGACCTGCTGAAATTCACCGGCTTCGAAGACGGGCGGCTGCACCTGGAATGGATCTCCGCCGCCGAAGGTCCCAAATTCGCCCAAGTGGTGCGGGAGTTTACCGAAAAAATCAAGAAACTGGGCCCGTCGCGCCTGAAAATCGCGCCCAAGGCGGCGTAACCAGAACCACACAGAAAGAGATAAGGATACGACTTCATGGATAGGCTGCGTGAAAAAGTCCGGAACCTGCTCAAAGACGGCAAGGTGGCGGGGTATTTGGGGTATATCATGAAGGACGGCCACCCGCTGCCCCATCTGTTTACTCCGGAACGGCTGGAGGAAGTGGATCAGGCCATCGTGGCCCCCGGGGATGCCCGTTATCCCCTGGACAAACTGCTGCAACAGCTGGCCAAGGGCTACCCTGACGCCACCTTTGCCATTCAGGTGAGGGGCTGCGATGAGCGGGGTCTCAATGAGCTCTATAAGTGGGGCCAACTGGACCCGGAAAAAGTGGTCCTGGTGGGGATTGCCTGTCCCCAGGATCAGGCCGACTACTGCGAATGTTTCGGCCCCTGGGCTTCGGTGATCGACTCCGGGGACAAGTGCGCCCCGGTGCTTCGGAGCCAGCGGGTGGACCGGATCGACGCCCTGTCTGGCGAGGCGGCCTTTCAGGAATGGATGGCGGCCTTCAATAAGTGCATTAAGTGCTACGGCTGCCGGGATGTTTGCCCCATGTGCTTCTGTAAGGAATGCTCCCTGGAGCACCCCGATCTGATGAGCACCGGAAAGGTGCCCCCGGACAGCATCTTTCAACTGGTGCGGGCCATCCACATGGCCGGGCGCTGTATTGACTGCGGCCTGTGCGAAGAGAACTGCCCGGCGGATATTCCCTTAAGGGTGCTCTACAAGAAGGGCAACGCCCTGGTGAAAGACCTGTTTGACTACGATACCGGTTCGCTGACTACCGGTCTCTCCCCCTGGAAGTTCCTGGGAGAGGAGTCCCACATGGAAACCAAACCCATGTAAATCTACCGCCCAAGAGATAACAAAAACCAGGCGGGCCTCAGGCCCGCCTGGTTTTTTTGGGGGAGAGTTGCAGATGTGGAAATTAACCGTGCTGCAATGGTGGAACGGGGCAGATATCCTTAAAATTTAACCTCACCGGGGTTCTGGCGACACTTCACCAAAAGCGGGCGGCTGGGGCTGGCAGCCCGGTCTTAGTGAAAGAATCGGATACTGATGGGAATAATGCGGTTTCTCGATGACCACCTGTTTGCCCAACCCCTGTTCCGGGTTAATCAGGAGTGGACTCATCAGATTGGCGGTTATCTCCCGGGGCCGGCCGGGTGGGATGGTCAGGGTCACCAAGGCCTGCAAGTCCTCGGGGCTGCTGGCGCGCAATTCTTGCAAGGTTCTGGCGCCATTCTTGGGACGATAATCCGGCACCAGGGCGGTGGGGTCGGTCACCACGAAAGCCACAGAGGCGTTATCCACGCATTGGAGGCAATAAAAGGGCGGTTCCAGGTGGTCATTGATCAGGACGAAACGGTGCTCATCGGGGAATCCCGGCAATCCCGACGCGAAAGTAATGATTTGGTCTTCCGACATCGTCACCCGGCCTAAAGCCTGGGACTCGAAGGTGACGCTGGGAGATTCAGGCCGGGGGGGGCGCAAGGCCAGTTTATGGGCAAACTCTATCGTCAGGGCGTTGACCGCCTCCTGTGCCTCACGGTAATTGAAGCTGGCGGCGCGCAGGTTTTCATCGGTGAGGCGTTGGGCGATTTCTTCTCTCAGGACCACGATGTCCGCGGGGGCCTCAATACCCAGCCGAATCTGCCGGCCGCGTATTTCCAGCACCACCAGCCGGATGTTGTCGCCGATCAGAATACTTTCGCCAATCTTGCGGGTGAGTATCAACATGGTGTGATCCCTGTCGAGGTGAGTTGGTTGCTGTTCTCCACCGGTGCCTTCCTCTGCACCACAACCGTGCCTACAAAGATATTCCAAATAATTTAATGCAAGTTTGCGGCCAGTTAGGCATTTTCATCAGATTATTTTAAGGGGGGCGAGGTCAGGTAAAAAATACACGGCTATGCTGAATAAAATATAAATTACATATAGTTACCTATTAAGGGCGGTAAACCATCCGCTCGGGATGGCCGGGCGCGCCGGGCCACCGACTCCTCTATCTGCGGCTTCTAAGGCGCCCTTTCCGGGGTTTGGTAAAAAATATTAGTCGGAAGGTGCAGATATCTAATCATGGGAATCCCACCGGGCGTGGACCTATGGCTATCCCCGGCCTGATTGAAGTGCACGAATGTTTAACAAATGAACCATTAATGGTGAAAGGCCTGATTAAATGCAACAAAAAATAGTGTAAAATAATCCCACCGGCGGGGATAAGGGGCCCCGGTGAGGGTTCTGCCTTCGAAAAGTCTTTCGTAGGGTGCGTCCTACGCACCATCAATCAAGTCGAGTGGCGGAGGAGGATGCTTGCCCTACCTGACATTTCATGCTTTGCGGGTGGGCCAAAAAACCCATGAATTACTACTAATACGAGCTTGCAGTCAAAAGACAATGAATATTTATGTCATTCTGAACGGAGCGCAGCGGAGAGAAGAATCTCGGCGGCTTAAAAAGAGAGATTCTTCGCTGCACTCAGAATGACAAATAATAGCCGTTTAGTGGCTCTTTGGTTGAAGATAGCCTCTGAGGTCAAGGGCCAGCCCCGGTCGTTGACCGTATCGCCCCCGGCCGTTATACGGGGACTTCTTGAAAAATCTCCCCTATCGGTTTATACTTAAGAGTGGCAGTCAAACCATCCAACAGCACGGGAGCGCACCACCTGGCCGCGGCCCTCACCCGGGAACCCCGCCAGGCGCACCTCCAGGGCCTCACTCCCGGGGCCGGGGCCTATATCCTGGCCCGGCTGTTTCAGCACCTCCACCGCCCGATTCTCCTCATTACGCCCAATGTCAAGGTTTCTGAACAAATTTCAAAGGACCTGACCTTTTTTCTGGGAGAAGAGGATGCCGGGGCCAATGGCCCGTCGTCCCGGTTGCTCAACTTTCCGGCCCACGAGGTCTTGGCCTTCAAGGAACTGAGCTTTGACGCCGACGTGAGCTGCGCCCGCCTGGCGGCCGCGTCCGTGGCCCTGACTTCGCAGGAGCCCTGGTTCATGGTAGCCCCGGCTATGGCCCTGCGCCAGAAACTGCCGCCGGAGTCCCGTATCCGGGACCTGTTGGCCTACGTGGTGGCGGGTGAAAACCTGGAGCGGCCGGCTTTTCTCCAACATCTCCTGGAGGGGGGGTATGAACGGCGCCCCGTGGTGGAAGAACGGGGCGAGTTCAGCGTCCGCGGCGGGGTCATCGACCTGTTCCCGCCGCTCTATCCCCTGCCGGTGCGGCTGGAGTTCTGGGGCGATGAGGTGGAGTCCATACGTCTCTTCGACCCTGCCACCCAGCGGTCCCAGGGTACGCTGGACGACCTGACGGTGCTCCCGGCCAGTGAAGTGGTGCTGGATGACGCGGTCAAAGAGCGGGCTCTGGCAGGTCGCAGCCGCCGGCAAGACCCGGAATTCTGGGACCACGTCCACGAGGGCCGGCAGTTCCCCCGCATTGAACGGCATCTGGCGGAGTTTTACGAGCGTCCCCAGACCCTGTGGGATTTTCTGCCCCCGGACACGGTGGTGGTGGAGTGGGACCCCCTGGTCCTGAGGCAGGAGCTTAAACAGCAGGAGGAAGCCGCGGCCGCCGAACCCGAGGGCTGGCTGGACCGGACCCCCTGGGAGGAGCGGCGCCGCAATTTCAGCCAGATTTTCTGCCCCCTCTTGCCCTGGGGGCACCCGGACCAGGACCGGGATATCACCTTCCAGGTGGAGAAAAACGATCACCTGGCCGAGGAACTGGGCCGGGCCGGGGACGAAGCCGGCCGTCTGATACCAGCCCTGGCGCAGCGCCTGGGGGACTGGCGCCATTCCGGGTTTCAGGTCCTTCTGGTGTCCCGGAGCAAGCACCGGGCCGAACGCCTGGCCCGGTTACTCGCTGAGGAGGGCCTGGAGGTGCAGGTCTCTGTGACCCCCACCTGGGAATCCGGCGGCCCGGTGGTCATTACGGTGGGCGAATTGAGCGGGGGGTTCCGGCTGCTCTCCGAAGGGCTGGTGGTGCTCACCGAGGATGAAGCCCTGGGCTTCCGGCCGGAAGGCCGGCGCCGCAAGGAAACCCGCCCCCTCCAGGATCTCACCTCCCTGGCCGACCTGGCGGAAGGCGATTGCGTGGTCCACCTGGACCACGGCATCGGCCTCTACCGGGGGCTGGTCAAGCTCACGGTGGGCAGCGAAATCAACGACTTTTTGGAGCTGGAATATCAAGGCGGGGACCGCCTGTATCTCCCGGTGGACCGCCTCAATCTGGTGCAGAAATACCTGGGGGTGGAAGGCGCCAGCCCTCGGGTCGCCCGCCTGGGGGGCAAATCCTGGGAGCGGGCCAAGAGCCGGGTCAAAAAGGCGGTGGAAAAAATCGCCCGGGAGCTGGTGGAGCTGTATGCCCTGCGCCGGGTGTTGCCGGGGCATCACTTCTCGCCGCCGGACCCGGTTTACCGGGAGTTTGAAGCCACCTTCGCCTATGAGGAAACGCCGGACCAGTTGCAGGCCATCGCCGACGTGCTGGCGGATATGATCTCGGAGAAACCCATGGACCGCCTGATTTGCGGCGACGTGGGCTACGGCAAAACCGAGGTGGCGGTGCGGGCCGCGTTCAAGGCCGCCTTGGACGGCAAGCAGGTGGCGGTCCTGGTGCCCACCACGGTGTTGGCGGAACAGCACTACGAAACCTTCAGGAGCCGCCTGGCCCATTTTCCCCTGGAGGTTCGGGCCCTGAGCCGGTTCAGGGGGGCCGCGGAGCAGAAACGCATCCTGGCGGAGGTGGCGCAAGGCAAGGTTGACATCCTGATCGGCACCCATCGGCTGCTGTCCAAAGATGTGGCCTTCCGGGACCTGGGGCTGGCCATCGTGGACGAAGAACAGCGTTTCGGGGTACGCCAGAAGGAGCGGCTGAAGGAGTGGCGGCGCACCGTGGATTGCCTGACCCTCACCGCCACGCCCATCCCCCGCACCCTGCAATTATCCCTCACCGGCCTCCGGGAGTTGAGCCTGATCAACACCCCGCCGGAGAACCGCCGGGCCATCCGCACCTATGTCTGCCTGCCGGAGACCGCGGTGATCCAGTCGGCCATCCGCCGGGAGCTGGACCGGGGCGGCCAGGTCTTCTTCGTGCACAACCGGGTGCGGAGCCTGGCCACCTGGACCCGCCACGTCCGGGAAATGGTGCCGGAGGCCAGGGTGGCCATGGCCCATGGTCAGATGCCGGAAAAGGAGCTGGAGCAGGTTATGGTGCGCTTCTGGCGCCGGGAGGTCGATGTCCTGGTGTGTACGGCCATCATTGAAGCCGGGTTGGACATCCCGGCGGCCAACACCATCATTATCAACCGGGCCCATACCATGGGATTGGCCCAGCTCTACCAACTGCGGGGCCGGGTAGGGCGCAGCCAGGCCCAGGCCTACGCCTACCTGCTGGTCCCGGATGAAGCGGCTCTCACCCGGGAGGCCCAGAAGCGCCTCAAGGCCCTGATGGAATTCACCGAGCTGGGCTCCGGGTTCAGGATCGCCATGCACGACCTCCAGATCCGGGGCGCCGGCAATCTGTTGGGGCAGGCCCAATCCGGCCACCTGCTGGAGGTGGGCTACGAGCTCTATCTCCAACTGCTGGAGTCGGCCATTCGCGAATACAAAGGGGAACCCATGGAGGAAGCGGCGCCGGACCCGGAGATCCATCTGCCCTTGGCGGCTTACCTGCCCGAGGATTATGTGCCCGATGTGCAGCAGCGCCTGGCGCTCTACCGGCGCCTGTCGGGCCGGTTGACGCCTGACATGGTGCGGGAACTGGAAGAGGAATTTCTGGACCGCTTCGGGCCGCTGCCTCCCGAGGGGCGCAATCTCCTGGAGGTGGTCCGGGCCAAACACCGTTTGCGGCAGTTGGGGGTCAAGCGCCTGGATATCCAGGACAGCTTCGCGGTGTTGCAATTCGCGCACCCGGAGAGCCTGGATCTACCGCGTCTGCTTGACAGCCTCAAGAAGCGGCCGGGCACTTTTCGCCTTACTCCGGATCAAAACCTGCGGATTCACCTGGCGGAAACCGGCCCGGTGCTAGGGCGGTTGGAAAACTGCTTGAAAGAATTGACAACATTTGTTAAGGCTGAGATAGAGGATGGAATCCATGACCAAAACTGAGGGGCGTTTACTTATTGCTCTTGCCGCCGTTCTGATCCAATTGATGCTGGCGGGGACGGGTGTGGCCGAAGTGGTCGACCGCATTGTGGCCGAAGTCAACAACGATATTGTCACCCTGTCGGAGTTGCAGAACATGGCCAAGACCGTCGAAGCCCAAGCAGGGATTAAGCCCAGGGGCCAGGAAGAGAAGAAAATGCAGCGGGAGATGCTGGAGGCGTTGATTGATCGCAAGCTGGCCAAGGCCGAGGCTAAACGCCGGGGGATTGTGGTGTCCGACAAAGAAATTGACGCCGCTATGGCCCAATTCAAACAGCGTAATAATATTCCCGATGACGAGACTTTTGCCAAGGGTTTGGCCCAAGCGGGGCTCTCCGTAAAAGAATTCAGGGCGCAGCTGGCGGATCAAATGACTCAGGAACGGTTGCTGGTTATGGTGGTGGGGACCAAGGTCAGTATCAGTGACGCCGAGGTTCGCCGCCTTTATGAGCAGCAATTCAAGAAAGGCGGCACCCAGGTGCACATCGTTACCATCAGGATGCCTTTCCCCCCAGGGTCCACCGAGGCGCAAAAAGAGGAAATCAAACAGAAGGCCGAGACCATCCTGAACGCGGTAAAACGGGGTGAGTCTCTGGCGGGGGCCGCGGCTCAATTCTCTCTCAAGGTTTCGGATGTGGGGTTTGTGTCTCAGAGCGACTTAGATCCGCGGCTGGCCGAATACCTGGACAAGCTGAAGCCGAAAGAAGTGGCCCCAATCCTGACCCAGGAAGGCATTCAATTGATGCAGGTGGTGGCCCGCCGAAGCGGCGAGGCCCGCCCCTTTGAAGCGGCGGCCCCGGAAATTCGCCGAATTTTGCAGCAGCAGGGGATGGAAAAGTTTTTTGCCGAATGGGTCAAGACCTTGCGGGAAAAAGCCCACATCAAGATCATGTTGTAGGGGTGAGCGGTGAGCGGTGAGCGGTAAGCAGTGAGCAGTCGCGCATGGGCCTATCGGCCACCCGTAAAACATGAAAAGATCGGTGGCGCAGGCTTTCCAGCCTGCGCCGGGGACAGCCGGGGGCGGCTGTCCTACATATCGCCAGGAACTTTTCAAGACAGTAATTATGGCGGGCAGTGCCCGCCCTACATTTAACTTTGGTGGCACAGGCTTCCAGCCTGTGCTCTGCACCGGCAAGATGCCGGTGCCACCAAACTTTTTAAAACAGGAAGAGTTAATCAATCACCACCATGCCGACCACCACCACCAGCGCCGCCCCGGCGGTTGACATCGCTTCCCTGGCCCACCATACCGGCCAGACCGTAACCCTCCGGGGTTGGGTCCATCATCTGCGTTCCAGCGGCAAGGTCCGCTTTCTGGTGCTCCGGGACGGCTCCGGCCTGGCCCAGGGAGTGCTGGTCAAGGGGAAGCTCCCGGAGGATGATTTTCAGCAATTCGAGCGGCTCACCCTGGAATCCTCCGTAATGCTGGAGGGGCTGGTCCGGGCCGAGCCCCGGGCTCCCGGAGGCTATGAGCTGGAAGTGACCCGGGTGATCCCCGTCCAGATCGCCCCGGAATATCCCATCTCCCCCAAGGAACACGGGGTGGCCTTCCTCATGGACCGGCGCCACCTCTGGCTGCGGTCCCCCCGGCAACAGGCCATTTTGAGAATCCGGGACGAAGTCTGCCGGGCCTGCCGGGATTTCTTCCACGAGCGCGGCTTCGTGCTCATCGACACCCCCATCCTCACCCCCACGGCCTGCGAGGGCACCACCAGCCTCTTTGAGACCGACTATCTGGACCGGGGCAAGGCCTACCTGTCCCAAAGCGGCCAGCTCTACCTGGAGGCCGCGGCCATGGCCCTGGGCCGGGTGTATTGCTTCGGCCCCACCTTTCGGGCCGAAAAATCCAAAACCAGGCGTCACCTGACGGAGTTCTGGATGGTGGAGGCCGAGGCCGCCTTTTATACCCTGGAAGACATCATGGAACTGGCCGAGGCCCTGGTGCGCTTCGTGGTGCTCAGGGTGCTGGAGCACCAGGAACCTAACCTGGTCTTGTTGGAGCGCGACACGGCGCCGCTCACGGAAGTGGCCGGGCCGTTCCCGCGCCTGAGCTATGAACAGGCCCTGGAGCTCCTAAGGCAGCACGGCAAAGACCTGGCCTGGGGCGAGGACCTGGGGGCCGATGAGGAAACCGTGGTCTCCCAAGCCTTTTCCCGCCCGGTGCTGGTGCACCGCTACCCCAAGGAGGCCAAGGCCTTTTACATGCAACCGGACCCGGAAGACCTGCGCCTGGCCCTCTGTGTGGATATGCTGGCCCCGGAGGGCTATGGGGAGATTGTCGGGGGCTCCCAGCGGATCAATGACCTGGACGTCCTCCTGGCCCGCATTAAGGAACATCATCTGCCTCAGGAACCCCTGGAGTGGTACCTGGACCTGCGCCGCTACGGCAGCGTGCCCCACAGCGGCTTCGGCATGGGCATCGAGCGCCTGGTGGCCTGGATCTGCGGCCTGCACCACGTCCGGGAAACCATCCCCTTTCCCCGCCTCATCGACCGGATCTACCCCTGATACCGTTTTCTGTTTTCAGTAAATAAGATATTCAATATCAATAAGTCAGCGACTGCGGCTCTACAGGTAATTAATCTGTAGGAGCGGATCCCTTTGTCCGCTCTGGATTGAGGGCGGACCCGCAGATGCGCCCCTATAACCTCATAGGGCGGGCTGCGCCCGCCGTCCGTGGGAATTTTGGTAGCCACGGGCCGCGCCCTATAATGGCTTTTGTCCTTAAAAAATTCAATTTTTCGCGTAACTATTCCGAAACCTTGTATAATCCTGACCAGGGGACGCGCCCCGGCGGTCTGCGTCCCTGAGATTGACCCTGAACCGGAGTGGCCATGAGATTGCGCACCTATCTGATCCTGTCCTACCTGGCGCTTATCGTCGTATTATCAGCCGGCGCCTGGTTCATCGACGCGCACGTGCTGGGCGAGGTCACCAAGAGCTCCATCAAAATCGCCGACCAGGCCATGAGCAACGTCACGTCGGACCATGTGCTCCATTCGGATCGCATCCTGACCCTGATGGGCCAATACGTCGTCAAGGACAAGGCCGAAGACGTGGCCCGGGAACTGGCCTATATCTTGAAAGGCAAAAAACTCGATGATTACGCCAAACTGCGCCGGGACCCCGGGCTCAGGGCCATGGCCATCCAGTCGATTTACACCCCGCACGGTCCGGCGGGATATACGGATTTGTATGACCGGGACGGTTATATTTTGTTTCATCCGGATAAAAACGTCGAGGGCCGGAACCAGTTGGATTGGCAGAAGGAATACCCGGAAACCACGGAGATGATCAAACGGTCTTTTAAAGAGAACCATGTGCAGGGTTTTTATACGTTTTTCGATAAGGACAAAAAAGAGCGGCAGAGATTTTCGGTTCGGGTCCATGTCCCCGGTACCCGGTTCATCGTGGCGGCCATCGTCAACCTGGATGAATTTTTTCTCCCGGCCCAACAGCGGATGAAGGAATCCTGCCAGCTCGCCACGGTGCAGGCCAAGGAGCGGATCGAGGCCCATTATGCCGCCCTCAACCGGGACGTCATGATCGGCGGCCTCTTTGCCGGACTGGCCCTGTGCCTCGTGGGCGGCTTATCGGGGCTCTATTTTGCCGCCGCCATTTCCCGGCCCATCTCCCGCCTCCGGGATGGGGTGCGGCAGGTGGGGGAAGGCGACTTTGCGGTGGCCGTGCCGGTTCGGGGGGTGCGCGAAGTGGCGGACCTGGCGGTTTCCTTTAATGACCTGGGGAAACAGCTCACCGAATACATTGAAAAACGGGATTTCATCCGGGATACCTTCGGGCGTTACGTCACCCAGGAGGTGGTGACCAAACTGCTGGAATCAGAGGGAGCCCTGGATATGGGGGGCGAGATCCGGGATGTCTCCCTCATCATGTCGGACCTGCGGGGCTTCACCGCCATCATCGCCGAGATGGACCCGGAGGAGGTCATTATCTTTCTTAACCGCTATTTGAGCCGGATGATCGAAATTCTTCTGGATCACCGGGCCGTCATCGACGAAATCCTCGGGGACGGCATCCTGGCCTTCTTCGGCGCCCCGGAACCTCAGGAAGATCACCCGGCCCGGGCCGTAGCCTGCGCCCTGTCGATGCAGGCGGCCATGGACGAAATCAACGCCGAGAACGAGGCCGAGGGGCTGCCCCACCTGGCCATGGGCATCGGGGTGAACACCGGCTCGGTGGTGGTGGGCAACATCGGCTCGGAGCGGCGGACCAAGTACAGCGTCGTGGGCTCTGACGTCAATTTTGCCTCCCGCATGGAGGCCTTTGCCCTGGCGGGGCAGGTGCTCATCAGCGCCGCCACCTACGCCCGCGTCCGGGACCTGGTGGAAGTGGCCGGCGTCCTGGAGGCGGAGATGAAAGGGATGCCGGGCCGGGCCACGCTCTATGATGTGCGGTCCATCGGCGCCCCTTATAACATCCGGCTTCCGGACAAATCGGAGCAGCTTTCGGAGTTGCCGGAACCGAGGGGGGTCCGGATCCATCGCCTGAAGGACAAGATTATCACCGGCGCCACCGGCCGGGCCTGGGTCACGCATCTGTGCGACACCGCTGCCCGGGTGACCTCGGAGGGTCCCCTGGAAGCCTGGGAGGACCTCCGCCTGGCTTTCCTGGACGACAACCAGGAGCCGACCCCGGGCCATATCTATGGCAAGGTCACCCAGGTGACGCCCCTTATGGATGGCCGGTTCGAGGTTCGCATCACCTTTACCTCCGTGCCGGCGGGGCTCTGCCAAACCGTCGGCCGCCCCCCGGGGACGGATTGAACCCGGGACGGATAGGGGTTTGGCGCGACGGTTGCATGCCGGTCGCGGCCCATTTTTTTCAACTCAATAACCTTGTCATGCTCAAGATTTGAGCGGACCAGCATCAAACCGGGACCAGATCAAACCTGACCTGGATTATTATCATCATCTCCAAATCCTGCCCGAATAATTCCTGGCAATTAGCCGCCGCGAGGATTATAAATCTTTTATCTTCTTAACGTGGTGAACCGGCCGGTATCGTAAAGAACACCCCTGGGCCCGGTTTACCATGTATTATCGAATTGCCTGCGGCTGGCTGCTGGGGCGGGGATTTGACCGATGAGAAAATTTGCCCACCGTGTACACAGACCTTGTTTACGCATGGCTCTGGTACTGCTTGCCCTGGCGGTTATCGGGGGATGCCAGCCCAAAACGGAGAGTGCGCCGCCAGGCCCACCCCTCAAGCTCTCGCTGGGTTTGGCGCCTTTCCCGTACTCCGGCCTGGTCGTCATCGCGGCAGAAAAAGGTTTTTTCAAAGAGTCCGGTCTTGATCTTGCCATTAAGGACTACGCTTTCGGCTTTGCCACGCTGGAGGCGCTGTCCAGAGGTGAGATCCAGATGGCCATGGGAAATGAGTTTTCTTTTGCCAAGATGATAAACGATGATCCGTCCCTCCGGCTCGTGGCTTCGGTAGCTTCGGTAAACACCAACGAGATTGTCGCCAGGAAGGACCGGAACATCCATGAACCTGCCGGATTGAAAGGCAAGCGGATCGGCTTTTGCCCCAACACCTCGAGCGAATACTACCTTCTCGCCTTCCTGCTGGTGAACAGGATAACCTCATCCGAGGTGACCATGGTGAACCTCCCTGCGGCCGGTATGGTCGAGGCCATCGTGAACGGCGACGTTGACGCCCTGTCCGCTTGGGACACCATTGTTTACGATGCAAAAAAACGACTGCGGGAGAATGCCGTGTCGTGGCCGGCCCAGAATAACCGGGATTGGCAGTGGGTTTTGGTAGTCAAGGACAGCACCACCCAAACCCCCGAGCCGTTAAAGCGGTTTCTCAGGGCCCTCCTCAAGGCTGAGGACTTCGCCCTGACCAATAATGAAGAAGCAAAAAACATTATTGCCCGCAGATGGGGCTTTGAGCCGGAGTTCGTACAGCAGGTCTGGGATAAAACCAGGCTGAGTGTCACCCTTAATCAATCCCTGATCACTTCTCTGGAAAGCTTTTCCAAATGGTCCAGGGCGAAAGAGAACCAAAGGGGCGAAGGTCCGAATTTTCTGAAATACGTTTACACCGGCGCCTTAATTCAAGTCGCTCCCAAGGCGGTGACGATTTTCAGGTAGGTCCTCATATGCGCGCCCAATCCAAAATCTGGATCAGCATCGCCGCCTCCCTGGCTGTTTCGGCGGTCATTGCGTATTTCGCCTTCAGCATCGTACGCGGGATGAGCCATGACTTCGCTCGATACCAGGAGTATAGCGCCATCATCAATGAAGCATTCGCCTTGGATAGCCTCATTGACGACGCCTTGATGGGGGAGTCAAAGGCGCGCCAAAAGCAACAGATCGGTCAGGTGCACGGGAGCTTGAGCAAGACCCTTGAGTCCATCTCGTCCTCAGATTATCGGGAGGAATCCCTCATCCGGCAGATACGCCGGAATAACCTGGAGATCGGGCCTCTCATTGAACAACTGTTTGACCAACAGGAAGGCGCCCGCGGCGCCATTGACAGTGAACGCAGAGACCTTCTGGCTTCCCAACTCCGGGTCAAGGTGCGTTTCATCACCGATGACGTCAACCGTCTTATGGAGGCCAGCGGCGCCCGGATCCTCTCTGCACAGATCCAGACCAGTTTCATCGTCCTGATTCTCATTGGCATGGCCATTCTCTCCAATGCCATGATTTATTTTTTCTCCGGCAGAAGCATGGTGAGGGCTCAAAAGGAACTGCGGGAGAACCGGGAAGACCTGAACCGGGCTCAGGCCGTGGCTCATACCGGCAGCTGGCGGCTGAATGTCCGGAAAAACGAATTGACCTGGTCCGACGAAAACCACCGGATTTTCGGGATTTCCCCTGGCACGCCCATGACCTATGAGACCTTTCTCGGCATCGTGCACCCGGAGGACCGGGAGTACCTAAACGAGGCGTGGATGGCGGCCCTCAAGGGCAAGCCCTATGACGTCGAGCACCGCATCATGGTGGCCGGTACGGTGAAATGGGTGCGGGAGCGGGCCGAACTGGAATTCGACTCCGAAGGCCAGTTGCTTGGGGGGTTTGGTACAACTCAGGACATCACCGAACGCAAGCAGGCGGAAGAAAAAATTAAGCGCCTGGCTTCCTTTCCTCAAATGAATCCTTCCCCGGTTCTAGAAATAGACTTTTCCGGCGGCATCAATTTCTATAACCAAGCCGCGCTTGAGGCCGTCGAAAAATTGAGTCCGGAGGCCAAATTGGGAGCGCTGGTGCCTGAGGATCTGGGGGAAATTATCGCCGCCATTAGAGACAAGCAGGAAAAGGTCTTTTACCGTGAGATGAAGATAAAAGATAAGGTGTTCGGCCAGAGCATCTATTTTGCCGAACCTTTTCAGGTGCTGCGCATCTACAGCATGGACATAACCGCGCGCAAGCAGATGGAAGAGAGGCTGCGGGATGCCCTGCTGGAACTGGAGCGCTCCAACCGGGACCTGGAGGAGTTTGCCTATATTTCCTCCCACGATCTCCAGGAACCCTTGCGCAAGATCGCCAATTTCTCCGAAATGCTGGTGACCCAGTATCAGGGCCGGTTGGATGAACAGGCGGAACGGTATTTCGGGTATATCATTGACGGCGCCAAACGCATGCAAGCCCTGATCAACGATCTCCTGTCCTATTCGCGGGTGGGCCGGGCCGAGTTGACCCTGGTCCCGGCCAGCCTGGAAGATATCCTGAAGGGGACCCTCAGCAACTTGCAGGCGTTGATCCAGGAGAGCGGGGCCGAAATCAGCCACGATCCCCTGCCGACCTTGCAAGTTAACCCGCATCAAATGGGTCAATTGCTGCAGAATCTCATCATCAACGGCATAAAATTCCATGACCAGCGAGCCCCCCGGATTCATCTTTCCGCCAGGCAGGAAGGCCAGGAATGGGTGATTGCCGTTCGAGATCACGGCATCGGTTTCGACCCCCAGTATGTCGAAGGCATTTTTAAGGTGTTTAAACGCTTGCATTCCAAGGAACAATACCCCGGTACAGGGATCGGCCTGGCCATTTGCAAGAAGATTGTGGAGCGGCACGGCGGCCGTATCTGGGCCGAGTCGGAGCCGGGCCGCGGCGCCACTTTTTATTTCACCATTCCGGCCTGAGAGGAGGACGCACCCATGGTGCTCAAATCAGCGGTAGTTCTCTTGGTGGAAGACGACCCCGCGGACGTGGAACTGACACAGTACACCATCGCGAAATCCAAGGTCCTGATCGACTTGCACACAGTCGGAGACGGCGTGGAAGCCCTGGCCTTTCTGCGGCGTGAGGGGAACTATACCGATGCACCCCGGCCCGACCTGATTCTCCTGGATCTCAACATGCCCCGGATGGACGGACGTGACTTTTTGTCTGAGTTGAGGGCCGGCTCCGATATGAAGGCGATTCCGGTGGTAGTTTTGACCACTTCCCAGACAGATGAGGACATTTTAAAGAGCTACCAATTGGGCGCCAACTGTTATATCACCAAGCCGGTAGGGCTGGCTGAATTTTCCAAGGTGGTCGGTGCCATCGAGGATTTCTGGTTCACCATTGTGCGGCTGCCTAAGCCCCCAGGGGATGAGCCCACATGAAGAATCATCTAGCGTTTGCCATAAATTCTTTCCCCTTGGAGGTTCTCAAATCCTCCTAAATCTCCCTTTTTCAAAGGGGGACTTTTCCTGCAATTCCTTGCAGTTTTCCCCCCTTTTTAAAGGGGGGCAGGGGGGATTATAAGGAGTCCCTGAGCGGAAAAACCTCTGGCAATTATTATAAGTTTGGCTTTACTAAAACGGTATATCGGCCCGCCCCGCGATTATCATGCGTACCGCCATGATAGAGGATACCTTGCCGCTGGATGTAATAAACAGATGATTGACGGAAGATAGGGATCAAGGTCTTTGCCGGTGCATGGCTCCCGGCCGCTTTCGGGAGCCACCCCGCCTCACATAACCCTTAACTTTTCCCGTCCCCGCCCAAAAAAAAATTAACCCGCCGCGCCGGGTTTGAGCCGCTGCCGGGTTTACCTTACTGAAGCCCGGATTTCCGGACAAAAAATCGAAACCGAACTTTAAGGAGTTACAGCAAATGAAAACGAGTAAGATTTCTTTGGTGGCGGTGTTGGCCCTGTCGTTGACCCTGGGGCTGGCGGCATCTTCCTGGGCCCGTCCCGGCGGCGGCATGGGCGGTGGCATGGGTTGCGGCATGGGCGGCGGCATGATGGGGGCTATGAACCTCACCCCCGATCAGGCCGGAAAGTTCTTTGACCTCAAGGAAAAGTTTCATGCTGACACCGCGGCGGCGCGCAAGCAGATGATGATCAAGCACGCCGAATTGGCGGCCCTGTGGAAGGCCGAAAAACCGGATCAGGCGGCTATTACCGCTAAGCAGAAAGAAGTCAACGCCCTCCGGGACCAGATGCAGGAGAAAAGAACGGCTTTCCAGCTGGAAGCCCGTAAGATCTCCCCGGAACTGGCCCAAGGTTTCGGCCACGGTAAGCGTGGCGGCATGGGACGCGGCATGGGTCCCGGCCCCATGGGTCCTGGTGCCCCTGGCGCGGGCGCTCCGGCCCCCGCGGCTCCGGCCAAATAAAGATTCTCCCTGCTCCACTTAATCCACCTACAGGTGAGGGGCTCTTCAACCGGCCCCTCACCTTTTTTTATTTTTCCGGCAGGCCGGCCCCCGGATCACCCCGTTCCGAAAAGTTCAAGGTTCAAAGTTATGGGGCGGCCTGCGGCCGCCGCAATTTCGGCCAAACCAGCCGGCAAGACGCCCGCCCGAGTTTTCTTCATGATTTACCAGTGAGCCTACGCCCCATGAAGATCGGTTCACAAAATTGGCTGCCACCCACGGTGGGTTCTTGAAAAATTTCCAGTTTTGCCTTAAAGTTAAAAAAAACAGGTTAGTTTCCAACTAACAATTTCACGCCTATGGCAGTATTACCGATTTATAAACTACCCGATCCGGTGCTGCGGCAAGAGGCTCGGGAAATCACCGAGATCAACGGGAACCTCCAGCGTCTCATCGACGATATGACCGAGACCATGTACGCCGCGCCGGGGCTGGGGCTGGCGGCCAACCAGGTGGGTGAACTTCGGCGTCTCATCGTGTTCGACGTCTCCCACAAGGAGGGCCGGCCCCGGAAAATCCAGGTGGTGCTCAATCCCTGTATCGCCGCCGGGGAAGGGGAGATCATCCACGAGGAAGGTTGCCTGTCGGTAGCCGACTTTTGCGCCGACGTCCGGCGTCATGCCAAGGTGCTGGTCAAGGGCCTGGACCGGGAAGGGAAACCGGTGGAAATTACCGGCGAAGGGTTGCTGGCCGTAGTGCTCCAACATGAGATCGATCATCTGAACGGTATTTTGTTCATCGATCATATCAGCCGCCTCAAGCGGGGTCTCTACTTACGACGTCTGAAAAAACAGGCGGCGGCCAGGTGAAATCAGGACCCTGGCGCCTGATTTTCATGGGGACGCCCCAGTTCGCCCTGCCGTCTCTCGATGCCCTCCTGGCCGCCGGTGAAGAGGTGGCGGCCGTGGTGACCCAGCCGGACCGGCCCCGGGGCCGGGGCCAGGTAGTCACTGCCTCGCCGGTGAAGGAATTGGCCCTGGCCTGGAACCTGCCGGTGCTGCAACCGCAGCGTCTCAAGGACCCGGAATTGATCTCGCGTCTTCAGACGCTGGCGCCGGAGTTGATCATCGTGGTGGCTTACGGCCGGATTCTCCCCCCGGAGATTCTGGCCCTGCCGTCAGTGGGCGTCCTCAATGTCCATGCGTCGCTGCTGCCCCGCTACCGGGGGGCGGCCCCCATCAATTGGGCCCTGATCCGGGGGGAAAAAGAGACCGGGGTGACTATCCAGTGGCTCCGGCACGAAGTGGATTCAGGACCGGTTTTCCTCCAGGAGCGGGCGCCCATCGGCGCGGCAGACAATTTCGGGACCCTTTACGACCGGTTGGCGGAGCGGGGGGCGGCTTTGCTGGTCCAATCCCTGGAAATGCTGCGGCAGGGGGAAGGCGTCAGGCAGGAGCAAGACGTTGCCGCCGTGACCCTGGCCCCGCCCATTACCCGGGAGATGCGCCGTCTCCACTGGGACCTTCCGGCCCCGGAAGCGGCCGGCTGGATCCGGGGCCTGGACCCCAGGCCGGGGGCCTACGCTCTGTGGAAGGGCCGGGTGCTCAGGTTATTCGGCGCCCGGGTGAAGAAAATAGAGGGGAGCCTGGGTAACCCGGGCATGGTGCTCCGCCTGACCCCTCAAGGACTGGAAATCGCCTGCGGTCAGGGAAGCCTCACGGTTGAGGCCGTGCAACTGGCCGGGCACAAACGCCTCTTGGCGGCCGATTTTCTGCGGGGCCAACCCCTGATCGGGCAGCGGCTGGAGTAGCATTATTCATGGATGATCCGGGCACTATCTTGAACGGCGGCAATTCCCTGCGCCCCCAGAAGCGCATCTTCCTGGGTTTGCTGGCCCTCACCTGCTTCCTCTTTACCCTCATCCTGGGGGTTCTGTGGTACGTGCCCTATGTGGGGCTGACCAACATCAGCCCCCGTCTGCCCCTGATCCTGGGGGTCACCTTCAGCGTCCTGCTCCTGGCCGTGGTAGGGGTCCTGGTCATGCTGGCCCTGACGGTGGTCCTGGGCCGGGACCTGTTCCTTTCCCGCCGGCTCCGGGGGCTGGTGATCAAGCTCCTCCTGCCGTTAATGAGCGGGGTGGGGAAATTATGCGGCGTCTCCAAGGAGAAGGTGCGCCGCTCGTTCATCGAAATCAACAATCAACTGGTTCTGGCCCAACACCTGCGCACCACACCGGACAAGCTGCTGCTCCTTATGCCCCATTGCCTGCAATTCCACGAATGCCAGTTTCGGATCACGGGCAGCTCGGTGCACTGCAAACGCTGCGGCAAATGCCCCATCACCGGGTTGGTGGACCTGTCGGAGAAATACGGCGTGGGGTTGGCGGTGGCCACCGGCGGCACCCTGGCCCGGCGCATCGTGGTGGAACGCCGCCCCCGCCTGATTATCGCCGTGGCCTGCGAGCGGGACCTCAGCAGCGGCATCCAGGACAGCTATCCCCTGCCCATCTTCGGCATCATCAATCGACGGCCCCACGGCCCCTGCTACGATACCCAGGTGGACCTGGAGAAGGTGGAACAGGCCCTGACCACCTTCCTGGTGCCTGCGGCCGCGGCGGCGGCCGCGGCGCCCCTGACCCAACCGGCTTGATTTCGCGGTGGATGTAGGGTGCGTCTTACGCACCTGCCTCATTCCTTAAAAACAATCAGTGCCGGCTCACGGATCTTCCTCGGATATGGGCTTCAGTCTCTCGGGGGAGAACCCCCGGTGCCTCCCGCCGCCACTCCCAAACAACCCGGCCCGGGGCTCTTCTTCCGCCTCTGGCGGCGGCATGGCCTCCTGTGGTTGCGGCAACCTTTCCAGGGGTGGCGGGATAAAGCCGCTGTGCCCGGTCTCCGGGGGGGATGCAGTGCTTTCTTCGCCGGCCGGGGCTTCGGGTTGCCTGGGAGACTCCGCCTCGTCCGGCTCCAGCGCGGGAGATGGTATCGCGTCCACCGGCGCCAGGCCGCCGGTTTCTGCCGGCAACTCCTCCTCCCGCTCGAATTCACCCATCAGTTGTTCCAGGGTAAAGTCATAGCCCTGGCGCTTCACAAAAGCTATAAGCTCATCGCCGTGTTCAAAGGCTTGAGCCTGCTTTTCAAACGCCGGGTCGTCCTGTAACCGCTGGATGAATTCTGCCACAGTTTTCATAGGCGCTTCCTTAACTTATACTATCGGCACGGCAGGCGGGGGGCTTGATTATTTCTTGGTTGGGTCGCCCCGCGCTAACCACGCCGGGCAACGGCAGGGCGTCAGGCGGGGCCCCGGCAGGACGGAGCGGCAGCCGTCGGTCAGCCAGGCCGGAGGCTGTGAGATTATGAATCTCAAATCGGACCGGCTAGAGCGTTTGCCATAAATTCCTTCCCCTTGATGGGCTCTCAATCCCCCTATAGCCTTTGCCATAAATTCTTTCCCCTTGGAGGTTCTCAAATCCCCTTAAATCCCCCTTTTTCAAAGGGGGACTTTAACAGCAATTCCTTAGAGTTCCCCCCTTTATTAAAGGGGGGGTTAGGGGGGATTTGTGGATATCAAGCATCGGAAAAAACTTTTGGCAAACACTATAAAATCCCTTTTTTTCATACTCCTGACCATCGTCTTTTCTCCCCTTCTGATTAATAATACATAATCGTATAGTTATATTTTTCTATGGTACAAAATTGTACTAAATAGCAATTGCAATAATACGAAAACGTAAAATATATCTGGGTTATTCAGGTATGGGCTTGGTGAATAAATATTATTTAAATCAATATTTCAACCAGTTAAATGATTTGCGGTCACCGTGGCATAAGGCTTGCTTCTGATATATTCAAAATTCTGCACAGAGGAAGTGGCTATGCGTAAAATTGCAATTTATGGCAAGGGTGGCATCGGCAAGTCCACCACCACTCAAAATACAGTGGCGGGGCTCGCCGAGATGGGCCGGAAGGTTATGGTGGTGGGTTGCGACCCCAAGGCGGATTCCACCCGCCTGCTGTTGGGCGGCCTGGCGCAAAAGAGCGTTTTGGACACCCTGCGGGAAGAAGGGGAAGACGTGGACCTGGATGATCTGCGCCGTACCGGGTTTTCGGGCGTGGTGTGCGTGGAATCCGGCGGCCCGGAACCGGGCGTCGGCTGCGCCGGCCGGGGCATCATCACTGCCATCAACCTGCTGGAGCAGTTGGGGGCTTATGCCGACAGCGAAAAACTGGATTACGCTTTTTATGACGTCCTGGGTGATGTGGTCTGCGGCGGTTTTGCCATGCCCATCCGGGAAGGCAAGGCCAAGGAGATCTACATCGTGGTCTCCGGCGAGATGATGGCCATGTATGCGGCCAACAATATCTGCAAAGGTATCGTCAAATTCGCCGAGGCCGGGGGCGTGCGTCTGGGGGGCCTCATCTGTAACAGCCGCGAGGTGGCTAACGAACCTGAGATGATCGAGGCCTTCGCCGCTAAGCTGGGCACCCAGATGATCCACTTCATCCCTCGGGAAAGAATGGTACAGAAGGCCGAGATCAACCGGAAGACCGTCATCGAATTCGAGCCCACGCACGCCCAGGCCGATGAATACCGGACCCTGGCCCGGAAGATCGAGGCCAATGAAATGCATGTCATCCCCCTGCCCATGAGCACCGACGAACTGGAAAAGCTGCTCATCGATTACGGCCTGGTGGGGTAAGCGGCAAAGGCGGGATGCGCTTCACTTTTCCGCCCTAAGGGTTGACAGGTTGAGCGGCAGAGGAGGGAACCATGAATCTTATCAGCGGCATGCTGTTAACTCTCTGGGTGGCTGGTTGGGCTGCGGCCTCGCTGAGAGTCGTTCTGAAGGCTCGGGCCGCAAACCCGGCAAGATTTTAGCCAACCGGAATTCACCTGAAATCAGGCAGTTCCGGCAGATAGCCGGGGAAGCCCTGAAAAGCATGGCGACCCGATGGGTCGCCCCTACAACAACGGCAACGGAGGAAGAGTCATGATCATGGTCAGATCGGTGGTGCGGCCGGAAAAAGTGGATGCGGTCCTGGCCGCCTTAATGGAAGCGGGGTTCCCCGCGGTTACCAAAATGAGCGTGGTGGGCCGGGGCAAGCAGCGGGGCATCAAGATCGGGGAGGTCACCTATGACGAAATCCCCAAGGAACTGTTGCTCACGGTGGTGAAGGATGCGGACAAGGATTTTGTCATCAAGACCGTGCTCAAAGCGGCGCGCACCGGTGTCAAGGGCGCCTTCGGCGACGGCAAGATCTTTATTTCCCCGGTGGAAGAAGTCTACACCATCAGCTCCGGCATCAAGGAGAGCGGCTCCGGGGAACTGGAAGAGGTCACGATATGAAAGAGATTATGGCCATCGTGCGCATCAATATGATGAATAAGACCAAGGCCGCCCTGGCGGAGGCGGGCATCTCGTCGGTCACCGCCCGGGACGCCCTGGGACGGGGCAAGGGCCTGGTGGACCTGAACCTGCTGGAAGGCGCCGAGAAGGGTTACGAGGAGGCCATCGTCCAGTTGGGTCAGAGCCAGCGTCTCATCCCCAAGCGTATCTTCTTCGTGGTGGTCCCGGACCGGCTGGTCAAAAAGACCGTGCAGACCATCATGAGAGTGAACCGCACCGGCAAATCGGGCGACGGCAAGATCTTCGTCATGCCCGTGATGGATGCGGTTCGGGTGCGGACCGCCGAGTCCGGCGATCAGGTCTTGGACGAAATGTAGGGTGCGTCTTACGCACCAAACTGCTTCGTCGGACAGAATTAAATGGTGCGTGAGACGCACCCTACGGAACTTTTCACGGAGAGAGAAACATGGCAACTTTACCATCAGAAAACTTGAGCGCCTTGGGGCTGGATATCGATGCTGAGGAAGCGAAAAAGGAGTTGCTCAGCAAGTATCCCACCAAGGTGGCGAGGAAGCGGGCCAAGCAGATTGTCGTGAACGAGGTGGGGCCGGACAGTTGCGTGCCGGAAATTCAGTCCAACGTCCGGACCATCCCCGGCATCATCTCCCAGCGGGGCTGCACCTACGCCGGCTGCAAAGGCGTGGTGCTGGGTCCCACCCGGGATATCGTCAACATCACCCACGGCCCCATCGGCTGCGGCTTCTATTCCTGGCTGACCCGCCGGAATCAGACCCGGCCCCCGGGCCCGGAAGACCATAATTTCATGACCTATTGCTTTTCCACGGATATGCAGGATGAACAGATCATTTTCGGCGGCGAGAAGAAACTGAAGCAGGCAGTCCAGGAGGCCTATGATCTGTTCAAACCCAAGGCTATCGGCATCTTCTCCACCTGCCCGGTGGGCCTTATCGGGGACGACGTCCACGCCGTGGCCCGGGAGATGAAGGAAAAATTTGGCGATTGCAACGTCTTCGGCTTCAGCTGCGAGGGCTACAAAGGGGTGAGTCAGTCCGCCGGCCACCATATCGCCAACAACGGCATTTTCAAACACGTGGTGGGCCTGGATGACACCGTCAAGGAAGGCAAGTTCAAGATCAATATGCTGGGGGAGTATAACATCGGCGGCGATGCCTTTGAGATCGAGCGCCTCTTCGAGGAGTGCGGCCTGACGCTGATTTCCACCTTCAGCGGCAACTCCAGCTATGATTATTTTGCCAACTCCCACACCGCGGATCTGAATCTCATCATGTGCCACCGCTCCATCAACTATGTGGCCGAGATGATGGAAACGAAATTCGGCATTCCCTGGATCAAGGTCAATTTTATCGGGGCCGAGGCCACGGCCAAGTCCCTGCGGAAGATCGCCGGTTATTTTGACGACCCCGAACTGATGGAGAAGGTCGAGGCGGTTATCGCCCGAGAGATGCCCGCGGTGGAAGCCGAGCGGGAAAAGGCCAGGGCCAGGTGCCAGGGCAAAACCGCCATGCTGTTCGTGGGCGGTTCCCGGGCGCATCATTACCAGGAACTCTTCCGGGAGATCGGTATGGAGACCATCGCCGCGGGCTACGAGTTCGCCCACCGGGACGATTACGAAGGGCGGCGGGTTTTGCCTGGCCTCAAGGTGGATGCGGACAGCCGCAATATTGAGGAATTGCACGTGGAACCGGACCCGAATCGCTTCCAACCCAGGTTGAGTGAAGAGGACATGGAACGGCTGGAAAAGGCCGGCCTCAAGCTCAGCGAATACGAGGGCATGATGGCGGAGATGGAGAATGGCGCCCTGGTCATCGATGACATCAGCCAGTTCGAAACCGAGCGGCTCATTGAACTCTATCATCCGGATATCGTCTGCGGCGGGATCAAGGAAAAGTACATCATTCAAAAGAGCGGCGTGCCCATGAAGCAGCTCCACAGCTATGACTACAGCGGCCCGTATGCCGGATTTCAAGGCGCCGTCAACTTCTACCGGGAGATCGACCGCATGGTCAACAGCAAGGTCTGGAAGTTTCTCAAGGCGCCCTGGCAGGAGCATCCCGAACTGGCTGCCAAATATGCGTGGGAATGAACGGTTGCGGCCGGGGAATTCCCTTCGGAACACCTGATTAACCGGCCTTGGCGCCTTAGCGTCTTGGCGAGAGAAAACTACTCACGCAAAGTCGCAAAGGCGCAAAGAGGATAAAGACATGTTACTGAGACATACGCCAAAGGAAATCACCGAACGTTCGGCCTTGAGCATTAACCCGGCCAAGACCTGCCAGCCGATCGGCGCCATGTATGCGGCCTTGGGCATCCATAATTGCCTGCCCCACAGCCACGGCTCCCAGGGCTGTTACGCCTACCACCGCAGCACCCTGAGCCGGCACTTCAAGGAGCCGGCGATCGCGGCGACGTCGGCCTTCACCGAAGGCGCCTCCGTATTCGGGGGGCAGGCCAATCTGCTCCAGGCCATTAACAATATCTTCTCGGTTTATGAGCCGGACGTCATTGCGGTCCATACCACCTGCCTGTCGGAGACCATCGGGGACGACATCCCCCAGATTGTCGCCAAGGCCAGGGATGAGGGCAAGATCCCGCCGGGGAAATACGTCATTCATGCCAATACGCCCAGCTATGTGGGATCGCATGTCACCGGTTTCGCCAACATGGTCAAGGGCATGGTGGACTATTTCGCTACCGCCAACGGCCACAAGGAAAATCGCATCAATATTATTCCCGGCTACGTGGAACCGTGCGACATGGCGGAGATCAAGCGCCTGGCCGGGGAGTTGGGCGTGTCCATCATCATGTTTCCCGACACCTCCAATGTGATGAACGGCCCCCAAACCGGGAAGTATCATATGTATCCCGCCGGGGGCACCCCGGTGGCCGATTTGATCCTGGCCGGCAGGAGCCAGGGTACGGTGGCGCTGGGGCCTCTGGCCTCGGGACCGGCCGCCCGGGCCCTGGACACCAAATGCAAGGTGCCCTGCGAAATCCTCAATCTGCCCATCGGGCTGATGGCCACCGACACCTTCATCGACACCTTGAGAAGGATCGCCGGAGTAACGGTGCCCGACTCTGTCAATATCGAACGGGGCCAGCTCCTGGATGTCATCACCGACATGCAACAGTACTTCTATGGCCGTAAGGTGGCCTTGGCGGGGGACCCGGATCATCTCATTTCCCTCACCGAGTTTTTGGTGTCCATCGACATGTGGCCCATTCACATCGTCACCGGCACCCCGGGCAAGAAGTTCGAAGCCCGGATCAAGGAGATTACCAAGGACGTGCCGCATCCGGTCAACGTCAAGAGCGCCGGCGACATGTTCCTGCTGCACCAGTGGATCAAAAACGACCCGGTGGACCTGCTCATGGGCAATACCTATATGAAGTACATCGCCCGGGATGAAGACATTCCCCTGGTGCGCTACGGATTCCCCATCCTGGACCGGGTCGGCCATAGCTATTTCCCCACCGTGGGCTACCGGGGCGGCTTGAGGTTATTGGAAAAGATCCTGGACGCCCTCCTGGACCGCCAGGACCGGGATGCCTTGGAAGAGAGTTTTGAACTCGTAATGTAGGGGCGGACCCATGTGTCCGCCCTGGACCAGGGCCGGCACACAGGCCGGCCCCTACGAACGGCGCAGGCTAAAGCCTGCGGCTACCTAAAGAAAGGACGATTCGCATGGAAAAACCTGATCATCATATCTTCGTGTGTATGAGTTTTCGGGGCCTGGAGCCCAAGGGCAAATGCATCAAGAAAAATGCCCCTGATCTGCTGGGTTATTTGGAATCCGAACTGGCGGACCGCGGTATAGACAACGTCATGGTGTCCAGCACCGGTTGCTTGAAACTCTGCGAAAAAGGCCCGGTGGTGTTGGTCTACCCTGAAGGCTACTGGTACCAGGGGGTGGAGGGCGAAGACGCCATTGACGCCATCCTGGACGGCCTGGAAAACAATGGCCCGGCCAAGGAATATTTGGTGGACTGACAGGCGCGACGGAACGTCATTGCGCCAGGCTATGTTGGGCAGCATGAATCCCCCGGCATTTTGCGGGAGCGTAGGGGCGACCCGGTGGGTCGCCCGAGGCTGAAATTATGAATAATCCCATTTTCGAAGAACGTCAGGATCAGATCCTACGCAAGGGCGAGGCCCCCTTCCAGATGGAATGCAACCGGGAGAGCCTGGCCGGGGCGGTAAGTCAGCGGGCCTGCGTCTTTTGCGGCGCCCGGGTGGTGCTCTACCCCATCGCCGATGCCCTGCACCTGGTGCACGGCCCCATCGGCTGCGCCGCCTATACCTGGGACATCCGGGGCGCCCTGTCCTCGGGGCCGGAGCTCCACCGCCTGAGCTTTTCCACCGACCTCCAGGAAATGGACGTGATCTTCGGGGGCGAAACCAAGCTCTACCGGGCTTTGATCGAACTCATCGACCGGTACCACCCCAAGGCGGCCTTCGTCTACTCCACCTGCATCGTGGGGATTATCGGCGACGACCTGGAGGGTGTCTGCAAAAAGGTGAGCGAGGAGAAGGGTATCCCGGTCCTGCCGGTTCAGTCCGAAGGGTTTAAGGGCAACAAGCGCGCCGGCTATGACGCCGCCTGCCGGGCCATGTTCCGCCTGGTGGGCACCGGCGACACCACCGGCATCAGCACCAAGAGCCTCAACATCCTGGGAGACTTCAACCTGGCCGGGGAGATCTGGATCATCCGGGACTATTTTAAGCGCATGGGCATCGAAGTGGTGGCCAACATCACCGGCGACGGCCGGGTGGACGACATCCGCCGGGCCCACGGCGCCGCCCTGAACGTGGTCCAGTGCTCCGGGTCCACCATGGACCTGGCCAAGATGATGCAGGAAAAATACGGCACCCCGCACCTGAGGGTCTCCTACTTCGGGGTGGAGGACATGGCCGAGTCCCTCTACGACGTGGCCCGGTTTTTTAAGGACCCGGAGATGATGGCGCGCACCAAAGAACTGGTCCGGGAGGAGTTGTCGGTCCTCTATCCCCAGCTCCGGGAATACCAGGCAGCCCTGGCCGGCAAGAAGGCCGCTATCTACGTGGGTGGGGCCTTCAAGGCCTTTTCCCTGGTCAAGGCCTTCCGCCTTTTGGGCATGCAGGTAGTCCTGGTGGGCTCCCAGACCGGCACCCAGGAAGACTACCAGGAGTTGCACGACATCACCGACGACGGCACCATCATCGTCGATGACTCCAACCCCCTGGAATTGTCCAGCTTTCTCCAAGAACAGGACGTGGACATCTTCGTGGGCGGGGTCAAAGAACGCCCCATCGCCTACAAATTGGGGGTGGGTTTCTGCGACCACAACCACGAACGCAAGGAAGCCCTGGAAGGTTTTGTGGGTATGCTCAATTTCGCCCGGGAAGTCTACAACACCGTGATGAGCCCGGTGTGGCGTTTTGTGCCCCGGAAAAGCGGGGCCGGGGGAAAAGGGTAAAAGGGGAAACGGCGAAAAGGGAAAGATGAAAAGCATAGCCAAAAACCTTTTCCCCTTTTAACCCAAAAACATTTTCAAGAATCGTTGGTTGATTAAGGATAGACGCCATGAAAACCAAGAACGTCCCATATACTTCCACCACCAACGCCTGCAAGCTCTGCAAGCCGCTGGGGGCCTGTCTGGCCTTCCGGGGGATTGAAGGCGCGGTGCCCTTTCTCCACGGCTCCCAGGGTTGCGCCACCTATATGCGGCGCTATGTCATCAGCCATTTCCGGGAGCCCATGGACATCGCGTCCTCGTCCTTGGGGGAGAAGCACGCCATCTATGGCGGCGGCCCCAACCTTAAGCAGGGCCTCAAGAACGTTATGGACAAATATGGCGCCGGCCTCATCGGGGTGGCTTCCACCTGTCTCACCGAGACTATCGGCGACGATATGCCCGGTTTGGTTCAGGAGTTTCGCCGGGAGCTGAATGAGGCGGAATCGCCCACGATCGTCACCGTTTCCACCCCCAGCTACAGCGGCACCCACATGGAGGGCTTCCATGTGGCGGTGAAGGCGGTGGTGGACCAGTTGGCCGCCAACGGCGAAGCCACCGGCGCGGTCAATCTCTTGCCCGGCTTCGTTTCCCCGGCGGATATCAGATACTTGAAGGAAATCCTGGGAGATTTTGGGGTCCCGGGGATCATCCTGCCGGATATTTCCGAGACCCTGGACGGCGCGGCCCAACTGGATTATGACAAAATCCCGGCCGGCGGCACGCCCCTGGCGGCGATTAAGGCCATGGGCGCATCATTGGCCACCCTGGAGTTCGGGCGCACCCTGTTTTCCCAGGAGACCGCGGGGCGGCTCTTGGAGGAACGCTTCGGCGTGGCCTGGCGCCCCCTGGGGATGCCCATCGGCCTGCGGGAGACGGACGAGTTCTTTAAGGTCCTGGAAGACCTGACCGGGCGTAGTACCCCCGATAAGCACACCGCGGAGCGCGGCCGCCTCATCGACGCCTACGTGGACGGGCACAAGTACATCTTCAATAAGCGGGCGGTGGTGTTCGGCGAAGAGGATCTGGTGGTGGGTCTGGTGTCCTTCCTGGCCGAGATCGGCGTGAAGCCGGTGCTGTGCGCCTCGGGAGGCAAAAGCGGCCGCCTGGCCGCGGCGGTGGCCGAAGTCACCGCAGATCTCCTGCCGGAGCCTCCGGTGGTCAAAGAAGGGGTGGATTTTTTTGAGATCGCCGAAGAGGCCGAGGCCCTGGCGCCCGATCTCCTTATCGGCCACAGCAAGGGCTACCATCTGGCCAAGCGCTGGCAGGTGCCCCTGGTGCGGGTCGGGTTTCCTATCCACGACCGCTTCGGCGGCCCCAGGATTCTGCACCTGGGATACCGGGGGGCGCAAAACCTTCTGGACCAAATCGTCAACGCCATGATTGAACGGAAGCAAGAGACCAGCCCGGTGGGCTACGGCTATATGTGATGCCAAAATATAACCAAATGGTGGCACAGGTTTTCAACCTGTGCAAACGCAGGCTGAAGCCTGCGGCTACATTAATACTCGTTTGATTGCATCTCGGTAGGAGAGAGCGAACCACGTTTCGCAAGGGTAAGAGGGTTCGATTCCCTGACCCCAAGCTCGAAACTCTAAATATAGGAATACGGTCATGCTGAATACGGATAAGCACCCATGCTTCAATGTGGCAGTCAAGGGCGAATGCGGCCGGGTCCACCTGCCGGTAGCGCCTAAGTGCAACATCATGTGCAATTATTGCAACCGCAAATACGATTGCGTCAATGAGAGCCGCCCGGGAGTCACCAGCGCGGTGTTAAAGCCCAGGCAGGCCATCGCTTACCTGGAACAGGTCCTGGAGGCCGAGCCCCGCATTACCGTGGCGGGTATCGCCGGCCCGGGAGACCCGTTCGCCAACCCCCAAGAGACCCTGGAAACCATTCGCCTGATTCGCCGGCGGTTTCCGGACCTGTTGCTGTGCCTGGCCACCAACGGCCTGGGGCTGCCGCCCCATCTGGACGAACTGGCGGAGCTCAACGTCTCCCATGTCACCCTGACGGTGAACGCCGTGGACCCGGAGATTGGGGCCAAGATCTATAGCTGGGTGCGGGATGGTAAAGTGATTTATAGGGGTCTCGCGGCCGCCGAAGTCTTGCTGGAGCGGCAGTTGGAGTCCATCCGCGGCCTCAAGGCCCGGGGGATTACGGTCAAGATCAACACCATCATCATTCCCGGGATCAACGACCACCACGTGCAGGAGGTGGCCGCAAAGATGGCGGAATTGGGCGTAGACATCCTCAACTGCATGCCCATGTATCCGAACGCCGATACCCCCTTCGGAGAGGTGTCGGAACCGCTCCCGGAGCAGATGAGCGGAATTCGCCGGGAAGCCGAGAAGATTATCCCCCAGATGCACCACTGCACCCGGTGCCGGGCCGACGCGGTGGGGTTGCTTGAGGCGGACCGCACCGACGAATTCCGGGCCTGCCTGTCGGCGTGCGCCAGCTCGGTTCCGGCCGCAATGGACCGGCCCTATGTGGCGGTGGCCACCCAGGAGGGCGTGCTGGTAAATTTACATCTGGGCGAAGCGGCTTCCTTCCAGATATGGGGCAGTAAGGATGGCGCTTACAAGATGCTGGAGGAGCGCCCGGCCCCCCGGCCCGGCGGCGGGGCGGACCGGTGGTGGACCATGGCGGAAACTATGAAAGACTGCCGGGCGGTGCTGGTGAGCGGCATCGGCGACACCCCCGCGGCCGTACTGAGCGAAGCCGGGGTGGAGCCGGTGGTGATGAACGGTTTCATCGACATGGCCCTTACCGCCATCTATGGGGGCGGCGATCTGTCGGGGCTCAAAGGCCGGCGGCGCGGCGTGGCCGGCGGCTGCTCTCAAAAAAAGTCGGGGGAGGGCTGCATGTAAGGCATGACCGGGCTCGGGCCGCACCGGGCCCGGTTAACCCGCCGGGAAATCGGCGGCCAACGGAGCTTCATCAGCTAGGGTTCGGGATGCCGTTCTCTTACCAGCCGGAGGAGCGCCGGTAATACGCTCAAGGCGGCCAGCAAGACGCTCAGGCTGCCTACTGTGGACAAAAGCCCCAGGCTGAAGGTGCCCTGGTGGCCCGAAATCATTAAGCTGCCGAAACCCACCGCGGTAGTCAACGATGCCAAAAGGACCCCTTTGGCGGTACCCGCCGGCAAGGTGATGACCCGGGCCGACTTCTCCTGTTGCCAGCGCACCAGGATGATAATGCCGTACTCCACCGCTTCTCCCAGAATTAACGGCAAGAAGAGCACGTTGGCCTGATTGAACGGGACCGCCAAAAGCCACATCAGGCACAAGGTTAAAGAAGTTCCCACAATCAGCGGCACCAAGGCCAGAATCGTCAGCCGCAGGCTGCGCAGCAGGAAGGCGACCATCAAGGTGATGCCCAGGAGGGAAACCCCGGCCGCCCAGAGACAGGCGTTACGAAAGGCCAAAGTAAAGACGTAAAGTAACACCGGGTCCCCGATGACGTCAGGGTTTATGCCCCTCAAGTCGCGCACAAATTCCCCCAGGGGTCCGGGGTTCCAAATATCCCGGGAGGGGAAGATGCGGATAAGATACTGCCCCTCGTCGCTGATGAAGCGCTGGCGCACATTCTGGGGCAAATCCTCCAGGCGCGGCGGGCTAAAGGCGCGGGATAGATTACCCTGCAAAAGCTCCCATTGGTCTTTTAGATCCGAGATAAATTTTTGCTCAAAAACTCGCAGACGCGCCGCGGACTGGGGATTATTTTCCAGGTTTAAGAGGGTGATGTTACGCAAAAGCAAATTATCGACCTTAAGTAACTTCTCCTGGGTTGGCTTATCCTCCGGCTCCCAGTCGCTCTCTGCGGCTTGAGACAATTTGAACCGGATGCGTCCCAGGATGGAGGCGAGTTCCTGAGGGTCCGAAGGGGTTGGCGGGGCGGCGGCCAAACTTATCCCGGTTACCAAAGGCTTCAGTTCGGCTAACAGGCGTTGCTTGCTTTCCACCTGGGTAGGCAGGAAGGACAGGATAGACTCCACATGGGAGACGCTGTCCAGTTTTTTCAACGCCTCCGTCAGGCGCGGCAGGTCTTTGATGCCGCTGACCACCATAGCCCCATAAGAGGTAGAGTATTTGGACTCCCGGATGAGCTTCTGTTCCCAGACTACCGACTCGGTCGCGGGATTTTGCAGGTGCAACGGATTTAAGTCAAAGGGAACGTGAAACAGGCTAATCCCGCCCAGGATCGTGACGATTACCCCCGAGGCCACCAACAGGCCCGGTCGCTGCCACTTTATGGAAAGAAAGGGTTGAGGTTTGACGGCGCATGTTCCTGCAGCCGGTTCGGGGGTCCACCTTTCGGTGACGATGGCCAGAGACGGCAGCAGAACCAGGAAGGCGAAAATGTTGACCAGGATGCCCAGCGTAATGATAAGTCCCAGTTCTTCCAACCCTTTAAACCCGGTAAAGATCAAAGGACAGACCGAGATCACCGCCGTCAGGGCGGCATAAAGGATTCCCGGAGAGGCCTGCTTGATGGTGCAATCCAGGTTGTCCTTGGTGCAGCGCGACTGCTGACCCTGTTCCTCTTCCAGGCGGGCATACCAGTGGATGCCGAAGTCCACGGTGATTCCCAGCAACAGCGGCCCAAAGACAATGGAAAGCAAGTTCAGGTGCCCCACCGCCAGGGCGGCGATGCCGAAGGTCCAGCAAAGCCCGATGAACAGGACTGCTCCTTGCACCAGGGTTCTTTTCAGGCTGCGGAAAAAGATGATCATCAATAACATTTGACCGACGAGGGAAACCGTGGAGGCGAGTCCGACATCGGCCATGGCCTCGGACATTTCATCCGCTTCCAAGGCTCCGGGGCCGGTCACCCCAGCCTGGATGCCTGGAAAGCGGGCCTTAACCCGATCCAGGACCTGCCGCAGCAGCTTCACGTCTGCGGCCGTCGCAGTGTAGTCTCCTTGCCGGGTGGTCACCAGAAGCAGCAGGTATTTGTCATTCTCGGTGAGAAAGTACCCCGCCTGGCTCAGGTCGCTCATTTCTCCGGGGATAATGCTTTTTAGAGGTGAGGTATATGACGACCCCTCGGCCAGGCTTATCTCCAGTTGCTCCAGGCTGGCTTGCAGCAGTCCAAGGTCGGGAATCTTGTCTTTTTCTGGCCCTTCCTCTAAAAACCCGGTGAACAGATGCCCCAGCATGGCCCGGGTGATCTCTTCGTTAACCACCTGAAAGAACCGGATAAGGCGGGGATCTGAGGATAGGGCTCGCAGCTCTTTTTGATGGTCGGAGAATTTGGTCTTGAGCTCGAGCAGTTGCTTCTGCTCCAGATAAAGCAAGGCCCAATGCTTGAATTTTTGCGGATCAACCCGGTAAAAGAGTTCTCGAAAGTTCTCGGGGTATTGCCTCAATTCCGCTGCCAGGGCCTCAACAAACTGGATGCTGTGCTTGGGATCGGAATTCTCCACGACCACGGCCAGATTATCCCGGGAGCCGAATTGCCGGTCCATTTCTTCGCTCAGCCGCATAATGCGAAGGTCGGTGCCTACCAGGTCGTTCCGACTGGTCCGCATCGACAGATGGTTTAAGGCATAGTAGACCGAGAAGGCGGTAATCAGCAGGCTAAAGACAATTACCGGCCAGGCGCTGCGAAAGAGCGCCTTGACCAAGCTTGAACCGAGGTGATGAAACTTGGACAAATAAGTCCTTTTCGGGAAACCGGAATTTGACAAAGAGAATCAGGCAGGTTTGCCTAACCTAAAAATATACCCTTTCAGCCAAAGATACGCAAATTCAGCTAAATTGTTTTTGGCCCCGGGAGACACTCGAACTTGTAGGATGGAAGGGGAAGTTTACCCCGATAGGACCCGGGGAAAAGCAGGGCCGCCTTGGAGGGAAGGGGCCGGGCGCAGCAATAAGTTACACCAAGGTGCCGTCAAAAAGGTAATTTTAGCTTCATGATAGCAACCCACGTAGGGGCGGTTCGCGAACCGCCCCTACAATGCGGATAGTTCCTTGTTTGACGGCACCTTGGTATTACACCGGATCAGAAGTTTTGCTATGATTAGGCATGACTTTTGCGAAAAAGTTGAACCTCGCCAGGGAAATTCACCATCAGCTCTTCCGGAGGCTGGGCCGGTAACCTTGAACAAGCCCACTCCCTCACAGCCCCCACCCGGCGCCCGGGCCCTGGCCCTGGACATCCTGGCCGCCGCGGCTCGCACCGGGCAGTCGGTGGAGGAGCTTTTGGCGGCCACCGCCAAGCGTCACCCCGGTTTGCCCCGGCGGGAACGGGCTTTGCTGCTGGAGTTGGTCCAGGGCGTGAAGCGCTGGGAGGTGCGGCTGGATTATCTGCTGGCGCGGCTGTCCAACCTGCCCCTGGCCAAACTCCATCCCCTGGTTCTGCAACTCTTGCGTCTGGGAGCCTTTCAGATCCTGTGGCTGGATCGGGTGCCGGCCCGGGCCGTGCTCCATGAAGCCGGGAATCTGGCCAAGGCCAAGGGTCTGCCCCGGAGCCACGTGGGCTTTATCAACGCGGTGCTGCGCCGCTTGGCCGCCGGGGAAGTGGCGCCGCTCCCCGGCCCCGAGGCCGACCCGGTCCTGGCCCTGAGCGTGATCCACTCGCACCCGGCCTGGCTGGTGAGGCGCTGGCTGGCGCAATATGGCCCGGTGGCCGCCGCGGCCCGCCTGGCGGCCAACAATCAGATCCCGCCGCTCACCGTGCGGGTCAACACCCTGAAGACCGATCCGGCCGCGCTCATGATTCGGTTGGCCGCCGAAGGGGTGGAGTCCCGGCGTACCCGGTTTTCCCCGAAGGGCCTCATATTCGAGTCCTTGAAGTCCTCCCCCACGGACCTGCCCTCTTATCGGGAGGGCCTCTGGATCTTTCAGGATGAAGGGGCTCAACTGGCCACCGGTTTGATTTCCCTGGGGCCGGACCTGCTGGTGTCCGAGATCGGCGCCGGCCGGGGCGGCAAGACCACCCACCTGGCCGAGGCCATGGGCAACTCCGGCCTGCTGGTGGCGGTGGACCGCCACCCCCGCCGCCTCCAGGAACTGCAGCTCAATACGCGGCGCTGGGGCGCGATGGTTGCGCACCCCCTTCGGGCTGACGCCGCCTCCGCGGTGCCGCTCAAAACCGCCGCCCTGGACGCCGTGGTTCTGGACGTGCCGTGCTCCGCACTGGGCATCATCCGGCGCCACCCGGAGATCAAGAGCCGGCTCCGGGAGAGCGACCTGGCCGCGTTCCCGCCCCGGCAGCAGGCCATGCTGGAAGAGGCGGCCCGGCTCTTAAAACCCGGCGGCCGCCTCCTCTATATCACCTGTACGACCGAACCGGCGGAAAATGAGGCTCAGATCAACTCGTTTTTGGCCCGGCACCCGGAATTTCGTCTGGCCACCGACCCCGGGCGGCTGCCGCCCCAGGCCCGGGTCTTGATTCAGCCCCCCGGTTTTTATCGCACCTCTCCGGCGGATCACCAACTGGACGCCTTTTTCGCCGCCGTGCTGGCCAAAAATTGAGACCAGGTCAAACCGCCTGCAGGGTGAGATTGAACCCGGCAGGGAAATTTAGGAAAATCTTCTTTATTTCTTGCTTTTTATAAAATAGCCTTTATAAAATACACCATTGTCTTTGACTGCCCGGCAGGCGTAGTCGCCGGGAGTTTCTGCGCCATAAGTATCTTAAGTTCAAGGAAGGACGCCGAGATGCTTAAACTTACCGACTCCGGTTGTGCCCAACACCCTCCGCGGCACCTCACGCTCACGGGCCCGGCGGCGGCATTGGTGGGCCGCCTGGTCTTAAACCTCCTCCCGACTGCGGCCGGCCACACCTATATCTGCGAGCACGGCCACACTCACTGCCTCACGCTCCAGTCGTGCGAGGGCACCATGACCACGGGCCCGGCGCGGTTTGGATTAACGAGCAACACGGCCCTCAACCATTAACCCGAGAACGGGAGAGGGAAGATTCAGGTCAGCCTCTCAGGCCGGCCGGGAGAAAGTTGCGCCCTGCTCCCGAAGTTCAGACGCTCTCCCGGCGGGATTAATTCTAAAGAGCAATCAAAAAGAATTTTATTTGTCATTCTGAGCGCAGCGAAGAATCTCTTTTTTTAAGCCGCCGAGATTCTTCACTCCGCGGTGCTCCGTTCAGAATGACATGTTTGTTCAATGTCTTTTGACTGCAACTTCGCATAATTCCCTCTGAAGACCAGACACCCTTTGTCTTAGAAATTTTCAGTGATCTCCATGGGATAAGACTCTCGCCGGTGGTTAGGCCCCGGGGTAGGGCAGGTTTAACCCCAAAACAGCTCTGCCGGTTTCTCGATAATATCGCCAAGTCTGGTGAATTTTTGCGAAATACAGGATTTGCTAAGGTAGCCGGAAAAACCGGGCCTGGTTCAGATTACCCGCCTATTCTGGGGATTATGACTTATGCACGCAGAATTCATGGTTGGTGCTGGAATAAAGCGCATTGACATTTATCGTGTGATTGTGAAATAAACAAGATATCGGGAGAGAACAACTTCTCCTGAACGGGGAGCCATGAATCGAAGACCCAATCTGACCTAGCTGCGCCCAAGGCTGCCGCGCCAGTTAAGCTTAATGCTGGTTGCATTAGTGGCCGATAGTCTGATAAGGCCTCTCTGGGTTTCAGGCCTACGCATCAATGGGGCTGGGTGAACCGCTGAGGAGGTTGATTTCCCTTAAACCCTGGGCATTGAACCTTTTCGTCCAGGGTTTGGCACAATGCCAAAACCGTGTATGAAAACAGGAGGGTGGGGCCATGAGGCCTCAGTATGTATGCTCAACTCACTTATCGCACTTGATCTTCACCATCGTCGCCTCTTTGATCATCTTTGGGTTGGGGAGACCCGTTTGGGGCTCTGATCTGCCGGAAATTTTGCAAAAGGGGGAATTGCGGCACCTGGGCGTGCCTTATGCCAATTTCGTCACCGGTAGCGGAGATGGCCTGGATGTGGATCTGGTCAAGCTCTTTGCCCAACATTTAGGGGTGCGGTATGTATGGGTGAAAACAACTTGGCCGGAGTTTGCTGGCGACCTGACGGGAAAAAGGGTGAAACCCAAGGGCAATGAGGTGGAAATCCTGGGGACAGTGCCTATTAAGGGAGATCTCGCCGCCCATGGGATTACCGTCCTGCCTTGGCGCGAGAAGATTATGGATTTTGTGCCGAATTTCCCCACCCAAGTCTGGTTAATGGCCCGAGCCGATTCCTCCCTTAAACCCATCAAACCCAGCGGCAACCTGGAAAAAGACATTGCCCAGGTTAAAGCCCTGCTGAAGGGTCGCCAGGTATTGGGACTGTCAGACACCTGCCTGGATACGGGTCTCTATGATTTAAAGAAAAGGGGCGCCCGATGTATCGCCTTCAAAGGGTCCTTGAACGAGATGGTTCCGGCGATCATTAAGGGGGAGGCCGAGACCACCCTGATGGATGTGCTGGATGCTTTGCTCGCTTTGGAGAAATGGCCCGAAAAAGTTAAGGTGATCGGTCCGGTCTCGAAAGTCCAGATGATGGCGGTTGCCTTCCCCAAGACCTCTCCCAAGCTGCGTGATGCCTTCCAACAGTTCATGGAACAGTGCAAAAAAAATGGGACCTATGGGCGCCTGGTGGAAAAGTATGAGCCGGATTTCTACCATAGATTCCCGGAATTTTTTAAGGACTTCAGATAAACGTCCTGCTGGAATGTGCAATGCAATCAATCCGGACTGGTAGTCTGCGGGGATATCTGGCGATTATTGCCATAGGCGCGGTGCTGGTGGGATATATTGCCTTCCTGTTACTGGCCAACTACCACTCGCAGATCGAGTTGCAGAAGTCCGGATCGGAACAGATGAGGCTGGACACGGAAAAACATGCTGACGCCATCGGCTACTTCTTCACCGAGCAGAAGGACTATCTCAAGAATCTGGCGCAGAAGAGAGAGATTTCGGCTTTTTATGAAAATAAGGCCCTGGGTATGTCCATGGAATACGGTTTGGGGTATAGCCTGTCCGGCCTCGGCAAGGTTTTCGACCGCTTTTTAGAGAACCGCAGGCTGGCTGGGGATAGGACCTATACGAGAATCACTTTTTTGGAAAGCGACGGCGCCGTACTGGTGGACCGGTCTGCCCATAACTCCAAGCCGGCAAAGGAACAAAATTGGCAGAAATTTCTCACTCCCGAGTCCCCTGAGCCCAAAATTATCGTCGAACCCCGAGGATCATGTTGCCAAATAATGATTTCCATCCCTTATTTTTTTAAAGGGGCCTTCTCAGGGCAAATCATCGCCTGTATTTCATCTGACACGATGTATCGCCATCTCATCCAGAACACCGGCGGAGCTTCGAAGCGTTTGGAAAATATCGTCACTGCCAAAGGGGAACCGTTATTCCTGCCGGCGGATTTGCGCCCTGGAGGTGAAATTTGGGGCTCGTACAACTTCATCGGCCTGTGCGCTTCGGCCCCCGGGGAGGTCCAGCGGTTTGGGTGGACCCGGAAGAATGGCTCTAAGGTTGACATGATCGCCATTCAAGTCCCCATCCGGGACACGCTCTTCTTTCTGGTGATGGTGGCGCCCGCCGCTGACTTATTCGGCCATACCTCCCCCCGCCAACTGCTGGCGGTCCTGGTAATCCTGTCCTTGGCCATTTTGGGCGGCGTGGCGATCCTGGTGCGGGGAAAAACCCGCAACCTGGTTCTGCAGGCCCGCCTCCAGGAATCGGCCGAGAGCAGACAGGCGGTGGAAGACAAGAATCGCCAACTGGAACAGGAGATCAGGGAGCGCCATCTGGCGGAGCAGGCGCTGCAGGAAAGCGAGGCGCAATACCGCTTACTGGCCGAAAACGTCATCGATGTCATCTGGACCACGGACCTGGATTTGAAGTTCACCTTTGCCAGCCCCTCTTGCGAGAGCCTGTCCGGTTATACGGATAAAGAGATCGTGGGCCTGACCCTGGATCAAGTGCTCACCCCGGATTCAGTGGAATTGTGTAAAAAGGCGCTGGCAGAACTCCTCTCTCCGGAGAATTTGGCCCGGCAGGAATATCCTCATTTTATGTTCCCCCAACTTGAACTGCGGCACAAGGATGGGGCCAGAATCGTGTATATTGAAGTCAAAGGCTCAATCATCACGGATTCCCAGGGACAGCCCAAAGGAGTGCTGGGGGTGACCCGTGATATTACCGAACGGAAGCAATTGGAGGAGCAATTTCTTCAGGCGCAAAAGATGGAAGCCGTGGGCACCCTGGCCGGCGGCATCGCCCACGACCTCAACAATATCCTTACCGCGATCATGGGAAATATTGGCCTGGCGGCGCTGGATGCCCAGATAAGCCCTCAGGTGCAAGACCGGTTGGTGCAGGCCGAAGAGGCCTGCCTCCGAGCCCAGGCCTTGTCTCAGCAACTGCTCACCTTTGCCAAAGGTGGGGCTCCGGTAAGACAACTCTTCTCAGTTGCGCAACTCCTCACAGAATCCACCGCTTTTACCTGTGCAGGTTCCTCGGTGCGGTGTGAAACTATCTTCCCAGAAAATCTCTGGTGGATAGAAGCCGACCCAGGGCAAATCAGCCAGGTCTTCCAGAACCTCACGATCAATGCCCTTCAGGCCATGCCCACCGGCGGGACGATTAAGGTTTGGGCGGAGAACCTGACGTTAGGGACAGAGAACGATCTGCCTCTGAGCGCCGGGAGGTATATAAAAATTTCGGTGGAAGATCACGGGATTGGCATACCGGCGGAGCACCTTCCCAAAATATTCGACCCCTACTTTACTACCAAACAGAAGGGCAGCGGCTTGGGCCTGGCCTCGACCTACGCCATTATTAGTAAGCATCACGGTCATATTGCCGTGGCGTCAAAACCAGGGGTGGGCACAACTTTTACTATCTATCTCCCAGCAGTTGAACGGCAAGTTAGCCCTCAACTAGAAGAAAAGAGGGGGCTGCTAGTTGGGAAAGGCAAGATCCTGGTAATGGACGATGAAGAGATGGTGCAGAAAGTATTAGGGGGAATGCTTGCCCGTCTGGGCTATGAGGCGGAGTTTGCCGGGGATGGGAGCGAGGCCATAAAGATGTTCGTCCAGGCGCAAGAGGTTGAAAAGCCATTTGCCGCGGTGATCCTGGACCTGACGGTTCCAGGGGGCATGGGGGGCAAAGAGGCCATGGTGAAACTGCTGGAGATCGATCCCCAGCTAAAGGCCATCGTTTCCAGCGGTTATTCCGATGATTCGATAATGGCCGACTTCCAAAAATATGGGTTCAGTGGCGTTATTGCTAAACCGTATAGAATTTCCGACCTTGGCAAGATATTACATCAAGTGATCATGAAAAAAACATGACCCTGATCGCCAAGTTACTCCCCTCTATCGGCACCTGGTATTAACAAAGCAGGTTATTGATATTCCTATAATATCCACAATAAATGCCAACACCGGTTCGGGGTCGCTTTTATAATCGACATGCCAGGCCGGGCTATTTATAATAGCTTATGTCCACGATATCTTCTGCCCGGTTTTTCCCTGTGTTTATCGTTCTGGCCGCGGCCCTTGTCTTGGGCGGTCTGGCCGGGTGCGTCACGGCGCCGCCGCCACCCTTGCCGCGGGTCATTGTCGAGCCGCCGCCGCCGCCCCCGCCGCCGGAGGAGACCCTCGAGATCGACGCCCGGCGCTTTGCCCTCGTAAGTCAAGGGGCCAAGCAGGAGGTCGCCGCCGGACACGTCCCCGGTGCCGTCATCCTGGTGGGCCATCGCGGCAAGACCGTGTACCGTATGGCCTTCGGAAATCGCGCCCTTGAGCCTCGCGCCTTGCCCATGAAGGTGGACACCATCTTCGACCTCGCCTCCCTGACCAAGGTGGTGGCCACCACCACCGCAGTCATGGTGCTGGTGGACCGCGGCCAAATTAACCTCGACAAACCCGCCGCCGCCTACTGGCCGGCCTTTGCCGCCAACGGCAAGGGGGGGATCACCATCCGGCAGCTCATGACCCACACGTCCGGGTTGCGCGCCGGGGTGGCGTCCCGGCCCCATTGGTCGGATTATGACGGGGCCATGGAGGCCATCGCCCAGGATCAGCCGGTCAAGACTCCGGGGACGCAGTTCAATTACAGCGACGTCAATTTCATCGCCCTGGGCGAGATCGTGCGCCGGGTCTCGCACATGCCGCTGAACGTCTTCTGCAAGCGTGAGGTCTTCGAGCCCCTGGGCATGAAGGACACGTCGTTCCTGCCGTCACCGGCGCTGAAATCCCGCATCGCGCCCACGGACAATCAGAGTAAAAGGCTGCGCTGGGGGGTGGTGTCTGATCCCACCTCCTATGGCATGGGCGGGGTGGCCGGTCATGCCGGGGTTTTTGCCACGGCCGACGACCTGGCCCTCCTGGCCCAGATGCTCGTTAACGGCGGCGAGGTTGACGGCAAGCGTATCCTCAAACCCGCCACGGTCGCTGCCATGATCAAGGCCCAGCGCCTGCCGGGGATCTCGACGCAACGCGGCCTCGGCTGGGACATCCGGTCGCCCTACAGCCGGGTGTTCAATACCGCCTTCCCGGCAGGCTCTTTCGGCCACACCGGCTATACCGGCACCGCCATGTGGATCGATCCCGCCTCTAAGACGTACATGATTATTCTGACCTCCCGCCTCCATCCCAACGGCAAAGGCAATGTCAAACCCCTGCGGGCCAAGACTGCCGCGGGCGTGGCCGCCGCGGTGCCCATGGGGCCGCCGGCGCTGGCCGCCTGGAGCGACGCCGGCCTCGAGCCTGAGATGACGGGGTTCGGGGCCAGCGACACGCCTGACCGGGTCCGCCCGGGGATCGAGGTCCTGGCTGCGTCCGGTTTCGCTCCCCTGGCCGGCAAACGGATCGGGGTGATCACCAATCACACCGGCATCGATGCCTCGGGCCGCTCGACCCTCCAATTATTGCTCAAGGCCCCCGGCGTCAAGGTGGGGGCCATTTTCAGCCCGGAGCACGGCTTGTCCGGCCAGTTCGACGAGAAGGTCGCCTCCGGGACGGACCCGGCCACCGGCCTGCACGTCTATAGCCTCTACGGCAAGGTTACCCGGCCCACGGCCGCGATGCTCCGGGGACTGGACGCCCTGGTTTACGATATCCAGGACGTGGGCGCCCGCTTCTACACCTATATCACCACCATGGCCTATGCCATGGAGGCCGCAGCCGGCGCCGGCCTCGATTTCTATGTGCTGGACCGCCCCGACCCCATCACCGCCTCCATGGTGCAGGGACCGGTGCTGGACCCCGATTTGAAGTCCTATATCGGTTACTTTCCGCTGCCGTTGCGCTATGGCATGACGGTGGGGGAGCTGGCCCAGCTCTTTAATAAAGAGAGAGGCATCGGGGCCAAATTGCACGTGGTGCCGATGCAGGGGTACCGGCGGGCGGCCTGGTTCGACCAGACCGGCTTGCGTTGGGTCAATCCGTCGCCGAACCTCCGGTCGTTGACCCAGGCGATCCTCTATCCCGGGGTGGGCATGATCGAGTCCGCTAACGTCAGCGTCGGCCGGGGCACCGCCACGCCCTTCGAACTCATCGGCGCCCCCTGGATTGACGGCGGCCGGCTGGCCCGCTATTTGAGCGGACGGCGCCTCTCCGGGGTGGCGTTCGAGCCCGTGACCTACACCCCCGCGGCCAGCCCCTATGCCCACCAGCGGTGCGGCGGCGTCCGGTTTAAGGTGACGGACCGGAACGCCCTGGATGTGGCGGCCCTGGGGGTCGAGTTGGCGGCGGCCCTTTACCGGCTCTATCCCGGGAAGTTTCTAATCGACAAGACGGTGGGCATGGTGGGGTCCCGCCAGGTTATCCGGGCCATCAAGGACGGCGAAGACCCGCGAGCCATAGAACACCGGTGGCAGAGCCGCCTGGAGGCCTTCAACCGGCTGCGGGCTAAGTATCTGCTCTACTGAGATCAAATCGCAATCATAAGGTAATTTTTGGTAGCCGCAGGCTTCAGCCTGGGCCTGCACAGGTTGAAAACCTGTGCCACCATTTGAAGGCAAATTTGTACGAAAAAAGCTCGGTGGGGCGGGCCTCCGTGTAGTGGGGCGGGCGTCCCCGCAGTGGGGCGGGCGTCCCCGCCCGCCAACCATTTTGCCGGCCAGGGACGGCCGCCCCACCAACACAGGCATTTTTATCTCTCCTTGTGTCCGTGAGAAACCGGTTGGCAGGGCGCGTCACAGGCGCCGCTTGATGGTCAGTAGGACGCACCCTACATTTCTGCGGGCACGGTTCCGCGGAGAGCTTTTGCATTGATTGGGGCAGGAGGATTGATCTAAAGCGTTTGCCAAAAGTTCTTTCCTCTTATCCCCTCTCCCCCCAACGGGGGGAGAGGGTTGAGGGTGAGGGGGGAGAAAAAACTTTTGGCAACGAGTATAAGCCTGCACAGGCGAGACACCCGTGCCACCGGGCGGGCGGCGACGTGGTCGTAGGTCAAGCGTTATCGGGTCAGGAACCCGAATGCCATGGCAGATCTCATTTATTCCCGCGAAAACCTCACCAATCTGGTCCAGCTCTCATCTTTGATCAACTCGTCTCTGGAAACCCAGGAGGCCTTGAACAATGCCCTGATGAGCGTGGAGCAGTCGTTGAACGCCGAGGTGAGCTCCATCTTCGAAGTGGACCAGGGCAAAGGGGAACTCTATATCCGCCTGGCCCGGGGACCCGGTTCCGACAAGATCAAGGCCCTGCGGCTGAAAATCGGGGACGGCATCGCCGGGTGGGTGGCCCAGACGGAAAAGCCGTTGATTTGTTCCGACCCCTACGCCGACCCCCGGTTCTCCCGGCATTTTGATGACGAGTCCGGTTTTCGCACCCGCTCCATCCTCTGTGTCCCCCTGAGATCCCGGGACCGGCTGGTGGGGGTGGTGGAGGTGATCAACAAGTTAGACGCCCAGGGCTTTACGGATGAAGACCTGGAAATTCTCACCATGCTGGGTAACATGATCGGCCCCGCCCTGGAAAATGCCCAGCTTTACAGCCGGCTGAAAGAAAAGCTCTCCCTTACCCGGGAAGAGTTGAAGGTGGTGGAAAACAAGCTGCTGCAAACCGAGCGTCTGGCGGCCCTGGGAAAACTCTCCCGGGGGGTGGCCCACGAGGTGCGGAATCCGGTCTTGATTATCGGGGGCTTCACCCGCCGCCTCCAGAAGCGCCTGCCAGCCGGCGACCCGGCCCAGGAGATGATCGCCCCCATCCTCCACGAACTGCACCGGCTGGAGCAGATGGTGGCCGAGATCGAAGCCTTTACGGTCCTGCTGGAGCCGGACATCAAGCCCCGGGACCTGGCCAGGGTGGTGGACCAGGTCCTGGCTGCCAGCGCCGGGGCCCTGGCCCAGCGGCAGATTGTCTTAGAGCGCCGGATTCACCCGGATCTGCCCCGGATTCCGCTGGACGAGCACCTCATGGGCCAGGCCCTGGGCCACCTCATCGACAACGCCATGGAGGCCATGCCCAACGGCGGCCGGCTGGGGCTGGAAGTGACGCCGGAGCCCAAAGGGGTGCGCCTGGCCCTGAGGGACACCGGGATCGGCATACCTCCCGAGGACCTGCCCTATCTCTTCGACCCCTTTTTCTCCTCCAAACCCGACGGCACTGGTATGGGCCTGACCAAAGTCCACCAGGTCATCAGTGACCATCGGGGGGAAATCCAGATCAAATCCGTTCCCGGGCAAGGCACCGAAGTGAATATCTGGCTGCCCCGGTGGCTGGTCAGATAAATCC